>Ga0189274_100043_pt1 | contig 178383 bp, 172 predicted proteins | sample N5B1minimetaG_FD_130323 | JGI IMG/M metagenome (GOLD analysis project Ga0189274, IMG submission 130323) | Marine microbial communities from the Costa Rica Dome - N5 B1 mini metaG | ecosystem: Environmental > Aquatic > Marine > Oceanic > Photic zone | place: Costa Rica: the Eastern Pacific... | reverse complement strand
GGGCCTCATCCTCGCCGGACAGGACCCGAACGGTGAGACCGGTCCGTTCGGCGACGGCCTCGATGAAATCAGGTCCGTCACTGGCATTGCGCACGGCGGCCGTGGCGACGACATGACGGTCGCTGACGCCCTTGGCATCCAGCAGGCGCTGGAAACGCTTGAGGGCCCGCAGCGCAATTTCGCGGCCCTCAGGGTGCAGCTTGCCGGTTTCGTGAACGCCACGCCCCAGCCCGGCCATGACCTTCTCGTTGAAGATCGGCCAGAGTGAGCGCCCCTCGACCCGGAAATGGACCAGACGCACCGAGTTGGAGCCGACATCAATGACCGCGATATCGCGGTGAATGGCCTGCTCGGCCACGAAGTCAGAAGGCAGTGGCGGGCTGGTCAATTCCGGTCAGCCATTACTGTCCGTCAGGACAGGTGGCTGGTCATGCTTGAGGGCGTGGCCGCGTCCCGACAGGGATGGGTTCGTCATGAAATAGGCGTGCGCACTGAAAGGCTTATCGACATTTGCCGTGTCCACACGCCGATAATCACCCTCGCCATCCATATACCAGGACTGGTCAGTATCATTTATGTTGGCGACCATGATCTGATCGAGCACCTGGCGATGCACGGTCGGGTTCTGGATCGGGCAGAGATGCTCGACGCGGCGGTCGAGATTGCGCGGCATCCAGTCGGCCGAGGAGATATAGAGCTTGGCCGCCGGTGAGGGCATCGCCTTGCCATTGGCAAAGCAAACTATGCGCGAATGCTCGAGAAAACGCCCGACAATGGATTTGACCCGGATATTGTCCGACAGGCCGGGAATGCCGGGGCGCAGACAGCAGATCCCGCGCACGACCAGCTCGACCCGCACACCGGCCTGGCTGGCCCGGTAAAGCGCGTCAATGATCTCCGGATGGACCAGCGAGTTCAGCTTGGCCCAGACCGCCGCCGGCAGGCCCTCGCCCGCATTGACGATTTCCTGCTCGATATGCTCGAGGATGGTTTCCTTCATGCCGATCGGCGAGACCGCCAGACGCTCCAGATTGTCGGGGCGGGCATAACCGGTGACATAGTTGAACACCCGGCCGGCATCGCGGCCAAAGGCCGGATCGGCGGTGAAGAGCGACAAATCCGTGTAAATCCGCGCCGTGATCGGATGGTAATTGCCGGTGCCGAAATGGGCGTAGGTGCGAAGGTCGGAGCCCTCCCGGCGGACCACGAGCGAGATCTTGGCGTGGGTCTTGTATTCGATGAAGCCATAGACGACCTGGACGCCGGCGCGCTCGAGGTCGCGGGCCCATTTCAGATTGGCTTCCTCGTCAAAGCGCGCCTTGAGCTCGACCAGGGCGGTGACATTTTTTCCGCTTTCCGCCGCCTCGATCAACGCCGCCACGATCGGACTGTCCTTGGAGGTCCGATAGAGCGTCTGCTTGATCGCGATAACGTCCGGATCCGCCGCCGCCTGGCGCAGGAATTCCACCACCACATCGAAACTCTCATAGGGGTGATGGACGATGATGTCCTTCTCGCGAATGGCCGAGAAGCAATCGCCGCCATGGTCGCGAATCCGTTCCGGATAGCGTGGCTCATAGGGCGTGAATTTATGCTCGGCACGGTCGTCCGGGATCAGCTGCGAGACTTGCGACAGGCCCAGCAAGCCGGAGACCGGAACAATGTCCTGCGGTCCGGCATGCAGGTGCTGGACAATCAGATCACGCAGGGCCGGTGACATTCCCTCATCCAGCGTCAGCCGGACCACAACGCCGCGACGGCGCTGCTTGAGCAGGTTTTCAAACTCCAGCATCAGGTCTTCGGACTCTTCCTCGACCTCGATATCGCTGTCTCGGATGACCCGGAAACTGCCCTTGCCAACGACCTCATGCCCCGGGAAAAGCGCGTCGACGAACATGGTCAACACGCTCTCAAGCGTCATGAAGCGCCTCGATGGGCGCCCCCCATCCTTGGCGGGACGTGTGGGCAGTTCGACGAAGCGCTTCACCCCGCTGGGCAGCGGGATCAGTGCATTCATCAGCTTGCCTGTTCCCTTCTTGCGCAGCTGCAGGGCCAGCGCGAAGCCGAGATTGGGGATGAAAGGGAAAGGATGCGCCGGATCGATCGCCAACGGCGTGATCACCGGAAGGGTGTGTTTCAGGAAATCACCACGCAACCAGGCCTCGTCGGTCTTCGACACCTGGCTGGGCTCAAGCACCTTGACGCCGACCTTGCCGATCTCGGTTTTGAGGGCGCGCCACAGGACTTGCTGGCGGATTATCAACTCGCCGGCGAGCGCATGGATCTTTTCCAGCTGCTCCGCCGGCGTCAGGCCATCAATACTGGTCGAGGAGACGCCATTGTGGACCTGCGCCCGCAGGCCGGCCACACGGACCATGTAGAACTCGTCCAGATTGCTGGCCGAGATCGAGAGGAAACGCAGGCGCTCGAACACGGGGTGGTTGGGATTGGCGGCCTCGTCCAGTACCCGCATGTTGAAACGCACCCAGGACAGTTCGCGGTTCAGGAACCGCTCGGGCGTTTCCATCAAACTTTCCGTCTCGGCGAATTCGCCCACGGGAACATTCATGCCGCGTCTCCAGTTTCGGACCAACTGTCCAGGATTTCGCGCGCAATGGCGCGGGTGATCGGGGTCTTCTTGACCAGGGCCAGCTTGTCCATGCGTTCGGCCAAGACGCGCACTGCCGCGACGGAGCGTTCCATTCGTGGCAAAAGATAGTCTATCACGCCCGGGCGAACCGGCGCGCCCCTGTCGGCCAATTGTTTTTCCATCATCCGGGACAAAAGCGCATCATCGGCCTCATTGAGATCGACATGCACCAAGGCCCGCAGGCGCGAGGCCAGATCCGGCAGTCTGGCCGGCCAGTACACCGGCAAGGTTCGCGCGGTCAGGAGCAAGGCGGGTATCTCACCCTCTGCAGCCCGGTTCAACAGATGAAAGAGCGCATCCTCGTCGACCCCGCGATCGACATCCTCGATCACCAGCGAGGCGTCCGCCGCCAGCGTGCTCATCTGACCGGCGAGCGCCGCCGCGGGCAGGATGAGGGCCTGGTTCTGCATGGCCCAAATCGCTGCAAGGTGAGATTTCCCGGCCCCTTCCGGCCCGATCAGTGCCATCACATTGCGCGGCCAGTCGTCAGAACGGGACAGGACATCGCGGGCAGCGGCATTCGACGGGCCAAGCATGAAGGCGGCCTCGGAGAAGTCCTCGCGCGCCGGAAGGTCCAGCGCCATTTGCGGTGTCATCGCCATGGCATCAGCCGTCGCATGCCCTATTGCTCGGACAGGACCACCCAGCCCAGTCCGGGATGTTCTTCCAGCGTCGCACCGCGCTCGGCAAGCTCCGAGACCAGCTGATCCAGCTGCCCGCGATAGTCCACCACCATGCGCGCACCATCGCGCGACATGGCATCCAGCTGGGCGCCTTCGACCAGCGAAGCACGGCTGAGTGCGTCCTGCAGGCGCCGCCATTCTTCCAGGCCACCATAGAGAACGGTCACGCGCATTGAGGTCGTCTCGAAATCGCGCACGACAGAGCGGCGCTTCCAGTCCTCCTCTCGGTCCGTGACAAAACTCCGGGCCGCGTCGCGCCAGCCACCGTAAACCGTTTGCGGCCCCCATGTATCGACTACCAGTTCGCCGTCCGTCTCGATCGAAACCAGATAGCCACCGAAGCGGCGGATACCATCGCGCTCACCAGCGCGCAGAACCGCAATCCGATTGAGGCCAAACATGGCGGCCGTATCGCGCAGCGCCATCTCGTCCAGTTGCAAGGCCTGACGGGCGGAAATGGGCACGGAATTGCCAGAACGCGACGGCACGATGACCGGGGTCAGCGCGTGGCTGAAATCCTGGTCCGAAAACGCGGCGCGCCAAGGATTGTTTTCCCACAGCGAGAACCCGCTCTCACCCTCATGCACAGGCAAGACGAGGAGCGGCCGCGACTGCGACTCGACATAGGGCACGCCGTAGGCGGCCATGACCCGGCGAACCGCACGCGGATCGAAGGTAACGTCCAGTTCCGCCAGGTAGCGCGTCGCGCTGCGCTGCTCGTTCGAAATCTCCAGTCCGGCAATCATCTCGGCGATGAGCGCGTCGTCCAGCGCCAGGCCGGAAACCATCTCTCCGGTTTCAGAGAGATGGGCCTCAAGCTCCAGCGCGGTTCCGGCGCGGTCCTCGGCCAGTGTCAGGCGCTCAACCAGGCGCCGGGCGGCATCCAGTTGCCCCTGCCGCATCGCGGCCGTCTGGGCCTGGAGGGCATTCCCGGCAGTGGCATCGATTTCGACCCCGGTGACAGTGTAGGGGTCTTCCGCCCGGGCCGCCGGAAGGCAGGCGAGGCTCAGGCTAAGCACGGCGAGAATGAAACGCACGGTGGCGACTCCTGTAACTTGGGCTTTGGGCGCACTATAACGACCCGCTGTCGGGCGTGAAGCCCGCGGCTTGCGTCCGGGGCGTGTTTCGACATACACCGCGCCTGATTTTAAAGACTGGGGAAACGGCATGTCCGGAACCGGAAACGACGATCGCCCGAACGGGCTGACCTATGCCGACAGCGGCGTCTCCATCGATGCCGGCGACGCTCTGGTCGACCGCATCAAGCCGCTGGCCGCAATGACGCGCCGCGCGGGCGCCGCAGCCGACCTCGGCGGATTCGGCGGCGCATTTGATCTCAAGGCGGCAGGCTACACCGATCCCATCCTGATTTCCGGCACGGACGGTGTCGGCACCAAGCTCAAACTGGCGATTGCCACCGGCAAGGTCGACACGGTCGGCGTCGATCTGGTCGCCATGTGCGTCAATGACGTGCTGGCCCAGGGCGCCGAGCCGCTCTTCTTCCTCGACTACCTGGCCTGCTCGAAGCTCGATCCGGCTCGCGGCGAAGCCATTGTTTCCGGCATTGCGGCCGGCTGCAAGGAAAGCGGCTGCGCGCTGATCGGTGGCGAAACGGCGGAAATGCCCGGCATGTATGAGGGCGATGATTTCGATCTGGCCGGTTTTGTCGTCGGGGCCGCCGAACGCGGCCGTCTCCTGCCGGACCATGACGCCATGACCGCCGGTGATGTGCTGATCGGTCTCGCCTCCTCCGGTGTTCACTCAAACGGTTTCTCCCTGGTCCGCAAAGTCGTCGAACTGGCCGGGCTGGACTGGTCGGACGAGGCGCCCTTCGCACCGGGGCAGACACTGGGTGAAGCCTTCCTCGCGCCGACGCGCCTCTATGTGAAAGCTTGCCTGCCGCTGATCAAGTCGGGGCTGTTGACCGGCCTGGCCCACATTACGGGCGGCGGCCTCGTGGAAAACCCGCCGCGCATGACGCCGGATCATCTCGTGCCCCACATCGACTATGACGCCTTCACCTTGCCGCCTGTCTTTCAGTGGCTGGCAGAGACCGGTGACATTTCTGCTCATGAGATGCACCGCACCTTCAACTGCGGTATCGGCATGCTGCTCGCAGTCAGCCCGCAGAATGTCGATGCGGCGATGGAAGCGCTTGCGCTGACCGGCGAGACCGCCATGATCATCGGCGAACTCAAACCGGCCTGACGCGAGGAGCACCCAAATGGCGAAGACCAAGATCGCCGTGCTCATCTCCGGGCGCGGTTCCAATATGCAGGCTCTGATTGACGCCACGCGGGACGAGAATTTTCCGGCGGAGATTGTGGTTGTCGTGTCCAATAATCCCGACTCACCGGGCCTCGAGATTGCCCGCGCCGCGGGCATCGAGATCGATGTCGTCAATCATCGCGACTTCGATGACCGCGAGGCTTTCGAGGAAGCGCTGGACGCGACCATCAAACTCTATGGCGCGCGCATTGTCTGCCTGGCGGGCTTCATGCGCATCCTGACGCCCTCATTCACCGAGCGCTGGCGCGATCTGTTGATCAATATCCACCCCTCCCTCCTGCCGGCCTTCAAGGGCCTTCACACGCATGAGCGGGCGCTGGAAGCGGGCGTCCGCATCCATGGCTGTACAGTGCATTATGTGCGCCCGGAAATGGATGACGGCCCGATTATCGGCCAAGCCGCCGTGCCGGTCTTGCCGGGAGATACGCCAGAAACGCTGGCCGAGCGCGTCCTGCAGGCCGAACACAAGCTCTACCCGCAATGCGTGGCTCTGGCCTGCTCCGGCAAGGCGCGCGTCGCGGGCGAACGCGTGCGCCTCCAGGTCCGCGAATTCGGTGCCGAATTGCTGATGAACCCGCACGATTGATTATCGGGCCCGCGGTGTCGCGCCGCCCTCGCTCAGGACGGCGTGACAATCGCCAACCGCGCCAGACGCTTCATTTCCGCAACATAATCCGCTTGGGTCCAGCCACAGTCCCTTACGAGCTGCTCCCAATTGCGTATGGACAACAGTGTCCAGAGCAGATCGGTCGTAGCCTTGGCGTCATGCTGACCGGTCAGGATTCCGTCACGCGCGAGCGCCTTGACCGCTGCCTCGCACCCCTCCCGCAGCGCCGACATCCGGTCGTTCCAGGCCAGACGTGCGGCCTCATCGCCAGGCGCCATTTCAAGCAGCGCGCGGCAGACCGGATGGACCACCGGAATGTAATTGCCCCAAGCCTCGATGAAGGCATCGAGCCGTTCCAGTCCGGATGACGCCTTGCGGCTGGCCGCCAGCCGCGCATCAATCTCGCTACGCGCATCGATAAAACGGGTCACCGCGACCAGCAGCTCGGCCCGGTTGGAGAAATGCAGATAGACCGCCTGGCGGCTGACGCCGGCTGCCTTCGCGACATCGCTCATTCGGGTTTGGCCGCCATCACCCTCTTCGAGCAATCGCCAGCACGCCTCCAGGATCCGGTCCCGCGTTGAGCTCCTGTCATCCGCCATCTGCGCATCTCCCCGCTTCCACGACCCGTCCGCCGGGTGAGCGTCCGCCAGTCTGATATCACTTGACACTATGTCAAGGTCGTGCCACTTGACGCCATGTAAAGTTTACATCACGTCAAGTCACGGAGATTTCGATGCCTCACACAACCACCCCGACCGAAACCCTCATCATCGGCGCAACCGGCAAGACCGGCCGCCATATCGTTCAACAGCTGCAGGCCGCGCATCATCCGGTGCGGATTGGCTCGCGCCAGGCCGAACGGCCTTTTAGTTGGCAGGATCGCGAGGGCTGGCCCGATGCACTGCAAAATGTCCGCGCCGCCTATATCGCCTATGCACCGGACTTGGCCGTACCGGGCGCACAAGCGGATATCGCCGCATTCGTCGATGCTGCCCGGCAAGCCGGCGTCGAGCAGCTGGTCCTGCTCTCGGGACGCGGCGAAGCCGAAGCGCAAGCCAGCGAAGAGATCGTCATGACGAGCGGGCTGCGCTGGACGATCATCCGAGCCAGCTGGTTTTTCCAGAATTTTTCCGAAGGCGCCTTCCAGCCCATGGTCGCCGCCGGTGAGCTTCCCCTCCCGGTCGGTCAGACACCCGAGCCCTTTATCGACGCACGCGACATTGCCGATATCGCGGTCGCCGCCCTGACGACACGCGAGCATGACGGCGAGCTCTATGAAGTCACCGGCCCGCAGGCGCTCACCTTCAGCGCGATCGCCGGATTGATTTCGGCACGGGCCGGCTACCCCGTTGCCCATATCGACATCCCCCATGCCGACTTTTTGCACGGTGCCCGCCAGGCCGGCCTGCCCGCAGACCATGTCTGGCTGCTCGACTATCTGTTCAGCACGGTCCTGGACGGCCGCAATGCGGTCACCACCGACGGGGTCGAGCGCGCGCTGGGCCGCAAGCCCCGCAGCTTCGCAGATTTCGTGGCCTCGCTGCCGGAGACTGTCTGGATGCCGGCGCCAACCGAGGCGGAGTCGGCGGCATGAGTATCCTCACCCTCGCCGCTCTCGGGTTAGGCCTAATGGCCGGGCTGGTCGCCGGTATTTTCCTCGCCTTCTCCGACTTCGTCATGCGGGGTCTGGCTTTGGCTGGCGCCGATGCCGGGGCGGCGGCCATGCGTGGCCTCAACCATACCGTCTACGGATCGAAATTCCTGCTCATGCTGAAAGCCTTGCCGCTGCTGGCCCTGGCTGCAGCGGGAGCCGCTTTCCTGCTGGATCGTCCCGACATGGCGGCCTGGCTCGGCTTCGGGGCCGTCAGCCATATCGCACTCGTCATGTTGGCGACGCTGACCCGCAATGTGCCGATGAATACCCGGCTCGAAAACCTCGCCAGCGATGCGCAGGGCAGCGCCACCTATTGGCCCGATTATGTCAGCCGCTGGACCGGGTGGAATCATGTCCGCACGCTGGGTGCCATGATCAGTTGTGTCTGTTTCCTCATGGCGTCTGCCGCGTGAGTGAGGGCAAGGCCTTGCGAGCGCGCCTGAAAACACGGCAAGTAGGGGCGCACTCGCGAGGCCGGACATGTTGATCGCCGACACTATTCTGATTGACGAGGCAGAGATCGAGGAGCGTTTCATCCGCGCCTCCGGTCCCGGCGGTCAGCATGTCAACAAGACCGAAAGCGCCGTCCAGCTTCGCTTTGACGTCGCCGGCAACACCGCCCTGCCCGAAGCCGCGAAACGGCGCCTGGTGCGCCTTGCCGGCTCGCGCATGACCAAGGACGGTGCCCTGGTCCTGCGCGCCGACACCCATCGCGAACGCGAGCGCAATCGGACCGAGGCAAGAGACCGGCTCCGAAAACTGATCGAACAGGCACTGATCGCGCCAAAACCGCGCAAAAAGGCGCGGCCCTCCCTCGCCTCGATGAAACGCGTGAAGACGGCCAAGGCCCAGAAGTCGCAGAGAAAATCCTTGCGCAAGCGGCCTGGCTCCGAGGACTGAGTGCTGAGAGTCAACCGTCGAGGGCTAAGCGTCCAGCGCGTCCAGTCGCCTATCTCACGTCAATTTCGGCATTCGGACAGGTATAGCTGAAGACACTTCCATCATAGCCGATTGTGCGACAGAAAATTGTCTGCTCGCTCATCAGGATGCTGGCTATGTTCCGAACGGCCATGAGATTGGCACCCGTCAGGTCAGCATCAGCGATATTGGCACGGCTCATATCGGCATGACCGAAGATCGCCCCGGTCAGGGTAGCGCCCGTAAAATTGGTTTCGATCAGGGTGGTGCTCGACATATCGGCACGGTTCAGATTGGCGCGGCTGAAATCAGCACCGGACAGGTTGGCTCGGAAGAAATTCGCTCCGCTGAGATTGGCCCCGACCAGGGTGGCGCGGGTCATCTCAAGCCGCATCAGCTGATTATTGCCGAGTGTCACCTCATTCAGGTTGGCGCGCGTCAGATTGGTGTTCCCGAACTGGGTATCATTGAGCCATTGCTGGTGCAGATCAGCGCCCGTCAGATTCGCTCCGACAAAAATCGTCGACCGAAGATTGGCGCCGCTGAAATTGGCGCCGGAGAGATCAGCGCCGGCAAAATTAGCGCCTGTCAGTATGGAGCCGCTGAAATCAACATTGCTCAATCGTGCCCCACGAAAATCTTCCTGCAGGAAGTGCATCCGCGTGAGGCTGGCACCGCGCAGGTCGAGGCCGGTCCAGGCATCGAGCCGCGTGTTCATGTCCATTTGAGCACGCTGTAAATTGACGCGCTGCAGATTGGCACCACCAAGCTGGGCACCGCGCAGGATGGCACCGGTCAGATTGGCATCCGTCAGATTGGCACCGGTGAGATTCGCACCGGTGAGATTCGCGCCCGAAAAGTTCGCGTTCGACAGATTGGCTTGACTCAGATTGGCGCCGGCCAGGCTGGCGCCAGTGAGGTTGGCATAGTCGAACACCGCGCGCGTCAGATTGGCATTCGCGAAGTCGTCATTGGCCAGTTGGGCTCGGCTGAAAACGCTCTCGGAGAAATCGAAATCGCCACCGATCGGAGCGCCGTTCCAGTTTCGGAAATCGCAGCGGCGGCAGGCGCCACCTTCGCGGTGGACAGCAGCCGCGCGCGCTTCGGCCATACGCCGCTCAGCAACACACTGGCCTGGCTCGGCGAGACGGTTGCTGCGGTAGATGCCGAGCCTGTTTTCGTAGGGCCCGGGAGCGGTATTGACCAGAAAGTCGCAATCCAGCGCATAAATCCGAGCAATGAGGTCATCGTGGGTGAGATGTTGAGCCCCTTGCGGATAGGCCCGTCGTGGCAAAGCATTCTGACCCGAGACTGTGGCTCCGCACAGGCTCATGCCAGCCAGAATGGCGACGAGCGACCTCGCCGATACCTGCAAAATATTCAACAACATGGGATATCCTGACCGTTTCGATGACGCGTCGAGACGACCCAGTGTCGTGCAAATCCACCCGTGGAAATCAGTGTTAGACTGAAACCCCGGATCGGCAAGCGAATTGACGTCAGCTGGCGACCATCACATCGCGGACCGCCTCATCGATCGCCGCGAGATGGGCCTCGATCTTGTCCTCGGGCAGGAAGCTGCCGCGGAAGGAGTTCTTGGCCAGCTCGATGATCTCATCGGCGGTCAGACCGATCGCTTCGGCCGTGCGGATATAATTGTCATTCAGATAGCCGCCGAAATAGGCCGGATCATCCGAATTGACCGTCGCACGCAGCCCCAGCGAGAGCATGCGTTTGAGCGGGTGGTCTTCCAGACGGTCAATCACGCACAGGCGCAAATTGGAAAAGGGACAGACGGTCAGGGCCATCTGCTCGCGACCGAGCCGCGCCACCAGCGTTCCGTCCTCAAGGGCGCGATTGCCGTGATCGATCCGGTCGACCTTGAGCAGGTCCAGCGCCTCATGGACATAGGATGGCGGACCTTCCTCGCCGGCATGGGCCACACGCTTCAGACCGAGCGCGCCGGCCGTATCGAAGACACGCTGGAATTTCGACGGCGGGTGCCCCAGCTCGGAACTGTCCAGCCCGACACCATGGATGCGATCAAGATGCGGTTTCGCCATATCCAGCGTCTCGAAGGCAGCCTCTTCGGAGAGATGGCGCAGGAAGCAGAGGATGAGGCGGGATGTCAGGCCCCACTCGGTCTCGGCCTTTGCCAGCGCCCGGGAGATCCCGTCCAGCACGGTCTCAAAGCCAATGCCGCGATCCGTATGGCCCTGCGGATCAAAGAACAGCTCGACATGACGGACATTCTCGGCGTGGACACGGGACAGGTAAGCCCAGGTCAGATCGAAAAAATCCGCCTCGGTCACCAGCACGTTCATGCCGACATAATAGATGTCGAGAAAGTCCTGCAGGTTGGAGAAATCATAGGCCGCGCGGATCGCCTCGACCGAGTCATACGGGATCTCGATGCCATTTCGCCGGGCCAGCTCGAACATCAGCTCCGGCTCGAGCGAGCCTTCCAGATGCAGGTGAAGCTCGGCCTTGGGCAGGGCTTGAACGAGACGGGCAAGATCGGTCATGGCAGCGCTCCGGCGATTGGCTTGGCGCATGGTCTGTCAGCTCGCCGGTTGGCGCAAGCGTGGCAGCCTGTTCAACAGGTCGCGTCGGTTGAGCGTGCCAGCCCGTCACACAGCGCCGCTGCATCGGCTGCATTGCCCGACTGTTCCAGCAAGGCGGCCAGGCCCCGCACCGCCCGCGCATTGAACGGGTCCAGGGTCAGCACGCGCCGATACCAGAGCTCGGCCTCTTCCGGTGCCCCGTCCGCGAGTTTGGCGTCGGCGACCGACAATCCGACGCTGGAATGCCAGGGCCGGATCTCGACCGGGTCACGGGCGTATCGCCGCTCCATGGATATCCAGGCCTGTTCCAGATAGGGGGTCGAGCGCTCCGGCTGGCCCATGAGGCGGTGGAGTTCAGACAGATTGATCATTGTCCCCCAATCATCCGGATCGATGACCAGGGCGCGCTCATAGCTGCGCTCGGCCCAGCTGAACTCGCCGGCCGCAGAGACGGCGAGCCCCAGCGCCCGCCAGGCTCGCGCATGAGAGGGATCAAGCTCGGTTGCACGCCGGGCCATGGCCACCGCGCGCTCCAGACCGGCGCGCGCGGCCTCGCTCTCCAGCCAGCCTTCTTCCAGCGCCTGGCTGAGCGAGCTGCGCACATCGCCCTCACTCTCAGCCCCCTGGAAGCGGATCAGGCGCTGGGTCAACGCATTGGCGAGACCGGCCAGGGCGGCCGCATTGTCAGCGTCGTCATCCAGCACGCTTTCATAGAGGCGCAGCGCGGCTTCATTATCGCCGCGGGTATACTGATGGTAGAAGCCGTCGGCACGGGCCAAGCGGTCACTGGCGGCATGATTGGCGGGCGCGCTTCCCTCGCCGAACATCAAGCCCCAGCCCAGCATCGCCACGAAAAGAACCGCCAGGGTCACGGCCATCACGCCGAAGCCCCGCCGCCAGCTTTCTGCGCTCGCGGCAAGCCGGTCAACCGGGGTCGAGACCTCTGCCACCAGGCGATAGCCGCGCTTGGGTACGGTCGCGATATAGCGCGCATTGCGGGCATCATCCCCCAGCGCCTTGCGCAGTTTGAAGACTGTCCGGGTCAGCGCATCGTCATTGACATGAACCTCGCCCCAAAGGGCCGCCGCGATCTCGTCCTTGGCAATCACATCGCCCGGCCGGGCCGCAAACAGCATCAACAGGTCCATGACACGCGGTTCAAGCTCGGCGTCACCGGCCGGCCCGGAGATCCGGTTGGCGGCGGCATCGACCTGCCAATCCCCGATTGTCACGCGCTTGCCCAGCATTCCGCGGCGCTCCCTGAATCGGGGGAAATAAAAAGGTCAGAACTTCAGGACCCCCCGGTCATGGCTTTCCTACACGAGCCGGCGCTTTCGTAAAGCCGCACCCCGCAATATGGAAGGTAACCCATGCGCCTGCTTGCCCAACCCGTCTGCGCCCTCGCTGCGGCCTTGCTGACCCTGTCCACCCAGGCCTGCGCCCAGGAGGACCACGTCACCGCGCAACAAGCGCGCGAAGACCTGGACCATCTCTATCACGGCCTACGCGCTTCCGCCGCTGACCTCTATTCGGAAACGCCCGAATCCGTGTTCGAGGCTCGCTACCAGGAAATGCGCGCGGGCTATGACGCTCCGATTACGCCGCACGCCCTCTACACGGACTTTCAGCGCTTCACCGCCCTGGCGCGCCAATCCCATAACCGGATGGACGGTCTCAGCCCCGGCTGGCCGGCTTTCTTCTCCCGGGGCGGCCCGATCTTTCCGCTACGTTTCCAGGTCGCTCATGGTGAGGTGATCGTCTCCGCCGCCCCGCAGGGCAGTGCGGTGCAGCCGGGCGACCGGTTGCTCGCCCTGAACGGCGAGCCCAATCCGATCTGGCTGCAACGGCTGACACAGCATGTCTCTGCCGACACTCCGGCCCTCGCCTACTCAATCCTCAGCCAGGGCGAGTTCTACTATGTCTGGCTGGAATACGGGGTCCGCGACAACTTCACCGTCGAGATCGAGCGAGATGGCAGCACGCAGACCCTCACCCTGGATGCCATTCCCGCCGAATCCATGTGGGAGCTGGAAGAAATCGAGCCGGGTTTTTCACTGGCCGGCCGCGAAGCGGGCATGTTGAACACGACCACCGCCTATCTGCGTCCCGGTCCCTTCTTCGATGTCGACGCCGAGACACCGGACCAGGCCTATGCGCCGGCAGCGGTGCAGCGTTTTACGGGCTTTATCGATGCGGCTTTCGAGCGCTTTATTGAGACCGGCGCGACCGACCTCATCCTCGATCTGCGCGATAATCCGGGCGGCGACATCGCGTTTTCCGATCCGGTGGTCGCGTGGTTTGCCGACCGACCTTTCCGGTTCGCATCGGACTTCCGGGTTCGCGTGAGCGCACAGACCGCCGCGTCCATGCAAGCGCGCATTGATGCCAACCCGGACGGCGAGCATGACGTCTCGCGGGACCTGATCGAATTGTTCGCCAACACCGAACCCGGCGACCTCGTCTCCTACGACCTGCCCTATGCCCAGCCGCGTCACGGGCAACAATTCACCGGCAATGTCCATGTCCTGGTCAACCGCAACAGTTTCTCGAACGCGGTGACCACGGCGGCCCTGATCCAGGACTATGGCTTCGGCACGATCTATGGCGAAACCACGCGGGACATGGCGACGACGTTTGGCGCGATGGAGCATTTCACCCTGCCCAATTCCGGTTTCCGTGTCGGCTATGCCAAGGCCCACATCATCCGCCCCAATGGCGAGCAAGAGACCCATCCGGCAACGCCGGATGTCAGCCTGCCCGCTCCGACTGTGCGCGGCGCCGATGACGTGATGCTGGACGCATTGCTGGCCCGCCTCGCCGAGGACTAGCTGACGAGGACCATCGCGATGGTCGCGACAATGATCAGGGCAATCCCCGCATTGAGTATTCGGGCCCAGCGGGGGTCGCCCAGGAAACGTTTCAGCGTCCCGCCGGCAAACATCCACGCCAACCCGCCGGGCGAGCCGAAAATGATGAAGGTCACCACCATGATCAATGCCCGCTCGGGCGCGGTCTCGGCCAGGGCGACATAGGCGCCCGCCGCCGAGATCGTCATCATCAGCGCCTTCGGATTGATGATCTGGAAAAGTGCCGCCTCATGTATCCGGAAGGGACGCGTGCGCGTTTTCCCCTTGGCACGCTGGGCGGCCGGCAGGGGATGGACCACCGCTCGAACAAACTGGCTCGCCATCCAGGTGAGCCAGAGCGCGCCGCCGATCTTCACCACAAGCAAGGCGACCGGATAGCGCTGCACCAGCTCACCGAGCCCGAAGACGCTGGCGACAAGCAAAAGGTTGAAGCCGACATTCACGCCCAGCCAGTGCGGCAGCGTCCGGCGGATGCCAAACAAAGCGCTCGACGACATCACCATGAGATTATTGGGTCCGGGCGTGTAGGACATCGCGCAAACGAAGCCCACCAGGCTGAACCAGAGCGCGATATCCATGCACGTCCCCGCATAAAGTCAGGATTGCCAGTTAGGGTCGCCCGCGATCCCGCGCAATCCGTTTCCTGCGATCACCAGGACAGCTGCCACCGCGTCTTCAGCCAACAAAAAAGGCCCGACGTTTCCGCCGGGCCTCTCAAACTCGATAAGGCGGAAGCCTTAGCCGACGATCTCGTCGTCGGAGAAGAAGAAGGGGATTTCCTGGGCGGCGGTTTCCGGGGCGTCGGACCCATGCACGGAATTGGCTTCGATCGACTCGGCGAACTCCTTGCGGATCGTGCCGGCATCGGCCTGTTCCGGGTTCGTCGCGCCCATCACGGTGCGGTATTTGGCGATGGCGTCTTCGCCTTCCAGGACCTGGACGACGACCGGGCCGGAAATCATGAAGGTGACGAGGTCGTTGAAGAAGGGACGCTCCTTGTGGACGCCGTAGAAGCCTTCAGCCTGCTCGCGCGACAAACGGATGCGCTTCTGGGCGATGATGCGCAGGCCGGCTTCCTCGATCTTGGCATTGATGGCGCCGGTGAGGTTACGGGCCGTCGCGTCAGGCTTGATGATGGAGAAGGTGCGTTGGATCGCCATGGGAGAAGTCCTTGAGACTGAGACTGTGATTGTCCGGGCACACACCCGGCCTGTGGATTCGCGCGGCTTATAGCGGTCCGCCGTCCACTTGAAAAGCGGCAGAGTGTTATCCGGTCACGGCCGGTTCGACGGGCTTGCGCCAGGCGGCGACAAGATAGGCCCCGGCAAGCAGATAAAGCGCAGAAACGAGCATGAAGACCCACCCCGTATTCGCGATCGCGTGCGGCGAGCTGATCGGGGCGACGACAAGCAGGCCGGCGAGGCCGAGCCGTAACACCCCGTAAATCACAAGCCATAGCCCCCAGACACGCACAGCTACACGTCCGGCACCTCGCCCGGCCAGATGAGCTGTGAACATTGCGAGCAAGACAACGAGGATGAAGACCAGTGGCAGGTGGGACCCCATCAGGGCGTAGATGACGGCCCGCACCGTGAAGGCAGCCAAGGTCAGAGCCAGAACGCCAAAAGGTAGCGATAACCTCATGACGCCTCCCCCCGCATCAATCTCAACAAGACACCCTGCATGAGGCGCGTATTGCGAGCCAGATAGGCGTGATTGAGCGTGTCGGCCGTGTCGGTAGACCGGTGTCGGTGCGGCGAGGAATCGCGCAAGCGGAAAGCTTCGCCCAGACAGACGGCATCAATGCCGCGATCCCGAAAAGAGACGTGATCGCTGGAATCATAGGTCACACGCGTGATGGGAATATCCATCTCCCGCGCGGCCCGCTCATAGCGCGGGTACCAGCTGTCCGGGGCATCAATCTCGATTGCCCGGTCGCCATCACTGTCCCAGCCTGCCATGTCGATGGAGTGCATGGAATGAATGTCTTCGCTGGCATTCAACAACTGGCGCGCAAACGCCGCACTGCCGATCTTGCCCTCCTCTTCCTGGTCAAAGAAAACGAGGATGACGGTGTAGTCCCGCCTCGGCTCCGCAGCGATCGCCTCGGCAATACTCAGCATGGCCGCAATGCCACTGGCATTGTCGTCGGCCCCCGGACTGCCGGCTTCGCTGTCATAGTGGGCGCCAAGGATGACAACCGGAGCATCATCGAGCGTGGCCGGGATCGTCGCGGTCACATTCACCCCGCTGAAGGGCGGCATGATCAGATCCAGCAGCGGATGGACATTGGGTGCGCGATAAGGCTTTCGCTCAGCCGTCAGACCCCGGCGCTCGATCTCCGCCATCAGAAAGTCAGCAGCGGCGCCGCGCTCACGGCTTGAGCTGCGGGCCGGCGCAGTCGCCGCCTGCAAACGGGCAATGAATTCGCGCTGCGAGTCCGCCAGCGCTTCCTGCGCCTGTCCCGGCCCTGCGGTGAACAAGACAATCGCCAAACTCGCCACAAGACGCAGAGCCATCGCATTCTCTCCCCATCGCGAAGCTGGGCAGCCTTTATGGCAAGAGTAAGACCTGCTTGCGCGCCCTGCCGCTCCGCGCTAACCGCGTCTCGCCATGTTGCACATCAATGACCTCACCTATCGCATTGAAGGGCGGATGCTCTTTGATCAGGCGACGCTCTTCCTGCCGGCCAAGACCAAAATGGGTCTGGTCGGTCGCAACGGGACGGGCAAATCGACCCTGTTCCGGCTGATCCGCGGGGAGACCGGCTCGGAAGGCGGCGAGGCCCGCGTGCAGAAAGGCGCCCGCGTCGGCTCGGTCGCCCAGGAAGCGCCGGGCGGGGATGACAGCCTGATTGATGTGGTGATGGCCGCCGACACCGAACGCGCCGCCCTGCTGGCCGAAGCAGAAACCGCGACCGAACCCAATCGCATCGCCGAGATCCAGACACGCCTCGCCGATATCGACAGCCATACCGCCGAGGCCCGCGCCGGTTCCATCCTGGCCGGGCTGGGCTTTACCGGTGAGGAACAGCGCCGCCCCTGTCGTGAATTTTCCGGCGGCTGGCGCATGCGGGTGGCCCTGGCGGCCACCCTGTTCGCCCGGCCCGACCTCTTACTGCTCGATGAGCCGACCAACTATCTCGATCTGGAAGGCGTGATGTGGCTGCAGGCCTATCTCAAGACCTTCCCCGGCGCCGCCCTGGTGATCTCGCACGACCGCGACCTGCTGAACGGCGCCATGCAGAAGATCGCCCATCTCAAACAGGGCAAGCTGACCGTCTGGGATGGCGGCTATGATGACTTCGAAAAGGCGCTGGCGGAGCGACAACGCCTGCAGATGAAGATGGTCGAAAAGCAGGAGGTCGAACGCCGTCATCTGCAATCCTTCGTCGACCGCTTCAAGGCAAAGGCGTCGAAGGCCAAACAGGCGCAGTCCCGGGTCAAGCGGCTGGAGAAGATGCAGATCGTGGCGACCCAGGTCGAGGATCCGGTCGCGCCCTTCAACTTTCCCAGCCCGCAGCGCCGCATGGCGCCGCCGATTGTGCGCATGGTCAATCTCCAGGCCGGCTATGCGCCGGGCAAGCCGGTCCTGCGCGACGTCAATCTCAACATCGACACCGAGGACCGGATCGGCATTCTCGGCCGCAATGGCGCCGGCAAGTCGACCCTGGCCAAACTCCTGTGCGACCGGCTCGTTCCGCTCGAGGGGCATCTGCGCAAGCACAAGAAGATGCAGATCGCCTACTTCGCCCAGCACCAGATCGACAGCCTGTCACCGGACATGTCGGCCTATCAGCACATTATCGAGCTGATGCCGGACGCCACCGAGGCCCAGCGCCGCGCCCGGCTGGCGACATTTGGCCTGCCCGGGGACCGTCAGGAAACTCCGGCCGACACGCTGTCCGGCGGCGAGAAGGCGCGCCTCCTGTTCAACCTCATCACCTTTGAGGGCCCGCACCTCCTCATCCTCGACGAACCGACCAACCATCTCGACATGGACAGCCGCGCCGCCCTCATCCAGGCGATCAATGAGTATGAAGGCGCCGTCGTCCTGATCTCGCACGACCGGCATCTGATCGAGAGCTGTGTCGACCGGCTCTGGGTGGTCGGTGATGGCACGGTCAAACCCTATGACGAGGATATCGAGACCTATCGTCAATCCCTGCTCGGCCGCGCGCCCAAGGACGGACCGAAGAAGAAGACCGCCGCCACCGACGAAAAGAGCGTCGCCCGCCGCTCTGCCGCCGACCAGCGCAAGGCCCTCAAACCCCTGCGCGACGAGATCGCCCGCTGGGACAAGGAAGCCGACCGCCTGCGCGGCATCATCGACGTCATCGACAAGGCCCTCGCCGCGCCGGGCCTCTACCAAAAAGACCCCAAGACCGCGACCGACCTCCAGATCAAGCGTGCCAGGGCGGTCGAGCTGCTGGATGCGGCGGAGCTGAGCTGGCTGGAAGCGGAAGAAAAGCTGGAAGCGGCGCAGGCGGGGTAGAGCCCAGTCCCGCTTTATGACGATTGCTTGCCGCATTATTGCGCCGCCCTCGTCCCGTTAAGAAACCATTCGCATTTGCGCTCATATAATATGAGCTCCTTAGAACAAGGTGGATGGATCAATGAGATCCGCAGGCGCGCTGCCGGGCGTCATCTACCAAAAGGGTGACCGACCGGCGGTAGATAAACTGGCTGATCTGGCCGAGGCCGGACCTATCGGGTCCGGCACTTTTCCTGTTCGGGTTCTCGCCCGCGCCGGAGGCCTGTCATGAAGATCGATGCCATACCGCCGTCGCGCCCGCTTCCCGCCCGCAAGACCGGTTCGCCCACGGCACCGAAACAGCCGGCCCCACGCCCCGATGACAGCTATCACAGCCCGGACGAGATCCGGGTCGATATCGTGTTGCCGCCGGATCCGGACTCCCATGACGCACCTGACAACCCGCAGGCTGCCGACGGGGATTTGCTCAATCGTGAGGCCGCGATAGAGACGGCGCAGGCACTCGGCGCCTGGCTGGCACGGCACACACGCTCATTGACCAGCCATCACGCGGCCCGTCTGCAGCATCTCTTCATCGCCTAGCGAAAAAGGCCGTCAACCGCAGGCCAGGCTTTCGACCACGTCATTCTCGTCGACGCGAATGGTCAGACGATCCGGTCGGTAATCCATGGTCACCACCGAATTGGGACCGACGACCCGGTAATTCTCCGGCACGGCCGAGCGCGGCACACTGACACGCGGCTGACCGACAAAATGCTGCAGGTCTTCCATGCCGCATGTGCCGGTGATCGGCGCGCGAACCTCACTGCCATCCACATCCTCGGCCGCTCCCAATGGCGGCAGCTCACCTGCCGATGCAGGCTGGGTTGCAGGCGCAGGCCCTCGTGTTGTCAGCGCGCACCCGGCAACGAGACAGCTCAAAAGGATCACACGCATCTTCATGACAGGAACTCGCTCAACCGCACCAGGGCCGCAGGATGACACCGGCTTCGGAGAGGTCAAGATTGAGGCGTTCACGGCGATAATCACGGGTGACGGCGGTATCCGGATAGATCAGGCGGATATTGCCGTGCAGGGTGCCCAGATCGACCTCGTCGACCGACTGGCCGACCAAATAGCTCATCGCATTGGCGCCGCAGAAAGCGTCCGGGTCCGTCGGCTCGCCGTTGTCCACTTCGCCGGAGAAATCAGGCTCCGGCATCATTGTGTCGCCACCATCAATCGGATGTCCGCCCGTCGAGCAAGCCGTGACTGCCAGTCCGGCCAGTGCGATCAACAAAAAACGTGTCATGCCTTCTTCTCCCATCGGCCTTCCGGCGACTGGCGCCAGTAGGATACTGTACAGCCCTGCCCCGAGGCTTTCTTCCACAAGGCGCGGGCGTCGTTCACCGCCATCTCGTCCTGCCCGTCAAACATGACGATCATGCGGTCAAAGGATGACGGATTTTCGGGTTCGGCACCATCCAGCAGGAAGAGGCAGTGGGCTCGATTGGGATTGGCTTCATCCTCGGCGATCAGAACCGGCTGGCGCTCGGCATCCCCGGCCTCGGCCTGGGCATGCGGCAGGAAGCTGTCGGGACGCCAGGACCACAGGAGCTGATCGAGTGTTTCGCGACGCTTGGCGTCGGGCGAACGCACCAGAGCCCGCCAGCCCCGCGCCAGCGTCTTCTCCAGCAATTCGGGCAGGACCTCGTCCAGCGAGGATCGCTCGAGATGGTAGAACCAGAGATCGCCGCTCATGCCCTCACCTCTTGCCTGACATGAAAAGGGCGGCCGCTCGGGCCGCCCTCATCACCTGCAGGGCCTAGCCCTCGTAGTTGTCGCGGACGAAACGGTCGAGGATGCGCACACCCCAGCCCGTGCCCCAGCTCGGCTGGCGCGGATCGTCCTTGCCACCCATGCCACCCATGGCGGTACCGGCAATGTCGATATGGCACCACGGCTTGTCATTGACGAAGCATTTGAGGAATTCCGCCGCCGAGATCGAACCGGCGAGACGGCCTTCGCCAACATTCTTGATGTCGGCATTCTTGGTCTCGATATGCTTTTCATAGTCCGGACCGAGCGGCAGACGCCAAACCGGCTCGTCGGAGGCATCACCGGCCGAGGACAGCTGGGCGGCGATGTCATCGGAATTCGTGAAAATGCCGGCGCGGGTATTGCCGAGACCGATCAGGATGGCGCCCGTGAGAGTCGCCAGGTCGATGATCAGCTTGGGATCGAAGCGGTCCTGACTGTACCAGAGCACGTCGGCCAGAACGAGGCGGCCTTCCGCGTCCGTATTGAGGATCTCGATCGTCGTACCGGACATCGCCGTGACGATGTCACCCGGACGCTGGGCATTGCCATCAGGCATGTTCTCGACCAGACCGACAATGCCGACCGCATTGACCTTCGCCTTGCGGCCAGCCAGAGCGCGCATCAGGCCGACAACCGCGGCCGAACCGCCCATGTCACCGCGCATCTCGTCCATGCCGGCACCCGGCTTCAGCGAGATGCCACCACTGTCGAAGGTCAGGCCCTTGCCGACAAAGAGAAGCGGCTTTTCGCCTTCCGGCCCGCCATTCCACTTCATGATGGCGATCTTGCTCTCGAACTCCGAGGCCTGGCCGACACCCAGAAGCGCGCCCATGCCGAGCTCGGTCATCTGGACTTCATCGAGGATCTCGATTTCGAGCCCGTGCTCGGCCATGCCCTCGATCTTCTTGGCATAGGTCTCCGGGTTGAGAATATTCGGCGGAAGATTGGTGACTTCCCGCGCCAGGTCGACACCATCGGCGACCGCGCCCCAGGCTTGCCAGGCCGCTTTGGCCCCATCGACATCGCTGACAGCGATGGTCAACTCGGTGAGGGACGGCTTCTGGTCGTCCTTCAGCTTGGTGCGGAACTGGTCATAGCGGTAGGAGGCCAGTCGGGCACCAAGGCCGGAACGGGCCGCACCCTCGCCATCGGTCTCACCGTCAAACTGGATCGACAGGGTCGTCTCGCCGCTCAAAAGGAGCTTGGCGACCACGGCCGCAGCAGCCTTTTCCAGGGTCGACCCGGTACGCTTGTCCTTGGCACCGAGACCAAAAAGGACGATGCGGCTGGATTCGCTGCCGGTCGGCGCGATGATGTCCAGCGTCTGAGCCGGCTTGCCGGTGAAGCGCGAGCCGGCGATGGCCCGCTTGATCGCACCATTGGAGGCCGAGTCGAGCGCGGCGGCCGCCGGCGACAGGGTGGCATCCTCATAGACGGGCACGGCGATCGCGCCGGCAGCGTTCGGAGCGGCAGCGAATTCGATTTTCATGGTCTTCCCTCTCATCCAGTCGCAATGGGTGGCAGTCCGGCTGATCGCGGGTGTGTACCCGGTGCCGAAAACTTGTGTCGCGGAAGTGGTATCCGATCACGACGTGAGATAGAAGGCGGAACGCGCAGCACAAGCCGGCTTCATGATTCTCGTTCAGCGGTACTTCTTCAACCAATTGCTCTGGCCGTTCATGGCGGCGACCGCGGCCTTCGCCGGGCTGGCCCTGTTGACGCAGAGCCTGTCCAATGTCGACCTGGTGTCGGGCTATTCTGAAACCGCGCTCACCTTCATCAAGGTCACGGCGCTGGCGCTGCCTCACCTCACCGCCCTCCTGGTCCCGATCGCCCTCTTTGTTGCCGTCCTGTCCGGACTCAACCGGCTGACAAATGACAGTGAGACCGTGATTGCTTCGGCGGCCGGTGTGAGTCGTTTTGGCCTGCTTTCGCCTGTGGTGCGACTGGGTGTCTATGTCCTGCTGGCCAATCTCCTTGTGAACTTGGTCGTCCAACCGGTGGCCTACAGGGAAATGCGGCGCTCGCTGCATGATCTGCGCTCTGACGTCGCTGCCAGCCTCGTGACGCCGGGGGCCTTCTCCCAGCTCGGCCAGGGCGTCACGATCTATGCCCGCGAGCGCGGTCGCGATGGCCGCATGCAGGACATCCTGATCCATGACAGCCGCGGCCAGGATGAGGCCTCGACCTATTCTGCACGCGAAGGGGTGGTCGTGCGCTCCGGCGACCGCTCCGCCATGGTGCTGATCGACGGCAATCTCCAGCAGATCGATTCGGCCGGCGAACTCTACTACGCCAATTTCGATCGGTATGAATTCGACCTCGGCGAATTTGTCGGACCGGTCGACGCCATGTTCTTCAAGGAGTCCGATCGTTTCCTGCATGAATTGCTGTGGCCGTCGGCCGCCGAGATCGCCCGGACCAACGGGCCGGAGCGGGCCTGGGCCGAGGCGCATTACCGGCTCGCCGCGCCGCTGTACAATCTGGCATTCGCACTGATCGCAGCCGCGGCCTTCCTCGCGGGAGACCATTCACGCATGGGCTATGGGCGGCGTGTTATAATCGCCGTCGGCGCCGGGCTGACGCTGCGCCTCATCGGCTTCGCGATGCAATCAGCAAGTGCCGATGATGCGGCCATGAATATCGCCCAATATCTCGTCCCCATTCTCGGCATGGTCGGCGCGATCGCCGTGATTTACTGGCCCGCTCGGACCAAACCGGAATACTCCCAGCCGAACGAGGCCGCGGCATGATCGGCGGACGCCTGAACCGGTATATGGCCAGTCAGACAGCCGGCGGGCTTCTGCTCGCCTTCCTGACGATTGCAACCGTGATCATCCTGGTCGATTTCGTCGAGCAATCGCGGGCTGTCGGCACGCGGGTCGATGTTTCCACACTCGACCTGCTGGGCCTGACCCTGCTGCGGGCGCCCGCCTTGCTGGAAAGCACGCTGCCCTTCGTGTTCCTGTTCGGCACGCTTACGGCCCTCTTCCGCCTCAATCGTTCGTCGGAATTGATTGTGATGCGCGCTTCCGGTGTCTCCGGCTGGCGCATCCTGGCGGCGCCCATGATTCTCGCGGTCACGGTCGGAATCATCGGTGCGACAGGCCTCAACCCGCTTGCCGCGAATCTCAACGCTGAGTTCGAGGCGCGCCGCGACAACCTGATGAATGTGCGGCGCGTGGAGGGAATGGAACAACCTGTCTGGTTGCGCGAAGCCAACCTGGACGGCTTCACGGTCATCGCGGCGACCCAACTCGAGGAGCAACGGCAAGTCCTGCAGGATCCGGTCTTCTTCCAGTTTACGTCCAGCGATGACGGTACACCGCGGCTTGAGCGCCGGATCGATGCGGAGACCGCCGAATTGCGATCAGGTTTCTGGGAGGTGACAGGCGCGGTGGAACGGACACCGATGCCATCCCGCCTCGAGCTTGGCACCATCACCATGCCCACATCGATCAATCGCCAGGCGCTCTTCGAGCGGGCACGATCGGCCGATGGGGTCGCCTTCTGGGACCTGCCACGCCTCATCAATTCCGCGCAGGAAGCCGGACTCGCGACCCGGCGCTACGAATTGCGGCTGCACGGGCTCCTGGCCCTACCGCTCACCCTTCTGGCCGCCACTCTGATCGCCGCAGCCGCGACGCTCCGCCTTCACCGCCTGGGCGGCGCCGCTGCGTTTGCGATGGCGGGAGGCATTGCCGGCTTCGTGATGTTCTTCTTTCAGGAGATGCTGAGCTCGTTCGGCATTTCCGGTGCCCTGCCGCCAGCCACCGCAGCCTGGTCGGCGCCTGCGCTAACGGCCTTGCTCGCACTCATTTATATCGCCTCGACCGAAGACGGTTGACGGCGTGGACGCCGCCGCCGGCTTCGGCTAGTCATAAACAAGACCCGCCTGCGGGGGCCGGGAGACCAGAAGGAGTGACGCGGATGGCGTCGCAATTTCGCCGCCTAGCGGCAATCTTGCTGAGTACATCGGCACTCGCCCTGACGGCACCAGCTTTGGGCCAGGTCGGTGCCACTGAAAACGCACCGATTTATCTGGAGGCCGATCAGATCCAGGACATTGAGGGCGGTACCGGATATATCGCTCGGGGCAATGTCCGTGTGCGGCAGGATCCGCGCACGCTGCTCGCAGACGAGATCGAGTACCACCCGGATCAGAACCGGGTCGTGGCCCGGGGGCATGTCATCATTCTGGGTCAGGGCCCCTTCGCTCAATACGCCGACGAGGTAGAGCTCGACAGCCAATTGGCTACGGGTGTGGCGCTTGGGTTTGCAACCATGCTTGAGAACAGGGGGCGGGTGGCGGCCGCAACCGCGATTCGCCGGGAAAATGGCTCCCTTCAGCTGGAAGACGCCTACTATACAGCCTGCGAGCTGTGTGAAGATGGCGAAGGCGCACCAACCTGGCGCTTGCGCGCTCGCGAGGTTGTTCAGGACGCTGAAGAGCAGATGATCTACTATCGGGGCGCACGCTTGGAAATCGGCGGCGTCCCGGTCCTCTACGCTCCGGTTTTCGCCCATGCCGACCCGTCATCCGAGCGCCGCTCCGGCTTCCTTTTCCCGAAAGTAGGCGTTTCGTCCCGATTGGGCTTCACCTACCAGCAGCCCTATTACTGGACGATATCGCCGTCCCAGGACCTGATCATCGCACCACGCGTCATGGGCAATGTGAACCCGCTAATCTATGGCGAATACCGCAAGCGCTTCTGGTCAGGATTCGTGGAATTGGAAGCCAGCTTTACGCGCGAACTCGACATCGACAGTGATGGGGAACTCTTTGGCGAGGAAGCGGATCGCTGGCACGTCTTCGGTGGCGGCGAATGGGCGATCAATCCGGACTGGCGCTGGGGATTCGGCGTACAGCGGGCTTCGGACAATCTCCACCTTCGACGCTATGACTTCAGTGAGGAAGACAAGGATCGTGGCGCTCCGATCACACCGCAGCGTCGCCAGCTCGTCAGTCAGCTCTATGTAGATGGACGGACACAGAACTCGGCAGGCCTGATTGCCTTTGCCGAATTCCAGACACTCGCGACCGATGCCGACGATGATATCGTCCCGACCGTCGCCCCGATCGCGAGCTATACGCGTGTCTTTACGGCGCCGGAGTCCTGGGGCCGTATCGAAACCAGTATCGATGCAACGAGCCTGCGGCGTGACGTGGGCGTCAATTATGACAGGGCAACAGCCAGCGTAGACTGGCGCACACGCTGGACCACACCGGGCGGCGTCCTTGTCTCACCCTTTGTTTACGCGCGCACAGATGCCTACCGGTTCGAGGACGCACAGGCCGGAACGTCGAACACGGTCAATCGCGCGCTCGGCCTTGCGGGAGCCGACGTCAGCTGGCCCTTTTTCCGCGCTGGCGACTCTGTCGACATGATTGTCGAACCGGTCGTGTCCCTTATCGCAGCGTCCGACGATGAAGACGCGGCTCGAGTCATCAACGAGGACAGCCTCTCGATCGACCTTGACGAGAGCATGCTCTTCCAACCCGTCCGCGCGCCCGGCTTCGATCTATGGGAGGACGGTCAGCGCCTGAGCTACGGCGTCCGTACCACCGCGTATTGGGGTGAAACCGGGCAAGCCCGACTCTTCATCGGCCAAAGCAACCGGCTCGATGGATCGCCGGTTTTCAATGCCTCAAGCGGGCTTTTGGCCGACCAGTCGGATTATGTTGTCGCCGGCTCCATCGAGATCGCCGATTTCGACGCGGAAGTGTCCGCCCGGATCGATCCCGATACCTATGCCAGCAACCGACTGAGCGTGGAACTCGGCTATACCGGCGAGCGCTTATCGACCGCCGTTCGCTATCTCGATATCAGCGATGTCAACGTAACCCAAGGCGCCCAGCGCGAATTGGCGATGAATTTCGAGCTTGCCATCGCTGGAAACTGGAGTGCGATTGGCCGCGTATTGCGTGATCTTGATAGTGAAGTTACCCGGCGTCAGGATTTTGGAATCCGGTTTGAGGATGACTGCGCGCAATTTGATATTGTGTATCAGCGAGAAATCCTGGGAATCCGTGATCTGGGCCCATCCGAGTCGATCCAATTCCGTGTTACGCTCTTCACCTTGGGAAGTGTGGCGCCCGATTAAGTTACAATCACCTGCTCTACAGTGTCCGGCGATTGCGCCGCGGCCGAGTTTGGGTAATGTTCCGCGCCGAACCGATATGCGATTGCTGATGACCTGCGCCAAACGAATTGTCCTTTCCCTGCTTGCCTGCGCCCTGACTCTGGGTACCGCGTCCGCGTACGCCCAGACCACCGAAGGCGTGGCCGCACTGGTCAATGACGAACCGATTACCACGGTCGATGTGCGTAACCGGATGCGCCTCATCATCGCGTCGACCGGCATGTCGCAAATCGACGAAGCCACGCTGGTGCGAATCCAGGACCAGGCCATGCGCGGCCTGATCGATGAGCACCTCCAGCTGCAGGCCGCTGCCGATTACGAGATTGAGGTTTCAGACGAAGAAATAACCAACTCCCTGCTCGATCTGGCGGACCGCAATAATACGACGGTCGACGTCATCGTGCAGGACCTGCGCAATTCCGGTGTAGATGTCTCGACGCTTCGCCATCAGCTGGAAGCAGAGATTGCCTGGCAGATCATCGTCAATGGTCGTTATGGCTCGCGCATCCGGATTTCCGAGCAGCAGATCGAGCTTGCGCTCGAACGCCTCGCCGCCAGCGCCTCCCAACCGCAATATCGCATCTTTGAAATGCTCTTCGAAGTGCCCGCCGCTGGTCAGGAGGAACAAACTGTCCAGCGCGTCATTACCGTCATGAACCAGCTCCAGCAGGGTGCGACCTTCCCGGAATTGGCCCGCCAGTTCTCCGACGCTCCGTCTGCGGCCAATGGCGGCGATATTGGCTGGATTACCGCTTCGGAACTCCAGCCGGAAGTTGCGGCCATCATGCCGCAAATGCGCCAACAATATCAGCAAAGCGGCGGCCGAGGCGCCCTGTCGAACCCGATCGAGGTGCCCGGCGGTTTCATGGTCATCGCCCTCGTCGGCGCTCGCGACGGCACGACCACGCTGCAATATGACCTGGTCCAGATCTCGGTCCCGACCAGCGCAGTCACCGACGCCACACGCACGAATTTCCAACGCGAACTGGCAGACAACCCGACCTGTTCACAGGCGGAGACCGTGGCCGGGCGCATCAATGGTGCGATCTATACCCCGCTCGGCAGTATTTCAGCCGAGGCCGTTCTGCCGGCCGTGCGCGATGCGCTCCAGCCGCTGGATGAAGGCGAGAATACCGGCGTTATGCAATCGGGCAGCGGCCTGCAGGCCCTGATTGTCTGTGACCGGACGATCGCCGGTCCGGGCGTTCCGACCCGCGACGACCTGGAAGGCCAATTGCGGGGACAGCAATTATCGCTGCTCTCGCGCCGCTGGCTGCGTGACCTGCGCCGCGACTCCACGGTCGAGATTCGTAACTGATGACCCACCCATCACCCGTCGTCGTGTCGATGGGTGATCCGGCCGGTATCGGCCCCGAGATCATCCTCAAGGCATGGACCATCTGGCGCGACCGCGCCGGCGTTCCGCCTCTGCTTGCGCTAGGCGATCCCGCCGCCTTCGAGACGACGGCCCACGCACTGGGACTGCCGACTCCGCGCGTCGTCGGTACGCCATCGGCCGCCGCAGATACACAGCCAGGCGGCCTCCCTGTCTTTGAAGTGGGCATCAATCTGGATGCGCCCGCCACCCCCGGTAAGCCGGACGCTGCCAATGCCGCCTGTATCAAGGCTGCAATCGAAACCGGCGTCCGGCTCTGCCTGGACGACCAGGCTCGCGCGCTCGTGACGGCGCCCATCGCGAAAGCCGTCATGTATGATGCGGGCTTCAGCTTTCCAGGTCATACCGAGTTTCTCGCCGAACTGTGCGCCGAGCACCCGATGCAGACCCCGCGCGGCCCGGCCATGATGCTCGCCGGCGGCGGGTTGCGGGTCGTTCTCGTGACAATCCACGAGCCGCTCGCGCGCGCCATCTCGTTGATCACGCCTGAACGGGTCGAATCCATCGCTCGCCTCTGCCATGCAGCGCTGCAGCGGGACTTCGGGATTGCGCAGCCGCGCCTGGCCCTGGCCGGCCTCAACCCACACGCTGGCGAAGGTGGGGCCCTGGGTGAGGAGGAGCGCGATATACTCGACCCGCTGGCCGAGCGTCTTCGTGCGGACGGAGTGGACATTACCGACGCGCTGCCGCCGGACACCATGTTCCATGCCGAGGCACGCGCCGACTATGACGCCGCAATCTGCCTCTATCATGACCAAGGCCTGATCCCTGTGAAGACCCTCGATTTCCATGGCGGCGTGAACATCACGCTCGGCCTGCCCATTGTGCGAACCTCGCCCGATCACGGCACGGCCTTCAATATTGCCGGACGGGGCGAAGCCCGGCCGGACAGTCTTCTGGCAGCCCTCGACCAGGCTTGCGCGATCGCGGAGTGCCGGGGATGAGCCTCGACGACCTGCCGCCGCTGCGTGATGTCATCACCAGCCATGATCTCGGCGCCAAGAAGGCCTTCGGGCAACATTTCCTCCTCGACCTCAACCTGACCGCCAAGATCGCCCGCCTCGCCGGTGATATGAGCCGGGACCAGGCAATCGAGGTCGGCCCCGGTCCGGGCGGGCTGACCCGCGCCATTCTCGCGGAAGGTGCCGGATCCCTGCTGGCCGTGGAGAAGGATTCGCGCTTCCTCGATGCCTTGGCCGAGATCAATGCCGCGTCGGGTGGACGTTTGACAGTCGAGCAGGCCGACGCGCTGGAGGTTGATGAAACCGACCTTCTGACCGGCCCGGGCGACAAGGTCATCCTGTCCAACCTGCCGTATAATGTCGGCACCCAATTGCTTATCAAATGGCTGCAGGCCGAGCCGATCTGGTGGCGACGGGCCGTGCTGATGTTCCAACGCGAAGTCGCCGACCGCGTTGTCGCCCAGCCGGGCGACAAGGCCTATGGCCGGCTAGCCGTGATCGCCCAGTCGCGCTGCCAGGCACGCCTCGCCCTGAAAATACCGGCCCGCGCCTTCACCCCGCCGCCCAAGGTCGAATCAGCAGTCGTAGTGCTCGATCCGCTGCCGGAGACGCAGCAGTTCAAGGATGTGATCGCGCTGGAACGGATCACCGCCTCGGCCTTCGGCCAGCGCCGCAAGACCTTGCGCCGCAGCCTCGCCCAGGCGGCCGGTCAGGCGTCGACCAGCGCCGATGCGCTGCTCGAAGCAGCCGGAATCGACCCCGGCGCGCGCGCTGAAGTTATTGATATTCCTGGATTTCAGACGCTGGCGATTGCTTGGCGCACCGCTTATCAAGCGGCCCGCGCCTGAGGCGCGCCGGACCTATTGGTCCATGATGGCGTCGACGAATTCTTCCAGCCAGGGATGGCGCTGGCGCTTGAGGCGTTCAGCGTGGAGAATTTCGTTTAGCTTCTCCAGCGCCCGCGCGAAATCATCATTGACGATGACATAGTCGTATTCATGCCAATGTGAAATCTCGTCCTTGGCCCGCGCCATGCGGTCCTTGATGATATCCGGGCTGTCCTGCCCGCGCTTGCGCAAACGGTCTTCCAGCAAAGCCAATGACGGCGGCAGGATGAAGACGCGCACGGCATCCTCCGGCGCGGCCGCCGCCAGCGCCTGGGCACCCTGCCAGTCGATATCGAAAACCACGTCACGGCCATCCTCGACCGCCTCCATGACGGGTGATTTCGGCGTGCCATAATAGCGCCCGAAGACCTCGGCCCATTCGAAGAATTCATCATCCTCGATCTTGGCCTTGAACTCGTCAACCGAGATGAAGTGGTAGTCCTGACCATCAACCTCGCCCGGACGCGGCTTGCGCGTGGTCGCGGATACGGACAGGACGACGTCGGGATTCTGGCTCAGCAGGCGCTTGGAGAGCGTCGTTTTGCCGGCCCCGGACGGGCTCGACAGGGCGAGCAGAACACCGCGGCGACGGCCACGAAAGATAGGCGCGTTATAGCCGTCACTCGACATTCTGTATTTGCTCCCTGAACTGGTCGACCGTGTTCTTGAGCGAAAGCCCGATCGCGGTCAGCGAAGAATCGGCGGACTTCGAGCATAGAGTGTTCGCCTCGCGATTAAACTCCTGTGACAGGAAGTCGAGCTTGCGGCCAACGGGCGAGCCCTGGGCAAGCAGCTCCCGCGCCGCAATGATATGGGCGTCCAGGCGGTCGAGCTCCTCGCGCACGTCCAGCTTCACCGCCAGTGCGGCCGCCTCGGTGGCGAGGCGGTCAGCCTCCAGCCCCTCGGGGAGAAGCTCAGCGAACTTGGCGGCCACGCGGTCGCGAATGGCGTCGGTTCGGGTGGCAGCATGGCTGGTCGCGTCGAAAGTCAGGCGCGCGATGTCGTCCATATGACCGGACAGGACTGCGGCAAGGGACTTGCCCTCCTCGCGCCGCGCTGCCACCAGCGCATCAAGCGCCGAGCCCAGACTATCCAGCAAAGCCGCGTCGAGGGCCTTGCTGTCATCGGCATCATCAGCCTGCTCACTATCGATCATGCCCGGCAGGGCAAGCAGGCCGTCGAGAGACGGCCGCGTCACCTCACCGCTTTCCAGAAGCGGAGCGGCCTGATCGAGCAGGCTGCGCAGGCGCGCCATATCGATCCGCGCGCCACTCGCCTCGGTTTCGCGACGCAGATTGAGCGTGGCATTGACATTGCCGCGGGTGAAACGGGCCTTGGCCTGCTCCCGGGCCTTCACTTCCAGCCGCTCGAAGCCGGTCGGCAAGCGGAAACGTGCTTCCAGCCCCTTGCCATTGACGCTGCGAGCTTCCCAGGTCCAGCGCCAGCCCGGCACCTGGCCGTCCGTCCGCGCAAACCCGGTCATGCCCGACAGGACGCCCATCTCAATTGCCCCCATTGCGCCGCTGACGCTCGATACGGCGCCAGTTCGCGACATTGCGCAGGTGCTCGGCATAAGTATCGGCAAAGGCATGCCCGCCTGTCCCGTCGGCGACAAAGAAGAGCGCGCTACTCTCGGCCGGATTCAGCACCGCCGCGATTGATTCCGAGCCGGGATTGGCGATCGGCGTCGGTGGCAGACGCGGGATCTGATACGTGTTCCAGGCGTTCTCGGCATTGTCGATTTCCGAGCGCCGCAGACCGCGTCCGAGCGGTTCCCCCTGCGAAATCCCGTAGATAATGGTCGGGTCGCTCTCCAGACGCATGCCGCGGCGCAGACGATTGACGAAGACGGCGGCGACCTCGGGGCGTTCGGCACCGACGCCCGTTTCCTTCTCGACCACCGAGGCGAGGATGATCGCCTCCTCACGCGTCTCGATTGGCAGGTCTTCCGCACGCGATTGCCAAAGCTCATCAAGCAGGGCGTCTTGGGCGGCCGCCATGCGATCGAGAACATCCTGGCGGGACGTCCCGCGGGTAACGAGATAGGTTTCCGGGAGCAGGGTGCCCTCCGCCGGGATGGCGGCAATCTCACCCGTCAGAACCTCAACCGCGTTCAGCGTGTCGACGATCATGGCACTGGTCAGGCCCTCGGCGAAGGTGACCGGGTATTGCACCGTCTGGCCGACCCGCAATTGCTCATAAATCTGCGCCATGGAAGCGCCCGCCGGAATGCGATATTCACCCGCGCGCAAAACGCCCTCACCGCCATCCAACGTGACCATCGCGCGAAAGATGCGGCGGTCCGAGATCAGGCCTTCGGACTCTAGCTGATTGGCAATCGAGATCAGTCCGGCACCGCGCGGCAGGAGGATAACGGTTTCCTCGGCGGCCGGACCGGGTGCAGCAAACTCGGCCTGAACCCATTTATAGCCGCCATAGACGGTTCCGGCCGCCGCGAGAGCGAGCACCAAGAGCACGACGACCAGCCAGAGAAGAATGCGGAGCAGGCCGGATTTGGCCTTGGCCTTGGGCGCAGGCGCGTCGCTCATGATGAAATCCCCGAAAACGCGTTACTCAGCCGCGACAAATACCACGGACGCATTGGTGCCGCCGAATCCGAATGAGTTTGACAGCGCCGCCTTTACCGGCCGCGTCACCGCCTTGAGCGGCGCCAGGTTGAGCGCAGTCTCGACCGACGGATTGTCGAGATTGAGCGTCGGCGGACACTGGCCGTCCCGGATGGCCAGGATGGAGAAGATTGCCTCGACAGCTCCAGCTGCTCCCAGAAGGTGGCCAATCGCGGATTTGGTCGACGACATGACCGCATGCCCCGCCGCCTCCCCAAACAGGCGCTCGACCGCGCGCAGCTCGATCTCGTCACCCTTGGGGGTCGAGGTCCCGTGCGCATTGACGTAGTCGATATCCGCGGGCGTCAGGCCGGCATCACGAAGCGCAGCCGACATGGAGCGGAAACCGCCGTCACCATCCTCGGCCGGGGCGGTAATGTGATAGGCATCGCCGGACAGGCCATAGCCCTTCACCTCGGCATAGATGGTCGCGCCACGCGCCTTGGCATGCTCGTATTCTTCCAGCACGACGACGCCGGCCCCCTCGCCCATGACAAAACCGTCGCGGTCCTTGTCATAAGGGCGCGAGGCCCGCTCGGGCGTGTCGTTGAAACCTGTGGACAACGCCTTGCAGGCGATGAAGGACGCCACGCCGAGACGGCAGACCGTGGCTTCGGCGCCGCCGGCCACCATCAGATCGGCATCGCCACGCGAGACCAGGCGGGCCGCGTCGCCGATGGCGTGGGCACCGGTGGAACAAGCCGTGACGACGGCGTGATTGGGGCCTTTCAGACCATGCTTGATCGAAACCTGGCCAGAGGCGAGATTGATCAGCATGCCTGGAATGACAAAGGGAGAGAGGCGGCGCGGCCCCTTCTCGTGAAGCAGGATCGAGGCGTCATAAGTGGTCTCCAGGCCACCAATGCCCGACCCGATCATGACGCCGGCCCGGTATTTGTCCTCTTCGGACTGCGGGACCCAGCCTGAATCGGCGATGGCCTCATCGGCCGCCGCGATTCCGTAGAGGATGAAATCATCCACCCGGCGCTGATCGCGCGGGCTCATGACGGTGTCGGGGTCAAAGACCCCGGCCTCGCCAGCGCGTCCGCCGCCACGTCCGTCCTTGCGCGGGACCAGCCCTGCCACACGGCAAGCCATATCCTCCGTCTCGAAATGCTCGATGGAGCCCAGACCGGACTGACCGGCGAGAAGACGTTCCCAAACGACTTCCCGCCCGCAGCCCAGCGGCGTGACGAGCCCGATACCGGTGACGACGACGCGGCGCATGAAGGGGTGTTAGCCCACCTTCTCGGAGATGAATTTCACGGCATCACCGACCGTCTGGATGTGCTCGGCAGCGTCATCCGGAATTTCGATGTCGAATTCTTCTTCGAACGCCATAACGAGTTCGACATTATCCAGGGAGTCGGCGCCCAGATCGTCGATGAAGCTGGCTTTATCGGTGACCTTTTCGGCCTCGACATCAAGATGCTCAATGACAATTTTGGTAACGCGCTCGAGAACGTCAGACATTTCAGACCCTCATAGTGATTCACCGCGCCATAATAGCGGTGCAGGACAGGACGGGAAGCGGCGAAACAGTGGGCCATTCCCGGGATGCGCGGGCAGTTAGCATGTTTCCCCTGGCAAGACCAGAATGGGAAACCATACCCGCAGGTTCAAGTTCGGCAGTTAAATCATCGCCATGCCACCATTCACGTGCAGCGTCTGACCGGTGACGTAACCGGCCTCTGCACTGGCAAGATAAACAACAGCATTGGCAATATCATCGCCCGAGCCCAGATCACCAGCCGGAATCTTGGCCAGGATGGTCGCGCGTTGATCCTCATTGAGCACATCGGTCATCGGCGAGGCGATGAAACCGGGTGCGACGCAATTCACGGTGACGCCGCGGGCGGCGACTTCCTGGGCCAGCGACTTGGAGAAGCCGATCATGCCCGCCTTGGAGGCGCAATAATTGGCCTGGCCCGGATTACCGGTAACGCCGACCACGGAGGTGATGCCGACAATCCGGCCCCACCGCGCCTTCATCATGCCGCGCAGGGCCGCACGGGTCAGACGGAAATAACTTTCCAGATTGACCTTGATGACCGTGTCCCAGTCCTCATCCTTCATGCGCATGAGGAGCTGGTCCTTGGTGATGCCGGCATTGGCGACCAGGATATCCATCGAGCCCATCGCTTCGGCCGCCTGTTTCGGCAGCGCGTCCACGGCGGCGCCATCCGACAGGTTGCACGGCAGCACATGGACGCGTTCGCCCAGATCATCGGCCAGGTCCTGCAGCACGTTTTCGCGGGTGCCGGACAGCGCCACAGTGGCGCCCTGGGCGTGCAGCTTGCGCGCAATCGCATTGCCCAGCCCGCCGGTGGCACCGGTCACGAGGGCATTCTTGCCAGTCAGATCGAACATTCGATTTCCCTCCACTCAGGGCGTATTAAAGAACAGAAACAGCATTGGCACGACGATGAAACCCACAAGCGCGGCCAGATAACCCCAGCCGATCAGCGTCGGCACCCGGACCGCGACGCGCGCGCCCACGAAGACGAGAATTGAGCCCAAAGTCCAGCCAAAGGCGATCAGGACAAAGATCGCAGCGGCATCAAGCCCCCAGCCCAACCACACGATCTCGCCTTCGCGCGACTTTCGCGCCTGGCGCAAGCGATCCAGGATCGCGCCCCTGGAATAGGCCCTGGGCTCACCTTCGCTCAAGCCTCAGACCTCCGCCTTGAGGCTGGCCGCGAAGGCTTCCAGATCCGCCGCCGTGTTGAGCGGGACGCCGGTCGCCTCCTTGGTCGTGCGCTTGAGCATGGTCGAGAGCACCTTGCCGGAGCCCGCTTCCGCGAGCGTCGTAATGCCGGCTTCCTCGACCATCCACAAAACGCTTTCGCGCCAGCGGACGCGACCGGTGACCTGCTCGACCAATTGCTTGCGGATTGTTTCAACGTTCGAGGTCGGTCGCGCCGTGACATTGGCCACCACCGGGACGGAAGGCGCGTTGATGGTCGCAGCAGCGAGCGCTTCAGCCATGGCGTCTGCGGCGGCCTGCATCATCGGGCAATGGAAGGGCGCGGATACGGGCAGCTTCATTGCCTTCTTCAGGCCCAACTCGCCGGCCTTGGCGATCGCCGCATCGATGGCAGCCGTGGAACCGGAGATCACGATCTGGCCGGGTGCATTGTCATTGGCAATCGCGCACACGCCGGCAGCTTCACCCGCCGAGACGGCAGCAGCAGCAAGCTCTTCGTCCGCGCCCAGAAGCGCCGCCATCGTACCCTCGCCGACCGGCACGGCCTTCTGCATGGCCAGACCACGCAGTTTGAGCAATTTGGCCGCATCCGAGATGGACAGGGCGCCCGCCGCCGCCAAGGCTGAATACTCGCCAAGACTGTGACCGGCCACGAAGTCGGCGGTATTGACCTTTACGTCAAACTCACGCTCCAGCACCGCCATCACGGCAAGGCTCGAGGCCATCAGCGCCGGCTGGGCATTCTCGGTCAGGGTGAGGGTCTCGATCGGCCCTTCGGCCATCAGCGCGCCGAGTTTCTGGTCCAGCGCGGCATCGACCTCGTCAAGCACAGCCCGGGCCGAGGCAAACTGTCCGGCCAGTTCCTGCGCCATGCCGACGGCCTGACTGCCCTGTCCGGGAAAGACAAAAGCGAATTTCATGGCGTTCCCTCCCCCATGAAGATTTGTGTTGGGGGCTGACTAGCGCCTGTCACGGGCCGGGCGCAAGGGCTCATGCGGCTTGCACATGCAGGCGGTATGGGCTATGGCCCGCGCTTCGCTTGGTTGCGGTCTCCCGTTCATGGCGTTGAAGCATGGTGTTTCAACCGAATTGGAGAGCCGCCGCAGACCTGCCCGACCCTTCGGCATGGTCTGCGCCGCAACCGCTATCGAAGGGAGCCATCATGGCACTTTACGAGCACATCTTCATCGTGCGCCCGGACGTTTCGCCGGCGCAGATGGAATCTCTTCTTGAAGAGACCAAAGCCCTTATCGAAGAAAAGGGCGGCAAGGCCGGCAAGACCGAATACTGGGGTCTGCGCAATCTTGCTTACCGCATCAACAAATCCCGCAAGGGCCATTACGGCCTCATCGACATCGACGCCCCGGCTGACGTGATCGACGAGCTGGAGCGCCTGCAGCGTCTGTCGGAAGACGTCATCCGCTACATGACCCTGCGCGTTGAAGCCCACACCGAAGAGCCGTCGGCCATCCTCACAAAAAAGGATGATCGCCGCGGTCGTCGCGAGCGGAACTAGGAGAACGAACGATGTCTTCAGGCAATATCTCGAATCTGCCGGCGCGCCGTCCGTTCATGCGTCGCCGCAAGGTCTGCCCTTTCTCCGGTGAGAATGCACCGGCGATCGATTTCAAGGACCCCAAGCTCCTGCTTCGCTACATGTCCGAGCGTGGCAAGATCGTCCCGTCCCGCATCACCGCGGTGTCGGCCAAGAAGCAGCGTGAACTGGCCCGTGCGATCAAGCGCGCCCGCCAGCTGGCCCTGCTCCCCTATGTGGTCGATTGAGGAGGACTGAACAATGAAACTGGTTCTTCTTGAACGCGTGGAAAATCTCGGCGTCATCGGTGACGTCGTGACGGTCCGCCCCGGCTTCGCCCGCAACTTCCTCCTGCCGCAAGGCAAGGCGCTGCGCGCAACCGAAGCCAATATGGCCCGCTTTGAAGTCGAGCGCGAGCTCCTCGAAAAGCGCAATGCCGAACGGGCAGCGGAAGCCGCCGAATCCGGCAAGACGATCGATGGCGAAAGCTTCATCATGATCCGTCAGGCCGGCGAAAGTGGTCAGCTCTACGGTTCTGTCACCTCGCGTGACATCGCCGAGACCGTTTCGGAAAGCGGCACCAAGGTTGTCCGCTCGCAGGTTGCTCTGAACGCGCCGATCAAAACGCTTGGTCTGCACGAGCTGAAAATCAAGCTGCACGCTGACGTCTCTGTGACCGTGACGATCAACATCGCCCGCTCGCAGGACGAAGCCGAACGCCAGGCGGCCGGTGAAGACGTGATCGCGGCCCAGGCCGATGAAGATCGCGCCATCGCCGAAGCCCAGGCGGCCGAACTCTTCGAAGCCAGCGAGGAAGGCCAGGAACTGGCTGCCCAGCGCGAAGGCGAAGAAGAGGCCGCGACCGGCGAAGAGGAAAGCGAAGAAACCGAAGCCTAAGCTTTGGATGCTTCAATGCTTTTACGGGAAACGGGCGGGCCGCAAGGTCCGCCCTTTTTCTTTGGTCAGGTCCGGTGTCGGGCGCTGGCAAGTTATCCACACTTGTCCACAGCACGCCCATTCAACTGTGGGCAATGACAGCCTGCGCGGTTTCAGGGGGGTGTATCCCCGGCCCGCCTTTAGTATCCCAGAGCCATGACCACAGCGCTCCTGCCCTACGAAGACGAATCCTCCGTCGCCGAGCTGGATTCGGCCCCGCACAATCTCGATGCCGAACAGGCCTTCCTGGGGGCGCTGCTGTATGACAATGAGATGTATCACCGGGTCGCCGACTGGCTGAAGGTCGAGCATTTCTATGACCCGGTGCATGGCCGCATCTTCGAGACTGCGACCGACCTGATCGGGCGCGGCTCGCTGGCCGATGCGGTCGTCCTGAAAAGCCATTTCGACCGCGATGACGGGCTGAAGGATATTGGCGGGACCACCTATCTCGCCGTCCTGATGGAAGGCGCCGCGACCGGCAATGCCGCCGTCGAATATGCCAAGATCATCTATGAACTGGCCCTGCGCCGCGAACTGATCCGGATCGGCAATGACCTGTCCAATTCGGCAACGGCGGACACCGATGTCCATGCCCGCGAGCTGATCCAGGCAATCGAGCAGAAGCTCTTCAACCTGGCCGAGGAAGGCTCTGCCTCACGCGGCTTCGTTTCCTTCAAGCAGGCGCTAACCGAGTCCGTCGAGTCTGCCGCGGCGGCCTATGAACGTGATGGCGGCCTGGCCGGGATTTCCTCCGGCCTTATGGAGCTTGATCGCAAGCTGGGCGGCATGCACCCGTCTGACCTCATCATTCTGGCCGGTCGCCCGTCCATGGGCAAAACTTCACTGGCCACCAATATCGCGTTCAATGTGGCCAAGGCTTATGAGTACGAGACCCAGCCGGATGGTACGAAGAAGACCACAAAGGGCGGTGTCGTGGGCTTCTACTCGCTGGAAATGTCGGCCGAGCAGCTCGCCACGCGTCTGATTGCCGACCATACCTCCATTCCCGGCTACATGATCCGCCAGGGCACGATCGACGCGACCCAGTATGAGGAAATCCGCGACGGTGTGCTGGAAATCCAGGGCCTGCCGCTCTTTATCGATGACACGGGTGGCCTGCCCATTTCCGCCCTCGCCGCCCGGGCGCGACGCCTGAAGCGGACGCATGGCCTTGACCTGATCGTGGTCGACTATCTCCAGCTCATCACCTCGACCAAGGCCGGCAATGGCGGCTCACGTGTGGAAGAGGTCTCCGAGGTGACGCAGAACCTCAAGGCACTGGCCAAGGAATTGTCGGTCCCGGTGATCGCCCTCTCCCAGCTCTCCCGCCAGGTCGAGAACCGGGAAGACAAGAAGCCGCAATTGTCCGATCTGCGTGAATCCGGCTCGATCGAGCAGGACGCCGACGTGGTGCTCTTCGTGTATCGCGAAGCCTACTACAAGGAGCGCGAAAAGCCGCGTGAGGACACGCCGGAATACCTGGCCTGGGAAGAGGAGTTCCGCCGCATCGAACGCGTCGCCGAAGTCATTATCGGCAAGCAGCGTCACGGTCCGATCGGCACCGCGAAGCTCGCCTTCGACGGCATGCTGACCAAGTTTACCGATCTGGAAACCCGTTTTGACGACCCGCACGAGTGAGCCCATGCCGGCCTCGGGCCTGGCTCATCCGGCACCGCGCCTGATCATCAGCCTCGCCGCGATCCAACGCAATTACGCGCGCCTGCAGGCGCTTGCGCCGGACGCCCAGGTCGGCGCCGTTGTGAAAGCCAATGCCTATGCGCTGGGCGCGACCGAAGTCGTCCCGGCCCTGGCCGAAGTTGGCTGTCGGCATTTCTACACCGCTCACACCGCCGAAGGGGTCGAAGCCCGCGAAGCGCTCGGCGATCATGTGGCGGAGATTTATGTCTTCAACGGATTCTGGCCGTCGGAATTGCCGGCCCTGCGCGCGGCGCGCCTGATCCCGGTTGTGAACACGCTGGCGCAGCTGGACAGTTTGCGCGCGCACGCGCCGGACCTGCCCTGTGCCATCCATCTGGACACCGGCATGAACCGGCTCGGCCTCGACAGCAATGAGACCGAAACACTGATTGCCGATCCCTCCCGCCTTGATGGGCTGGATGTGCGACAGATCATGAGCCATCTCGCTTGCGGCGATGACCCTGCCCATCCCCAGAATGCGCAGCAGCAAGCCCGCTTTGCCCGCATTCGCGCGGCCTTTCCGGATATCCCGGCCAGCCTGGCCAATTCCGCCGGCGTGCTTCTCGGGCCGGATTATCACTTCGACGTCCTGCGGCCGGGCTTGGCCCTTTATGGCGGCAATCCGGCCCCGGGCGAAACCTCGCCCTTCGAACCGGTCGTTCGTGTCGACGCCCCGATCCTGCAAATCCGCGACCTCAGGGCGGGTGACACGCTGGGCTATGGCGCGACCTGGCAGGCCGACCGTCCCATGCGGATTGCAACGGTTGCGGCGGGCTATGCGGACGGTCTGCTCTGGGCCAGTGCCCAGGGAGGGGCCGGCTATTTCGGCGCCATCCGCACCCCCATTCTGGGCCGGGTTTCGATGGATCTCATCGCCGTCGACCTCAGCGCCATCGACGCTGCCGTGGAACCGGGCGACTGCATCAGCTTTCTGGGCGAGCATCTCGACGAAATCGCGCAGGCGGCCGCCACGATCTCGTATGAATTCCTGGTCCGCCTCGGCATTCGCTTCGACCGGGTCTATCAGCGCGACTGAATGACCGGCTCCGGGCAATCGCCTGACCGCCTTCATCCCTCGCCTCGCCGCACTCGTCCCAATGCGCTTGCCGAACCGGACACTACCGACTCACCTGTTCCGGGGTTACGTCACGAGAGGCCGGTATGAGATACGTCCTGATCACGCTTTTCCTTGCCATGAGCCTTGGCGCGCCGGCCTGGGCACAGGAGAGCCGCACCGACACACGACATGCGCTCGACTTCTTTCTGGGCGTGTGGAGGACCGAAGGCGGCATTCCGCTCGAGGATGGCAGCTGGTCTCGCAATTCGGGGGTTCTAACCGGCGAGCGTGCCTTTCGAGGCAGTGACACACCATCCGTGATGGTGCGAACCCAAAGCGTGCCAGACTCGGCCGACACGGGTAGCCCTTTTGACATCCGCTATTTCGAGGACATCACACTCTACGTCCTTGAACCGTCGAGCGGCGAATGGCGCGGCATTTCCCACAACACGCTGGGTAATCGCAAATGGCGGGATGTCACGATCAGCGAAGGGAGTGTCAGCTTCATCCAGCGCGGTGAACTCTTCCAGGTGGATCAGGGCGAGGTGCGCTTCACCTATTCCAACATTACGGCAGACCGGTTCGAGATGCGTGTGGACTATCGGCCCGACACCGAATCAGACTGGCAGATCGGCACGTATCGCATGACCGCAACCCGGATCGGATAGCACCGTAAATGCCCCTTGCACGGGCCCGAAAGTTCCGGTTTTGTTTCCCTGAAGCAATCTGGACTCGATTCGTATGGCGCGTGCCGAAACCATCTATGTCTGCCAGTCCTGCGGCGGTGTTCATTCCAAATGGGCAGGCCGCTGCGATTCCTGCGGGCAGTGGAACACGCTGGTCGAGGAAACGCCTTCCGCCCCGCTCGGAACCCAGGCCAGCAAGCCCAAGCGGAGTGGGCGCGCCGCGCGCCTTGATCTGGTCGACCTTGGATCGGAAAGTCCGGAGCCCGCTCGCCTGCAATCGGGCATCAGCGAGCTCGACCGGGTCTGCGGCGGCGGCCTGGTGCCGGGCTCGGCCATCCTGGTCGGCGGTGATCCGGGGATCGGCAAATCGACCTTGCTCCTGCAGATGATGGCCCAGATCGCACGTTCGGACGCCCGCACGATCTATGTCTCCGGCGAAGAGGCCATCGACCAGGTCCGGCGCCGGGCCAAACGGCTCGGGCTTGCCGACGCACCGGTTTCGCTCGCTTCGGAGACCTCGCTCAACAATATTCTCGACGGGCTGAAGTCGGAAAAGCCGGACATTGTCGTGATCGACTCCATCCAGACGGTCTGGTCCGATCAGCTGGCGGCCGCGCCGGGAACGGTGGCCCAGGTCCGCGCCTGCGCCCAGGAACTGGTCCGCTTTGCCAAGAAGAGCAATTGCACGGTCATCCTGGTCGGCCATGTCACCAAGGATGGTCAGATCGCCGGGCCGCGCGTCGTCGAACACATGGTCGATGCGGTGCTCTATTTCGAGGGCGAGCGCTCGCACCAATTTCGTATCCTGCGAGCGGTGAAGAACCGCTTCGGCCCGACCGACGAAATCGGTGTCTTCGAGATGGGCGACAAGGGGCTGGACGAGGTGATGAACCCGTCCTCCCTCTTTCTTGACGGGCGTGGTGGCGACACGCCCGGCGCCGCCGTTTTCGCCGGTATGGAGGGCACACGGCCTGTCCTGTCGGAAATCCAGGCCTTGGTCGCGCCTGCCGCCTTCGGCACACCCAGGCGGGCCGTGGTGGGCTGGGATAGCGGCCGACTGGCCATGGTATTGGCCGTTCTTGAGGCACGCTGCGGCGTGGAATTGGCCGGGCGGGACATCTTTCTCAATGTCGCCGGCGGCTTGAAGATATCCGAACCGGCCGCCGATCTGGCCGTCGCGGCGGCCATCGTCTCCTCGGCGCTGGATGTCGCCCTGCCGGCCGATGGTGTCGTTTACGGAGAAATCAGTCTTTCCGGCGATGTTCGTCCGGTCGGACGCAGTGATTCGCGCCTCAAGGAAGCTGCCAAGCTCGGCTTCACGCGGGCCATCGCCCCCCAGGCTGCTGCCGACGAGACCGCTCCGGTCCGGGTCGATGGCGTGGCCACCGCACTCGAATTGGTGCAGTCTCTCAGGGCAATGGCGGGCGAATAGGGAGTGTCGCGCCCATGGAATCCTCACTGACCGCCTTTGACGGCATCGGTCTGACCATTCTTCTGGCCTCCGGCCTTTTGGCTCTGGTCCGCGGTTTCGTGCGCGAGGCCCTGTCCGTGACGGCCTTCGTCGCAGCCTCCCTGGCGACGCTATGGGCTCTGCCCGCCTTCATCGGTCCGGCGCGCGACATGATCGATCCGGACTGGCTGGCGCCGCTGGCGATTGGCGCCATCGTCTTCATCATCATCTATCTGGCGGTGACCTTCGTCACGAGCTCACTCTCGCGTGGCTTGGCCAAGGGGGAGGATGTCAATGTCGTCGATCGCACGCTGGGCTTTGCCTTTGGCCTCGTCCGCGGCCTCGTCCTTTTGGGTCTCGGTGTCATCTTCATGGCGGCGACGTTCGGTGAAAATGGCCGCCCGCCCGAGAGCATTTCGCAAGCCCGCATCTATCCGCTGGTGAATGCGACCGCCCGCGCCCTGCAGACCCTCGCGCCGGAGAGCTCACGCATCGGTTCCAGCGCGCCCCTGCCGGGCAGCACAAATGACCCAATTGCAGAAACAATAAGAAATAATGACACGTCCTATGGCAGACGCGACCGAAACCGACTAGATGACCTCATCGGTTCGACCACGGATGACCAGGAAGACGATGGATGAGCGACCAACACGCCATTCCCGCCACACTGACTTACGATCCGGAGAGTGATCGCCCCCAGGAAGAGTGCGGTGTTTTTGCCGTATATGGCGCCGACGACGCTGCCATCCTGACCGCGCTCGGCCTCCACGCCCTCCAGCATCGGGGCCAGGAAGCGTGCGGGATCGCGACCCATGACGGATCGCGTTTTCACATCGAGCGCTATCTCGGCCTGGTCGGGGAGAATTTCACCTCGCCCGACATGCCGCAGCGCCTGCCGGGCCGTGTCGCGATCGGCCATGCCCGCTATTCCACGCAGGGTGCATCGGTCTTGCGCAATGTCCAGCCGCTCTTCGCGGATGTCCGCGGTGGCGGTATCGCCCTCGCCCATAATGGCAATCTGACCAATGCCCGCGTGCTGCGCGAGGAATTGGTCAATCACGGCCAGATCTTCCAGTCGACCTCGGACAGCGAGGTGGTTCTGCATCTCGCCGCCCTGTCGAAGAAGAACAAGCTGACAAACCGTGTCCTCTCGGCTCTCAAACAGGTCCAGGGCGCCTTCGCCTTTGTTGCCGTCGTCAATGACCGGCTGATCGTGGCGCGCGACCCGTTCGGCATTCGTCCGCTGGTCATGGGCCGTCTCGGTGAGGCCTATATTTTCGCCTCGGAGACCTGCGCCCTCGACATGGTCGGCGCGACCTTCGTGCGCGAAATCGAGCCCGGCGAGGCCCTGGTGGTCAATGAGCAGGGTATCCGTTCGGAACGCTTTGCCCCGGCCCGCAAGGCTCAGCCCTGCGCGTTTGAATACATCTATTTCGCCCGTCCGGACTCGGTCATTGAAGGCCGCAGTGTCTATGAGGCGCGCAAGGAGATGGGTCGGCAGCTGGCGCTGGAAACCCCGGCCGATGTCGATGTCATCATTCCGGTACCCGATAGTGGCGTGCCTGCCGCGATCGGCTATTCGGAAGCCTCGGGCATTCCCTTCGAGCTGGGCATTATCCGGTCGCACTTCGTCGGCCGGACTTTCATTCAGCCGACCCAGGACCGTCGCGATCTCTCGGTCCGTCGCAAGCACGCGGCCAATGCGGCCGTTGTGCGCGGCAAGCGCGTCCTTCTGATCGACGACTCGATCGTGCGCGGCACGACCTCGCTGAAGATTGTCCGCATGATGCGCGAGGCTGGCGCCTCGGAGGTTCATTTCCGCTCCGCCTGTCCGCCGATCAAATTCCCGGATTTCTACGGCATCGACATGGCCGGTCAGAAGGAATTAATCGCCGCCAACATGTCGGTCGAGGACATGGCTGCGAAGCTTGAGGCTGACAGTCTCGGCTTCCTGACCGTCAACGGCCTCTACCAGGCCGTAATCGGCGCGCCGCGCAATGACAAGGCGCCACAATTGGCGGATCACTATTTCACGGGTGAATACCCAACCATACTGGCCGATCACGACCGTGACCTCTCGGCCAAGGAATTCCAGCTCTCCTTCCTGGTGGACGCATGACCCAGATCGATCTTAAAGGCCGCCTCGCTCTGGTGAGCGGGGCGTCACGCGGTATTGGCCGAGCCATGGCGCTCGAACTTGCCAAGGCGGGCGCCCACGTCATCGCAACCGCGCGCACCACGGGTGGCCTGGAAGAGCTGGATGACGACATCACCTCGGCCGGTGGCAGCTGCACGCTCGTTCCGCTCGATCTGATGAGCCAGGACGGAATCGAAAAGCTCGGCGGGATCATCACGGAACGCTGGGAAAAGCTGGACATCCTCCTGGCCAATGCCGGTGCGCTAGGCGTGCTGACCCCGGCCTCGCAGGTGAAGTCCAAGACCTGGCATGAAGTAATCGGCGTCAATCTGATGGCCCCCGCCCGCATGATCCGGGCCTTCGAGCCGCTCCTGCTGGCCTCGGACGCCGGTCGCGCTGTCTTCATCTCCTCAGGCGCCGCCGCCTCCCGCCGCGCCTTCTGGGCACCGTATGCCGCCTCCAAGGCGGGTCTGGACGCACTCGTCGAGAGCTGGGCCAATGAGCATGTGAATAATCCGAAGCTTCGGATCAACACGGTCTATCCGGGGGCCTTGCGTACCCAGATGCGGGCCAAGGCTTTCCCGGGCGAGAACCCGAACGACCTGTCGGAACCGAGAGCGCTGTGGCCGACCATCGCCGAATTGGTCGCTCCGGACTGCACGCGCAATGGCGATATCGTGAAGTTCGAGGTCTGAACTGCCCGACACCGATCACGACCGTTCAACTCGGCGCAATCCCGGCCTTTTCGGTCTGGGCGAACTGGCTCGGCAAGGCTAGATCATCACACCTGTCTGATCGCCACAGGATCGCCCCGACATGCCCCCTGCCCTCTCCGTCAGCCTGGACTTCATCCGCCTGAGAGACGTGTCACGCGATGCCCTGGCACGTCATATGTCGAACCCCCGCCTTACCGAACACATGCCGCTCCTGTCGGGCGTGTGGGATCGCGCCAGATGTGACGCGTTTGTCGCTGCCAAGGAAGCCTGCTGGACGCGGGACGGGTTGGGACATTGGGCCTTTATGGCCAACGGTGACTATGTCGGCTGGGGCGGATTCCAGAAGGAGGGCCTGGATTGGGATTTCGGCCTCGTCCTGCGGCCGCAATATTTCGGACTCGGGATTGCCCTCACGCGCAAGGCGCTCGCATTTGCCCGCAGCGATGACCGGATCCCCTACGTCACATTCCTGCTACCACCGACACGCAAACATGTGCGCGGGCTGGAACGCCTGGGGGCCAGCGTCGTCGATACCATCACATATGACGGTGAGATCTTCATGAAATACCGGCTCGAAACCGGACCCGGCGGCGCTGCGTCCTAAGGCTTGCGCCCGGCGGCCTTGCCCTTGGCCTGGTGCTGCCCCTTGGGCGGCTTGACCGGACGGTTGGGACGCGCGGGTTTGGCTGTTTTCGAGGCCTTGTCGCCCGGACCACTCCCGCCACGATCACCCTCGACATAGGGGTTCTTGCCAGCCTTGACGATCAGGCGGATCGGCACTCCGGGCAGATCGAAAGCGTCGCGCAAGCCATTGACCAGATAGCGCTTATAGCTTTCCGGCAGGTCCGAAGCGCGCGAACACATCATCACAAAGGTCGGCGGGCGCCCCTTGGTCTGGGTGATGTAGCGCGGCTTGATACGGCGGCCATTGACGGCGGGCGGCGGGTGCCGCTCGGTCATTTCGTGCAGCCAGTCATTGAGATCGCGCGTCTTGACCTTGGCGTCCCAGTTTTCATGGAGCTTGGCCAGGGTCGGCATGATGGCGTCGAGGCCCTTTTTCTTGAGGGCCGAAATCGGCAGCAAGGGCGCGCCCGTCATCTGCGGCAGCAGGCGTTCGAACTCGAGACGGATTTCCTTGAGATAGGCTTCGCGGTGCGGGACGAGGTCCATCTTGGACACGCAGATCGCGACGGCCCGGCCTTCCTTGTAGGCCATATCGGCCAAGTGCAGATCCTGCTTCTCCAATGGATGCTCGGCATCCATGAGCAGGACCACGACCTCGGCGAACTTAACCGCGCGCAGCGTATCCGCAGCACTCATGCGCTCCAGCCGGTCGGCAACCTTGCCGCGTCGGCGCAATCCGGCGGTGTCGTGCAGGCGAACACGCCGCCCGTCCCAGACCCAGTCGACGGAAATGGCGTCGCGCGTGATTCCGGCCTCCGGGCCGGTGATCAGGCGCTCCTCGCCGATCAGCGTATTGATCAGGGTCGACTTGCCGGCATTGGGGCGACCAATGACCGCAATCCGCAGCGGCGGGTCGCCCTCATCCTTGCTGGCGCGACGCGCCGCCTTGGCCATGGGGCCCAGCGCGGCGAACACGGCATCATAGAGATCTCCGATACCGGCACCATGCGCGGCGGACATGGCGATCGGTTCACCCATGCCCAATTCATAGGCATCCATGAGGCCTGACTCGCCGGCCTTGCCTTCACACTTGTTGGCCAGCAGCAGGACAGGCTTTCCCGAGCGGCGGATAACATCGGCAAAGACCTCGTCGAGCGGGGTAACGCCCGCTCGGGCATCGATCAGGAGGAGGCAGAGATCGGCATCATGGATGGCCATCTCGGTCTGGGTGCGCATCTCGGCATCCAGACCATCTTTCTCGGCATCGTCATATCCGGCGGTATCAATCAGCAGAAGCGGCAGATCACCCAGACGCCCACGCGCCTCGCGCCGGTCCCGAGTGACACCGGGCCGGTCATCGACAATAGCCAGGGGTTTCCCGGCCAAGCGATTGAACAAGGTCGATTTTCCCACATTCGGACGTCCTACGACGGCGATGCGGGGCAAGTGAGCAGTCATGCGTTTGCGCCTAGCGGAGCGCGATCATCCGCGCGTCATCGGTGACGACATATACGGTTTCATTGGCAATGACAGGGGGGATGAACACATCGCCGGGCAAATCCCGGTTGGACATGATCGTCCCGTCATAGGCGTTGAGCACCCGCATTTCACCGCGGCTGGAGGCCACGACGATCCGCCCACCGGCCATGATGGGGCCGGTCCAGGCGAGCCGGTTCTTGCGCTCGCGGGCATTCTCGAACAGGTCGAGCTGAGTGATCCAGTACACTTCGCCATCAAGACGATTGATGCAGACAATCTCCGCCTCGCTCGTTGTGACATAGAGGAAATCGCCAGCCACCCAGGGGGCGTGCAGGCCACCGGCAGGCTGGCTCCAAAGACGTTCACCGGTGCGCAGCGAAATCGCTACAAGCAGGCCGGAATGGCTCATGGCATACACGGTGTTGTCGACAACGACCGGGCTGCCCGCGACATCATTGATCTCGGACATGGCCGTCAGGCCACCGGCACGGGTCAGGCTGTCCTGCCAGATCGGGTTGCCATTCTGGACCCGCAGCGCGATCAGCTCTCCCGAGGCGAAGGGCGCCACAACGATATCACCCAGCACAGCCGGGCTTGGCGCCGTCAGGAGGCGGGCCGATTCAACGATGCCCTGATAGGTCCACAAGACCTGGCCGCTGTCGGTATCCAGCGCCAGAAGCTCATTGTCATCGCTCGACACAAAGACACGGCCATCGGCCACGGTCGGCGCCCCGTGGAAAGGCACCAGCGTCTCTGAGCGCCACAACTCGGCACCGCTTGACGCGTCGAGGGCAACGAAGAAATTCAGGCCCGAATGAACATAGATGCGGCCACCATCGAAGGCGAGGCCGCCGCCGAAGGACATACGGTCATAGCGATGCGTCGCCTCGATCCGGTGGCGCCAGACGGTTGCGCCGGTCTCCGCATTCATTGCCACAACTTCACCGCGGGCGTCGATCGCATAGATATTGCCACCCGCGACGACCGGACGCGCATTGATGCGCCGGCTATTGTCGGAGCCTGCACCGAAACTCTCGCGCCAGGCTACATCCAGCGAGCCGGATGCCTGGGTGTGCTGGACCGCATTGGTCGGATAGCCACCGGGCTGTGGCCAGACAGTGTTCACATAGGCGGTTGGCAGATCGACGACACCAGCAGCCTCGCCATCAAGGCGCAGGCCCTGTTCAAAATTGAGGATGGAGACCCGGCCGTCAGTTGGCGCGTCACCATTGAGGCCCTCCTCATCGCCATTGCCCCGGCCCGGGATCATGTCCAACGGATTGGGCACAGACGAACAGGCGGCCAGCGGCGCGATCAGGGCTACACCCAGAAGGATGCGGATACGCTTTACATCAATCATTGCCTGCATCCCCGGCATCAGGAGTTTCTTCGGTCTCGACCGGCGTCTCTTCAGCCGCCGTATCGTCGGCAATTGTCTCGGCCGGTTCAGCGCGTTGCGCGATAAGCGCCAAAGCCTCCTGCGCCCGCGACTGCACGCCCGCCGGCGCGTCGGTGGCGAAGGCCAGGAATTGGTACTGGGTCCGAGCGCGCTCATGATCCCCGGCTCGCAGGGCTGCGGTCGCGATTGTCTCTCGCGCCAGGTGCCGGAAGGGCGACTGCCCGTTCACCAGCCTGCTCAGGCGCAGATCAATATCAGAGAAGGACAGCGTGTCCCATGACGCCCAGACGGCGCGGATCTCGGCCATATCCTGCAGTAGCGGGTCGTTGGCCGCGGTCGCGGCCTGCTCGAAGAATTCGGCGGCGATCGCGTTTTCGCCTTGTTCCAGAGCGAGATTGCCACGCTGAATCAAGGCCAAGGGTGCATATCCGGCTGTCCCCTGATCCGCGAGCGTTTCGAGGCTCGCGGCGGCCAGCGCGAGCTGCCCGTTTTCGACCTGTGTCATCGCAACGAGATAGGAATCCGAGGCCGTTTCACGATTGGAGGTTTGCCAGGCTTCAAACCCTTGCCACCCGACCGTTCCCACAATGATGGCCAGAGCGCCGCCAAGCGCCCACGGTCCATATTTGCGCAACAAATCCTGATACTTGTCTCGGCGAAGTTCTTCGTCGACTTCTTCAAAAATATCGACCACGTCGGCGCGGCTCCGTTCAAACATTCAATGTGCGCGGGACCCTAGCGCCACTACCCCCTTGCCGCAACAGAGGTCAGCGGTCAGATCGCTTCATCGCGTAGACCTCGCTTGAGGAAGGAAAGCTGCGATCACGGACTTCACGAGCATAGCGGGCCACCGCCTCGTCCGTACGCTCCGACATGTTATCGTAGCGCTTGACGAATTTCGGGGTCCACTCAAACACGCCCAGCATGTCCTGCGTCACGAGGATCTGACCGTCACACGCCACCGATGCGCCGATCCCGATGGTGGGAACGGCAACGGTTTGCGTGATCTCACGAGCGAGGTCTTCGGCCACACCTTCAATAACAATGGCAAAGGCGCCCGCCTCCGCGGTGGCCACGGCTTCGTCGATGACGCGCTGGCGCTCACTGTCAGTCCGCCCCTTGGCCTTGAATCCGCCATCGGCAAGTGCCGCCTGGGGTCTCAGGCCAATGTGGCCGATCACCGGGATTGAGCGTTCGGCCATGAAGCGGATGGTGTCGGCGGCATAGGTGCCGCTTTCGATCTTGATCGCCTGGCAGCCCGTCTCCGCCATGATGCGCGCGGCGTTGGCAAAGGCCTGCTCCGGCGAGGATTCATAGCTCCCGAAGGGCATGTCGACAGCGACCAGGGCGCGTTTCGCGCCTCGCATGACGGCCTGACCATGCAGGATCATCATGTCGAGGGTGACACCAATCGTCGACTCGAGCCCATGCACCACCATGCCGACACTGTCACCGACCAGCAGGAGGTCACAATGCGGATCAAGTATACGCGCCATGGGTGCGTCATAAGCGGTCAGGCAGACAAGCGGCTCACCGCTCTTGCGGGCGCGGATATCCGGCGCGGTGATACGCCGGACCTGGGATTGGGCAGACATGGAATGGCCTTCTTGAAGTCGGGTGACCGGAATGCGGCAACCAGACCCTAGCGCAGCATGCTGCGCTGCAAAAGCCTCACGCGATGCGGCGCGGCAAAACCGTGGCGACCATGCCCACCGCCACCGCCATTGCGGCCGCCGCCATCACTTCCGGGCTCATCAGGAAACCGATATTGGCCATCAGCCCGTCGGTCGGCACCTGGACCTGGCTGAGCAGGCCTTCCAGCTGGGTCCCCGCAATCGCAGACCCGGTCGACCCGGCCCCGCCGAGCAACAGAATTCGCTTGCGATCCGGATTGGACAATTGCTTGATCACGCGATGCGAGAAGGCATCGGCCTCCCGTTCGGCCTCAAGCGGCTCGGCTGCCTGGGCGAAGGCGGCCTTGAGCCGGGCATCGAATGCATCATCCATCGTCATGACGCCATCACCTCCGCGTCCGTAAAGAACGCCTGCAACTTGGCCCGGCCGCGATTGACGTGCGACTTGACCGTTCCCAGTGGCATGCCGGTCGCCTCAGCGGCTTCCGAGTGTGACATGCCACACGAATAACATAGCACGACCGCGATCCGTTCTTCATCCTTCAATGTGGCAAGCCCGCGATCGAGATCAACCACATTGCCCATATCCCGGGGCGCTTCGGACTCCTCCATCCCGCTCTGGAATTTCTCCAGCACCCGGTCCGCCGCCTTGCGCTTGCGCGCCGACATCAGGAATTGGGTGTAGGCGATGGAACAGAGCCAGGACTTGAATGAGCCCGTGCCCTTGAAGCTTCCGACCTTCTCAAACGCCTTGATAAAAGCATCCTGGGCAAGATCGTCCGCGAGGGCGTGGTTGCGGCACATGCGATGCAGCATGCCGCGAACCAGGCCTTGATGGCGCCGGACCAGTTCCCCGAAGGCCGCCGGGTTCTTCGTGGCGACCACCAGGGCTGTGAGTTCTTCGTCCGACGCCTTCATCAGCCCGCTCCGATTACTCGGAGGCCTCTCTTTTCCGCCCCATCAGGCCGAAGCCGACAAGGACCAGACCGATAAAGCCCGGGAAGGACGCGATCGCCGGCATGATGTACATTGCCTCGTCTTCGCCCTCGACCATCCCGATCGTCCAGCCGAGCACCAGGAACGCCGCGGCCACCGCGATCAGGATCAGGCCACCTTTCAGGTCACCATTATTGTCCTTGCGCGGCATTCCGAGCGCGCGGATTGTCTCCGGCGTCATCGCCTGGCCGGCGCGGATGGCCTCTTCGACCACTTTGAGCGTGGCCTTGCGCTTTTGCATCGACGCGTTCACGGCGACCCAGACGATGCCCAGGACCATCAGGAACATACCAGTGGGAACAACAATATCCGGTCCCATATCAACCTCCGTTTTGAGCCGCACCACGCGGCCTTTGTCGATGAGATGCGGCGCGGTTCGAATTTGGATGCAGAAATTATCCGATAACGGCAACGCCGAACAGATACATGTGAAAGTTCAATATGATAAGCGCTGCGATGAGACCGAGAACAATCGCGGTGAGATCACCGCCCCACCCTTTCACCACGGGCGGGGGCGTCTCGCGGAAGCAGGCGGCGATGAAAGTGATCAAAGACCAGACAAAGAAACTGCCGAACAGAAGGACGGCTGACGCCTCGCTATTGGCCAGCAGATGGGCGCCCGACCAGACCACAACACCGGCCAGCATCGGATGGCGCACCCAGCGGCGGATATGGCCCGGCGCATAGGCCGACGTCAGGAGAATAATCCCCAGCGGCACGGCGAACAGGGCCAGATGGCGCCCCCATGCCGGAGCCTCCCAGACGGCCGGCGTCGGATGGGCGATGATTTTGCCGTAAATGATGAGCACAAAGCCGACCAGCGAGATCGCCGTATAGATCAGCTTGTAGGGCGTGGCCCCGAGTTTGGTCTGCAAGCCGTCACGAACGCCGGGCACGACCCGCAGAAAATGAACGCCCAGAAACAGCACCAGTCCAACAGACAGCAGCAACATGCGCGCCTCCCCCTTGTCCGTCCGACTATAGGCGATTCATTGCCATGTCGCGGAGCAAATCCTCTCGCCTTGACGGGAATGAGTTCAAAAGAACCGCAAGCGCGGCAGGCGCAGGATGGGCTGCCGGGTCAGCCAGAAATGGCCCAGATAAGCGACCGTGCCGGCCACCAGCATCACCAGAAGAACCTGGGACAAATCCTGCCCGAGCAATTGGGCAAAGCGTTGCAGGACCGGTGAGACCAGCGCAACGCCCAGCAATAGCAAAAGCGTGGCCAGGCTGCGCAGCACCAGCTCGACGCGCAAGCGGCGCGCCGCGACCTTCTCCATCACAGCCATGCGAAATCCGCGATCCACCGCCGGAGCGGTATCCGCGGCAAAAAAATCGGCAAGCGGGTCAGGCTGGCTCATGAATCCACTCCCAGTAGCTCCGCAAGACGCGTTCGGCCTCGAAGCACATGTGATTTTACAGTACCCAGCGGCATATCCAAGACCCCGGCCGCGTCGGCGTGGGTCCAGCCCTCTCCCAGGCAGAGCGAGACGGCGGCGCGCTGGTCCGGCGGCAATTGCGCCAGGGCCTGATGCAGCGCTATCGCATGCTCGGTTTGCGGCGTTTCGCAATCCGGCCGCATATCCTGCCAGTCGTGATCGCGCTGGCGATTGCGGGCCATGGTCCTCGCCTCGCCCTTGGCCTTGCGCCAGGCAATCGAGAATAGCCAGGATTTGAGCCGGGCCGGCTCACGCAGGCCACGCAGCTCCGTCCATCCGGCCAGGAAGGTTTCCTGGGCCAGGTCATCGGCATCGGAGTCATACGGGCCGAGGCGTCGCAGAAATGTGCGGATCGGACCCTGATACCGGTCGACGATCCGCGCAAAAGCCGCGTCAGAGCCCGAGCGGGCCGCCGCGACCAGCGCGGCGTCCGTCGGTGGCGAGCTCATGGATCCGTCCTAGGATTTGCGCTTGAAGAAAGACGCCACAAAGAAGGACGCCGAGAGCACGACGAAGATCAGGGCGACGAAATAGGCCACCTCGCCCATACCGATGAAGCCGCGATAGCCCTCATAGGCAAAGACCGCCGCGAAGCCCGCGAAGAGAATGACGAGGAAGGCGTTGGAGCCGGTGCCATGGCTGGCGCGATCGCCGCCGTCCGTGTCCGTCCAATCGTTGCGGCCATCGCCGGGATCATCCAGGCTGGCGATCAGATCGGCCGGAGGCTCCTTGCCCGCAGCCGCATAGGTCTTGAGCAGGTCAATCTTCGCCTGCGTCCGCTTGTAACGCATGAAGCTTCCCCAGCCCGCGGCCAGAAAGAAGCCCAGCGGGAAGAGCAGCCACCAATATTCCTCAAAAATCTCGGCCATTGATTTCGTCTCCTGTCGATCGGTTCCAATAGGGCCACAACACGCAGCCTTTGTCCCTATGTCGCCGCCGAACAGGCATTTGGATGCAGCGCGCTGCAATTCGCCTTTCCAGGCGCCCTGGCAACCACCCTGCCGTTAATCCGGTGCGAGTGGCAGATAAATATCCGAGCGCCACTCCGCTTCGGGTCGGCTTTCCGGATCGTCGACATAGTGTACGAAAAGCGGTCGATCACCGATCTCCTCGGCCTCACGAGCGAGGACTGCGGCATAGAGACGGTCAATACTGTCATGAAGCGTGTCATACCCGCCGACATGACGCAGGCGTGCGTGTCGCCCTCCGGCCAGCGCAAGCGGTTCGACGCCGTCGGGTGGCACCAGGTCCCCAACAGCGATCGCGCAGTCAAAATGCAACGCCGCCGCATTGGTAAAGCGCGGATCCTCGTGCCAGATGCCATAAATCCCGGCCAGGGCCTCCAGCGAATGCTGTGCAAACACGTGTTCGAACAGGCGCTTATAGGTCTGGTCGAGTTCGGCATAGGCACCGATATTGCGGATTGCGAGCAGGCGCAGTGGGTCCGTTGAAACGATCTCCACTGCCAGCGGCGCCTGAGCCGCGTGCGCCGGATCCGGTCGCAACAGCCGCTCCATGAGATCGCTCCGCCCGGCCCGCAACTCGCTTGCCGACCCGCCCGTCATCGCCTTGAACGCGCGGGCATAGGCCTGGCTGGAGCCGTACCCGGCCCCGGCGGCGGCGCGGGTCACCGTTTCGTCGGGGTTTGCCAGGCCTGGCAGCGAGCGGGCAAGCCGCACCCGGCGCACGGTCTCTGCGAGGGTCTCCCCGGTCATCAGCCGAAAGACGCGGTGAAAATGAAACGGCGAAAGGCAGGCGATCCCGGCCAGCCTGTCCAGCGACAGCTCGGCCTCGTCGGTGACGGCTTCGATATGCGCCAGCACCCGCTCGATCCGTTCGACATGGCGAACCCGGTTATCCGGCATCATGGTCGCCTCTCCCTTATGATGAACCATGAAACCGGTTTAGCGCTGACGGCAAGCCCGCGCGGTCCCGATCTTGCGATCTTTCCGCGCGGGCCTCGACGGCCTACCGCTCGAAGGGGTTGGCCAGGAAGTCAGGCAGATCGATCACGATCTCTATCTGCTCGACCGGTTCGCCACGCATGAAGCGGTGCATGACCTCTCCAACTTCCGGCGTCGTCATGAAGAGGTTGTGGCCGGCATTGCGCACGATGACCTGGGTGACCTGGCTCAACCCGACAACGGCCTCACGCTGGCTTTGCGGATAGGTCCGCCCATCCAGCGTGCCGGTCAGCAGGAGGACCGGCGTATCGCCGGTCGGACCACGGCGGAAATCGGAGCCGAGATCCAGCCCGTCGATGGACTCATTGAGCTGAGGCATGGGGAAATTGAGATAGAGGCCCAACAGACCGCTCTCGGCTTGCGCCTCAACCTCTGCCAGACGGTCCGGCTCGATCCCGGAGGCAATATCCATCGCCGTCGACATGGCATTCAGCGAGATCGGCTCACCGGGCGTCCAGAAAAAGCCGAGAAGCCGCGTCGCCAGTGTCGTGTCGCCCTGCTCCAGCGAGGTATAAAGCGCCGGCAGCAGACCGGCATTGGCCGGGTCGGCGATCAGTCCGGAGGCGAATTGCTGCACATGATGACGCTGCAGCAGGAAGGGAATCGCGGGGCCCTCTTCCCGCGGGACCTCGATCAGGATCGGGTTCGCTTCGAGTTGTGCGTGCACACGGCGCATCAGTCCGGCGATATCCGGGTAAAGCGCGGCTGCCGCCGGCTGTGTGTCGATCGCCGCTTGCAAGCGGCCAATATAGGCGTCGGTCCGGGCTGGATATTTGACGGTCTGATCGAGCCCCTCGGCGCTGGCAAGAATGACCCGGTCAATCTCGTCCGGTATGGCGTTGATCGCCGCAAGGGCAAGGTGACTGCCATAGGAAATGCCCCAGAGCGAGATCTCATCGGCGCCGAGATGGACGCGCAGATCGGACAGGTCAGCGACGCTCTCAGCTGTCGTATAGCCGAGCAGGTCGACACCCTCGCCCTCCCAGAACGCCACGCATTCCGCCAGCGCGGTCTGATAGGCCGCCACGATGTCCGCATCGCTGACCCGCGCCGCCTCATCGGGCTGCTGGCTGCTGGTGCAGCGCGGCGGGCGCTGGCTCTCGCCGGTGCCACGCTGGTCGAAGGCGATCACGTCGGCATGCTGGCGCATCGCCATGAAAAGCGGGAAGCGGCGTCCTCGAGCCGTGCCCGAACCGGAGCCACCGGGCCCGCCTGCAAGATAGACGATCGGCGGACCGGACGTTTCGCCGGTCGCCGGAAAACGAACATAGCTCAGCGTGATCATCCGGCTGTCCGGATCGGCCCGGTTCTCGGGTACCTGGAGTTCACCGCGAAAGGCCCCGACATTGTCGCCGCTCTGGGCGGTGAAGGTAAACGCTGCTTCCCCCTCGCTCTGGGCAACGGCGTCTGGCACTGGCCCGACGGCAAGGCTGGCGAGCAGGGCGCTTCCCGCCATCAGGCTGGCGCGTGTGATCTGAGTGAGTGTCATGCGTGCATCTCCGAATTGGCTTGCCCCCGGGGCGAGCCGTCATCAGACAGTGTCGGGCGCTGCACCACACCTGACATTCGCTCAGCGGTGCCGATCCGCCGACAAGCGGCGGGACGCCCCGGGCCGTAACCGCTAACCTGACAATCATGACCGTTCGCCCGATCTTTGCCCGTGACCTGACGACCTGCCTTCTGGCCGGCCTGATGGCCGTGCTCGCCCTCACCACATCCGCCAGCGGCCAGCGGACCACCCATGTCGCCATCGAGGATGTAACCGTCTGTCCGGCGCGCGATGGCGACATCGCGCCACCGGATTTCACCGCGACTGCGTGCGAGACGGTTTCGCTCTACGACCTGGACCCGCAGGGCCGGCATCTCTGGGTCCGTCTGCGCCTGCCCCTGACCGATGGCGAATGGGAAGGCACGGGCCCATGGGGGCTGATGGTGATGGGCAAGATGTCCAGCGAGGTGTTTTTCAACGGCACCCGTATCGGCACCAATGGGCACCCCGCAGACACGGCGAGGGCCGAAGAACCGGGCCGCATCGATGCCAGCCTGTTTGTCCCGCACACGCTCGTTCGGGCGGGCGACAACACGATCGACATGCGCCTTTCCAGCCATCATGGCTGGCTGCGCCTGGTCTCGCCCATCCATGCCATCCAGTTCAGCCGCTACCGTGACCCGACCAGTTTCATCATCACCGGCTATTGGCCCAGCCTGATCACCTTCGGTGTCTTTCTGGCCGCCCTGGTCTTTTTCGGAGTCACGGCCTGGCGCAATGAGGACCGGGAAGCCTCGCTCCTCCTTGCCGGCGCCTCCTTCTTCGCGGGGACCGAGCTCTTCGTGGAATCGGCGCGCGGCCTGATCGCCTATCCCTACCCGTTTCACGATACGCGCCTCGTCCTGATCACTGTATGCGCCGCCGGTTTCATGCTCTGCCTGCTCGACTGGCTGATGCTGCGCATGACCCGGCTGCACCGGCGATCCAGAGCCGGTCGCCTGACGGCGGTCGCCGCCATCATGACGATTGTCGTGGTGCTGGTGCCGGGCTTTGACGGCAAGACGGCTGGCGTCTTGATGACCGGCTGCGCTGCCGGGCTGGCCCTGTCTTCGGGTTGGGCCATAGGCAGGCGACGCGGCGCAATCGCCCTGGTCGGCCTGTTTGCCCTCGCCCTCATGGCCATCCTCTATTACGGATCCCGATTTCTTGATGTCGGCTATTTTCATGCGGCCGCCGGCGTGCTCGCCTTCGGCATCTACCAGCAGGCCCAACTTCTGGTTCAGGCGCGGCGTCAACACCGACTCGAAACCGGGCGCGCATTGCAGCTTGAAACCGCCCTCGCCCAGGCGCGCCAGAAATCAGCCCCCGCACAGATCCAGCTCGTGAGCGCCGGCCGGGTCGACTATGTCTCGACCGATCGGATCGTCCAGCTCAAGGCGGCCGGCGACTATGTCGAGCTGCATTTCGAAGACGGCGCGACCTCGCTCTATACCGGCACGCTCGGCGGGCTGGAGGACCAACTGCCCGCCGCCTTCCTGCGCGTCCATCGCTCGCACATCGTCAATACGCTCTTTGTGTCGGCGCTCGAGCGCGAGGCCAGTGGAACCGGCCGACTCCTGCTGTCCAATGGCAGCGAAGTTCCGGTCAGCCGCCGCATCATGCCGGCTGTGCGTTCAGCGCTGGCGGAGAAGGCTGTGGAGGCTGGCTGAGGCAGGTCTGCCGGACTGTCTGGTGGGCGCTGCCATCAATAATGCGGCGGCTTGGTCACTTCCGGCGCGGGAGCGGCCGCTTCAAGCTCATCGATCTGCGACATCATGCGATTGATGCGGCGGGTCAGGCGGTCGAGTTCCTCGCGCTGGGCGAGGATGACGCCATTGAGGTCCTCCACCGTCGCGTCCTGATGGGCGACATGGATTTCCAACGCTTCGATGCGGGCCTGCAGCGTGTCGATCATGATGGTCATCCCGGCTCTGGTTCGGCGGCAAATTAGCGCAATCTCCGCGCTTGTCCCGCATCGCAATCACACCACATATGCAGGCAGGAGACAGAGGAGATTTCCATGTGCCGCATTCACGACTTCACGGCCACCGATATCAAGGGTGACGAGGTGTCCCTCTCTGCCTTCAAGGGCCAGGTGATACTGATCGTCAATACCGCCAGCAAATGCGGCTTCACCCCCCAGTATGAAGGTCTGGAGACGCTTCATGAGGATCTGGCCGACAAGGGACTCGCCGTGCTCGGCTTTCCCTGCAACCAGTTCGGCAAACAGGAACCGGGCGATGCGGCAGAAATCGCCAGTTTCTGCTCGCTCACCTATGACGTGAAATTCCCGATGTTCGCCAAAATCCAGGTCAATGGCCCCGAGACCCACCCGCTCTATGAATGGCTGAAGTCCGAAGCCAAGGGGCTGATGGGCTCGACCTCGATCAAATGGAATTTCACCAAATTCCTGGTCGATCGCGAGGGCCGGGTGGTCAAGCGCTTCGGGCCCCAGGACACACCGGAGAAGATTCGCGGCGAGATCGAAGCCCTGCTCTAGCCGGCGCGTTTAGCGCCGACCTTACAGGCCCAGATCGCTGAGGCCGGGGTGGTCATCCGGTCGGCGCCCCTGCGGCCAGTGGAATATCCGGTCGATTTCCTTGATCGCCAGATCATTGATGCTGGCGATCCGGCGACGCATCAGACCGTCCGGTGAGAACTCCCAATTCTCATTGCCATGGGCCCGAAACCAGCGGTCTGCCGGGTCGCGCCATTCATAGGCAAAGCGCACGGCGATGCGATTATCCCGGTAGGCCCAGATTTCCTTGATCAGGCGGTAGTCCTGCTCACGCTGCCATTTGGCCGTCAGGAAGGCGACGATCTCGGAACGCCCGGTGAGAAAAGTGTCCCGGTTTCGCCACTGGCTGTCTTCAGTATAGGCCAGCGAGACCCGTTCAGGATCGCGCGAATTCCAGGCGTCCTCGGCCAGACGGACCTTTGTCTCGGCATCCTGCAGCGTGTTGAACGGCGGGAGCGGCGGTCGGTGGAGCGTGGTCATGCCTCGCCCCCGTCCCGCCGTCCATCATCCCCGTCCAGCCCGGATTCGGCGCGCAGGCGAGCATTCTCTGCCTCGAGGCTGATCAGGCGCTCATGCACGCCTCGCATTGTCTCGATAATTTCCGCTTCGGTGTAGCGCGGCGTGATGTGCTGGGGACAATTCCAGTCGAAGGCGACCAGGTGCAGGAGAACAATCCGTTCCGGCCGACCGCGATAATCGGGGCGATGGAGCGTCCGGGCGAGCTCACTCGTCGGCTCGGCCGGCAGGAATTCGACGGTCGCGTAAATCTTGAGCCGGGCACGGTTCACATAGTCCATGAGAATGAGCGCAACGCGCGCCGAGGCCCGCGCATTGCCGACGGAGATGTATTGGCGATTGCCGCGATAGTCGGCGAAGGCCAGTGTTCGATCATCGAGCACTTTGAGAAATCCGGTCGGTCCACCGCGGTGCTGGACATAGGGCCAACCGGTCTCGGACACGGTCGCCACATAGAAGCTGTCGCGCGCCGCAATGAAATCCATCTCGTGGCGGGTGAAACGCTCAAAGGCACGATCACGCTCAAAACGCTCCCAGATGTGGGCACTGCCCATCTCTGCCTGCACCGTCCGTACGCTCGGAGTGATGGCAGTATCGAGATATCCGTAACTCATGGCGACGCTCCTTTCATGGTCTGGCAGACGCGGGCGAACCGGAGATCCGGTCCGCCCGCCACGGATCAAGCTGCGTCCGCCGCCGACACGACCGGGAAGTCGATATCGGTGCGGGCGATATTGTTGAGGAGGTTGGTGAAGACGTTCTCGGCCGCGATCGCGACAATCTCCACGATCTGGCCGTCGGAATAGCCGGCTTCCCGCAGCGTCTTGATGTCTGCGTCCGCAACCTGGCCCCGCTCACGCACGACTTTCGCGGCAAAACCGACAGCCGCATCGGCCTTGGCATCGCCGGACTGGCCGCGACGATTGCGAGCAACCTCTTCCGGGGTCAGCTTGGCGAGATTGAGCCCGAGATAGGTGTGGGCCGAGAGGCAGTAGTCACAGCCATTGATCTGGGCGACGGCCAGAGCAATGCGCTCACGGGTTTTCACGTCCAGCGCCCGCGACAGGGCGCCATTATTGCCGGCGAAGCCTTCCAGGGCCGCCGGGCTGGACGCCACCAGACGGAACATGTTCGGCACGACGCCAAGCTGCTTGTGAACAGCGTCGAGGATGGGCTTGGAGGCAGCGGGGACGGCGTCGAGGTCCGGAATAGGCAGACGGGACATTGATTTCTCCTTCGGTGTCATGGCGATCCATCGGGGATCGCGTTCTGCCGGGGAGAAATAGACATTCCATCAGATTTGATAATAACCTATATTCGGGAACTTCTATTCCGAAAAATGGAACAATCATGGATCGCCTGAAAGCCATGTCGATCATCGTACACGTGGTCGAGCACGGGAGCTTTTCCGCGGCCAGCCGGGCGCTTGGCATCCCGCTGGCCACAGTCAGCCGCCAGGTCACGGAACTGGAAGCCCATCTGGGCACACGCCTGCTAACCCGGACGACGCGCAAACTCGCCCTCACCGATGCCGGCGAAGCCTATATCAGTGCGGCGCGCCGAATTCTTGACGAAATTGATGAAGCGGAGCGCGTGGCCGCCGGTGAATTCCACACGCCACGCGGCGTGCTCAACATCACAACGCCGGTCGCCTTCGGACGCTTGCAGGTCCTGCCGGTCGTCCGGGACTTTCTGGCCGCCTACCCGCAGATCAATATTCGCCTCGCCCTGTCGGACCGGAATCTTCACCTGATGGAGGAGCATATCGACATGGCGGTACGTATCGGACCGCTACCGGACAGCGCGATGATCGCAACCCGGGTCGGATCCGTCCGGACCGTGGTGGTGGCGAGCCCGACCCTGCTGGCCGCTTGTGGGACACCCGCGACGCCCGGCGGTCTCGACCGCATGCCCGGCGTGCATTTCGACATCCTGTCACCCGGCGGACGCTGGAGCCTTGTCGATGTCGATGGAAAGCCGGTGGACGCGACGCCGCGCGCGCGGTTGACGGTCTCGACCGCAGATACCGCCGTGTCAGCGGCACGCGACGGTGTCGGGGTCACGCGTGTCCTGAGCTATCAATGTGCCGATGCCGTGCGCGACGGATCCTTGCGGGTCCTGCTCGAAGCACATGAACCGGCTCCCCTGCCCGTGCACCTCATGCATGCCGGTGGCGGCGCCTTGCCCAGCAAGATGCGCGTTTTTCTCGACTTTGCGAAGACCCGACTCCGCGAGCGCTTGGCCGCGCTGTAAGCGTGCCGCTGGCGCCGTCTTGCGCTGCAGCCCTAGGATTGGTTGGCGAATTTCGGGGGTCTGGCGCGGCGCTTCTTCGGCGCGGCGGGTTCGGCCTCGGCAGCGGCCTTGGCCTGCATGGCGAGGCGCGCCTTGCGCAGGGTCTGCACTTTCGTCAGCCGCAGATCGGCCTCTTCCTGCAGGAGTTCAAGCACGGAATTCTGCGCAGCCGTGGGCTTGGCCGGTGCAATGTCTTGCTCCGGATCCAGCTTGGGATCGGGCTTCAGACGCAGTTGGTCACCATTGAACAAAGTCGCCATAAGATCGGCCTCCTTCTGCAGTTTTCGTTTCGGATCGTTCAGAAACAAAAAGGCCGGGCGATTGCCCGGCCTCTCTGTGCGTCACCCATACGTCCGTTTACGGGACGTCAGGCAAGCCGGAAGCCGCTTACGCGACTTCCAGGTTTTCAGCAGCATTCTTGCCAGAACGCTTGTCCTGGACGACTTCGAAGTTCAGCTTCTGACCTTCGGTGATCGTGGTCAGGCCGGAACGTTCGACAGCCGAGATGTGGACGAAGACGTCCGTAGAGCCGTCTTCCGGCTGAATGAAACCAAAACCTTTGGTGGTGTTGAAAAATTTAACGATACCAGTAGCCATGACGATGTCCTTTCAATCAGGCACGTTGTTTTGGGCCCAACCGACCGCGTGTCAGCTGATGCCCGGAGTGTCGAAATTTGAAAGGGAAGAGCGTCGGGGGGGCAAAACTCGCCCCCAGAAGATTCGGCAATCAAGATCGAGTGAGCGTTATATGGGCGATGATTGTGGTTTTAGCAAGGCAAATCGGCGGGGTGGTTACGGGTGTGTGTGGATTGCGCGCCGCTGATCGCTCGTTTTTGTCGCCGTAGCGCGCACCCGCCCCTGAAGCCCTTGACCTCGAGAACGGATACGGCCCGCTGGCTGGCAAGTGATGAACAGGTCAATCCACGCGGCGCGCGACTTGCGGTGTGTAGGCCTGCCCTACTCCCACTCAATCGTCCCCGGCGGCTTGCTGGTCACGTCATAGACGACCCGGTTCACGCCGCGCACTTCATTGATGATGCGCGTGGCCACGCGGCCGAGGAAATCGTGGTCATAGGGGTAGTAATCGGCGGTCATGCCGTCGACCGAGGTCACGGCGCGCAGGGCGAGAACGGCGTCATAGGTGCGCTCATCGCCCATCACACCCACAGTGTTCACCGGTAGCAGGACGGAGAAGGCCTGCCAGATCTCGTCATAGAGACCGGCCTTCTTGATCTCCTCGATATAGATCGCATCCGCCTTGCGCAGGATGTCGGCCTTTTCTTTTGAGACGGCGCCCGGGATGCGGATGGCCAGGCCCGGTCCCGGGAAGGGATGGCGTCCGACAAAGGCTTCCGGCAGGCCGAGCTCGCGGCCCAGGGCGCGAACCTCATCCTTGAACAGCTCGCGCAGCGGCTCGACCAGCTTCATCTTCATGCGCGCCGGCAGACCGCCGACATTATGGTGCGACTTGATGGTAACCGAGGGCCCGCCATCAAAGCTGACGCTCTCGATCACATCGGGATAGAGCGTGCCCTGGGCGAGGAAATCGGCACCGCCGGCCTCGGTGGCCTTCTCGTCGAAGACATCGATGAAAAGGCTGCCGATGATCTTGCGCTTCTTCTCCGGGTCATCGACGCCCTCGAGCGCGCTGAGAAAAAGATCCTCGGCCTCGGCATGGACGAGCGGGATATTGTAGTGTTCGCGGAACAGGGTCACGACCTCGTCGGCCTCGCCCTGGCGCATCAGGCCGGTATCGACGAAAACACAGATCAGCTGGTCGCCGATCGCCTCGTGCAGCAGGACAGCCGCCACCGAACTGTCGACACCGCCGGACAGACCACACAGGACACGCTTGTCGCCAACCTGTTCGCGGATCTTGGCGATCGCCTCATCCTTGAAATTGGCCATCGACCAGTCGCCAGTGAGGCCGGCGATCTGGTGGGTGAAATTGTGCAGGAGAGCGGCACCGCGCGGCGTGTGCACGACTTCCGGGTGGAATTGCACGCCGTAGAATCGACGATCCTCATCGGCGATGGCCGCGAAAGGAGCATGACCCGAGGTCGCGATCACCTTGAAGCCCTCAGGCAGCGCGGCGACGCGATCGCCATGGCTCATCCAGACGCGTTCCTCATGACCGATCGGGCCAAATCCGGCAAAGAGCGGGCTGTCCTCGATCAGGGTGATGTCAGCACGCCCGAATTCGCGCTCTTCCGAAGCTTCGACCCGGCCGCCCAGCTGAGCGCACATGGTCTGCTCGCCATAACAAATCCCCAGAACCGGGATGCCGCGCGTGAAGACCGACGCATCGGCACGCGGGGAATTGTCCCAATGGGTGGAATGCGGCGAGCCCGACAGGATGATCGCCTTGGGATCATAGGCATCGATGAAGGCCGCATCAGCGCGGTTGTAAGGATGGATCTCGCAGAAGACGCCGCTTTCGCGCACGCGGCGGGCAATGAGCTGGGTCACCTGGCTGCCGAAATCGATGATGAGGAGTTTGTCGTGTTGATCAATCATGGGCGTTCGCACCCGCGCGCGCGGGTGTCCCGAAGGTCAAAATGTGGGGAGATGGCAGAAACATCTGTCAGCATGCGGCCCGATAGCGCGAGTCAGCGCGCTTGACCAGCCCTTGCCTGCCCCGGGCCTGCGCTTTGCGCCGGAATGCCCGATTTTGGACCGCCAGACCTTGAACCGGCTCGCTCGGGGGCGCAGGTATGGGGCCGTCACCGCCAAGGAGTTCCCCATGCGCCTGATCCTCACCGCCAGCCTGATGGCCCTTCTGAGTTTCGCGGCGGCTTGCTCGCAACCGGCAGCCAGCGGTGACTGGCGTCTCGATGGCGAACGGTCGCGTCTGTCCTTTGTGTCGATCAAGTCCGGCGAAATCGCCGAAGCACACAGCTTTTCCGGCTTGAGCGGCGCGGTCGCCCCCGACGGTCAGGCCGAACTGGTGATCGATCTGGCAACAGTGGAAACCGGGATCGATATCCGCAATGAGCGCATGCGCGAACACCTCTTCGAGATTGGCAGTTTCGCCGAGGCGCGGGTCACGACGGCGCTCGACCTCGCGGCCCTCGCCGATCTGGAAACCGGGGAGCGCCGAAGCCTGGAAATCGAAGCCACCTTGTCCCTGCACGGCCAGTCGGTCGATATCATCGCGCCAGTCATCGTGACCGATATTGACGGGCGCCATGTCCTGGTGGAAAGCGCGGCTCCGGTCCTGCTGCATACCGGGGATTTCGGCCTGGCAGACGGCCTCGCGACCTTGCAGGAACTGGCCGGCCTGCCCTCGATCACGCCGGTCTCGCCGGTCAGCTTCTCGCTGCTCTTCACCCGGGGCTGATCATCGGGACTGGCGGCTGGCAGCGCAGTAGGTCAACTTGCGTGCCGGTACCGGGTCGCGTGATGATCGCGGACGCTGCCCGGAGATTCGATGCTCACTGCCCGCCCTCGCGCTGAAATTGTCGAGCTGCAATACCTACGCGCCATTGCCGTGCTGATGGTCGTGGTCGGCCATCTGCACCAGGCCGGCGGTCGCTTGACCGGCGCTGACATTCTCGGGCCGGTCGGATATCTTGGCTTTGCTGGCGTGGACGTCTTCTTCGTCATATCCGGCTTTATCATTCACACGCTCTACAGGTCGGCCTCAAGGCCCACCGCAAGCTACGCGCTCAAGCGTTTGAACCGGATTTATCCGCTCTACTGGATTTTCACCGGCCTCGCCCTGCTGGGATATCTGGCGATGGGTGACAATCTGAGCCGCGATATCACCCGGCTCGACTGGCTGACCACGATCACGCTCTGGCCGACATCCCAGCCGCCGCTTCTGCTGGTCGGCTGGACGCTGATCCACGAACTCTATTTCTATCTTGTCTACGGATTGTTGCTGTTTCTGCCCGGACGATGGCGCTGGTTCGCCATCGCGGCCTGGCTCGGCCTGACCCTGCTCGCCCTGACGAGTTGGCTCGAGACGAGCGCTCCCTGGTCCCGACTGGCCCTGAGCCCGTTCAACCTGCTTTTCATCGCCGGGCTTGGCCTCGCCGAGCTTCGTCCGCACCTTGCCCGTACCCGCTGGGTGGCGCTCGGCACGCTATTGGTCGGCAGTGCCATCGCGATCCTTTGGACCCAAGCCAATGGGCTGGAGGGAATGGCGAATATTGGCCACCGGGTCTTTGCCTTCCTGACCATGGCCATCGCGCTGGTGTGGACCTTGCTGGCCTGGCAACCGCGATGGCACCGCTTCCTCGCCGATTTAGGCGACTGGTCCTATGCGATTTACCTGGGCCATCTGCTCGCTATCGGATTTCTGGCACGCGCCATAGCGCACATCATGGGGACCGGCCTGATCAGCACTGTAACGCTCTATCTGGGTGGTCTGGCCGCTAGCCTTCTGCTGGGCTGGCTTACCCATCGCCTGATTGAGACACCGCTCCTCGGGTACGGCAAGCGCCTGATTGCCAGTCTCAAGCGCGGATAATTGAGGAAACTGAACAGCAACTTACATTCTCCTAAATTTTCCGCAACCTATTGATTTATTGTAACTTCTGAATCATTACAGAGCCTGATACCTCGTTGAGCATTCAGTGTGCCCGAGGTTTTCAATGCAGCACCCGGTCGGCCAGTCACCCATTTTCATCGGCGGCGCTCCACGCTCCGGAACCACGCTGGTGCGGGCCATGGTCAATGCCAGCCGCAATATCGTTTGCGGTCCGGAAATGCGGGTCATCCCTGCCCTCTGTCACCTCGCGGAACAGATCGACCAGAACCAGGCCGGGGTCCTGCACAGCGGATACGGCGTCGACCGGACAGCCGTGCACAATCAGTTCGCCCGCGCGATCGATACCCTGCTCGCACCACTGCATGCGCGCACCGGAGCCCGGGTCGCCGAGAAAACACCGGCCAATATCCTGCATTTCGCCCGACTGCGTCAGATCTTCCCGGACAGCCCGCTGATCGGCGTCGTCCGCGACGGGCGCGACGTGGTCGCCTCGCTTCTGTCCATGGACTGGACGGACAGCGCGACCGGCCGGCCCATGACCATCACCCGCGATGCCGCCGCTGCTGCGCGTCTGTGGAGCGCCAGCATCGCGGCCGGCCGTCGCATGCAAAACGATCGGAATTATTTCGAGATTCGCTATGAGGCACTCGTCACCGACCCGGCCAACGCAATCGGGCCGCTCTTCGACGCACTCGGCGAAAACGAGGATTCCAAGGCGCGAGCTCTCGACCATGCCCGCGATTTCGACGCGAGCGCCGGAACTGGTGAGTCGAGCGCCGAGCGGGTCTCCACACCGATCGACCGCAGCGCCATTGGACGGTGGCGCGACCGGTTGAACGCGTCACAGCTTAATATCGTCATGGGCATTGCCGGGGGGCAATTGCGCGAGCTCGGCTATGCCTGAAACTGATAGTACGGACCGGCGCCAGGATGGCACCGGCCTCGTTTTCGCCGGGGGCTGTCCGCGCTCCGGCCTGACCCTGTTGCGTCGTCTCATTGAACCGCACCGCCGGGTCCATTGCGGCCCGGATACCGGTCTACCGCCTTCCATTGCCATGCAATGGCAGAATTTCGCCCGTGAGCTGGGACCGCTGCACGCTCGTGATTTCGATGTCGGTGCGGAAGACATGCGCCGCACCATGGCAGAGCTCCTGACCGGCATGATCGGCGCGCCGCTTGAAACACCAGGAGTTGATATTATGGTCGAGAAGACAACGCTCAATGTCGCTGCCTTCGATCTGTTGGGACGGCTCCTGCCACAGGCGCGCTTCATCCATGTGGTGCGCGATGGCCGCGATGTCGCGAACTCCCTGCTCGCCCGCGACTGGCGTGACCCGCAAGGTCATCCCTTCCCCCATGTCAGCGATCCGCAGGCGGCCCTGAAATACTGGACCGATCTGACCGGTATCGGGCTCGCCGCTGAACGCAACCTCGCCGGTCGCATCATCCGTATCCGCTATGAGGATCTCGCCACCCGGCCCAAGGCAACCATCACCGAATTGATGCGCTTTCTCGGCCTGAAATTCGAACCGGCCCAGCTGCACTACGCCACGCGCCGGATCGAGCTGCACGGGCTGGAGCGGGACAGCCTCCCGCTGATCAACCAGCCCCTGACCCGGCGACGGGTCGGCGCGGGTGCAGGGCTGGACGGTATTGTGAATGCGCAGACGCGGCAAAGACTGGCCGAGTTGGGGTATGGGACGGGCAGCGCCAAGCCGAAGCGCCGACGTTTGCGGGCCTAGCGATCGGGCGGTGACAATCGTGCCGATTGGCACGGCATTTCAGAACAAGCTGACGCACTCACCCTACCCGCTCCATCACGCAGATGTAGAACCCGTCCGTATCGGTGCGGCCCGGTGAGAGCTGGAGGGCGCCATGCTCAGTGAGGCAGGACTCGAGCAGGTCTTCTGCGCCCTCGGCCAGCCCGCCACTGGCCTTGAGGACATCAAGCACCGGGACGGGTTTGAACGCCTCAGTTGTGTCGAGGAAGGCATTGACCCGGTCGCCGTTTTCCTCGGGCAGAACCGAGCAAGTAATGTAGACGAGACGGCCGCCCGGCTTCACATAGCGATGGCCGCGCTCCAGCACGATGTCCTGCTCCCTGATGCGGCGTTCCAGGGCGGCGGGCTTCAAGCGCCATTTGGCGTCGGGACGGCGGCGCCAGGTGCCGGTTCCGGTGCAGGGCGCGTCGCAGAACACGACATCCATTTTCTCAATAAAATCACCCAAAGCCTTGTCTTCATTATCATCATGAACCTGGACATTGCGCACATCAGCGCGCTTGAGACGCGGCCAGATGGCACGCAAACGGCGCCAGTCGATATCCCAGGCATGGACCTGTCCGGTATTGTGCAGGAGGGCGGACAGGGCCAGCGTCTTTCCGCCGGCACCGGCGCAATAGTCCAGTATTTGCTGGCCTGAACGGGCGCCCGAGGCGAGCGCCGCCAGCTGGGACCCGATATCCTGGACCTCGACCCAGCCCTTGCCATAGGCCGGAATGCTTTCGGCGGCGGCGGCCTTGCCGCGCGGGTCGCGCTGCGGAATGCGAATACCCGAGCGAACCAAGGGGCTATTTTCAGCCGCTTTCAGTTTTGACGATACCTCTTTGAAAGCACGATCAAAATCGACTCTCACTTCATTCACGCGCAGATCAACCGGTGCCCGGGATGATAGCCTGGAACCCTCTTCCGCAGCCGCCTCGCCAAAGGCCCGGATCAAACTCTCTTCGAGCCATTCGGGCACGTCGCCGCGAATGTGCAGGGGCGCGTCGGAAATGTCCCTCGCCAGGCCTTCACGCTCGGCATCGGTGAGTTTTTCCGGGGCATGATCATCGCCGTCAAACATGGCGTCGATGGCATCCGCGTCGACACCCCAGACCCGACCGACCGTCCCGATCGCCAGGGCCCGGGGCGCGTCAGCCCCCATGGCATATGCAATCGAGGACTGGTGGCGCAGCGCGTCCAGCACCAGGCCGCCAATCCAGGCGCGATCGCCGGAACCGGCAAAGCGGTTGGCCTTGCCCCAGTCGCGCACGGCATCCTTCACCGGCCGATGCTGGGTCTGGAGCGTGTCGAGAATCTCGATGGCTGCGGCAATGCGTGCGCCGTCTCTCATGTCGGATATCCGTCTTGCAAGGGCGCACTCGGGCGCGAATTATTTCGGTTGGGCGCCGGTATAGCACGCCGCCAACTGGCGGCAGATGGTCTTGGGGCCGGTATAGATGCGGCGTCCATTGACGACCGCCTCCGGCGCGAAATGGGCGACCGTGTCTGCGGCCAGGATCAGGGTCGGGGCATTCTGGTTCTCCGCGTCGAGCAGAGCCACGATTTCCGCCCGCGGACGCGCGTAATCGATGCGCACCAGGGTGATGGCATCAACCCAATGCGGATTGACCGTCAGCGCGCCTTCCATCGTGCAGCAATCCGCGCACAGCCAGGGTCCGCCATCGGCATCGTCCCAGGCGCCGGTGAGCAGGAAGAGGATGTCCCGGCCGGTCTCGATTTCAGGCTGGTCCTGCATCATCGCGTCACAATCCCGATGGCCAGAGTGATCCAGAAGGCGAGCAGGACGAAGACGCCGCCCGCAAAGGAATAGAAACGCCAGCGCAGATGATTGCTGGTCGTGTGGATGATGGCATGGACGACACGCAACCCGGCCCAGACCCAGGCCAGAGTGAGCAGAACCGGTCCGCTTATGCCCAGGATGATCGCCAGGATGACACCGACGAAGAACAAGGTCGGCGTTTCCATCTGGTTCTGGAAGGCATTGGAAACCTGCTGGACCTTGCGCGGCCAGGCGCGCTGGCCCAGCACGATATCCGCCGGCTTGACCTTGCCAGCGGCGACAGAGCCGGTCCGCATCAGCGCATTGGCGAAGAGAAGGACAAAGGTCAGGGCGACCTGCAGCAGGAGCGGATAGATCAGAGCGTCAGACACTGGGATTCTCCTCGAGAACATGGATGGGAACGGGGTAGCCACCCCGCCCTCACCCGGCAATCTCCGCTCCGGCATGGGCTCCATGCGAACATGGCGACTTGCCAACCGGGCCCGTCCGGCCCGTCCGATCAGCTCGTGGTCGGATAGTTGGGCGCTTCGCGTGTGATCTTGACGTCGTGGACATGGCTTTCACGCAGGCCGGCATTGGTGATGCGCACGAATTGCGCGCGCTGGTGCAGGTCCGCAATCGTCTTCGAACCGGTATAGCCCATGGCCGCGCGCAGCCCGCCAACCATCTGGTGCAGTATCGGTCCGACCGGGCCCTTGTAGGGCACCTGGCCTTCAATGCCTTCGGGAACCAGCTTCATGCGCTCGGTATCCTTCTGGAAATAGCGGTCGGCAGAACCGGCCGCCATGGCGCCCAGCGAGCCCATGCCGCGATAGGATTTGTAGGAGCGGCCCTGATAGAGGAAGACCTCGCCCGGCGCCTCTTCCGTACCGGCGAGAAGCGAGCCGACCATGACACAGTCGGCGCCGGCGGCGATGGCCTTGGCCAGGTCACCGGAAAATTTGATCCCGCCATCGGCGATGATACAGGCGTCGGAGCCTTCCGCCGCGCGGCGGGCATCCATGATCGCCGTCAGCTGCGGCACGCCGACACCGGCCACGATCCGCGTGGTGCAGATAGAGCCCGGCCCGATCCCCACCTTGATGCAATCAGCCCCGGCATCGATCAGCGCGCGCGCACCGTCATAAGTGGCGACATTCCCCGCCACGATGCGGGCGGCACTGGACGCCTTCTTCACGCGGGTGACCTGATCCAGCACGGACTGGCTCTGGCCATGGGCCGTGTCGATCACGACCACATCGACACCGGCATCGATCAGCGCCTCGGCGCGCTCGAAACCGCTATCCCCAACTGTGGTCGCAGCCGCGCAGCGAAGGCGGCCCTGGGAATCCTTGGCCGCCATCGGGAAGGCCTGGGCCTTTTCCATGTCCTTGACCGTGATCAGGCCGATGCAGCGATCGGCGTCATCAACGACCAGGAGACGTTCGATGCGGTGTTTGTGGAGCTTGGCGCGGGCCTCGTCCTGGGACGCGCCTTCCTTCACCGTGACCACATCGCGGGTCATCAGATTGCCGACCTTTTCATTGGGGTCGTCGGCAAAGCGGACATCGCGATTGGTGATGATACCGACCAGTTTGCCCGGGCGGGCATTGGTCGCACCCTCCACCACCGGGATGCCGGAGATGCGGTGCTGGGCGATCAGGGCGCGCAGGTCAGCCAGGGTCGCATCCGGCGAGATCGTCACCGGATTGACCACCATGCCGCTCTCATAACGCTTCACGCGGCGCACTTCCTCGGCCTGCTCGGCGATGGTGAGATTGCGATGGATGACAGCGAGGCCGCCAGCCTGGGCCATGGCGATCGCCATGCCGCTCTCGGACACCGTATCCATGGCCGCCGCGAGCATGGGAATCTTCAGCGAAACATCGCTGGCCACGCGCGTGGAGACGTTTGCATCGGCGGGAAGAACTTCGGACGGGCCCGGTTGCAAGAGCACATCATCGAAGGTGAGACCTTCACGAATCTCCATGGGAGACTCCTCATTGCTGCTTGCGGCGCGGCAATAGAACGGATTCGACCATGTGGCAAGGGAGGTCTGCGGGCGGTCGCTGAAATGTCGCATCCGGAGGCCGAGGCCACTTACGCCGCCCGCCGCGCCACACGCAAATCGACATGCGCCAGATTGGTGCCTTCGAAACGGACCTGGTACTGCCGACCGGCGCGTCCCTCAAGGCCGCGCAAGTCGCTGCCATTGAAATTCGCCCGCGCGATACGGCATTCCCGCAGTGAACTGCCACGCATATCAGCATGGCTGAAATTCGCCTCACGCAGGTCCGACCCGTCCAGCACCGCCCCCACGAGCGAAGTGCCGGAAAAGTCGCAGCCGATGGCCCGGCAACGCCGCAGAACCGCCCCGTCCAGCCGAGCCCCCTTGAGGGCGTCGCCAAGCACCCGAAGGTCTGCGCCTTCCAGGCAGGCTTTCTCGCCTGACTCGCCGCCGCTTTCCAGCCAGGCAGAATGCGCCGAAAGGCTGTCGAGCCAGGCGGCGCGACAGGCCCTGTCTTCTGCTGTTGGCGGTCCGACCGCTTTTTGCAAGGCATCGGCGCGGATCTGGCAATTGTCGAAATTCACGTCGACGATGACCGCGTCATCGAAGCAGGCGCCCATCAGATTGGCGCCGGACAGGTCCGCGCCCTCCAGTATCGCGCCACCAAAATCCGCCCCCTGCAGCCGAGCACCATTGAGACGCGCGCCGCGCAGGGAACAATCGCGAAAATCGACGGCACGCGCCTCCTGAATGGAGGATGCAGACTTGCCGGCCGTGCGATCCCGCCAACGGTCCTTATCATCAACCTCGATAAGGCTTGCGCGACGAAAATCGGCCTCGTCCATCGTCGCCGACTGCAACAGCGCGCCGTCGAGCCGAACGCCCCGCATGTCAGCGCGGCTCAGGTCGCAGCCACGAAAGTCCACACGCGCGAGATTGGATCCGTAAAAGGATGCGAGACGGAAATTGGTCAGCGCAAACCGGGCATTCTCCAGATCGCAGCCGAGAAACTGGACCGATTCCAGATTGCGCTTTTGCAGCACGATGCCGCGCAGTTTGGCAAAGCGGAAAATAGCCCGGCAACCGCCGGCGCGGCCGCTGACCAGTACTTCATGGGCATCAATGATGTCCTGATATCTGTCCATCCCGCCCGACATGTCTTGATCCGCTGCCATCGAGGCGGACATGCCGTGAAAACGCCTAATGAAAACTTCGCATTTAGCCGGACCGCCCGAATATCTTATGAGCCAGCCATACCGCGCCCGGACCTGTTCCACCTCCGGCTACCGCAACCAGGCAAAAACCCGCGCCAGGAACGCCCGCGCGTCGTCTACCACCGGCTCACCATGAGCAAAGACCACGGTCTGAACAGGCCAGGCCAGGATACGGTCGATGGCATGGCGCGCAGCACGCCGATCACGAAAGGCGAGGCGAAACTTGCGCGGGACGGCCGGCTCGTCGCCGATCATGAGGTCCCAGCGGGCAACCCAGCGCCGCCAACCAGAATACCAGTTATCAGGAAGGTGCTGGATCAGATCGGTGAAAATCGCAGTACCACTGGCCCGATGAAAGAAAACGACCTCCGTCGTGATCGCATTGCCGCGCACGACGACCTGATCAATCTGCTCGGCCCAGGCCACATCCGCTTCATCGTCCAGTTCGGCGTGAAGGGTCAGGTCGGGGCGCTTGGCGGCCAGGCCGGGCGCAACGTGCAAGCGCGCAGCGGGAAAGGCCGACTGCCAATCCGACAGGGACAGGTCATGCAGGCTGTTCGGTGCCACGATGTGTGCGACCAGTCCGAGGGCGTCGATCTCGCGCTTCAAGGCCTCGTCAAGAGAGACTGGCGACCACACCCAGAGCCGATCATCGCGGAGACGACGACCATCCGGGTGGGATAGTGGAAGCCGGCGACCGCTGTGACCACCGGGCCGGACGCAGTCCAGATGCCGTCTGACAGTCTTCGCAGCATCGGATTGTCCGGGCGGTTGTCCATGCGTTCACGCTAGGCACCGGGCGATGTCCGGGCAAGCAGACGCCTGCAGATCGCCCCATTGCGGCCCGCAAATCACCTTCCCGCCTCCCCTGTCTCGCCCCACGCAAGGCCTGCACTGATCGGGCGCCGGGTGAGGCCGGCGCATCACAACGGCCAATGGGGAGGCCCACATGCGCAAGCGTAATCGCAAACGCGATGATCAGGCCGAGGTCAATATGACCCCGATGCTGGATATCGTCTTCATCCTGCTCATCTTCTTCATCGTCACCGCCACCTTCCTGTCGGAAGAGGGTGTCGATCTGCGTCCACCGCCGGAGTGTTCAGACTGTATTCCCCCGGATGTCCCGGCGATCGTGGTTCAGGTCGATTATGACAACCAGGTCTTCGTCAATGGCGACCGGACCGATGTCGAGCGCGTGCTCGCCGCCATCAATCGCCATCGCGCCGAACAGCCGGAAAGCGCCGTCCTGCTCGAAGTCCATGACGAGAGCAGCCACGGTATCGTGGTGCGGATCTGGGATGATATGGGCGCCAATGGCGTGCCGGTTTCGATCCAGCGGACGGACGGGGATGGCGGAGAGGGCTAGCCTTTGAAACCCATCGCCACAACAAAGGTCTCGGCGCTTTCCGAGCGGCTGGCGTCCGGCTTGAAATGGCGCACCTTCTCGAAATTGGTCTTCAGGAGATTGAGCAGCCCGTCATCGGATCCGCCCTGGAAAACCTTGGCGATGAAGAAACCGCCGGGCTTGAGCGTCTCGACCGCGAAATGCGCCGCCATCTCGGCCAGGGCGACGATGCGCAAATGGTCGGTGCTCTTGTGGCCGGTGGTCCAGGGCGCGAGATCGGAGATGACCGCATCAGCGCTTCCGCCCATCTCGGCCTTCACCAGCGCGGGCGCATCATCCTCGGTGAAATCCTTTTGCAGCAGGGTCGCCCCGGCGATGGCCTCGATCTCCAGCAGGTCGATACCGACCACTTCGGAGGCGCCGGCTTTCAGCGCCACCTGAACCCAGCCGCCCGGCGCCGAGCCGAGATCGACTACGCGCATGCCGGGCTTGAGCAGTTTGAAACGCTCGTCCAGCTGCAGCAGCTTGTAGGCCGCGCGCGAACGATAGCCCTCCATCTGGGCCTTCTTCACATAAGGATCATTGAGCTGACGCTGCAGCCAACGCGTCGACGACGTCTTGCGACCGCGCGCCGTCTTGACCCGCTCGAACATCTGCTTAGCCGCCCGGGCATCCCCGCCCTTCTTGACCGGTCCGCCCTGTCGGCGCCGACGCTTGTCGCTACTGCCCCAGCCGGGAAGGTTTTCGCCTTCACCCTTGCCGTCATCGTCCGGTGTCTGATCGTCGTCGTCGCTCATTCGCCCGATCCTGTCGCTGCTGATGCGGCGTCCGCGCCGGGCTTGCGACGCCGGCGCCTGCGCTTCTTGGACTTTCGCATGAGATTGAGCAACATGCCTTCGCGCAAGCCGCGATCACCGACCCGCAGTCTTTCCGCCGGCCAGAGCTCGGCGACCGCTTCGTAAATGGCGCAGCCCGCCAGGACCAGCTCGGCCCGGTCGGCGCCGATCGTCGGCTCCCGGGACCGGCCGTGAATATCCAGTTCGCGCAGGTGTTTACAGGCCTCCAGGGCCTCATCACCGCTCATCCACAACCCATCGACCTTGGAGCGGTCATAGCGTGGCAGGCGCAGATGGACACCGGCGATCGAGGTCACCGTTCCCGACGTGCCGACGAGATGCGCGCGGCCTTCATCAAAGATCGGCCGCATCGCCCGGGCGCCGCGCGGCGACTTCATCAGATCGCGCGCATAGGTCTTCATCTCGTCATACCACTCGGCCCGGTCCTCGCGCTCCGGAAAGCGTTCCGACAGCGTGACCACGCCGACCGGGGTCGAGGTCCAGGACTTCATCGGCGGCCGCCCGCCACTGGCCCGGCCACCCCGGTGGCGCCATTCGGCCAGATCGACCCAGGACAGCTCGGTGGAGCCGCCACCGATATCGATGACCAGAGCCGCGTCTTTCTCTTCATCGAGCAGGTCGACACAGCCATGCACGGCCAGGCGCGCCTCTTCTTCGGCGGAGATCAAATCAAAGGTGAGACCGGTCTCGCGTTCCACCCGCTCGAGGAATTCCGCGCCATTATTCGCCATGCGGCAGGCCTGGGTGGCGATGGAGCGATGCTTGACCACATTCTGGCGGCGGATCTTGTCGGCGCAGATTTTCAGGGCTTCGACCGCCCGGTCCATGGCGCCCTGCGACAGGGCGCCGGAGCCGGTGATCCCCTCGCCCAGCCGCACAACGCGCGAAAAGGCATCAACCACATGAAAGCTGCTGCCGGACCGCTGGGCCAGCAACATGCGACAATTATTCGTTCCCAGATCGATTGCGCCGTACACGGGAGAGGGTGCGCGTTTGCGCCCTTTCCGCTTGCGTGCGGCGGCATCATTGCCCGGTGCGGACCGGGCGGATGGCTCCGCCATGATATACCTTTCGCCGATCCGCGCGCCACTTGCGGGTTCGCAGGGCGCGGCTCGAATCGGGCTGAACTCATTGTTGGTTTCAGGATACAAGGAAGTATCCGACCTGCAAGGATGCGTGACGTCTGGCAGCTGAGACCGTAGCTTATTGCTCGAAACACCCTAGATAGGGGTCTGCAGCGCGAGGATGGTCCGCGCCGTCAAGTTTGTGTCAGAGTGTTGAGCATGATCGTTCGCAACGCCAAATTCGGTCTCGGCGATGTGGTGCGCCACCGTCTCTTCCCCTTTCGCGGGGTCGTGGTCGACGTCGATCCGGAATTTGCCAATACCGAGGAATGGTATGAGTCCATTCCCGAGAATGTCCGCCCCTCCAAGGACCAGCCCTTCTACCATTTGCTGGCCGAGAATGATGACAGCTATTACGGTGCCTACGTCTCCGAGGGCAATCTCCTGCCCGACGCCGAGAACGGCCCGGTGGAACACCCGCAGATTGCCGAGGCGTTCGAGGGTTTTGACGGCACGCGCTACCAGCTCAAGATGACGCCGGACCAGGCGCACTAGGGTCCGTTCAGGCCCGCGCCCAGCTGTCCTGCAATTCCCGTTTCAACACCTTGCCAATGGCGCTGCGCGGCAGCTCGTCCATCAGGCGCACCGCGCTGATCCGCTGCATCTTGCCCAATTGCGCATTGGCGAAGGTCTTGAGCGTTTCGGGCGTCACTGAACTGCCCGCCACCGGCACGACGCAGGCGACCGGCGTCTCGCCCCAATCCGCCGACGGCACACCGATCACGGCGACGTCTGCAACGGCCTCATGCTCGCGCAGGATCGCCTCGAGATCGGCGGGGTAGATGTTCATGCCGCCGGAAATGATCATGTCCTTGGCGCGGCCGACGATGGTGAAGAAGCCGTCGCTATCGCGTGAGGCGAGATCGCCGGTGCGGATAAAGCGCTCGCCGTCGGGGCTGCACCAATCCGCCTCGCGGGTCTTTTCCGGCTGACCGTGATAGCCGGTCATCATGGCGCCCGACCGTCCCACGACCTCGCCAATCTCGCCGGGTGCACATTCCTTGCCCTGCCCGTCTATGACACGAAGGTCGTGACCCGGCATGGCCTTGCCGACCGTGTGCAGCTTGTCGCGATGCTCGTGCGCCACGAGGACACAGGTGCCGCCGCCCTCTGTCATCCCGTAATACTCCACCAGCCCGCCGGGCCAGCGCTTGAGGACTTCGGCTTTCAGCTCGGCCGAGAAGGGCGCCGAGGTGCAGAATTTCAGGCGGTAGGATGAGAGGTCGTACTGGTCGAAGTCGGGCTCGGCAAGAATGCGCTGATACTGCACCGGGACCAGCATGGAGTGGGTCGCCCGGTGCGCCAGCGCCAGTTCGAGAAAGCCGTGCGCGCTGAATTTCGGCATCAGGACCAGCGTGCCACCTCCGGCCAGGGTCGGCAGGACGCTGACCAGCGTGGTGTTGGAATAGAGCGGGGTCGAACACAGCGTCACCGCGTCCGGGCCAAAACCGACCGGATCGGTGAGATGATTGTGCGGCCAGCGCATGGCATGCGACTGGACGATTCCCTTGGGCGTGCCGGTCGTGCCCGAGGAATAGATGATGTTGAAGGCCATGTCCGGCGTGATGGCGACCGGCTTCGGGCGCTCGGGCGCATCAGCCAGCCAGTCATCCAGCGGCATTCCGGCCGCGTCGGCCTCAAGTGCCAAGGGAATTGCCGCGAGTTCATCCAGCGCTACGCCCAAATGACGGGACACCGCTGCATCGAGGGCGACATGGCTGGCGCCGCAATCAGCGATCATCGCGGCCAGCTGTGCCGGTGTCGCGGAGGGCGAGAGCGGCGCAATCGCCGCCCCGGTCCGCAATGTGCCCAGGAAAACGCAGAGATATTCGACGCAACTGGCCGCACAGATCGCGACCACACCGCCCGGACGCACACCATCCGCCTGCAGGCGCGCAGCGATCCGGTTGGCCCGCGCATCAAAGCCGGCATAGTCCAGGCGCGCGTCACCGCAGCGCAGCGCATCCTGCTCCGGACGGGCCTGCGCCTGCATGGCGACGAAGTCGGAGAAAGTCCCGAAGGATTCCCGGGCATAGGCCTGGATGGTGGACATGATCGATTCCCCGACACAATCAGAGGCGAGGTATGCCACCTCGCCTCTCTTTGATTGCTCAGAAGTCTATTGATCGACGAGGCGGTATGGAAGTCGCCCGATCAGCGCGTAGGTCAGGCCTTGACCACTTCCTGCTCGATCGCGCCGAAGATGGATTTACCGTCCCTGTCCTTCATCTCGATCCGGACCGTGTCGCCATATTGCATGAAGGGCGTGGTCGGCTTGCCGTCTTTTATGGTCTCGATCATGCGGATCTCGGCGATGCAGGAATAGCCGACCCCGCCTTCGCTGATCGGCTTGCCCGGTCCATCATCAAGCTTGTTGGAGACCGTGCCGGAGCCGACAATCGTGCCAGCGGTGACCGGACGGGTCTTGGCCAGATGGGCGACCAGCTGGCCGAAATCGAAAGTCATGTCGATACCGCACTCGGCCTTGCCGAACAGCTCGCCATTATACTTCACCAGCAGCGGCAGGTGCAGCTTCTTGCCGTCCCACGCGTCGCCGAGCTCATCCGGGGTGACAGCAACCGGCGAAAAGGCACTCGGCGGCTTGGATTGGAAGAAACCGAATCCCTTGGCCAGCTCGCCCGGGATCAACCCGCGCAGGGACACATCATTGACCAGCATGACGAGGCGGATGGATTTGGCCGCGTCCTCGACCGAACACCCGGCGGGCGCGTCGCCGGTGATGACGGCGACCTCGCCCTCCATGTCACAGCCCCAGGCCGTATCGCCCAGCGGGATATCGGCACGCGGCGCCAGGAAGGCGTCAGAGCCGCCTTGATACATCAGCGGGTCGGTCCAGAAGGTTTCCGGCATTTCCGCATTGCGGGCCTTGCGGACCAGTTCGACGTGATTGACGTAGGCCGAGCCATCCGCCCACTGGAAAGCGCGCGGCAGCGGTGATAGCGCGTCACGCTCGTGGAAGCGCTCGCGCGGGATGGTTTCACGCTCGAGCTCATCGGAGAGCGAGCGCAGCTCGGGCTCGCATCGCTCCCAGTCGTCCAGAGCCGCCTGCAAGGTCGGGGCAACCTGATGGGCATCGGCGCACCAGGCCAGATCACGGGAGACGACGACCAGGCGGCCATCGCGGCTGTCCGATTTGAGCGTTGCGAGTTTCATCCTGTTATTCCCTGTTTGTGGAGTGGATCCGGCCTGTTTCGACCGGTTTTGGGAAGCGGTGCTTGCCGGCACCGAGATCGGTCGCCGGCAAGGTCAGTCATCGAATCTAGACCGGTGTGAAGGCGCCGTCTTCCCCCATCCATTCCAGCACGCCGTCATGGATCGAGAAGCGAGCGCCGTGCAATTGCAGACCTCGCTCTTCAATCGCGTGCTCGACAAAGGGGAATTGGTGCAGGCGGTCAACGGAATGGCGGATCGAATTGAGCTCGAGCGCGTCACACAGGGTCTCGTTATCCCCGTCTGCATGCGGGGCATGCACTTCAGCGCGCGCCGGTTCGAGCGGTTCCAGCCAGGGACCAAGATATTTGAAAGAGAGTGTGTCCAGGCCCGCCACGCTGGCCGCGACGCCACCGCACTGACCGTGTCCCATGACAACGATATGGTCGACGCCGAGTGCACTGACGGCAAATTCGATCGCGGCGGAAACGCCATGGCGGCCGCCATCATCATCCATCGGCGGGACGAGATTTGCGACATTGCGGACGACAAAGAGATCACCGGGCCGGGCATTGAACACCACCGCCGGGTCCACGCGGCTGTCCGAACACGCAATAATCAGCGTATGCGGGCTTTGCCCCTTGGCCAGCTCCTCGTAGTGCGCGCGCTGGGTTTTGTAGGCATCGCGGCAGAAGGCGCGATAGCCGTCGAGTAAGGGCTTGGGTGGTTGGGTCGTCATGGCCTTCCCCTGCGTCAGGCCGGCGCGCGCCGGTCGGTCACATCCATCCCGTCCTTCTAGTTGCAATCGAAACCATTTAGAAGCCTGCGCCCGCAGCCGGTGCGGGCTGAGCAGCGGGCATGAAAAAACGGCCGGGGCGGAACACGCCCCGGCCGCTAGTCTGTGCAGCGACTTACCAGTCTGGGAGGATCAGCTTGCCGTTGTGCACGTCACCATGGCGATATTGGCCTCGACTTCGTCCTCGCCGGACGAAGCGGCGTTGGCGGCCTGGAAGTCGGCCAGGGCCGCCTCCTGATTGCCGGCCAGCCAGTGGGCCACACCGCGATTATTGAGTGCGCGCCACGCCGTGTCGCGCAATTCCAGGGCCGAATCGCAAGCGGCAATCGCCGCCTCGACGTCACCCGTTGCCGCATAACCGGCGCACAGATTCGACCAGGCCGCCGTGCGGTTGCGCGCCGACAGGCCGGTATCGACGAGACCTTCGCCGATATGGACAACATTGTGCCACTCACCACGTTCAACCGCCGTGTACTGGGCCCGCACAGCACCATTGGCGGTCCGGTGTCCGACCAGACTCGGATCGGTCTCGCAGGATTGGGCGAACGACATGGGTGAGACGGCAGCCGCGAGGGCCGCCGCAAAAAACATAGAGCGCATGATCACTCCCTCCGTCATGAACAATGCGGTGAACAATGTTTATATTTAGAACGAAGTTCTGTGAATGGAATTGACGATATCAGGATCATCGGAATACATTTTCGTATGGATGACTGGTCTGATTATCTCGTCTGCCTCGCTGTTTCCGAGGCTGGCAGCCTGACCGCCGCGGCCCATGAGCTCGGCGTCAGCCAACCCACGGTCACACGACGCCTGCAGGCGCTGGAGACCCGTTTCGGAGAACCGCTGTTCGAGCGCGAGCAGGGGCAGACACGCCTCACTCCGCTGGGCCAGAAGGTCACCGCCCACGCCGCCCGCATGCGCGACGAGGCCTCGGCCATTGAACGCGCTGCCATGGCCCAGGACCAGTCGCTGGCCGGGCTGGTTGTGGTCTCCGCGTCTGAAGGACTGGGTGCCGACTGGCTGCCACGCGCCCTCGGCTCCTTCCAGGTCGCCAATCCGGGCATCGGGATCGACATCACGATCAAGAACAACTCGGCCAATCTCGCCGATCGCGAAGCCGATATCGCCTTGCGCTGGAATGGCCCGGGAACACAGCAGAGTCTGGTCGGGCGCCGCGGCGCCACGGTTGGCGCCGGCCTCTATGCCTCGCGCAACTATCTGGACGCACACGGCCGCCCCGAGAGTGTGGAAGACCTCGCCGATCATGCCGGCGTTGGCTGGTCGATCGGCGATTATTTCGGCTGGCCAGCGACCGAGTCCGGAGCGCCGGTCCTGCCGCGTCATGTCTCTTTCAAGTCGAACAGCCCGGCCAGTCATGTCAAAGGCCTGGAGGCCGGGTTCGGTGTCGGCGTGACCTCGCACCGCCTCGCCCGCAGCAGTGAGGTTCTGGAGCGCATCCTGCCCGATTTCGAGAGCTCGCTGGATTTGTGGGTGGTCGCCCACGAGACCGTGCGAAAAAGCGCGCGGGTCCGCGCCGCCTATGACCATATCATCGCGCAGATGAAGGCCGACGCGGCCTATTTCAGCCGCGGCGAGCCGTCCATCCTCTAGTCGCGTCTATTTCGGCGCGACTGGCAGGGCCAGGACATTCATGGCGATGGAAATGCGCTCCCGCTGCCCCTTGTGCGGGCGGACCGAATGCATCATCCAGGACGGAAAGATGACCAGCTTGCCCGGCTCCGGGCGAATGCGGTGCTGGGACATCTGCTTGGCACCGCTCTCGTCCTGGTAGACGAGGTCGGGCGCATTCATCCGGATACTCGGAAAGCGCGGATCCTGGGCCACGAAAAAACCGTCTTCGGTGCAACCACCGTCGTCGACATAAAAGCTTGCCGACCAGAAGGAGCCGGGATGGCAATGCATCTGGTTGGAGGCCGCAGCCGGCGAGACATTGGCCCACATCTCCATGCCCATTTCGTAGCGGGACTGGCCTTGGGCGGCCGACACATCGCTGGTATAGCGCGCACAGATGGCCATCGTTTCGCGCGCCAACTCGATCGCCGCGTCCCCGGCCCAATCCAGCATCTGTGTGTCGGAATGCCAGCCATTGATGTTCGAGCGCGCGATGCCGGGATGTTCGGCCCGGCGCGCCAGGACGCGATCCCGCAACGGATTCAGCCAGGCCTTGCCGCGCTCCGGCCAGACCTCGATCACCGGCGTCGCGAACAGATGATGGACCGTCTGCCGCGGCGCCAGATTCCAGTCCGCCATCAGTCCTCGTCTCCGTAGATCGCCACGACCGGTTCGCCACCCTCGCTGAGGCGGGCGCGATACATGCCGGGCGTGTTGAAGCTCCAGGCGATCTCGCCGGACGCGGTCAGCGCGACAATGCCGCCATCGCCTTCCATGGCAGTCAGCTCATCCATGATGACCTGATCTGACGCGGCCTGCAGGTCCAGCCCCTGCATCTCGACCAGGGCGCAGATCCGGCTGGCCACGGTCAGGCGGATGAAGAATTCGCCGGTCCCGGTCGCCGAAACACCACAACTCTCATTATTGGCATAGGTGCCCGCGCCGATGATCGGGCTGTCGCCGACCCGGCCCCATCGCTTGGCGGTTGTGCCGCCGGTCGACGTCCCGGCAGCGACATTGCCCGCCCGGTCGAGTGCGACCACGCCGACCGTCCCGAAGCGATGTTCCCGCGCGTCGCGGTCCAGTTCGCCATGATCAATTTCGGTCGGTTCCGGCGCGCCGTCCGGGCGCGGGGGAATATCCAGACCGAGCGAAATCAGGGTGCGCTCCATGGCGGCCCAGCGACGCTCGGTGAAGAAGAAGGCAGGCGGCACAATTTCGAGGCCCTGCTCGCGGGCAAAGGTCTCGGCGCCCTCGCCCTGCAACATGACATGGCGGGAATTGTCCATCACCTCGCGGGCCAGGGAGATCGGATGACGGACCTGGGTCACGCCAGCAACGGCGCCGGCATTCAACGTGGCGCCATCCATGATCGAGGCGTCGAGCTCATTGCGCCCGGCCGCCGTGAAGACTGCGCCGCGACCGGAATTGAAGAGCGGATCATCCTCCATGCCGTGGATCACCGCCTCGATCGCATCCAGCGCGCTTCCATTTGCATTCAGGATGGCCTCACCACGCTCAAGCGCGGCGGCCATGGCGGCACGATACTCAGCTTCGCGCTCCGGCGTCATGGCGCCACGCTCGATGACGCCGGCACCCCCATGGATCACCAGCGCCCATGATCCGTCATTGAATTCTTGCGCCTCTGCCATACCAAAGGACGACACCGCCAGGGTGGCGGCTGAAACCAGGACTCGAAACATGATGATTGCTCCCCCATCTGTTGTGACAGCAGAGTTCCGCGCCCTTGTCGGTCTGGCAAGCGCGGTTTTCAGGCGGAGTCGACGCAGAGCGGCCGCAAACCGACAAGGCCGCCATGGGCCAGGCCGCCGGCGGGGCGGTCGAAATAGAGTTGCAGGCCCTGCACCGTCCAGCCACGCTGGCACCAGACCGTGCGAAATTCGGTGACACACTCGCTGACCCGGGCGGTCACTGCTTCGCCCGAGAACGTATACAGGCGCACCGCCCCGATGCGTTCATCATCGGTCAGGCAAGCCGCAATGCCATTCACGCGCTGGCCGGTTGCCAGGATGGCGCGACCGGCATCCTCGACATGCCGCTGTGTTACCCGGCCGGCGCAAAACTGGGCCGCCCGCGGCGGCGCGCCGTGGAAAAAGGCGCGCACCTGGCAGGGACGAGAGCGGCGCATGGCGATCTGCAAGCCGGAGAAATCATGCCCGGGCAGGGCAATCAGACTGGCGTGGAAGTCGGTACTCGCCCCGACCACCATCTCCTCGCCTTCACCCGCCAACCCGAATGTCACCGCAAGCGACAGGACAAGTGTTGTCAGCATTGAAAATCGCGCCTCCTCAGGCTGCCACACTAGGCATTTGCCGGAGGTTTGTCCGCACACACATCAATCACAAGCGCGTGCGCTCAAAGGGTGGCTAATTGGCGCCCCGCCCGGCCCCGCGCACACGCACCCGGACACGGCTTGTACGGCCTTGCTCATCGACCGCACTGACGGCGTAGAAGCCCGGGCCCGGTGGCACCCAGACCGGTTCGCCCAGCACGTTTTCCGAAACCGCCTGGCCATCCGCGAACCAGCGGACAGGGCCCAGTGCCTGGGCCGCAAGAATGAAACCGCGTCCGGCACGATCGGACCAGACTTCGGCGCCGTCCGGCGGAAAGAGGATGTGCGGCGCGGCCTCGGTGCGATAATCGGCCAGTGTTTGCGGTGTGTCCTCCGGCGGCTCGGTCAGGCGGTCGCCCCCCATATCGCCCCGCGGCGCCAATTGGCTGACACCATCTGCGAGACGGAAAAGAACCGGCAGCGCAGCCGCGCGACCGGTCACCCCCTCACGCGGCGCACCATCGGCCCGTCCAGACCAAACGACCAAGGTGTAACCACCGACAACGCCGGCCGCCCAGGCATCGCGAAACCCGTAAGACGTCCCCGTCTTGAAGGCGATGTCGGGCGCACCGCGGGCCAGAAGCGCCGGCATGCGTCCGCCCGGATGCGGTGCCCGGCGCAAGACGCGCAAGATCTCATCCGCCGACTCCGCCGACAGGAGACGGAAGCTTCCGACCGGGTCGGTATCGTCCAGCGCGGCCTCATGCCAAACCAGCGGCCGGGCTTCACCGCCATCGCCCAAGGCGGAATAGAGCACACCGATCTGGCGCAGGGTCAAACCCGCTCCGCCCAGCGCCACAGCCAGACCATCATCCTGACCAGCCTGTCGCGGGCGCAGGGGATTGGCACCGGCAAAGCCCAGCGCAGCATTGAAGCGACGCGCGCCGACCCCGTCCAACGTGGTCACGGCCGGGATATTGAGTGAATGCTGAAGCGCCTCGGCGATGGTCACATCGCCGCGGAAACTGCGGTCGAAATTGTCCGGTTGATAGCCCGCAAAGCGGCGCGGCAGGTCGGCGATCCGGGTGCCCGGCGCGGCCAGGCCGTCATCGAAGGCCATGCCGTAGATAAAGGGCTTCAGGGTCGATCCGGGAGAGCGCGGCCGGTCGGTCAGATCGATCCAGCCCCCCGGTCGCGCCCGGCTGGCTGACCCGGCCAGGGCACGCACAGCACGAGACTCGGTTTCAATAATCATGGCCGCGAACTGGACGGTCTCATCAGTCCCGGCCAGTTCGGCCGCGAGACTGTCCTGCAGCATGAGCTGGAGCGAACGATCCAAGGAGGAAACCGGTTCGCGCTCGCCCGGGCTCTCGCGCCGAACAGCGTCGGCAGCGTGCCAGGCATCGGCCGGAAAAGCGCGGCGGGTCGGTGCCGGATCACCGGCCGCATCAGCCGCCGCCTGCGCCGAGGCCAGACCGACGCGGGCCAGGCGCTCAAGCACCCGTCCGCGCGCGCGGATCGCCCTCTCGGGTTGCCGGTCGGGACGACGCGCTTCCGGCGATTGCGGCAAAGCGATCAACATGGCGATCTGGTCGATGGTGAGGTCATCGGGCTCGCGGCCGAAATAGGCCCAGCTGGCCGCCCTCACCCCTTCCAGATTACCGCCATAGGGCGCCAGGGTGAGATAGAGTTCGAGGATCTCGGTCTTGCTCAGGCGCAATTCCAGCTGCAGCGCTCGCGCCATCTGGATCAGCTTCGCGCCGAAGGTCCGCTCGCGCGGCTCTATCAGGCGGGCAAGCTGCATGGTGATAGTTGATCCGCCCGACACAATGCGGCCGGCAGCCAGACTGTCCCGACTGGCCCGGACCAAGGCCGGCAGGTCGACGCCCCAATGCGCCTCGAAGCGCTCATCCTCGTATGCCAACAAGGCCTCGACGAAGTCCGGGTCGATCCGGTCGAGATCGGCGGCCAGCCGCCAGCGCCCCTCCTCCACGGGAAATGCCCGCAAAATCTCGCCATTCCGGTCCCGCACGGCCTCCGACACCGCGTCCGCCGACGGCAAGGGCGGTGGCAGCGCCCGGTCGAGCGCGAGTAGCCCGACAAAGCTGCCGAGCGTGCCCAGGATGATCCAGTATGCCCGCCCCAGACCGAACATGATCAGTCGCGCGGCGCGATCACGATACGGCGGGTCTCCGAGCGCGCGAACACGTCATGGCGATACATGTCTTCCACCGCCACGCCCGGAAGCGTGTACTCGCCCGGCGTCACGGCCCGGACGATATAAGCCAAGCGGCGCGGCCGGGCATTGGTCAGATCAAGTGCCGCCGCATAACGATCATCACGAACCTCGCTCATGGACGGGGTGAAGACGTCCCCAAGCCAGCGATAGGGTCCGCGCGGACCGGCATCGCGGGAGGTGATTTCGGCCTCGATCTCGAAGCCCGGTGGCAGCAAGTCCACCAGGATGGCCGGGATCAGGCGCTGTTCGTGCGGCATGACCGTGATGTCCACCATCAGGCGATCACCCTGGACCAGGGCTTCCAGGTCGACCGCGCGGCCATCGAGACCCAGAACACGCTTTTGCACGGACAGGCCTTCGGACGCCTCGGCGGGCGCTTCACGAGTTTCGCCATGGGCGAGCTGAGTCACCCAGACCGGGCCGTCTCCCGAGGCGGTAAAGGTCAGCGGAGTGTCCAGCATGTCCGGTGTCACCTCGAACACAGGGCGCGTGCCTTCCGGGCTGCTTAGCGGTCCGTCAATGGACAGGGCTTCAGCGCCGCCGGACAGACCCTGCGCGGCCATCAAGAGGAAGGCTTTTTCCTGCGTCGACAGACGCGCCGGCTCCGGCAGGTCCGAGACAATGCGCTCGGCGAGGCGCGCGACGCGCTCCGTTTCACCCGCCTCGGCGGCATAGGCCACGACGCCGGCCAGGTCCCGGCGAGTGGTCTGGTACCAGTCGCCCGGATTTTCATAGCCCAGCGCCGCTTCGGCTGCGTCGAAGGCGCTGCGCGAACGAGCCCGGTCACCGATCAGATAGAGGGCGGTACCGAGTTGGGCGCGGGCCAGGGGGCTTTGAATCTGGTCCAGACGCTCATCATGCATGTAGCGCAGGCGCGAGCGATCTACCCGCCCGGCCCGGGCCAGCACATAGAGCGCATAGGCCGCACTTCGGTCCGACAGACGCTCGGCCGTGTCGGTCTGGCCGCGCCAGCTATAAATGCGCGTCGAATAGCCACTCGCGCGCCAGGCTTCCTGGGCGGCGATGTGTTCAAGGACGCCATAGGCACGCTCCAGCGCAGCATCGGGGACTGTGTAGCCCGCCTCCTGGGCGCGCGACAGGAAATCCACCGCATAGGCGCCGACCCAGGACCGCGCATCGCGATCGCCGATCCGCCACATCCCGATTGCGCCGTCATTGGCCTGGCGATTGAGCAAGGTCGCAATCGCCTCCTGGATAATCGCGCGGCTGCCATCGACACCGTCGACAGCCGCGGCCCGCGCCAGTGGATCGGCCATCAGGAGCGGCATGGCCCGACTGGTGATCTGCTCGGTGCAGCCATAAGGGTAGCGCGAGAGCGAACCCAGCAGCGCCGCCTCGTCAAGCGGCGTTGGCGAGAAGCTGAGCGTCACAGCGGAATTGCCCGGCAGGTAGGACGCCAGCGCCTCAGCGCTCAAGGTCCAGCTTTCCCCGGGCAGCAGGCGGCCACGATTGACGGTCGATGAGGGCAGCCAGGCCGTCCTCACTTCAATCGGGTAACTGCGCGCTGCGGTGAATGCATCGGGTCCGGCAACTGCCAGACCGACAGAACCGATACCGGCATCCTCCCCGCGCAACGGATAGCGTCGGTCGACGCGCTCGCCACTGGCCAATTCCACCGAGTCGGAAACCGCGGCCATGGCCGGGCCTTCGGCATTGATACTGGCTTCGTACGTCCCGGCGGCGCCGTCGACATTGTCGATGGTCAGCGTCGCGGTCGAGACATCCCCCGGGGCGAGGAAGCGCGGCAGAATCAGCTCGGCGGGCACATCATCACGTACGGTCAGCGGCCGGCTTTCACCGCCGACGCCGGTCGCGCTCCAGGCCACCGCCATCAGCCGCAGCTCGCCATTGAAGTCGGGAATTTCCAGCGCGATCGTGGCGCGGCCATTGCGGTCCACTTCGACCGGGCCGCTGAACAGCGCCACAGTCTGCGTCGGCACCACAGTCAGACCGGCCCCGCCGATCTGGTCGCCACCCGAGCGAACCGTCGCCGCCGCGCCCTGGTTGGGGTCGAGCAGACGCCCGTAATCATCGTACAGATCCACATCGAGCGCCGACTGGCCAAAGAACCAGTCCACCGGATCGGGTGAGGCAAAACGGGTCAGGGCGAGGATGCCCTCATCCACTGCCGCGACGGTCACCCAGGCGCCGCCGCGCAGCGGTCCGTCGAGGGTCACGCCGAGATCGAAACTCTGGCGCGGCTCGATCCGTTCCGGCGCATCCAGCGCGATATCGAACGTGCGTTCACCGGTATCCACCGGGAGATAGGCGACCCCGACAGCGCGGCGCGGGGCCGGCTGGTCGACCGGATGGCGCGGCGTGAAGAGGGAGACCATGGCATAGGCCCCGGCGCCCCATTCCTCGCTGACCCGGAAGCTGATTTCCGTACCACTTTCCGGAATGGTCAGGGAGCGCGTCTCGATGACCCGGTCGCTGGCGATCACGATTTCGGCCTCACCGGCATAGGGCGGCAGCAGGCTCAGCGTGACCGTGTCGCCGACCGCAGTCGGTTCGTCGGGGATGGACAGGGCAATCCGGTCCGGCGCCTCGCTGCCCTCTTCGGCATTGGCACCCCAGCCGACCCAGAAGTCGGTAGACGCGCTCTGATCGGCGTCGACCGCCTCGACCACGAGGCGGTAACTGCCCCAGTCGAGCGCACGGATGCCGATCTCGGCCAGGCCGTCAGCGCCGGTGGAAATCACGCCCTGTTCAATCGGAACGACCTCACGCGTGCGGCGCCACTGCCAACGGCCATTATCGACGCGATACCAGTCGTAATTCCAATCAATCCGCACCAGTTGCCAGTCCAGCGACGTCTCGAGCGCGGCACCGTCTGCGCCAAGCGCGACCACGTCGATGGCCGTCGCGCTATTGCGCTGGGCTCGTCCGTCGAATTGCGGGCGCAGGCCGAGATAGAGGTCGGCCGGTCGGTAGGGAATTCGCACATCATCGGCGACGGGGCGTCCGCCCGGTTCGATGGCCGAGATCACGGCGCGCAGACGCAAAGGCTGGCTGGCATCGCTGCCGGCATCGCCCAGATCAATCGTCTGGACTGCGCGTCCGGCGCCATCGGCGACCGTGTCGGCAAGGTCGCGGGTGAATTCGCGGAAGGGCTCGTCGGGACGACCAAAGCGGAAATCGGCATGGTCGGGGAAAGGCGCGGGGTCGGTTTCGACCCGCACGCGGCCCTCCACCACGAGACCGGCACCGGGCGCACCATAGAGGAAGCGAACCCGCGCATTGATATCGCGGGTCTCACCGGCACGGACCGGCGTTTCGTCATCCGCATCCAGCTCCAGGCCGACGCGTTGCGGCACGAAATCCTCGACCGAGAAACGGACCTGACCGACCCGGCCATAGCCATCCATCTCGGCGACAATCCGCCATTCACCGCGGGCTGCGGTACGCGGCACGTCCCAGCTCCAGCTGACGCCACCGGCAGCGGCCGCACTCGGAAAACGCACATTCGCGGATTCAATGCCATTGGGCCCGAAGACCGTGAGCTCGACCGGACGGTCACTGATGGCCCGCGCCTCGATATCACGCACCAGGGCGGAGATATGGACCGTCTCACCGGGCCGATAAATGCCGCGGTCGAGATAGAGATAGCCATCCGCCCTGTCCGGACGCTGGCGCCCGGCTGTGTCGAGGCCGGAAAGATCGACCGGATTGCGCTGGAAATCGAGCACGGCGAAATCATTGTCCGGCCCGTAGGCCGTCAGCAGGCGCGGCGCCATGGCGCCCTCGCCGCGCGTCAGCGGGCCGTCGAAGCGCGCCCGGCCGCTGGCATCGGTGACGACCGAGGCAAGCACTTCATTGGAACGCGCGATCAGCTCCACACGCACACCCTCGACCGGTCGCGCGGTTTGCAGCGAGCGCACCATGAAATCGACGCCATCGGCGCCGCGGTAGGCCGTCAGGGCGAGATCGGTGATAACGAGCCAGCGATTGGCGCGGGCGGGCTGGCGGGCATCATTATCCGCCTCGGCCGCGTCGACCACCGTGATGTGATAGGCGCCGGGGGTCAGCGTGCCAATGGTCTCGGCCAGCGGGAAGACCGTGGTGACCGGCGTGTTGAGCAGGCCGCCCGTGTCCATCTCGCCGCGCCAGATGATCTCGCCGACAGCATCGGGATCCTCGTCCTGGCCAGACCAGTAATAATCACCGGCGGCGATGTTGGCGCCGGATGTGATCGATCGGAAGGCCAGGGCCCGGTCATTGATCCGGCGCAAGGTGACGTCAACGCTGTCGACATTGACGGTCTCGATCGCGAGACCATCGGCATCAAGACGCGGCAGGATGACACCGTCACCGGCAATGCCGACATAGGCCGGCCGGTCGCCGAAATCGACGATCACGTTCTCATCCACCAGCAATCCATCGCCATTGGCGGCGGGCAGGCCGGCGCGCAAGGTCAGCGTCTGGTCCTCACCGAATCCAAGGCCGCCGACGCAGAGGGTCTGACCGTCGGCATCGAGCGCGATCGGACGGTCCGGGGAGACCGCGACATAAGGCGAGTAATCAGCCGCCGGATCGAGCGGCTGCGTGAAACCCAGACACAGGCGGGGCGCATCCCCGTCGACCTCGACAGAATAGCGCAGGAAAGCGAACCGGCTGGGCGTTTCTGCCTCGGCGCGCGGCGCCTCAGCTTCGCGACTGGCCAACTCCGGTCCGGCCGCCTCGTCCGGGGAGCCACCTGAACAGGCTGTTACAGCCAACGCCAAAGCGCCCGCCAGCCATTTCGCAGACCATTTCGCCATCATGCCCTCTCCCCTGTCGACACCGCCGGACCTTACGACAAGGCGGGGCAGAACGCACCCATAAAGCAACCGAAACATTAGGGTTTCTGGCCCATTCTCGACCGGCTGACAGCAATCCGCCGCTGCGCTCAGTCGAGGGGAATGCCGCAGAAGGCCGCAATGGCGCGCCAGGGCAGAGCCGCCGATGCGAATCCGAGCGCGATGATCACCAGGCCGATGAGCAGGCGGCTACGCGGCGACCGGGCGAAATCGACGAAACGCGAAACACCAAAAGCGGCTGCGGTCACCGCTGGAAGGGTTCCAAGGCCGAAGCCCAGCATGATCAGGCCGCCGGACACCGGGTCGGCCGACAACAAGGCGTAGAAGAGCGCGGCATAGACCATTCCGCAGGGCAATAGCCCCCATACCAGACCCGCAAGCAAGGGGGTCGCGGCGCTGAAGCCGGTTCCAAACCGCCGATGAACAAGCGCCTGTACGCTGCGCCCAAGCCGGTCCAGGCCGGCCAGGGATGGCGCCCAGCCGATCACCGACAGGCCGATATAGACCAGGACCAGCGCTCCGGCCCAGCGCAGGACGACATGGGCCACCGAGCGATCAAAGCCGAAATAGAATTGCGACCCCAGCGCGGCGAGCACTGTGCCGGCAATCACATAGGCGAGGATACGCCCCGCCTGCGCCAGCATCAGGGTGCGGGCCCGCGCCATCGGCCCGGCCTCCGGCGACAGGGTGAGCGTCAGGCTGGCAGCGATCCCGCCACACATGCCAACGCAGTGCAGGCTGGAGGCGAGGCCGGCGAGCATTCCGCCAGCAAAACTCAACTGGGAAAGCAAGTTTGCGGTCATGCCTCCTCCTTGCCACGACCCGCCCACATGGACCACTGTGGGAAAGGCTGGAAAGCCATAGAAAAAGTGTGGCGTAATGACGCAAAGCCGAATTCAATCGGACCGCTAAGATGCTTGGGGGAGAGCAAGATGATGCCACTTCGAACGGTCAGGCGCGATGCGCCCTGGCAATGGCTGCGTGCCGGATGGAATGATTTCCGGATGGCGCCGCGTATCTGCCTCGCTTATGGCGGAATCTTTGTGGCGTTGGGCGCCTTGGTCATCGTCGGCCTGATGGCGGTCGGCATGAGTTCGACCATCCCGGTGGCGCTGAGCGGATTCGCCCTCGTCGGACCGGCGCTGGCCGTCGGCATCTACCAGGTCAGCCGCGCCTTCGAGAAAGGCGAGACGCCCCGCTTTCGGGTGATCATCTCGCGCTTTCCCCAGCGCATTGCCCAGATCGGCTTTCTGAGCATCCTGCTTGGCCTGCTATTGATGATCTGGATGCGGGTCGCACAGATTCTGCTGGTCGTGCTCGCCCCCTTTGCGCCGCTTGAACCGAGCGCCTTCCTCAACTTCCTGTTGACCGATGGTTCCGGGCTGACGCTGCTGGCTGTCGGCACCGTCTTTGGTGGCGTGCTCGCCACGCTTTCCTTCGCGATCTCGGTGATCGCCTTCCCGCTGCTGGTGGATCGTGATGTCGATGCCATCACCGCGCTGGCGACCAGCTTCAACGCCGTCCTGAAACAGCCCTTCGTCATGGTCACCTGGGCCTGGCTGATCGCCTTCATCATCGGCGCCGGAATCGCCGCCTTCGGAATAGGCCTGGCTGTCGCCTTCCCCTGGATCGCGCTGGCCAGCTGGCACGCCTATCGCGACTTCATGCCCAAGGATGAAGCCTGACCTGTCGGCCCGACCGGCTCAATCGTCAGACTTCGTGTCCTTGCCCGGAAGCGGTTCATCATCATCCATCAGGATGCGATGAGCGGCGCCATCCATGTCATCGAACTGTCCGCTTCGCAGGCTCCACAGGAAACCGGCCAGACCGAGTGCGCCCATGGTGATGGCGACAGGTATGAGCCAGATAAGGACCGACATCAGCGACCTCCCCGCGCCAGACGCAGCGCATTGAGCGTGACCAGGACAGACGAGGCCGACATGGCAATCGCCGCGATCAGCGGGGTGACCAGTCCGGCCACGGCCATGGGTACGGCAATCGCGTTATAGGCGGCGGCCAGGCCGAAATTCTCAAGCACGCGCCGCTTGGCGCCGCGCGAGACATCCATCGCCACCACACTCGCCGCGAGGCGATCGCCTTGCAGCACGAAATCGGCCGCAGCCTGGGACACTTCCGCGGCCGAGGCCAGAGAGATGGAGACATGGGCGGCGGCCAGGGCCGGCGCGTCATTGATGCCGTCACCCACCATGGCAACCGTGCCGCCCGCTTCCTTGAGGGCTTCCAGGCGGGCAATCTTGTCCTGCGGCTGCATCTCGGCCTGCCAATCGGTGATGCCGAGAGTCGCCGCTACCGCTTCGACCGGACCGGCCCGGTCGCCGGACAGCAAGTGAAGCTGGCATCCACGCGCCTTGAGGGCTGCGATGACCTCGGCCGCATCCTCACGCAGCCGATCCTCGAAACAGAAGCGGACCGGCGCGTCATTGCCGACGACAAGCCAGGCCTCGGTATGCGGATCGCTGGCCGCATCAATTCCAAGCCAACGGGCCGCACCGAAACGCACACGCTGCCCTGCGACCATGGCTTCCAGCCCGCCGCCGGGGATTTCCTTCACATCGGCCGCGGCCTCACCCATCCCCGCCGCATCGGCGATCGCGCGCGAGAGAGGATGGCGACTGGTGCGAGCCAGCCGCGCCGCCATCTCCAAAGCGCCATCCGGCACCCCGTCCGCATCGACCAGGCGCGGTCGGCCTTCGGTCAGCGTGCCGGTCTTGTCGAAAACGATCGTGTCCGCCCCGGCCAGGCGTTCCAGCGCATCACCGGATTTGACCAGCACGCCCTCACGATAGAGGCGGCCGGAGGCCACGACCTGCACCGCCGGAACCGCCAGCCCCAGCGCACAGGGGCAGGTGATGATCAAAACCGCAATGGCATTGATGATGGCCGGACGCACCTCGCCGCCGATCAGCAACCAGCCAACCACGGTCAGCGCGGCCAGGCCGTGCACGACCGGCACATACAGGCGCGCCGCACGGTCCGCCAGACGGACATAGCGCGAACGGGCCTGCTCGCCGGCTTCCACGAGGCGTGTGATCTCCGCGAGCAGGGAATTGTCGCGATCGGCGCGCGCTTCCAGGACCAGCTTGCCATCCAGATTGAGCATGCCGGACCAGACATCCAGACCGGGCTTGGCCGTGACCGGCGCGGTCTCACCGGTAACCAGTGACCCGTCCAGCGCCCCCTCGCCTTCCAGGATACGCGCATCGACCGGCACCCGGTCACCGGCCGCGAGAACCAGATGATCGCCGGCCTTCACATCCCTCGCGGGGATGGCCCGGATGCGGCCGTCCGCTTCGAGCAGGTTGGCCGTCGCCGCCTGCATCGCCGCCAGACCACGCGCGGCTTCTCCGGCCCGGGCCCGAAGACGCATGTCGAGAAAGCGGCCAATGAGCAGGAAGAAGAGCAACATCACCGCGGCGTCGTAATAGGTCTGGCCGTGGCCGATGAAGGTCTCCCAGACGGACAGTCCGCAGGCCAGAAAGACCGCCAGCGAGATCGGCACATCCATATTGACGTGGCCGACCCGCAGGGCCCGCAGCGCCGAGCGGAAAAAGGGCTGGCCGGCAAAGGCGGCCGCCGGCAGCACGATCAGCGCCGAAATCCGGTGCATGAGGGCCTGCATGGTCTCGCTCATCTCCAGCCCGCCGGACCAGACCGAGATCGAGAGCAGCATGACATTCATCATCGCAAAGCCGGCAACCGCCATGGCGCGCAGGAGGCGTTTCTCCTCCTCGCGATTGGGGTCGGCTTCGCGCTCGGGCTCATAGGGCGTCGCCGGATAGCCAAGTCGGCCAAGCTTGCGGACATAATCGGCCGCCAGTGCCGGGGCGCCGCGCCAGGCCAGTGCCAGACGCCCGGTCGACAGATTGAGCCGCGCCTGCTCGACGCGGTCATCCTCACGCAGTCCGCCCTCGATTCGCGCAATACAGCCGGCGCAGGTTGCCCCGCGCACCATCAGGTCGAGCTCGGAAAGCCCCTCGCGGCGGCGGACAAAGGCTTGTGGATCAACGCCGCCGGAAGCGGCGAGACCCGACTGGGTGGCATCTAGGGCAACCATAACTCACTGACCATCTCGAATGGTGCACCCTCGCGGTTATGCGCTTCCAGGCGCCAATCCCCCTGCCCCTCGCAGGGCAAGGTGACACGGTATACTCCGGGGCGGGCTTCGGCGAAGGCCAGCGGACAGTCGCGCGAGGTATCAGCGGGATGTATCAGCGTCCCGGCAAGATCGAGCCCGGAGACCGGATTGCCATCCGCAGCCACAATCGCCACCACGACATCGCGCTCGACCAGATTGACGCGCGCCGTCCAGCCGAGGGCTTCCTGCTCGCGCCGACGATCCAGGGTTTCGTTATAGTTCAGGCCCTGGACATAGGACCGCGGCACGTCCTCGCCCGGATGGGTGCGCAGGGCCAGGGTGACGAAGGTCGCATTGACCCCGATCGTGACCCCGAAAAAGACCAGGATGAGGATCAGGACATGCCAGCCGCGCAGCGGGTTGAAGGGGTTGCGCATTATTCGGCTCCCGTAATCAGCACGGACGGTGACCGAGCCGTCTCGCCGGTTTCCTGGTCGGTCACAACGAAGGTGATCTCCTCGCGCGGACCGTCAATCGCATCGTCAGGCAAGGTCAGATAAACGACATAATCCTGCGACCGGTCGGGTCCGATTTCAATCTGGCCCGGCATGAGGTCGGGTGCGCCCAGAATTCGCACGCCGATCGCCGGATCGCCCTCGACCGCCAGATCCATCACGCGCGGCGCATTGGCCTTGTTGATGACGTTGACCGTATAGCCATTGCGTACGCCCCCATCGGACAGCCGGACATAATTCGGATTGCGGTCGCGCTGGGAGTTCAGCTCGAGATGGGTCCGAGTGACCAATGCCCCCAGCATCAGGGCCGTCACGATAGCCAGCGACACGGCATAGACCATGGTGCGGGGCCGAATGAAGGGATAGCGCGGCGTCTCGCCCTTCACGAAGCGGTCGATATTATCGTCTGTCTCGTAGGTAATCAGACCGGTCGGGCGCCCCACCTTGCCCATGATATCGTCGCAGGCATCAATGCACAGCGCGCACTGGATGCATTCCAGCTGCGCGCCATCGCGGATATCGATCCCCATCGGGCAGACCGCGACGCATTGCTTGCAGTCGATGCAATCGCCCCGATTGTCCCAGCTGTCATTCTTCTTGTGGGCCCCCCGTGGCTCGCCGCGATCAATCCGGTAGGTGACATTGAGCGCATCGCGATCCGTCATCGCCGCCTGGATGCGCGGCCACGGACACATATAGGTGCAGACCTGCTCCCGCATCGTGCCGGCCAGCGTATAGGTGGTGAATGTCAGCACGCCGGCAAAGACGTAGGAGGACGGTGCCGCCGTGCCGGTGAAGAAATTGGCCAGCGTGTCCCAGGCGTCGTGAAAATAGAGGATCCAGGCGCCGCCCGTGGCGAAGGCAATGACCAGCCAGACCGCATGCTTGCCGGTCTTGCGCCAGGCCTTGTTCAGCGACCAGGGCGCGCGATCCAGCTTCATCCGCGCATTGCGGTCGCCCTCGAACATGCGCTCGACCATGATGAACAAGTCGGTCCAGACGGTCTGGGGACAGGCATAGCCGCACCAGACCCGGCCAAACAGCGCACTGGCCAGGAAGAGCCCCAGCGCCGCCATGATGAGCAGGCCGGTGACATAATAAATCTCCTGGGGCCAGATCTCGATAAAGAAGAAGTAGAAGCGGCCATGCGCGAAATCGACCAGGACCGCCTGGTCCGGCGCTCCCGGCCCCCGGTCCCAGCGCAGGAAGGGGACGAGATAATACACCCCCAGCGCCAGCGCCATGATCACCCATTTGACGAAGCGGAACTTGCCGTGCGCCAGTTTGGGGTAGATCGGTTCGCGCTTCTTGTAGAGCTCACGCGTGTCGGCGGCATTGACCGCCTCGGCCTTCGAACGGGTAATCCCGGGCGCTGCCATGCTCTTGGGAGTGGTATTGGACATGGCAGCGTTAAACCGGATTTCTCATGGGGTCACTATGCGACCTACTGCCCCGTGGGACGAGCTGTCGCATCCTCCCCACCCCCCAGCAAGAAGACATAAGCGGCCAAGGCGTCAATCGTAGCGTCGTCCAGGCGGTCTTCCCAGGCCGGCATGACGCCGTAGGGACCGCGATGGATGGTCGCAATGATCTGCTCGCGGGACCCACCATAGAGCCAGTTCTGGTCCGTCAGGTTGGGAGCGCCCTGGGCCCGATCGCCACGGCCATCATCCATATGGCAGCTGGCGCATTGGACGTCATAAATGGCTTGGCCGCGACCGACCGCACCGGCATCAGCACTGACCCCGGACAGGGAGAGCACATAATCAGACACATCGGCAATCTCGGACCGGCTCAGCAGCTCGTCCCGCCCGAAGGCCGGCATTTGCGAAAAGCGCGTGTCAGGATGTTCAGACCGGATACCGACCTGAAGCGTGTGGCGGATCTCGTCATAGGACCCACCCCAGATCCAGATATCGTCATTCAGATTGGGATAGCCGACAAAGCCCTGGGCGCCGACGCCGTGACAGGTGGCGCAGCGATCCCCGAACACGGCTTCGCCGGCGGCCCGGACGAAACCGAGCAATTCCGGATTGCTCTCGATCTCGTCGATCGAGGCGCCTTCCAGGGCCGCGAAGCCGGAGGCACGCATTTCGGCCAGCTCATCGAGCGCCTCGGCCACATTGGCGCGTTCCGAGTGGTTGCGCAGACCGCGCGTATGATCCGTCTCACCAGCCAGTCCCGGCAAGGCCGGCCAGGCTGGCATGAAGACCATATAGATCACAGACCAGACGATGGAGGCGTAGAAAATATACAACCACCATCGCGGCAGGGGTGTGTCCAATTCCTTGATGCCATCCCATTCATGACCGGTCGTCTCGGTGCCGGAATGGGCGTCGGTTTCACGCGTTTCATCATGCTCGGACATGGGTCTCGTCCTCGGTCTCGTCGGCCGCGGCCGGCGTATCGTTTTCAGTAAGCGGGGCGCTGGCGGCTGCGTCGAAACGGGCCTGGTTGCGAGGCCAGAGCGCATAAACGAGCGCGGCCGCGAACAAGGCCACGAAGATCAGCAAACCCCAGGTCTGCGCGAAAGTTGAGAGAATCTCATACATCGGGCTACCTCAGATTTTCGTCGGCTTCGGCCTCATAGGTGGAGAAGTCCACCATGGTGCCGAGCACCTGCAGATAGGCAATGAGCGCATCGAGCTCGGTCACCTGATCCGGATTACCATCGAAATCACGCATGACCGCGCCGGGATAACGCTCCTGGAAGCCGTCATAATCCTCGGCGTATGGATCCAGCTGCGTCTCCACGTCCGAGACAGCTGCCTCCAGCATGCCGTCATCATAGGGCACGCCGACCGTTCGCAGGGCACGCAAATGGGCCGTGACATTGCCGAAATCCAGCTCCGAGGTTTCCAGGAAGGGATAGGCCGGCATCACCGATTCCGGCACCACCGATTGCGGGCGACGCATATGGTCACGATGCCATTCATCCGAATAGCGCCCGCCGAGACGGGCCAGATCCGGCCCGGTCCGTTTCGAGCCCCACTGGAAAGGGTGATCATACATGCTCTCGGCCGCAAGCGAGTAATGGCCATACCGCTCCACTTCATCACGCAGCGGGCGGACCATCTGCGAGTGGCAGTTATAACAACCCTCGCGGATATAGATGTCCCGACCGAGCTGCTCGAGTGGCGTGTAGGGCCGCACCCCCTCGACTTCCTCGATGGTTGAGTCGAGGTAGAAGAGCGGTGCGATCTCGACAACGCCGCCGATGGACACGGTCACCAGCACACCCACTGTGAGGATGAGCGAGTTCTTTTCGAAGAGCGATTTGTGCAGATCGCTCCAGAGAGATTTTTTCCCTGACATGGCGACCTCCTATTGCGCCGGTTCGAGTGCGGGCTGGGCGATGACGTTCTCGTCTTCCTCAACCTCGTCACTGCGAATGGTGCGGTACACATTGTAGACCATGATCAGGGCGCCAGCGAGGTAGAGCACCCCACCCACCGCGCGGATCACGTATGGAATGAACATGGCTTCGACGGTCTCCACGAAGGAGTATTCCAGGAAGCCGAGCGCGTCATAGGTGCGCCACCACAGGCCCTGTAGGATGCCGGCTGTCCACATCGAGGTGATGTAGAGCAGGATGCCGATCGTCGCGATCCAGAAGTGCCAGTCGACCAGCGCCTTGGAATACATGCCCTTGCGCTTCCACAGCCAGGGAACCAGGCAATAGAGCGCGCCGAAGGACACGAAACCGACCCAGCCGAGCGCACCGGAGTGCACGTGGCCGATGGTCCAGTCCGTATAGTGAGACAGCGCATTGACGGCGCGGATCGACATGACCGGGCCCTCAAAGGTCGACATGCCGTAGAAGGCGACCGACATGACCAGCATGCGGACCACCGGGTCGGTGCGCAGCTTGTCCCAGGCGCCCGAGAGCGTCATCAGCCCGTTGATCATCCCGCCCCAGGACGGCATCCACAGCATGATCGAGAAGGTCATGCCCAGCGTCTGCGCCCATTCCGGCAGCGCCGTATAGTGCAGATGGTGCGGGCCGGCCCAGATATAGATGAAGATCAGCGACCAGAAGTGGATGATCGACAGGCGATAGGAATAGACCGGTCGGTTCACCCGCTTGGGGATGAAGTAATACATGATCCCGAGGAAGCCGGCGGTGAGGAAGAAGCCGACCGCATTATGGCCATACCACCACTGAGTCAGGGCATCCTGTACGCCAGCGAAAAGCGAGTAGGACTGCGAACCCAGCCAGGACACAGGCATCGCCAGATTGTTTATCACATGCAGCAGGGCAATCGTGACGATGAAGGCCAGGTAGAACCAGTTGGCGACATAGATGTGCGGCTCTTTCCGCTTCCACAGCGTTGCCAGGAAGACGAGCAGATAGACCACCCAGACGAGGGTCAGCCAAATATCCGCATACCATTCCGGCTCGGCGTATTCCTTGCCTTGCGTGATCCCGATCAGATAGCCCGAAGCGGCAACCAGGATGAAGAATTGATAGCCCCAGAACACGAACCACGGCCAGATCCCGCCGGCAATGCGCGTCCGGCAGGTCCGCTGGACCACATAGAAGGACGTTGCGATCAGCACATTGCCGCCAAAGGCGAAGATCACCGCCGACGTATGCAACGGACGCAGCCGACCGAAATTGGTAAAGCCGAAGGCCTCGATATTGAGGACCGGGAAAGCCAACTGGAAGGCGATAACCACCCCAACCAGAAGTCCGGCCACACCCCAGAATAGCGAGGCAATAACGCCAGCCTTTATGAGGTTTTCATTGTACTCGCGCTCGTCAGTGACAACGCCGCCGCCGGCGATCGAGCCGACCAGCAGGAATATCCCTGTGAGGAAACCGCCGAGAATCAGCCAGGACTGACCTCGCATGGCAGCGTCCGGCGCATAGGCAGCCGCAAAGAGCGACCACATGGCACCGAGTACGGTGATGAGAAGAACGATGGCTGTGCTTGGGTCGGAACCCGCCCGCTTCAGCCCTTGAGCGGATATCATGTGCGCCCCCGGAGATTGGCTTTCATGGTCCGGGTGTAACGCAGTTCTCCCCAAAATATCTATGGCAATTTGTCACGTGCGACAATGCGGACCTGCGCTACATCCTTGAGGCGAGCCTAACACGCTTCAGGCCCGCGTTAAGAGACAAGTTTCGCCTCGCATAAATTCTTCCACTCACCCTTGCGGGTTGATCCCTTGCCGGAACCCGTCAACTCTCCCGGCACAGGCTGCACAGACAGCCGCCAACGGGAGAGATCGATGAATTGGGCCCTGTCCATTGACCGCAAGACCATTACCGATGTGCAGCTTGTCGAGGAAGCGCCGCGCGCCCTCGAAGACGGCGAGGCGCGTCTTGCCGTGCACAGCTTTGCGCTGACCGCCAACAACATCACCTATGCCGCTTTCGGCGATGCCATGCGCTATTGGGATTTCTTCCCGGGCGCCGATGGACGTTGCCGCTTGCCGGTCTGGGGATTCGCCGATGTCGAGGAAAGCCGCGTCGAGGGTCTGACCGAGGGAGAGCGGATTTACGGCTATTTCCCCGCCGGCGCCGAGCTCATTGTCCAGCCGGGCAAGATCAGTCCCGGGGCATTTGTCGACCTGGCCCCGCACCGCGCCGAATTGCCGCCAGCCTACAATAACTATGTCCGCTGCAGCGCCGACCCCGGCTGGACCGCAGACGCAGAGCCGGCCCAGATGGTGTTGCAGCCTCTCTTCATCACCGCCTGGTTGCTCGATTTCTTCCTGCGCGACCCGGACAACGGCTTCACCGACGCGCCGGTCCTCTTGACCAGTGCCTCGAGCAAAACGGCTATTGCCCTCGCCTTCGCCCTGAAGGCCGGCGGCGGGCGTCACGCCATCGGCCTGACCTCGGCCCGCAATCGCGATTTTGTTGACGGACTTGGTCTCTATGACGCGGTTGCGACCTATGATGCGATCAACTCGCTCGCGACCGAAACGCCGGCGGTGATCGTCGATTTCGCGGGCGACGCCAATGTGAACCGCGCCCTGCACACCCATCTGGCCGGGCAGCTCGCCGGAAATATCCGGGTCGGCGGCGCGCATTGGGACCAGTCAGCCCCGCCGCGCGACCTGCCTCCGCCCAAACCGCAATTCTTCTTCGCGCCGGATGCGGCGCGCAACTTGATCAAGCAATGGGGTCCGGAGATGTTCGACCAGCGCTACAAGGCGGCCTGGCTCAAATTCGCCACGGCTGCGTCGGATTATTTCAACTTCCGCAATGCCAAAGGTGGCGAGGGCGCACTGCGCGTCTATCGCGCGCTCCTGGACGGCCGGTCTTCGCCCCGCGACGGGATGACGATTACAGCGTGATCGGGACCGCCCGGACCGGTCAGAGAATGCTCTGACCGGTCTTCTGCCAATCGCTCATGAAGGCCTCCAGACCCTTGTCGGTGAGCTGGTGCTTGACCAGATTCCTGAGCACGGACGGCGGCACGGTGGCGACGTCGGCCCCGATCAGCGCACATTGCTGGACATGATCGGCCGAACGGATCGAGGCGGCCAGGATCTGGGTGTCGAAGCCATAATTGTCGAAGACAGTGCGCAAATTGGCGATCAGCTCCATGCCATCGACGCCGAGATCGTCCAGTCGGCCGATGAAGGGCGAGACATAGGTCGCGCCGGCCTTGGCCGCGAGCAGGCCCTGATTGGCCGAGAAGCAGAGCGTCACATTGGTCTGGATATTGGCCGCGGTGAGCGCCTGGCAGGCTTTCAGCCCTTCAAAGGTCAGCGGCAGCTTGACCACCACATTATCGGCCAGCTCGGCCAGCTTCTTGCCTTCGGCGATCATGGCCGGTGCTTCGAGCGCGGTGACCTCGGCGCTGACCGGGCCGTCGATCAGATCACAGATTTCCTTGACCACTTCGAGGAAGTCGCGGCCGGACTTGGCGATCAGCGAGGGATTGGTCGTGACGCCATCCACAAGACCGGCCTCGGCCAGCTCGGCGATTTCGGATGTTTCGGCGGTATCGACAAAGAATTTCATGTTGCTCTCCTCGCGGGCGGTCGTGATGGGCGGTCCCGTTACCGGTAACCGCCGGATATGACATTTCAAAGCGGGTTGGACAGGAAATCTCAGTAGCCGGCGAGCTCGACCCGGAATCCGGCCGTCTGCAACGCACCGCGGATACGGTCCATATGGGCGCTGTCCTGGGCCTCCAGCGAGATGTCGATATAGGTCACCTTGGCCGGCAGGTCCGAGAAGGTCTTGTGATAAGCGACATCGGTCACATTGCCCTCGGCGCGGGAGATGATGTCGGACACGGCGGACAATTGCCCCGGCACATCCACCAGCTCGATCCGGAATCGCGCCAGACGGTGCGAGCGCGCCAGATCGCGCAGCAGGAGCGAGGACAGGAGCCGCGTGTCGACATTGCCCCCGGACAGGACCAGCCCGACCCGCTTGCCGGCAAAGCGCTCGGGATGGGCGAGCACAGCCGCCAGGCCCACCGCGCCGGCGCCTTCGGGCAGGACCCGCATCTGTGAAATGAAAAGATTGAGCGCCCGCTCGATCTGGCGCTCATCGACCAGAAGCACATCATCGAGAAGGTCCATGAGGAGGCGGCTGGTCAGCCCGCCCGGTTCGCGAACGGCAATGCCCTCGGCGAGGGTAAAACCGCCGACCGGCCGGTCCTCGCCATGATACCGGTTGGCGAAAGCCGGGAAGAGGTCGGACTGGACACCGACCAGGTCGATATCCGGATTGATCCGCCGCGCCGCCAGCCCTGCGCCGGCCGCCAGTCCGCCGCCACCAACCGGAAAGACCAGAACGTCCAGATCGGGCTGGTCCTCCAGCATTTCCATGGCCAGCGTGCCCTGCCCGGCCAGCACCACCGGGTCATCAAACGGGTGGATGAAGACTGCGCCACCGGTCTCTGCCTCTTGCATGGCAAGCGCCTTGGCGGCATCGAAATCATCTCCGGCGATCTCGACCTCGGCGCCGAGCGCGCGGGTCGCATGCACTTTCACCATGGGCGTGCCGATCGGCATGAAGATGCGCGCCCGGATCCTCATCGCGGCGGCACTGCGGGCGACGCCCTGGGCGTGATTACCGGCGGAGGCCGCCACGACGCCGCGCGCGCGCTCCTCCGGGCTGAGTGCAGCCAGCCGGGCAAAGGCGCCGCGCTCCTTGAAAGAGCCGGTCACCTGTAGGTTTTCCAGCTTCACAAACAGCTCGCAGCCGGCAACATCCGACAGGCCGGGTGAGGCAATCAACGGCGCGCGCAAGATGCCGCCAAACCCGTTCGCACGCAGCTGGTCGACATGGGCAAAGGCCGCCTCGACGGCGGCGTCCAGGCCATCCGCGACGCTCGGCGCGTCCATCATAAGTGTTTGGGCAGATCGGGACATGGCGGGTCTCCGGCAGACCGCACAGAAAAAACCCCGCTCCTGACGTCAGAAGCGGGGTGAAACTGCACGATACCTAGTAAAGGGGTCAGGTCGTGGCTGTCATCGCTCCAGACGGCGCTATGACGATCATAATCGAAATAAGCGGAAAGCGAGCAGCCATGGCCGCGCGAACGGCTTGCAGGCCGGCGCGCTCATTCTGCACGATTTTGCTCAAACCCAGGCGCATAACGCCGCTCTCCAACAAAATTTCACCGACACCATGCCGAAGCCCGGCAATCCTGTCCAGCGCTTATACGGGCTTCAGCTCAGCCAGCGGCGTCATAGGCCCGTTTGAGCCAGGCGATGACCTCGGCATCCACGACATCCACGCTTTCGAGCCGGACCCGATGTGTGCACATGGCGTTGAAAGAGCCGGACGCTTCCAGCCGCCCGGCTGGCTCGACGCCCTTCAGATTGAGACCCAGATCCACCCGCGTCTTGGTGGACGGCTGAATGAGACCAAACTGCTTGGCCCGGCGCAGCGAGACATAGGCCTTCTTGGGCGCCAGCTCGACATCATCGCCAAATCCGGTCGCGGCCCCTGTCAGCGCCTTATAAATCGGACGCAAGCCTGCCTTCGCGTCGGCATATTGCGCCTCGAGGAGATCCGTATCGGCGGCCGGGGCAGAGACGACACCGCCCCTCGCCTCGTGCGCCACCAGATTGGCGAAACCGTGCGTCATGCCGTGCTCGGTCTTGAGCAGCTTGACCATCTCGCCATGCTTCTCCAGCCCGCTCGCCCTGAGGATCGCGACCCAGTCGCCGAGCGGCTTGCCGGTCTTTTCCGGCATGTTGGCGATCATGGACCGCGCCATGTCTTCCGGGGATGCAGCCATGATCAGGCCTCCTCAGCGGCTTGAGAGATTTCGGACAGGTCAGGCGCACGCTCCAGCGGCCAATTGCTGGACAGCGCTGCCTTGGGCGTGATCGGCGCCATCAGCGAGAACATGAAGAGCATCATGCGTCCGCCCATGGTCGCCTTGCCGGTCTCGACCAGCGCCTTGAGATTCTCGCAGATGAATTTCGCGCCCTGCGCCATCTGCTTCTCGGACTTCGAGACAGGATCGGAGGCCGCATGCTCATTGATCAGGGTGAACTCGACCCCGCCTTCGACCTCCTTGAGGACGTAGCGCACGATCGAAACCGGGTCGTCCGAGGTCGTGAAGCGGAAAGTGTGGGCATAGCGGTGTGGCGGTTCGAACTCGATCACCTTGCCCATCACCAGGGTGTGCTTGCCATCCGGCGTCCGCATGGCAAAGGCCGCGCCCTCGCCCAGGCCGGGCGTGTCATACTGACCGTTGAAGAAGAAAGGCATGGGCCGGTCGGTGCGGATCAGCTCCGACCAGACCTGGTCGATACTGGCCTTGATGATGACCCGGTACATCGAGGTCCTCACCTCGCCTGGCAGGTGTTTGGCAATCGCGTCTGTCATGATGGCTCCCCAGTCTTTTGAGCGTCGGTCTCCGCCTCATCATCGCGGCCCTCACGAGCCCGTCTCTGTTCGGCGAGATGTTTGATATCCAGCATGCGGCCGGCCCACAGGCCCGAGTATTCACTCGACCAGCGATCATGGATCATCTGGATCGGCACGGCATTCATGTAGAGGTGGCGGGTCCGGCCGCGCTTGTCGGAAATGATCAGCCCCGCCTCTTCCAAGACGGAGAGATGGCGCATGACCGCGACCCGGCTGACATCAAAGCGCTGTGCAACCGCGCCGACCGAGAGACCCGGATCATTGCGCACGATGTCCAGCATCTCTCGCCGCGTTGCGCTGGCGAGGGCCTGGAAGACCGCATCCATGGATTCCGGAGACATCATTTTGACCACCTCATGTAATATATATGTTACCTATTAAAGCGCAATGAGCAAGCAAAAACAGGCATGCGGCAAAACCCTTTTATATTAGAACCCCTTGCCGTTACTCAATTCCGGCAATCTGATCGATTCGATCGCTCGCGCATGGCGCCAAACGCCCATACAGGCGCGGGGTGGCCAGGACCGGCACCCCATCGACCTCGCGCGCAATCAGCTCAAGATGCAGAAAACGCCGGCTGCCGGCCTCGAAACGTGCCCGGTAGGTGTCGCGAAGGCGGACCATGCCACCCTCGGCTTGCGGGTCGGACCGGCGATAGCTCCAGACCAGGCCGGTGATCCGGTCGAGCCCGCCAGCCTCGCCCGCCCTCGTCCGGGTCAGCGACCGCACGAGTCCTTCGCCCTCGGCATCGGGATTGCCATCCCGCAACCAAGTCAGGCGACTGCCCTCGATCCAGACAGCATCAGCAAGGCCATCGCAGGCACGCCCGGCATCCCAGCCCCAGACACCGTCGGCCAGCAAGCGGTCATCCTTGTCCTGACGCGGCACGCAGGCGGCCAACGCCACACAAATCAGGGCCAGACCAAGCCAATACCGCATGAACACCTCCGATCCCGCAGCAAGGATGGAGGCGGCCACGGCGCCCCACCATCCCCGGAACCGGGGACTCTTGCCGCGGACCTGAAAACCCGTCACCCTCTCCCTTCGCAGTGCAACATTTCGCTTCCATCACCCGCGCGAAACGGATTGAATGGTAACGTTACCAGCGCGCTGACCGGCGCGCGCCACCCTTGACCTGAACGGGAGACGCCGCGTGCCCACCGAAAAACTCCTCGTCGCCAATCGCAGTGAAATCGCCATCCGCATCATGCGGGCCGCCACCGAACTCGGCCTGCGCACGGTCGCGATCTATGCCGAGGAGGACAAGTTGGCGCTGCACCGGTTCAAGGCGGATGAAAGCTATCGGGTGGGAGCCGGCCTCGGCCCTGTGAAAGCCTATCTCGATATCGACGGCATCATCGCGATCGCCAGGAAGTGCGGCGCGACCCTGATCCATCCCGGCTATGGCTTCCTGTCGGAAAACCCGGACTTCGCCGAAGCCTGCGCCGCGGCCGGACTGACCTTTATCGGCCCCTCCCCCGCGGTCATGAAATCCCTGGGCAACAAGGTCGCGGCCCGCAATATGGCGGTCGAGGCCGATGTCCCGGTTGTGCCGGCGACCGGCCCCCTGCCCGACGCCTCCGATGACTGGGCGAAGTTGGCTGGCGAGGTCGGCTATCCGCTCATGCTCAAGGCCAGCTGGGGCGGCGGCGGTCGCGGCATGCGTGTCATCGAGGATGCCGACCAGCTGGACGACCAGGCCCGCGCCGGGCGCCGCGAGGCCGAAGCCGCCTTTGGCAATGGCGAGGTCTATCTGGAGAAATTGATCCGCAAGGCGCGCCATATCGAGGTCCAGATCCTCGGCGACAGCCATGGCAATCTCGTCCATCTCTATGAGCGCGACTGCACGGTCCAGCGGCGCAATCAGAAAGTCGTCGAACGCGCACCGGCACCGGACATGGCCGAGGACACCCGTGCCGCCATCTGCGACGCCGCCCTGCGCCTGGTCCGCCATGCGGGTTATTGCGGTGCCGGGACAGTGGAATTCCTGCTCGATGCCGAGACCGGGAAATTCTACTTCATCGAGGTCAATCCGCGCGTCCAAGTCGAGCATACCGTGACCGAGGAAGTCACGGGGATCGACATTGTCCGGGCCCAGATCCAGATCGCCCGCGGCGGTCATATCGGGGTGGAAAGCGAGACCGGCGTTCCCGAACAATCAAAGATCACCCTGCATGGTCACGCTCTGCAATGCCGCGTCACCACGGAAGATCCGCAGAATAATTTCACGCCCGACTATGGCCGCATCACTGCCTATCGCGGCGCCACCGGCTTCGGCATCCGGCTCGATGGCGGCACCGCCTATTCCGGCGCGGTGATCACCCGCTATTTCGACAGCCTGCTGGAAAAGGTCACCGCCTGGGCCGCGACGCCGGAAGAGGCCGTGCGCCGGATGGACCGGGCCTTGCGCGAATTTCGCATCCGCGGCGTCTCGACCAATATCGCCTTCCTGGAAAACGTCATCAATCACCCGGACTTCGTCTCCGGCGACATCACCACCCGCTTTATCGACACCACGCCGGCGCTGTTTGACTTCCCCAAGCGCCGCGACCGCGCGACCCGCCTGCTCGGCTTCATCGCCGATGTCTCGGTCAATGGAAATCCGGAAGTCGCGGGACGGCCGTCCCCGCCAGACCATGCCGTGATCCCGGTGCCTCCGGCGAGCACCGGCATGGCGCCGGACGGCACGAAGCAATTGCTCGACACACTTGGGCCCGAAGGCTTTCGCGACTGGATGCTGGCCCAGGAGCGCGTGCTGATCACCGACACGACGATGCGCGATGGTCACCAATCCCTGCTGGCCACCCGCATGCGTTCGCATGACATGGTCACCGTGTCGGAGGCCTATGCCGAACATCTCTCCCAGCTCTTCTCGGTCGAGTGCTGGGGCGGCGCGACCTTCGACGTCGCCCTGCGCTTCCTGAAAGAGGACAGCTGGGACCGTCTTGCAGACCTGCGCCAGCGCATGCCCAATGTCATGCTCCAGATGCTGCTGCGGGCGTCCAATGCGGTCGGCTACACCAACTACCCGGACAATGCCGTCGACCTCTTTGTTCGCCAGGCGGCGGAAACCGGGATTGATGTCTTCCGCGTCTTCGACAGTCTTAACTGGGCTGACAACATGAAAGTCGCCATGGAGTCGGTGCTCAAGACGGACCGGCTGTGCGAAGCGGCGATCTGCTATACTGGCGATCTGGGCCATGCCGAGCGGCCGAAATACCAGCTCGATTATTATCTCGGCCTCGCCCGCGAGCTGAAATCCGCCGGCGCTCATATCATCGGTATCAAGGACATGGCCGGCCTGTGCCGCCCGGCCCAGATCCGCACGCTTGTAAAGGCCCTGAAAGACGAGACCGGCCTGCCGATCCACTACCACACGCATGACACGTCGGGCATTGCCGCTGCGACCGTTCTGGCGGCCTGCGAGGCGGGTGCCGACGCGGTCGATGCGGCGATGGACAGTTTTTCCGGCCTGACCTCCCAGCCCAATCTCGGCTCCATCGTCACCGCCTTGGGCGACACGGATCGTGCCACCGGGCTGGACCCGGCCGTGGTCCGCCGCTTCTCGGATTACTGGGAAGACGTGCGCACGCAATACGCCGCCTTCGAGCCCGACCTGCGGGCCGGGGCGTCGGAGGTCTATCTGCACGAAATGCCGGGCGGTCAGTTCACCAATCTCAAGGAACAGGCGCGCTCGATGGGGCTGGCCGAGCGCTGGCATGACGTCGCCAAGATGTATGCCGCCGTGAACATGATGTTCGGCGATATCGTCAAGGTAACGCCCTCCTCCAAGGTCGTCGGTGACATGGCGCTCTACATGGTCTCTTCCGGCCTGACGCCTGAGGACGTGCTGGACCCGGATACCGAGATCAATTTCCCGGAAAGCGTGATCGGCCTCCTGCGCGGCGATCTCGGCCAACCGCCCGGCGGCTGGCCGCCGGCCCTGCAAGCCAAGGCGCTCAAGGGCGAGAAGCCCAGCACCGAACGCCCCGGCAAACATCTCGACCCGGTCGATTTCGACGCCGTTCGCAAGACCATCAAGGGCCATGGCGAACGCGAGGTGAATGACAATGATTTGTGCTCGGCGATCATGTACCCCAAGGTCTTCGCCGATTACGAAGACCACCGACGCGAATTCGGCCGGGTCGACCGACTGCCGACGCCGGTCTTCTTCTATGGCATGGAACCGGGCGATGAGATCTCGGTCGATATCGATCCGGGCAAGGCGCTCAATATCCGCTTCATGGCCATCGGCGAACCCAATGACCATGGCGAGCGGGAAGTCTTTTTCGAGCTCAATGGTCAGCCGCGTGTGGTCCGCGTCGATGACAAGTCGGTCGCCTCAACCGTGGTCGCCAATGAGAAGGCGGACATGGCCAATGCGGCGCATATCCCCGCCCCCATGCCCGGCCTGATTGCCACAGTCGCCGCAAAGGAGGGCGAGACCGTCAAAGCGGGCGAACTCCTGATGACCCTCGAAGCGATGAAGATGGAAACCTCCATCACCGCCCCCCAGGCCGGCACAGTCAAACGCCTGCCGGTCAGCGCGGGGACGCAGGTTGATGCCAAGGATTTGCTGGCTGTGGTGGAGTGAGGCGGGTGGGCGCCCTTCTCCCTGGGGAGAAGGTCCTCAATCCACCAGCTTCCCCGCCATGCGCTCAATGAAGATCTGCAGGCGCTCGGGCTCGATCACCAGCGGCATGTGACCGCGGCCCTCCATCGTCTCGACATCCGCGTCAGGCAGCGCCGCGGTCAGGGCCGCGATCTGCTCCGGCGCCGAGAGGATGCGGTCATCCATGCCGTAGAACAGCCCTACCGGTACCGAGATGTCGGCCAGGCGCGCAGTGATGCCACCCATGTCGATACCCACGGCATGCATGTCGGTCGCCGCGGCATAGAAGGCGTTCGGGCGCAGGGACAGCAGGCCGCCACCCTTGAAGCGGAAATCCTCAGGCGCGGCATCCGGTCCGAAGACAATGGCCAGCGTCTTGGCGCCATTGCGGATCGACATCGGGATGGCCAGCGTCTCGGCGATGATGCGGCGCGTGCCCGGATTGGCGACATTAATCCCGGCAAAGGCCTCGGACGGCGTTTGCGGTGCCGTGATGAGGGCCGAGACCAGGGCCAGCCCGCCAACCTGGTCGGCATGATTCAGCGCCAGGGCCAGCGACACCGCGCCGCCCAGCGAATGGCCAACCAGGAGCGGCTTCTCGATGCCCTCCTTGGCCAGCATTTCAGCGATCATCCGGGCCTGTTCGGGAATGCGCGCCTGCTCGTCTGTGTCACGCTCGGACCAGCCACAACCGGGACGATCAATGGAGATGGCGCGATAGCCAGCCTCGGCCAGCCGGTCGACCATGGCATAGGTGAAATTGTGCAGATTGCCGGCAAGACCATGGATCATCACGACCGGCTTGCCCTCACCCTTTTCGACCCAGTGCAGCCGTCCGCCGTCGACTTCGGTGAAATGTCCTTTCGGCGGGATCGCGGCGGACGCCTTGGCCGCGACCGCGTGCGAAAAGCGCCAGGCGACGAGAAGACCAACAAGAAGAAGCAACATAATGCCGCCGATGACGGACAGGATGATGGTCAGCATGAACTACCCCTTTGACGGCGTCTTGGAAGCGGACCGGCGCGCGCCGACCATGGATTGCATGAGCGACCAGTAGCGGGTCGGGAACAGGCGCTCGAGCCACATCATGGTATGGGCGTCCCGCCCGACAAACACGCGCGGTTTTCTGCGCGCCACCCCGTCCAGAATGATCCGCGCGGCCTCGGCCGGCGGCATGACCAGCAAACGCTGGGTCTGCTTCTTGGCGGCGACAATCTCGGCCTCGCTCGCACCCGGCGGGGGTTTGGCACTGGCGGCGATATTGGTGGAGACACCGCCAGGATGGACCGTGGTCACGCCGATGGAAGAACCGGCGAGCTCATGGCGAAGAGCGGCGGAAAACCCTCTCACCCCGAACTTAGCCGTCGAATAGGCCGCCTGCCCGGCCGGCGCGACAACCCCGAAAATGCTGGAAATATTGACGATATGCGCCTCTTCCACCGCCCTGAGGCGGGGCAGGAAGGCGCGCGTCATGCGGATCACGCCATAAAGATTGATGTCGAGAAGCCGCTCGAAATCGGCCATGTCGACCTCCTCGAACAAGCCGCCCAGGGCGATGCCGGCATTATTGATCAGGAGATGGACCGGCTCGCCTGCCGCCTCGACATCGCGGGCCAGCCGGGCGATCGCTTCGGCATCCGCCATGTCGACCACATGGGTGGTCACCGCATGGCCGGACTGGCGCAACGGCTCGGCCACGGCCTCCAGACCCCCGGCATTGATATCGGCGAGGATGAGATGTGCGCTCCGCTCCGCCAACGCAGCTGCCAGGGCCGCCCCAATCCCGCTCGCCGCGCCGGTAATCAGGGCCGTGCGACCGGCAAACTCGAAGCGCCCACTCATTCCGCCGCCGCCTTCATCGCTTCCTCCGGCACCGGGTCCGGCGCGCGGGAGAAATTCATGTACCCATCCTCAAGCTTGCCGAAACGGATGGTGAGCATGTCCTGGACATAATTCTGATAGGTCTTCCAGGGTGCGCGATCCCCCTGCTTGGGAAGATGCGCGATCGCCCGCTGGACATAGCCCGAGGAGAAGTTCAACAGCGGCTCCGGAGTGATGTCCGCCGGAACCTGCGGTACCGCGATATCAGTGCCGGTCTTCTTCATGTGGTTGAGCATGCGGCAAACGCGTTCGCAGGTCAGGTCAACCTTCAGCGTCCAGGACGCATTGGTATAGCCGAACGCCAGGGCGAGATTGGGCACATCGCCCAGCATCATGCCGCGATAGGTGTAGAGGTCGGCCGGATCCACCACCTCGCCATCGCGCGAGATCTCGGCCCCGCCCGCCAGCTGCATTTCCAGACCGGTCGCCGGCACGATGATGTCGGCCTCGACATGCTCTCCGGAGGCCAGCTGGATGCCGGTCTCGGTAATGCGCTCAATCTGGTCGGTGACGATGGCCGCCTTGCCGGATTTGAGCGCCTGGAAGAAGTCGCCATCCGGCGCCAGGCAGAAGCGCTGGTCCCAGGGATTATAGTTCGGCGTGAAATGCTTCTCGACGTCAAAGCCCTCGCCCAGCTCATCTTTCACTGCCTTGATGACGGCCTTCTTGACGAAGGCCGGCCAGCGTTGGGAGAGCTGATAGACATAAATGGACAGGCCGATATTCTTGATCCGCGCCAGGAGGTAGGCGAGCTTCGCGGGCAAGGCCTTGCGCAGGGTCTCCGCGATCGCATCGCGGGAGGGGCGCGCGGCGATATAGGTCGGCGAACGCTGCAACATCGTCACGTGACCCGCGGTCTCTGCCATGGCGGGAACCAGGGTCACCGCGGTCGCGCCGGAGCCGATGATCACGACCTTCTTGCCGGCATAATCCAGTTCGCTGTCCCAGTGCTGGGGATGCGCGATCGCGCCCTTGAAATCCTCATAGCCGACAAATTCCGGCAGATAGCCCTGCGAATAGCGGTAATAGCCCGAGCACAGCATGACGAAGCGGGCTGTGAAAACCTGCTCGGCCCCGTTTGCATCCTTCGCCGTGACCTGCCAACGCGCCGTGGCGCTGTCCCAATTGGCCGAGACCACCGTGTGACCAAAATGGATATGCCGGTCGATCCCGTTCTCGCTGGCCGTATCGCACACATATTGGCGGATCGACGGCCCATCCGCGAACGCCTTGCCTCCGGTCCAGGGACGGAAGGCATAGCCGAATGTGTACATGTCGCTGTCCGAGCGGATACCGGGATAGCGAAACAGGTCCCACGTCCCGCCAATCGCATCACGCGCCTCGAGAATGGCATAGCTGCGGCCGGGACAGCGCGTCTGCAGGTGATAGGCCGCGCCAATACCGGACAGGCCAGCCCCGACAATCAGGACATCGAGATCATGATCGGACATGTTTCCTCCGTACCGCATCTTCGGCCGACCCGAAAAGTGAACACCGTTTTCTTTTTGGCGCAAGTGGCGCGTGTCGCCCGGTCAGCGGAAGTCAGGCCCGTCCCCTGCACGGCCGAGCGCCTGCGCGCGCAGGGCTCCAGCCCAAAACAATCCACCCAGTCCGACGAGGACATCATCGGCCCGGCAAAGGCGGCGCGCAGCGTTCAGCGTTGCCCCCGCATCCTCGCAAACCGCCAGAATCTCGATTTCCGGCCGCAGGACGCTGACACGCTCGGCCAGCGCGTGCGGCGCGACGCCGTTATGGCCAGCCCCGACAATGACGCGTGCGAAAAGCGGCAGAATGCGCGACAGCATGCCGTCAACATCCTTGCTCGCCGACATGCCCAGCAAAAGCAGGGCCTTGTGGAGATCAAGCATCTCACCGGCGGCCGCAATCGCCGCCTCGACAGCGGCCGGGGTGTGGCCAACATCGATCAGAAGCGGTGGCTCACCGGGCAGGACTTCCAGCCGTCCCGCACACCGCGCCCGGGCTAGGGCAAAGGTGGCGAGGCCTGGCCAGGCTTCGTCCGCGATATCGGGCCGCACGGCCCGGGCCAGTTCCAAAGCCAGCAGCGCATTATCGGCTTGGCGGGGCCCGTGCAGTGTCAGGCTCAGGTCGAGGGCACCCAGGCGCGCATGATGCGTTGATATCCGATGGCCGGACAGAGAGTCGTCGCGCCGCATTGGCGCATAGTCGGCCAGGGCCTCGATCAGCGTGCGCCCGTCCGACGCACAGGCGCCCTCCAGCTCAGCACGCACATCACCGAAGCCTTGGCCCAGGAAGACCTGCGCGCCGGGCGGCGCCGCGTCCAGCTTGTCCAGCGCAATCGCCGCCCGCGTTTCGCCCAGCAGGGCTGTGTGTTCAAGATCAAGGCTGACGATCGCTGTCACCGGCGCCTGCAAGAGCCGACAGGGATCATAACGCCCGCCAATTCCCGCCTCGATCACGAGCCGGGTGCAGCCTGCTCCGTCGAAGAGACAAAGCGCGGTCACAAACCAGGCTTCGAACTCGCCGAACTGCTCCTCGGGGTGATCAGCACGATCGGCCTCTATCGCGGCAGCCACACGGGCCTCGGCCGCCACCAATGGCGCATCCTCGACCGGAACACCGTTGAGGCAGAAACGCTCATTGAAAGCAAAGAGGTGCGGGGAGGTAAAGGTCCCGACACTCTCGCCGGCCTCACACAACAGCGCCGTTAGCAGGCTGGCCGTGCTGCCCTTGCCATTGCTGCCGGTGATCACGACCGAGCGCCGGCCCAAGGCGGGCAGATCCAGACCCAGGCGTCCGGCCAGACGCGCCGTGCGGGTCAGACCGGTACCGGCCCCGAAACGCGGCAGGTCCAGCGTGGTTCGCTTCATGGCGCAACGCTCAGGGCACGGGCAAAGATGTCGGCCCAGATCTGCCGGGCGAGCGCCGCCTCGCCGAGCGCCTCCAGCGACGCAAAGCTTGGATTGGCATTGACCTCGAGCATGAGCGGCGCACCGCCTTCAGGCCGGAAAAGATCGACTCCGGCAACGTCCAGACCGAGCGCTTCGGTCGCGGCGATGGCGAGGCGGGCCAGATCGGCCTCCACCTGCTCGGTGAAATCAACAGGATGACCGCCCGTCGCCAGATTGCGCCGACCGGGCAGTTCGAGCCACGCGCCCTCGTCCGATATCGCCTGCGCGCGCAGGCCGGCGCGTTCGAGTGCGCCGTCAAAATGGCTCCGAGGCACCGGGCTCAGCGCCTCGCGCGCCAGGTCCGCATTCAACCGCTCGAACACGGCCTGCCAGGTCTCACCCGCCGCTCCGGCCAGCCCGCCCTCGGCCTTTCGGTACTGGAAGCGCGCCTGGCCACCGACGACCAGGACCCGGTATTCCGGCGCATCGACAACCGGCTGCACGACAATCTGGTCGTGCCGCCGCGCGGCGCGCTCGAGATAGTCGGCCAGCGCGACATGATCGGCGACCCTCTCAGCAAAATCCCCATGCGCGCCACGATTGGGTTTGACGAAGAGCGGGAAATCCAGCCGATCCGCACGCGCCAGCAGGTCCTCGCCCTCCCGACCTGGCGCCCGAAGGTGACGCCGCGCACTCTCCAGGAAGACCAGGTCGGTGGGAATGCTGGCCAGCCCAACCGCTTCCAGCGCGGCGTGGGTGAAGGCCTTGTCGCGGGCGATCGTGTAGCCACTGGCCGGATTGGTCGGATAGGCACAGATGGCGCCACTGCCCGACAGGACACGGCGCCCGTCATGCTCGACGGCAAAGAGATAGCCCGCGCCATCATCCAGATCGACAAACCCCCAGCCCCGCTCTTCGCAGACTTGCGCCACCAGACGGGCATTGAAGGGCCGGGAATCGGGTGGGGAGGGTGACGCCATGCAGCTTTGTACCGAGCCGACCGGACTGCGCCTAGCCTGTGCATTCGGCCTCGCCTGCGTGCCGGATCACGCTGTACCGCCGCAAAATGCATGGATGAAATACATACCGAAGGGTCGATTTTGTCGCGAACTTCCCTAACTGATGGCGCAGTTCATATCGCGAGGATCACCGCATGTCTGCCACTGACGCTCTTTTCCGCCCCTTCTCCCTGGGCTCGCTCACCCTGCCCAACCGGATCGTCATGGCGCCGATGACGCGGTCGAAAAGCCCGGGCGGCGTGCCCGGTCAGCCGGTCGTCGATTACTATCGCCGCCGGGCCGAGAACGCGGTCGGGCTCATCATCACGGAAGGCACGACGGTTGATCGTCCGGGCGCCAGCTTCGATCCGGCCATACCGAATTTTCATCAGCCGGACTCACTGGCCGGCTGGACGCGCGTTGTGGAGGCCGTCCACGCCGCTGGCGGCAAGATCGCGCCGCAGCTCTGGCATGTCGGCCTCGCGCGCAAGCCGGGCACCGGCCCGCACCCGGACGCCAAGTCCGACAGCCCGTCCGGCATCATTCCGGGCGGCAAGCAGGTCGGCGAAGCGATGAGTGCCGAAGATATCGCCGACACGATCTCCGCCTTCGCCAAGGCCGCCAAGGCGGCGGCCGAAATCGGCTTTGACGCCATCGAGCTGCACGGTGCCCACGGCTATCTGCTCGATCAATTCTTCTGGGAAGGCATGAACCAGCGCGATGACCGTTTCGGTGGCGGGCTGGTCGAGCGCACCACCATTGTCCAGGAAATCGTCAAAGCCGTCCGCGCGGAAATCCCCGCCGACCTGCCGCTCATCCTGCGCTATTCGCAGTGGAAGCAGCAGGACTATAATGCCCGCCTCGCTGAAACGCCGGACGCACTGGGCGAATTTCTCGGCCCGCTTTCGGACGCCGGCGTCGACATCTTCCACGCCTCGACCCGCCGTTTCTGGATCCCGGAATTCGAGGGCTCCGACCTCAACCTCGCCGGCTGGACCCAGAAACTCACCGGCAAGCCGGCCATCACGGTCGGCTCGGTCGGTCTGAACTCCGACTTCATCGGCGCCTTCATGGGCGAGAATTCGCCCGCCTCGTCACTCGACGGGCTCATCGAACGCCTGGAACGCAACGAGTTTGACCTGGTCGCCGTCGGCCGGGCCCTCATCTCCGACCCGGAATGGGCCGCCAAGGTCCGCGATGGCCGCTTCGACGAGCTGGAAGATTTCAGTGCAGAGAAACTGAAGGAATTGGTGTGATCGAGGAGCGCGCCGCGTCCAACCACACATTGCATAAGATATTCGGAGAATATCACCCAAAAATTTCAACTATATGATGCATCCAGAACAACAAAGGGCCGCTCTCGCCCGAACACAACAATCTGCCTTTAATCGATCGCGCAATAGATTGGCATGCTCCGCGTGTTTTGCAGGTTGGCACGATGAACGAAGATGTTCTCCAGAAAATCAAGCGCGCCCTCGCTGAGAAGGGCGGCGTGGATATCGGCCATTTCCAATGGATCAACCTTGACATGGTCAAGGACGAGGTGGGCGAGCGGTGGACCAGCATCCGCAAGAAAATCTACAGCGCAGCTGCCAACCACCTGGAAAAGCGGCTGGGGCCGGGTGACGTCCTCCTGCGGTGCCGTGGGGGGTTTATACTTGTCTATGCGGATCTGACTGGAGACGCCGCGGTGGCCCAAACCGCGTCCCTGGCGGAGAGCGTGAACCGCTTTTTCCTTGGTGATCGCATTCTGCGAAATCTCGACATTCTCGCCAAAACGACAAGGCTTGATGCGACTGAACTTAGCGATTTTCTTAAGCGAAGTGACCTGCAGGATTCGACCGAGCCGTCACGGGAATCGGCCGTCGACACTGCAGAGCCTGCACAGACGGAGGGCGAAAAATCCGGCTGGCAAGCATTCAGGTCCGGGACCTCATCCCCCAATGAAGTCATCGCGCGTGACCGTCGGCTGGAGGAAAGACCAGCAGCGGCCGCGAGCAAAGAGGGGTCCATTGCCCAGTCCAGTCATGTGACAGTCGGCGCCATTATCGACGCGACCGGTGAAATCAAAACCTTCGACAGCCTGGCGTTTGAGGTGCCCGAGCCGATCTGGGATGACATCATCTTCAAGCCCTGCTGGGACGTGAAGTTCAATCACCTCACGGCAAGCTTCTGCCTGCCACGCCGGATCCATAAGGGTGACACGCTTTACGGCTTGCAGACTTTGCTCGGCAATCGCGATCGAGCCATCCTGCACAGTATGGATCATGCTGTTGCGGTCACTGCACAACGTGGGTTTCTCAAGCAATCTGCGGCCGGACGGAAGTGTGCGGTGGTCATACCGGTGCAGTATGAAACAGTCATCGGCACCCAGGACCGCATCCGCTATTTCTCTATCCTTCAGAAGGTACCACAGCGGGCCCGCAAGTATTTTTACCTAAGGATCGACAATATTCCGGACGGCGCGCCAATCGGTCAGATGGAAGAATTATTCAGGTCCATGCGCATTTTCGGGTCCAACCTCCTGGCCAAGATTCCGCCCGGTACAATCCAGCTTGACCGTTTCGACAATTGCTCGATCGCAATCTACTCGACCTCGCTTGAGCGGGAATGGGCCCGGGCCGGCCTGCCTGATCACATTGCGCGGAAACTCGCCGAACAGGCTGTCTCGATAAGCCGAAAATCCAAACGGGGCGCCCTCACCCAGGTCGATACACTGGGCGAGCTGAATTTCGGGCTTGATGCTGGCTACGAAATATTCACTGGCGCGGTCATCGGGACCGATCGCCCGCTACCATGCCCGCTCTTGCCCGTGACACTGGACGACATCACGAGAGCAGCCCGATCAGCTGCCTGACTGCCAAGGTCGCGAGTGGAATGACAGAAAAAATGGTGCCCGGGGGCGGAATTGAACCACCGACACGCGGATTTTCAATCCGCTGCTCTACCCCTGAGCTACCCGGGCACCGTGTCGAACAACTGCCGCGGCAGTCAATCGAGAGCGCGGTTTATAGGTCGGGCATGGATGCGTGTCCATCGCCCTTTTCAGCAAAATCACAACCGGTGGCAGTCACCATCGCACCATGGCCCCGCGCGTGCCCCTACTGATCTTCTTCGCTGGCGGGATTGTCCTCGGCGACGTCGGCGGGCTCGCCGGGAATGGCGTAGGCACCGCTGACCCATTTGCCCAGATCGACATCCGCGCAGCGCTTGGAACAGAAGGGTTTGAACGCGGGGTCAGCCGGCTGGCGGCAAATCGGACATTTCATCTTGTGTCTCCTTTGCGGGAGCGGATTGGCAGGACGCGGATCAGGCGCGCGATACGCGGCACTCGTCGCGCTCAAGATCAGCCTGTTCAACCAGTTCGAAACGCGGACCGATCCGGTCCGCCAGAGCGGCGCGCCAGGCGATGGCATCGCCGTCGAGCCAGGCAAACACCTCGCTCGGGACGGCCAAGCGCAGCTTGCGCGACCGGTCATGACGGGCCTCGCCTTCCAGGCGTCGCAGGGCGGCCAGCGCAGCCGTCTCGATGGTGAGACGACCATCAGCCTCAAGCATGATTTCCGCCAGGGTCCGACCACGGCGCTGGCGAGCAACCTCGCCGATGCAGAATTGCGAAAGCGGGGCGACATCAACCTTGGCCCGGTCACGCCGGAAAGCGCCGCGCAGGGTTTGTTCGACCGCCTTGCGGTCCGGCTGGCCACGCATATGCACGAAATCGATCGCCAACATGCCGCCAATCCCGCGCATACGGGCCTGGCGGGCCGCTTCCTTGGCGGCGGAATTATTCAGCTGGACGGCGAGCTGGGCGGCATTACCCTGGCCCTTGCGGCCATCGGCATCGACGTCGAACGTCGTCATCGCCCGTGTGGTCTCGATATAGAGCGAACCCCCGCCGGGGATCGCGACCTGTGGCACCAGGGCGTCGTCAAAGGCCGCAGCGAGATCATGATCGGTCTCATCGGCCCAAATGGCCTCGGCATCACCGAAGGCGCGCACCAGGCGCTGGGCAATGATTTCGGCGGGTTCGAGGCATTCGGGCGCGTCGCCGGGCTCGACCTCGACCAGCCCCAGATTAGGGCCCTTCTCGGCATAAGCCTCGCGCGCCACACGGACACCGATGGCGGCGCCTTCATGCAGGCCCTTGGGACGGCCGGACTTGCCAAACGGCAGGAAGCCCTCTTCGCCGACGCCCAGATCGACAAAGGCGGCATTGAGCGCCGGCTCGACGCGTTTGACCCGGCCGCGGAAAACCTCGCCCTCGATCGCGCGCTGCCCGGCTTCCGACCAGCGTTCAAGGTGCAGCTCGACAATGCGGCCGTTTTCGGCCACCGCCGCGCGGGTCTCACCGATATTTTCCTCGATCAGGACCTGACGATTCATGACGTCTCTGCCTCGCCCATGCGTGCGGTGACCGGATAGCCCAGCCCTGTCAGCATGTTGGCGGTTTCGTAAAGCGGCAACCCCACCACACCGGTGAAGGAGCCGATCAGATTGATGACGAAACAGCCGGCCCGGCCCTGGATGGCGTAACCGCCGGCCTTGCCCTGCCATTCGCCGGAGGCGAGATAAGCCGCGATTTCCGGCTCGGACAAGCGCTTGAACTTGACCCGTGTCTCGACCACCCGCGCCGCGAAACGGCCATCAGGTGCCCGCGCCGCGATCCCGGTGAAAACCCGGTGATTGCGTCCTGACAGCAAGGCCAGACAGTGCCGTGCCTCGGCCTCATCCTCGGTCTTGGGCAAGATGCGACGTCCAACGCCGACCACCGTGTCGGCGGCCAGCACATAGGCATCCTCGGCACCGGGATGAGCCATGGCCTTTTCCTGCGCCAGGCGCAGGGCCAGAGGCCCGGGCAGCTCGCCGGGGATTTCGTGCTCGTCGATGTGAGTGGGTTCGACCGCGTCAGGGGTCAGTCCCGCCCCGCTCAACAAGTCGAAGCGTCGGGGCGAGGCACTGGCCAGGATGAGGCGCGGGCGGGGATGTGCCGTGTCGGCAAGCGTCATCGCGTCACCACGCCGGCCCTCATGCTTACTTGAAGCGATAGGTGATCCGGCCCTTGGTCAGATCATAGGGCGTCATCTCGACCAGCACCTTGTCGCCGGCGAGAACGCGGATACGGTTCTTGCGCATCTTGCCCGCAGTATGGGCAATGATTTCATGTTCATTCTCGAGTTTGACCCGGAAGGTCGCATTCGGAAGCAGTTCCGTGACTTCGCCCGGGAACTCCAACAACTCTTCTTTCGCCATGCGGCTCCTCGTTTCCGGCCCTGTGCAGGCACAAAAATTGGGGTGTAACGTCCGACTCGCCGAGCGAGCGGCGCACCGGAGCGCGCTGTATACTCCCTCTCGCCAGCAAAAGTCGAGACGTCAGGCGCTTTTTGGGGTGGGTTCCCACTGCGCGACCCGCGCAGCGATGGCATCACGGGTTTCACGATAGGCCGCAATCTTCATGTCGCGATTGCCGCCAGTCTCGCTGGGATCGGGAATCGGCCAGGCCTGGAACTCGGCCCCGGTCCGCGCGGCATACTCCTTGGCCATGCGGTCAGCGGCGGTGGAAAGCGACACAATCAGGTCGGCCGGAGGCTCACCGACACCATTCAGGGCAATGGGAGAGAAATCTTCCAGATCGACCTTCTTTTCCAGCATGACCGAGACCATGAAAGGGTCGACGAAAGCCGCCGGTATCACACCGCAGGAGCGCGCGGCCGCGTCGCTCCCGAAACGCAGGCGCCAGAGCGCCTCGCCCATGGGCGAGCGAATTGCATTGCGGCCGCAGACAAAGAGCACCGAAGGCAGGCTCATGATGCGGCCCGCCGGTGCAGGGCACAGATCAGCGTGAAAAGACGCCTCGCCGTGTCGAAATCGACATCAATCTTGCCGGTCAGGCGCTCACGCAGCAGGGTCGACCCCTCATTGTGCACGCCGCGCCGCGCCATATCGATGGCCTCAATCCGCTCCAGCGGCGCATCGCGAACAGCCTCGTAATAGCTTTCGCAGATCAGGAAATAATCCTTGATGATCCGGCGCAGCGGCCCCAGCGCAAAGACAAAGCCGCGCACAGGCGTGTCGTCTTCCTGGCGGACATCAAAGACCAGTCGGTCATGCTCGATCGCCAGTCGCAGCGCATAGGGGCCATCAGCCTCGCCATCCGGCCGGAAACGATTGCCCTCCAGCAGATCCGCGATCGCGACGCGGCGCTCGTGATCCGCATTGACGTCGCCCGGCCCCATGCTGGCACCGTCGAGGTCGATACTGACAATCCTGTCTCCGGATTCGCTCATGGCGCGGGTGTCTCTCCGTCGGCTGCATCGACATCCGTGTCGAGGGCATGTTCCGGTCGGGCCGATGCCCGCCAGGGGCGGGACAGGTCGACCAGGACTACATCCAGGCATTCGACATCAAGGCGCAGCTCGCCGCCACCGGAAAATGTGCAAATCACCTGTCCGGACGGCATTTCGCCCGGTTCGAAGTGCATGGAGAGGAGATTGACCACAGCATCCTCGGCGCCCTGGCGGATATTGGCCGAGCGCGCCGCTGTAACCTGACCGATCTGGACCCCGCTCCGCACCCGGCGGTCACGCCGCCCCGCTTCCCAGCAAAACCGGTTGAAGGCCATCGTGAAAGCACGCTCGCGGCGCGAATAGGCGAAATCTCCCAACAGGGCGACCGCATCCTGGAGCGCGGCGGAGACCGCCTGCAAGTCCTGCTCGTCCAGCGCAGTCAGTCGCAAGGGAGAAACCATCATCCGTCGTCCTGTCTCAGGCCCCGTCGGGCAAGCGTTCGATGCGGGCGCCACAGCCCGAAAGCTTTGCCTCAAGCCGTTCAAAGCCCCGATCGAGATGATAGACCCGGTTGACCACGGTTTCGCCCTCGGCGGCAAGACCGGCAATGACCAGGCTGACTGAAGCCCGCAAGTCCGTCGCCATGACCGGTGCACCGCGCAGGCGCTCGACCCCGCGCACGACCGCTTCATTGCCATGCACCGTAATGTCGGCGCCCAGGCGCGCGAGTTCCGGCGCATGCATGAATCGGTTCTCGAAAATCGTCTCGCGGATGACCGAAGACCCATTGGCCAGCGCCATCAGGGCCATGAATTGCGCCTGGGCGTCGGTCGGGAAACCCGGGAAGGGCTGGGTTTCGATGTCGACACTGTCCAGGCGGCTGCCATTGCGGGCGACGCGCACGCCATCATCCACCGCCTCAACCGTCACGCCCGCCTCATGCATGGACGACCAAAGCGCCTTGTTGTGGGCGAGCACCGCGCCTTCCAGCACCGTATCGCCGCCGGCCGCGGCGACGGCCAGGGCATAGGTCGCGGTCTCGATCCGGTCGGCCACCACCTTGTGGGTCACACCGGACAGGCGCGCTTGACCCTGGATGCGAATGGTCGAGCTCCCCGCGCCTTCGATAGTAGCGCCCATCGCCGTCAGGCAATCGGCTAGGTCAACGATCTCCGGCTCACGCGCGGCATTCTCGATGACAGTCTCGCCACGCGCCAGGGCGGCCGCGAGCATGGCATGTTCGGTTGCGCCGACCGAGGCAAAGGGCAAATCAATTTCCGCGCCGACCAGACCACCGGATGGCGCCTTCGCGGTGACATAGCCCTCGGCAATCTCGATCTCCGCCCCCAGCGCCTTGAGCGCCTTGAGATGCAGGTCCACGGGTCGAGCGCCAATGGCACAACCGCCCGGCAAGGAGACGCGGGCATGGCCCTCACGCGCCACCAGCGGCCCCAGCACATTGAAGCTGGCGCGCATTTTCCGGACCAGGTCATAGGGGGCATAGGTATCGCCGATGGACGCCGCATGCAGACGCAGCTGAGCCGGCTCCGCTTCGCAAATCTCGACGCCCAGCTTTTCCAGCAGATGCCCGAGGAAGCGGCTGTCGGCGAGCCGCGGCATCCGGGTCAGGACGAGCGGTTCATCCGTCAGCAGCGCGGCCGCCATCAGTTTCAGCGCCGAGTTCTTGGCGCCGCTGATATCGATTCGACCTTCAAGACGCGCGCCGCCCTGGATGACAATCCGGTCCATGAGACCTCCTTAAAACCCTGATGCGCTTGGCATGACGAAAACAGATCGCCATCCCAGTATCCGATCCGGGCGGCATTATGACGGGTCGGTGGACTTTTCTGAGGCGTTTTGTGCAGCCGCGCTGTCATTTTCCGCCACCGCGTCCTCCGGCTTCCGGGCGGCCACCTTGCGACGGCGCAGATTGGCACGCAGCGCCTCGGCCAGGCGCGCTTCCCGGCTGTTCGGCGCGGGTTGGACGCGTTTCTTGCGTGGCGGCTTGGCGGGGGGATCTGTGGGCGTGTTCATGCAATTGGTCATGTCGAACGCTGCACATCACGTCAAGACACTCTTGGCGTGGCGACGGGCTTGCGTTATATGCCCGGCTCTCGCTCGCCGAAAGGCGACCCGGCGCCGCTATAGCTCAGGGGTAGAGCGTTCCCTTGGTAAGGGAGAGGTCGAGTGTTCAATTCACTCTAGCGGCACCATTTTCCGACAGCGCCTTGAACGACACCCCTTCGGGGACAGGACTTGTGGTCACGGCCCGGTCTGTTATTGGCTTTAGCAACAGGTCGCGCTGGCACCATCCGGCGCACTGGGCCGGCGCACTGGGGAAGACGGGGGACGACGTGCGAGTTTTCCAATCGGACTGGATCAGGGCCGGCGGCGCCCTTGCGGTCGCCATGTCCGCAGCGGCCGGTATTATCGGCGCGCAGACCACCGCCGCAGTCGCGCCCGCCGGCGATGCTGTCGTCTACAGCATTCTTCACATGACCGAACGCATGGCGGACCGGCAGGCATGCCCGCTTGATCTGGGTGAGGCGCGCGCCAGAATCGAGCAACACCACGCGACATCCGGCCTGACGCTCGAATACAGCCCGCTTGCCGACGGCCCCGACGTCCTGCTTCATGAATTCTCCGCCGAGCACACCGCAATTGATACCAGCCCCACAGGCCGTTGCGCCTGGACAATCCAGATCAGCTATCAGGGCCGGTCCCTCGTCCATCACGCGGAAACCGAACCCGCAGACCTGCCGCTAGGCCCGGCGGGAATCACCGCAGAAACCGGCAGTCTGATCTCGGCACCGGCCCGATGAGCGCCTTCTTTGCCGAACAGGCGGCTTGGCGAGAGGGCCGGCTTGCGGTCGGTGACGGGCATGAATTGCATTGGGAATGCTGCGGCAATCCTGACGGTATTCCGCTCGTCTTCCTGCATGGCGGACCGGGCTCGGGTGTCTCCGCCAAATTCCGGCGCATGTTCGATCCAGCGGTGTACAATCTTGTCCTGTTCGATCAGCGCGGCGCAGGGCGCTCAACACCTCACCTGTCGCTGGTTGGCAATACCACCCAGGACCTGATCACCGACATCGAGGCCTTGCGCGCCCATCTCGGTATCGCGCGCTGGATGGTGTTCGGACCGTCCTGGGGTTCCACCCTCGCCCTTGTCTACGCCCAGACCCATCCTGAGGCCGTCAGTGCCTTGGTGGTGGAAGCGGTTTTCACCGCGCGGCCGGACGAATTGAGCTGGTGGCACGGGCCGGACGGAGCGCGCCGCTTCTTCCCCGATGCCTTCGCCGATTTCATCGCCCCGGTCCCGACTGCCCTGCGAGACGACCATGCAGCGATCGCGCGCTGGAATATCGACGCGATGAAGGCCGAGATCGCGGCTGGCATGCCGCATCTCGCCGATCTTGAAAACCCGGCGACCCCGCTGGAAACCCTGCGCCGCTCAGCGCTGTATCGCTGGACCGAGTATGAGGATCGGATGTCCTATCTCGACAATCCGGCCGAGACCGTACGCGCCGGCCTGAGCGCGCGGGGCCGGGACTTCGTCGCGGCGCATTCGCTCATCGAGGCCCATTATTTCAGCCATGCCTGCTTTCTCGAGCCGAACCAGATTTTTGACCAGGCAAGCCGTCTCGCCGACATCCCGATGGGCATTCTCCACTCGCGCTACGACATGATCTGCCCGGCCCGTGTCGCCTTCGATCTGGCACTAGCGTGCCCGCATGCCGATTTCCGCCTGGTGCCGATCAATGGACATGGCATGACCGAGGCCACCCAGGCAGAGCTCAACCAGCTCATGGCCGCAGTGACGGCGTCAATCCCGGGCTAGGCGTCCGGCGCGACCGGGCACCAGGCATGAATGGCGATGGCGACGCTCCCCCCGGTGAAGTCACCGCCATTGGCGGTGAGGACAATCGGGGTATCCGCATAAAAGGCCGTCGGACCGATGACGCCGATATTGCTCGCCCCGGCGGCCACGCCGAGCGAGCCGCCAAACTTGCTGGCGTCTCCGGCAATGCCGCAGTCAAAGGACGAGGCCCCCGTGATCGCCTCGCGGGTGCGAACCGAGACGCCGAACACCACAGACCGGGCGGGTATGACGATTGTCGAGTCAACGCTGCTTCCGGTCAGGCCTTCGACCACCTCATCGCCCAGCCAGGCCAGAATGGCGCCACCGGTCACGCCCTCGGCAAGGCGCTGCTCGGTCGGCGCCGCCCGCCAGCGCGATCCGAGCTCGTCCCAGTGCACATCGCAGGCCTCATCCCGGACATGGACCTGCCAACCGTCCTGCGGGCTGTAGGCCTGCCAGCTGCCATCGCGAAACACGGCGATATCGCCGGCACCAAAACCTGACCAGTCGTCGCCGCTCGCGCCCGCCGGAATCAACCAGCTGGCGCCCTCTCCCGGCTCGGCCGGTTGCGCCGCCAGTGTACGACTTTCCACAACGGTCCGAACCAGTGCATCGAGGCGCAGCAGCGCCTCATTCACGGTGACATGTTTTTGCGCCTGGGCCGGTTGGACGAGAGGCAGTTGAAGGGTCGGACTGGTCTGGGACATGGGTTATCTCCTCGCTGGCTCTCCAGTCTGTGGCAAGATGGGGGCGTGAGGATTGCACTGTGCACTGTCCACGCTTCAGGCGGCCACTTGACGCGCGGACTGTGCGCGCATTTTCTCCGCCGCAGAACGATAACGAGATGATCGAGGACATTCGGGCATGACCGACTCTATCCGCAGCCTCGCCGGGGATTTCCCGTCGCAATCGCCCGACAGCTGGGCCTCTCTGGCCGAGAAGGCCCTGCGCGGCGCGGATTTCGCGGAGACACTGGGGCGCTCGACGGTCGACGGCATCGAGCGCGGTCCGGTTTTCTTCAATCGGCCAGACGCGGCGCATGCGGTCGATTCGACACCGCGCGACCTCTTCTTGCCCTGGGGCATCCGACAGACCCTCGTCGAGGCCACGCCCGAGACGGCCAATGTGGCCGCACTTGATGACCTGATGGGTGGCGTTTCCGAGATCGAGCTCCGACTCGACCCGAGCGGCGCGCACGGTCTCAAAGCCAATGAAATCGATCTGCTGGACGCGGCGCTCAAGGGGGTCGATCTCACCCTGGCCCCGATCCATCTGGACAGTGTCGGCGGTCAGGGCCATCACGCCCATCTCTTGCTCACACTCTTCGCCCGACGCCGCATCGACGGCGAAGCGGTCAGTGGCGGGCTTGGTTTACACCCGGTGGAGCGGGCGGCACGCCAGGGCATCGCGCTGGACGATCAATGCTTTCCGAAGGCTGCAGAACTGACCGAACTGGCCCAGGCCGCCTTTCCCAATCTGAAAATCTTCCGCTGCGAATCCGCTCACATGTTCGAGGCCGGGGCCAGCGAGGCCCAGGAATTGGCGATCATGGCCGCCTCCGCCGTGACCTATATGCGGCTGATGATGGAAACCGGTCTGGATGCCAATTCCGCCGCCCGTGCAATTGAGGCCCGGATGGCAGCGGATGCCGATATCCATCTGACCATCGCCAAGCTGCGCGCCGCCCGTCGCATCTTTGCCCGCATCGCCGAGAGCTTCGGGGCTACGGGAGAGGCCCGTCGCCTGACACTGCACGCCACCACGGCCGGGCGCATGCTGTCAGCGAGCGATGCCTGGACCAATCTGATCCGCAATGCCTGCGCCGGCTTTGCCGCCGCCGCCGGCGGCGCCGATGCGATCACGGTCCGCCCCATGACCGATGCCATTGGTCGCCCGACCCGCTTCGCGCGCCGCGTCGCCCGCAATCTCCACATCCTGCTGGCCGAGGAGAGCCATCTCGGAAAGGTCACCGACCCCGCGGCTGGCTCCTATCTGCACGAAACCCTGTCCGATGCGCTCGCCAACAAGGCCTGGGCGCTCTTCCAGGAGATCGAGCACCGAGGCGGACTGGTCGAGACCTTTGCGTCGGGCTGGCTGCAAGGCGAGATCGCCACATCGCGCGCCGCCTATCTCACCCGCATCGAAAGCGGCCAGACGCCCATTCTCGGCGTCACGCAATACAAGGATCCCGATCCGAGACCGGTGGAAACAGAGGGCGAGTGGCCCGACCTCGATGCGGCGGAGGGGGCGCTGACCGCGACGCGTTTCGCCGCCGGCTTCGAGTCCGCGAAGGAGGCCGCCCAATGACCCGTCCGACCGACGCGACAGCACCGGATTTCACCACCATCGAGCTGGGCGACGCCCGCAGCCCCGGCGCCGGCTCCCGCGAACCCTGGACGCCCGCCGAGGGCATCCCAGTCCAGTCGCAATACCGGGCCGAGGACAGCCACGACATCGATTTCCTGGGCAGCGTGCCCGGTGCCGCGCCCTTTGTGCGCGGCCCCTACCCGACCATGTATGGCCAGCGGCCCTGGACGATCCGGCAATATGCCGGTTTCTCTACGGCCGAGGATTCCAACGCCTTTTATCGCCGCAATCTGGCGGCCGGGCAGAAAGGCCTCTCGGTTGCCTTCGACCTGGCCACGCACCGCGGCTATGACAGTGACCATCCGCGCGTTGCCGGTGATGTCGGCATGGCCGGCGTGGCCATCGACTCGATCTACGACACCCGCACCCTGTTTGACGGCATTCCGCTGGACCAGATGTCGGTCTCAATGACGATGAATGGCGCCGTCCTGCCGATCATGGCGCTCTACATCGTCGCGGCCGAGGAACAGGGCGTACAGCCGGAACGACTCTCGGGGACAATCCAGAACGACATCCTCAAGGAGTTCATGGTCCGCAACACCTATATCTATCCGCCGGCGCCCTCGATGCGGATCATTTCGGACATTTTCGAGTATACCTCGCAGCACATGCCGCGCTTCAACTCGATCTCGATCTCCGGCTATCACATGCAGGAGGCGGGCGCTCCGGCGGATCTGGAGCTGGCCTATACGATCGCTGACGGGCTGGAATACATCCAGACCGGGATGGATGCCGGCCTCGACGTCGATAGCTTCGCGCCCCGGCTCTCCTTCTTCTTCGGCATCGGCATGAATGTCTTCATGGAGATCGCCAAGCTGCGGGCCGCGCGCCTCCTGTGGGCCAAGCTCGTGAAAGAGCGCTTCAACCCGAAATCCGACAAGTCGATCTGCCTGCGTACCCATTGCCAGACCTCCGGCTGGTCGCTGGCCGCCCAGGACGTGTTCAACAATGTCGGCCGCACGGCCCTGGAGGCCATCGCGGCGGTGGACGGGCACACCCAGTCCCTGCACACCAATTCCCTCGATGAAGCCCTCGCCCTGCCGACCGATTTCTCGGCCCGTATCGCCCGCAACACCCAGCTCCTGCTGGCCGGAGAGGCGCATCTTTGCGACGCCATCGATCCCTGGGGCGGCAGCCACTATATCGAACGCCTCACCCATGACCTCGCCGCCAAGGCGCTGGACCATATCGCCGAGGTCGACGAACTTGGCGGGATGGCCAAGGCCATCGAGGCCGGCATTCCCAAGCTGCGCATCGAGGAAGCCGCCGCCCGCACCCAGGCCATGATCGACAGCGGCCGCCAGACCATCACCGGGGTCAATAAATTCCGCCTCGATGAAGAAGAGGATGTGCCTGTCCTCAAGGTCGACAATTATCTCGTCCGCAAGCAGCAGATCGAGAAGCTGGAACGCCTGCGCGCGGAGCGGGATCCGAAGGGGCTGAAAGCCGCGCTGGACGCCCTCGCCGAAGCGGCGCGCACCGGCGACGGCAATCTGCTCGCTCTCTCGGTCGATGCAGCCCGGGCCAAGGCCACGGTTGGCGAAATCTCCGACGCCATGGAAACCGCCTTCAATCGCCACGTCGCCAAGATCAAGACGGTCAAGGGCGTCTATGGCGAGGTCGCCGGGGATGATGACCGGGTGAAGAAAGCCCGCTCCCTCGCCGAAGCCTTCGAAGCGCGCTTTGGCGAGAAGCCGAAAATCCTGATCGCCAAGCTGGGCCAGGACGGCCATGACCGCGGCCAGAAGGTTGTCGCCTCCGCCTATGCCGACCTTGGCTGGGAGGTTGTCGTCGGACCGCTCTTCCAGACACCGGAAGAAGCCGCCGCCCTCGCCGTCTCGGAGAAGGTTCACGCCGCGGCCGCCTCATCGCTCGCGGCCGGTCACCTCACCCTCGTCCCGGAGCTGCGCAATGCCCTGTCCGAACAGGGCCGCGAGGACGTTCTGGTCATCGTCGGCGGCGTCATCCCGCCGGATGACGAGCCGGTCCTGCGCCAGATGGGCGCCGCTGCGGTTTTCCCGCCCGGCACCGTCATCGCCGACAGCGCCCTGGTCCTGCTGGAACGAATGGGAATGGAGCCGGAAGCCGCCGAGTGAGCACGCGTCGGCGTTTCAGGGTATCGTGACCACGTGGAAGTCGCGATCGTCCTCACCCAGCCGCTGCAGCACTACGCGAAACTCGCCCTCTGGCAACATCAGCGTTGCGGCCCGTGCGCCCGGCTCGATCAGTATCTGGTCCGTCGGGATCGCGTCCGGGCCATCCCCGACCCGAAAGGCCTGCAACAGGCGCAGCTCTGCCTCGGATTCGGCCGGCAACAGGTACAGAACGCCCTCGCGACCAAGCAGGTCGACAAACCAGTGTGGGCGGCTCTGAATGTCATCATGATCGGGGTGGAAAACGATTACATCATTGTATGGCGTACCAAACAACGCGCCATTGGCACGGCGAAATACTGTCGGCTCGATCATTGGATAGCGCTCGGATATCCCGTTCCACATCCGCCGCATCGAGGCCCAACCTGCAACCGGATCACCGCGTAGCTGGTCAATCGTCAGCGGATCTTCGCCGAGCAACTCGGCCAGGTGCGTCCCCATGAACACCGTCTCCCGACCCTCCGTATTTTCCGAATGATGGCCCATGCCGACATGCACGAGAACGCGCGCATCCGGGTCATCCGCGAGCGCTGAAGCCAGGTTCTCGGCTTGCATTCTCTCCCGGTGGCGAGCGTAGCCGCGACCATCGCATTCCGGACGACAGTCCTGCGCCCGCGTGATTTCATAGGCGACCAGTTCCATTCCGGAGCCGTGGGCGAACTCCACCGCATCAGCGAAAACCGGATCATTGATATAGTGCCCAGAATTCCTTGCCAGATAACCGTCCGCAGTAATTTGGATCGCTGTTTCGCTATGAAAAGTCTCCGCCGCAAAATGCGTAAACCCGTCGTCACGCAAGGCCCGGAGCAAAGCGTTCATGAAAGCGCGCTGCCGCGAATTTCCGTGCGCCTCATTGATCATCACAATGCGATGTGAGCGCGCCAGTTCCCGTAGGGTTTCGATCGCGGGCGAAGGTGTCAGCCGCCCCAACTCAGCCGGGTCGGACCCATTTTGCCCGACAACGTCGTAATCCGGAGACTGCGCAAAATCAGCCAGTGCGCCATCGGCATCGCCGACATAGGCGCGAAACGTGCCGCGAAGCTGGTGCCACCCCCAGGCCTCGTCCTCTGTCGGCTGATATGCATCGATCAGGGCAACCGCGTCCAAGTAACGACCTCCGCCGAGCCCGACACGGTAGGCCTGGTCCCAGACCTCCAAAAGGTTGGTCTCGTTTTCAGCAATCCGCTCTTCAACAAATAGCGCTGCCGTCAGGACAACCAAGCCAAAGACTGAAACCACAGCTTCCTCCAACTCAACTCTTGGCCAGAGAATAACAATCTATAATTGCGGTCAACTCAGGCGCGTTCATCCACGCGTCAGACGGGCTGTGACAGGGTTCTGCATGAACCCTGTCCATGGAGCCCGCCTACGGCATTTCTATCTCGCCCAGTTCCCGATCCGCCTCACCGGCGGATTGGAGCATGAGACGATAGCGACCCGCCGGCAGCATCAATGTGACCGGACCGGTCTCGCCTTCCCGTACCAGGTACTGGTCCATCGGAATGGCACCATCCCCCTCGTCCGCGACGAAGGCCTGGACAAGGAATGGACCGGTGACCGGCAGGCTCTCGGCGGCGACAATGTGGGGCGAACGGTATCCATCCATTGCCATCCAGTCCGGACGGCCGCCCGGGCCAAGTTGCAAGAAAGGGTGCACGACCAGCATGTCGACCGTGCGCTGGAATGTATCGTTGAACCAGCCGCCATTCGTGTCGCGGAACGCGGTGGGACGTGTGATGTCGAAATGTTCAGCCAGACCGACCGGGACGGGCGGGTTGTAGCCGCTGCCATAGATCGTGCCCTGTTGTTGATCGACCGTCAGCGGGTCGATCCCGGTCAGGGCCGTGAGCTCCGCTGCCATCCAGCCGTCCAGAATGCCGTCGCCATCATCGTCGCCGGTTTCGTCAAGATGCTGATAACCGACAAAGACCACGACCCGGCTGTCCGGATTGGCATCCAGGAAAGCGGCAAGATTGGTCGCCTGCGCGCGCTCCCGGGCCCGGATCTGGGCCGCCTGGTCACACTCGCCGCTACAGCGTTGCTCCATGGTGACTTCGTATCGCACCAGGCCCAGACCCATCGCCATCGCCGAGCGAACCAGGTCGCCGAACACCGGCTCCATTGAATAGAATCCCGTATTCCGGGTCGGATACCCCAGTGAAACCGCCTCTTCGACCTGCTCGGGACGACCGAAGGTTTCCGCGGCAAAGTGTGTAAATCCATCATCGGCCAGCCGACGCAACAGACGCGTCGCGAAAGCACGGTGCCGGGCGTCATTATGGGCTTCATTGATGATCACGACTTGTCGCCCGGTCGCGGCCTCGGCAATGGCGTCCACGGCATCGACCGGAAACAGACTTGCCAGAACCGGGTCCAGCGCTTCGCCGGGTTCCACCGGCTCCCAGCCCTCCGTCATGCCGTATCCGAGAAAATGCCGCCCCGTCATGGAATAGACTGATCGCTCGAACTGCGCGACGATCTGGCTGGCGACTTCCGGCGGGAAATTGGCCGGTGCCTCGATAAGGTCGAGCGCGTCCAGATATCGGCCGTCGCGCAAAGCCTGCGAATAGGACAACTCGCCCTGTGCCTCGGCAGTAGCGCTCAGGGCCATAGCCGCCAAGACAGCGCAGAACATAGGTCTGATTTTCATGAAACCCCCTCAAAACAAGCTGCTCGCGATGCGTGTTCATCCTCACAAAACACGCACACCCGCCTGCCGCGTTCAAGTCATTCATGCGCGAGACAGCCAAAGCATGGCACAGTGCGCAGGTCTCAACAGCGAGGTTACGACATGAAGCGCACCCTGGTTACCCTGGCCATGCTGAGTCTCGCCGCCTGCGCGTCCGCGCCAACCACGTATGGCCCGGCCAATGGCAGTGATCGCGGCTGGTCACAGACGCGTATCGAGCAGGACCGTTTCCGGATCCGCTTCGAAGCCGGTTCGGACATGGCGTTTGACGAGGTGGAATTGATGGCGTTGCGCCGGGCTGCCGAGGTCACGCTGGAACAGGGTGGCGAGTGGTTCGTTGTCACCAGCCGCAATGCCGAGGGCAATGATCGCAATCCGGTGGGTGTCTCGACCGGCATCGGGATTTCGACGGGCTCGCGCGGATATTCGTCCCGCGGGGTCGGTATCGGTCTGAATTTCGACGCCTCGGCCGGCGAGAAATCGGTCTCGCTGGAAGTCCTGGTCCGCTCGGGCCCGCGCCCTCAGGATGTTCGCGTCTATGATGCGCGCGAAATCCTCGCCAATGCCGCAGGCCGCTGACGCCGCTCAAGCCTCCGGCAGCAAACCCAGCTCGCGCTGCTTCTTCTTGGGCAGACCGGCGGCGATGATGGCATGCGAGCGCTCGAGATAGGCCTGCAGGTCATCATCCGTGAGCGCGCCAGGGGCGTGAGACTGAATCCAGGTCATGCCCCGCGATGCAAGGTAAGGGGCCGGGCGAAGCCCGTCCTGCTCCTTGAGAATTTCGAAGGAGAGCGGCGTTACCTTGAAGGAAATGCCCGCATGATCGCTGTCGGACCAACCGGCGACGGCGAACACCTTGCCGCCGACTTTCCAGACATCCGCGCCGCCCCATTGTACGACGTGTGAGGTCGCGGTCAGGCCGCTGCAGAAACGGTTGAATTCGTCCCGATCCATACCGGATCAGCCCGCCAGCGCCTTCGCCTGCCCGACCCAGTCATCGCGACGAATACGTCCGCGACCATTTATCTTGTCGTCCCAGCGATCAATGTCCTCATCCGTCCAGGCCGCGATCTGGCTCACCGAGGTGACACCCTCCGCGTTCAGGGCGGTCGCCGCTTTCGGCCCTAATCCCTTGATCACACACAAATCATCAGAAGACGCCTCATTCGCGCCCGACTTGGAAGCGGCCTTCAATTTCGGCTTCGCCGTCGAGGCCGGCTTCGCCTTGGGCTTGGGCTTGCCTGGTTCGGACTTTGCGGCCGGCGCCTCGACCGGAGCCGTCTCGGGAATAGTCGACAGCTCTGGTACCGGGGCAACTTCAGCACTCGCGTTGCGAACGACGCTTTCGGCCTCTCCCAGCCGACGCGCCAGATTTTCGTTCTCGTGGCGCAGTCGGGCATTCTCGGCGATGGCGGCGTCGGCTTCGGCGCTGCGCGCATCACCGGACCAGAGCTGGTAGCCAACGAAAACGCCGAATCCCACGGCCAGCACCAGCAAAATCCCCATTTCCCAGATCAGGTAAAACATGCTTCAGCCCTCAAGCGGCGCAATTGCGAATGATATGGCGCTGTCCTGGCGATCCACCAACACAACGGCGATGCGTGTATCCTCTGCGACGACTCCACCCACCAGGCTGGTCACTTCCGCGACCCTGGCGCTGTCCAGCTCGGCATCCGCTGACTCACGGCGAATGGACACGGTCATGGCCGCGTCATCCGGACAGGTCGCGAACATGCGCCCGACCCGGCGCAGGGCCACCGAGGTGAAGGGGCTCGGCGTGGAACCGGCCCGTTCAAAACGCAAGGTCTCAGTGCCCTGGGCGGCCAGAACGACTGCCGAACAGGCGGCCACATCCTCGACCCGGACGACGGCGGGCGCCCCGGATGGCGTGACCACACTGGCAGCCCTGAACGGCACCGGCATGGCGGCGAGCGCCTGGCTGACCGATTGCGCGACTTGCGGGTTGGGCGCGTCACCGACCAGGGCGCCCTGCTCACCGCGCAAAACAACGGCGCCGCGCTCGAGCCGGGCGAGCTGTCCGAGCAGACGCTTGGCCGCCTCTTCCCAGTCCGGTGAGGCCGAGCCCCCGGGGACAAGTGTTAGATCGGTGTCTGCGCCCTGCGGAAAATTCGCGGCCGCGTAACTGGCGATGGCGTCGCGGGCGCCGGCGTCCGTCGCATCGCCACGCACAAGGACGCGGCCATTCAACGCCACATCCGCGCGGAAAACAAAGCCGGACTGGAGGCGGGCTTCGATGGTCTCATCAATGACACGCGTCACACCGCCCGCGACCACACCGCCGCTCCAGGTGGAGGCCAGGACCGTATCCAGGGCGTCGGCTCGCGCTTCATCGTCCGGCGCGGCACCGGTCACAATGGCGCGTTGACCGTCCATCCGGACGCTGGCCCAGTCATGCCCGCGCAGCGTTAGCGCTTCCCGGGCGCCCGATGCGAGGCGCGATTCGATAGCACCAACCGAGAACGGCCCGAAAGAGAACAGGATCACGGCGGCGAACAAGACGATTCCGGCCGCCATCAGCAGCGTTTTTCGTATGCGGGGTGTCATGGCGAGGTCGAACATGATTCATCCATAGAGTGTGGCCAGACATCACCGGAAAAAGGCGGATTGAAGGCCAACGTCCACTCGGGAAATAACATTAAAGGTCAGGCACCTCCATAGGGCAAGCAGCGCCTGGTGATACAAAAAGGGCCGGAGCTTGCGCTCCGGCCCTTCGAGCATTCGGTGAGGAAGTGCCTAGTTGCGCAGGCGCAAGGTCAGACCATAGGTCCGCGGCGTACCGAGGAAGCCGTTGAACGAGCCGGACTGGAACGGTCCATCAAAGCCGACCTGGATATATTCCTCGTCCAGAAGATTGCGGCCCCACATCTCCAGCGACCAGGAGTCGCTCTCGCTGCTGATTCCGACGCGACCATTGAACAGGGCGTAGGCATCCTGAACCTTTTCCGGGTCCAGATCGGAACCGGTGTTCTGTTCGGACATCCAGCGGCCATCCAGGTGTGCCAACCAGTTCATGCCATTCTCGAACTGGCCCTCATAGGTGATGGCACCCGAAGCGTACCATTCCGGCGCCAGGGAGAAGTTCTGGCCCGACAGACGATCAACATCCGGCGTGCCGGTCGGTGCGAACGTGTCATAGGTTGCGTCCGCATAGGTCACGCCACCCTGAACCGTCAGGCCCGGCATGCTTTCCGGAAGCCACAGGATTTCAGCCTCCGCGCCGCGCGTCTGCGCGCCGTCAATGGTCGTAACAAAGAAGGCAATACCGTTGAAAGTATTCAGCTGGTAGGTGCCGAAATCGGACTGGAACAGGTAGAAGTTGGCGAGGATGGTATCATTCGCCCACTCCGTCTTGATACCCAGCTCGAAGCTGTCGACCGTCTCCGGTTCGAACGAAGCCGGATAGGACTCCGGATTGCTCAGCACATTGGTGAAGTTGACAGGATCAGAGCCGGCCTGCGTGAAGCGGTCGAGGTTGAAACCACCCGCCTTGTAGCCGCGCGAATACGTCCCGTAGACGAGCAGGTCGTCGTTGAAACGATGCGAGAGCGAGAGCAGGCCCGACATCTCATTCTCTTCGATCGACTGCGTGTGGTCGATCATCGAGTAGACATCACGGCTTTGCGGCAGACAGGTGAACGTCCCCAGCTGCGCCAGCGAAGCCGCAGGCAGGCTCGTGGCCCCGGAGAATGCCGCCAGAAGCGCCTGCGCACCCGGCGTGGTGAAGTCGAGCGCCGGCCCGAAGGCATGCTCCCAAACCGCACAGGCCGGGCTCACGCTATCGCCGAAATCGAAGGTCGCCGACTTGTCGGTGCTAGTATGACGAAGACCGAAGGTCAGGTCCGTGCTGTCCGTCATGTGCCACGTATTGTGGGTGAAGAAGGACAGGCTTTCCGAACCCTGATTGTACTGGTCGCCATTGACGTTCCAGGCACCGGCCGGAATGCCCTGACCCGGCGCCAGGCCGACAAAACCGGGAACCGGATTGCCGAGGAAGGCAGACAAGCCTGCCAGGCCATTGGCCAGATCGGTGACCGTGGTCGCGGACGCGCCACTGGAGGCCAGCAATGACAGGAAAGGCTCGAAATGAGCGCCGGTGCGAATACTGTCGCGGCGGATAAGCGTTTCATCCGAAAAGTAGGTCCCGACCATCCAGTCGAGGCTCTCGGTCGAACCGGCGAGGCGCGCCTCAAACGTAGTGGTGTCAAACTCGACCGTATTGTCGTCTGCAAGGCGATACACAATGTCCGCGCCGGTGAAGTCGGTGTCCTGGGCGGAGGCCAGCTGGAAATTGCGGTCAGACGCGATGATGGTGAGATCGAAATTATCGAACGCCCAGTTCAGCTCGCCCTGGAAGCCCGAATCTTCGATTTCCTGGGTCGTCGGGCGGTTGGAGTCGATCTGGCGGGAGAAGGGATCCTCTGAGCCCGGCAGCGGGCGGGCGCCCGGAACCAGTGCATTGATGATCGGCGATGTCGCACCCGACACCAGGCTCGGCGCACCACAGCAATCCTCGTCACGCTGGGTGTAATCAGCACCAAGGAGCAAGGTCACATTGTCGCTGATTTCAAACAGCAGCTGACCATTCAGGGTGTAAAAGTCCTGATTGGCGTCTTCAGTCTCTGTACGCGGCCCACCATGCGTGTTCACCGACTGGTAGCCGTCACGCTGGCGCTGAGCGACATAAACGCGGGCTGCGACGCTGTCGGACAGGCCGCCGGTCATGCCGCCGGAAAGCCCCCAGCCATCGGCGCCACCGCCGGAGACAGAGGCTTCGGCATGCGCGCCGAATTCGAACTCGGGCTGCTTGGTGCGCACATTGATGATGCCGGCAGACGTATTGGCGCCGAACAGGGTGCCTTGTGGTCCACGCAGGACTTCAATCGCCTGCAGCTCGCCAAGATCACCGAAGCCGATGCCGTTGCGGGACCGCGGCACGCCATTGATGACGATGCCGACGGACGATTCCAGACCCGGATTGTCACCGACGGTGCCGATGCCGCGAATACGGGCGGTGGTCGAAAATTCGTTGGTCGTCGACGTCACGTTCAGGCCCGGCGCGATGACGGCAAGGTCCTTGATGTCGCTGACGCCGGCATTGGACAGCAGCTCTTCACTGTAAGCGGTCACGGCGACCGGCACGTCCTGAATGCCCTCTTCGCGTTTCTGAGCCGTCACGGTGATCACGTCCACCGACCGGGCTTCCTGGGCAAAGGCTGATGCCCCGGAAATGGCGATCGCTGAAGCAGCGGCGAATAAAATTGTGCGTTTGGCGGATGACATTCTCTAACTTCCTCCCGTTGGGACGACGATCTTTGCGCCATTCCCTTTTTGATGCGGCAAATGGGACGCTCGCCCATCATGCAATGGCAATCTGATCGAATTGCCCCTTTGGGTGAAGCACATTTGCTGTATCGCCCACACGAAAAACCGCACCGAAGGTTCGAAAAGCCGCGCTTTTTGCCGTTCTGTTGCTACAGAGACACAACTATGACCTGCCGGTGTGACATGCGAGACTAGATCGCGCCGGGTTGCGCCAAGAGGATGAACGGAGAGTGTTTGTGATCAGACCGATAACAGGATTTCTTGCCGTGCTCGCCTTCGCAGGCGCAGCATGGAGCCAAAGCGATACGCCTCTTCAAGCGGAAACCGTATTTCAACTTGAAGCGGCTTCGGAGCCTCAATTCGCACCGGACGGGTCTGTGATCGCCTATGTGCGACGCACAAACGATGCTGCGAGCGACCAAACCCGATCTTCGATCTGGTTCATTCTGCCCGACGGCAACGGTCACCACGCTCTCATGGAAGACGCGACCGCGACCGGCATGCCACGCTGGTCACCGGACAGCCACTACCTGGCTTACACACGTGCCGGAGACAGTGGTGTCGACCTGCACGTTCGCGACCGCCAAGGCGTGGATCGGCGGGTTACCGAACTTCCCGGCGCCCCCGGTGGCCTCGCCTGGTCGCCGGATGGCCGCTATCTCGCTTACGCGGGTTTCCGGGCCCATCCAGGCCCGGTCGCCGCCCCCTTGCCTGCAGCACCGGCTGACAGCGCCTGGGCACCTGGCGCTCAGATCGAGGACCGCCTCGTCTTCCGGCTCGATGGCGCCGGAGAAATTCCACCGGGAACCCAGAATTACTATCTGGTCGAGCTGGAAACCGGCGCCATCACTGCCCTCAGCCAGGACACGCTGGGCGGGTCGAGCGACTTCGCCTTCAGCGCCGACGGCGAAGCCTTGATCTTCTCGGCCGATCGCCGCGAGCAACTGGGAGAATTGCCGCCCGACAATGAATTGTTCCGGCTGGACATCGCGACCGGAACCGTCACCCAATTGACGGACCGCCGAGGCCCCGACGCATCGCCGCGCCCGTCGCCGGATGGGCGGTGGATCGCCTATCTAGGCTTCGATGACCGCCGCATGGGCTACCACAACACCGAACTTTACCTGCGCTCGACGGAAACCGGCGAGACGCGCTCGTTGACGGCATCACTGGACCGCTCGGTTGGCAACCCGATTTGGACGGCGAATAGCGATGGCCTTTACGTGCAGTTCGACGACCGCGGCACGACCCGGGTCGGTCGAGTCGATCTCGACGGCGAGCTGAGCATTGTTGCGGACGGATTGATCGGCGCCACCTTCGGTCGCCCCTATACCGGTGGTGACTATTCGGTCTCCGACAGCGGCGATGTCGCCTTCACGCTCGGATCGCCGCAACAACCGGCTGAGCTGGCTATCACACGGGCCGGTGGCGCGCCGGAACAGCTGACCGATCTCAATAGCGACGTCCTTGCCGGTATCGACCTGTCGCCGGCCGAGGCGATCAGCTGGGCTTCGCCCGCCGACGGCCGCGAAATTCACGGCTGGGTACTCTATCCACCCGATTTCGACCCGGCGCAGAGCTGGCCCATGATCCTGGAAATCCATGGCGGCCCCTTCACCGCCTACGGCCCGACCTTCTCGGCCGAGCTGCAGCTCATGGCGGCAGCGGGATATGTTGTCGTCTACACCAATCCACGCGGCTCAACGAGCTATGGCTATGACTTCGCCAATCTCATCCATCACGCCTATCCCGGTGAGGATTTCGACGACCTGATGGGCGCGGTCGATCACATGCTGGAGCGCGGCTTCATCGACCCCGACCGGCTTTTCGTGACCGGCGGCTCGGGTGGCGGGCTTCTGACCGCCTGGATCGTCGGCAATACGGACCGCTTCGCGGCTGCGGCCTCGGTCAAACCGGTCATCAACTGGTCGAGCTTCGTGCTCTATTCCGACCTGCCGCAATTTTTCTATCGCTACTGGTTCGCCAGCGCGCCGTGGGAGGATCCGGACGAGTATTGGCGCCGGTCGCCGCTCTCCCTGGTCGGCAATGTCACCACACCGACGCTGATGATGGTGGGCGGCGCCGATATCCGCACGCCACGGGCCGAGACCGAACAATTCTATTCGGCGCTCCACCTCAATGGCGTACCGACGCGCTTGGTCATAATCCCGGAGAGCTTCCACGGCATCTCGAACTCGCGCCCGAGTCGCCTTCTGACCAAGGTCGCCGAGATCCTGCGCTGGTTTGAAGACTATGACCCCGGCCCGTCGGAGCGCGGAGCGCCGGAGTGAAACCAGTCAAGCTCGCCGCCATCCAGGCCGCCCCGGTCTTCTTTGACCGCAAGGCCTCGACGAAGAAAGCCTGCGCGCTGATTGCCGAGGCCGGTCGCGGCGGCGCGGACCTGGCCGCCTTCGGCGAGACCTGGCTGCCGGGCTATCCCTTTTTCATCGAGGCCCCCCTGAGTGATCTCTGGTGGGAGGCGGCGGCGCTCTATGTCGAGCAGGCTGTGAGGCTGGACGGTCCGGAGATTGCCGACCTGTGCCGCGCCGCACGTCAGGCCGGCACGGATGTCGTGATCGGCATTGCGGAACTGGACCCGGCGACGGAAGGCTCGGTCTATGCCAGCCTTGTCTTCATTTCGCGCGAAGGCGAACTGCTCGGACGGCACAGAAAGCTCAAACCCACCCATCACGAGCGCTCGGTCTGGGCCGACGGGGATGCGGAAGGGCTGACCGTGCATGCCCGCCCCTATGGACGCCTGTCTGGTCTGAATTGCTGGGAGCACAATATTGTCCTGCCCGGCTTCACTCTGATCAGCCAGGGCACGCAATTTCATGTCGCCGCCTGGCCCGGACGCGAACCGGAAACAGCGCCGACAGAGCCGGTCTGGTCACGCCAGGTCCTGCTGTCGCGCGCCTTTGCCAGCCAGGCTGGCGCCTATGTGATTGCACCCGCCGGCCTGCGCCTCGACGCCCATGTTCCCGAGCGCTTCAAGTCTCTCAACACGTTCGAGCATACCGGACAGAGCGTAATTATCGATCCGCGCGGCGAGCTCATTGCCGGGCCCGCCGAAGGCGAGACCATCCTCTATGCTGCGGCGAGCCTCGATGAAGTAAGAAAGGCGAAATCGGCCTGCGATCCGGCGGGGCATTATTCCCGACCGGACTTGTTCGAACTCCGCTTGGAGGGGCAAACCATCTACCCGACCCGGCAATCCTGAGCCGCAGGCGTCAGGTCAAGCCTCTATGCTTGGACGCGCACCGACCGCTTCACGCCACCGTGCGAGATTATCGAGGCCATCGGGCAGAGGCAGCTTAATCCAGCGGGTGAAGTCCACGAAGACATAGGCGGCAATATCCGCAGCCGAGAACGCCTCACCAGCCAGATAGGCAGCTTCACCCAGGCGCGCATCGAGGTCCTTGAGGCAGGCGGTCGCACGCGCCCGACCGCGCTCGACGAGTGCTGGCACCTGGGCATAGCGATTCGGCCCCGTAACAGACGAATCCTTGAAGAACTCGGACTGGTTTCGCAGCGCCTCGGCGACACCTGTCAGGCCCTCGCCCTCGACCCGTGCCGTCCACTCCGCCACCAGCGCCTTCTCAATCGGCGTGCGGCCCAACAGCGGCGGGTCGGGATAGACCTCCTCAAAATAGCGCGCGATCGAGCCATTATCGCTGAGCACGGTACCATCATCGAGCTCCAGAGCCGGTACGGTGCAACGCGGATTGATCGAGCGGTAGGGTTCCTCGAATTGCGCCTTGGCGCCGAGATCGACCTGCTCCATCTGAACGGCAATCCCCTTCTCGGCCATCAATATGCGGGCGCGGCGGGGGCTGGGGGCAGCGGTGTAGTCATAGAATTTCATGATGAACTCCTAGCGGAAGGCGGGCGGATGATCGTCGGCGACAGCGAGGCGGCGTTCCAGTTCACGCCCCAGCGCGACCAGATTGCCCTCCTCGAACAACGGCGCCCAGAGACTGGTGGTCTGGGGCACGCGATGGGTCGCGGCATTCTCGCCGACCGGATCACCGAAAATCGACCGGGTCGGGACTTGATTATAGCCCGATTTGAAGGCCAGTTGCGGATGGCCGGTATAATTGGTGATCACCAGGAGCGCATTGGCGAAATTCGGGCCAATCATCGCGTCCAGACCCTCCATCACCCCGTCCATCATCTCCATGACCTCGCGACGAAACCGGTCGACATTGATCAGATCGACCGCGGAGATGAAGCGGGCGCGGCGCCAGGTATTCGGCCAGGCCGCCGGGTCCTGCCAGACCAGACTGTCATCCTCCCCGGACAGGGTGAGATGCTCGAAGGCCGCCGCTGATTCCGCCTCCACGACGGCGAACAGGCCATCATAGGGCAGTGCCGGCAGCTCGATCTCGACCAGCTCCACGCCGGCGTCGCGCGCCGCCTCGAGCGCGGCACGGTCGGCATGCGTCCCGGCGTCGAACCAGGCCGGGTTATAGCCGACCCGCATCCCGGCGACGGATCGACCGGCATCAATCTCCAGCCCCATCCCGAGCGAGCCGGCATCTGCAGCGTCATAGCCGTTCAGCGCAGCCAGGACATGGCCGGTATCCTCGACCGAGCGGCAAATCGGGCCAATCTTGTCGAGCGACCAGCAAAGCGCCATCGCCCCATGGCGCGACACGCGCCCGAATGTCGGCCGCAGGCCGGTCGTGCCACACCGATTGGAGGGGGACACAATCGACCCGAGGGTTTCAGTCCCGATCCCGAAGGCCACCAGACCCGCGGCGGTCGCCGAGGCCGAGCCCGCGCTGGAGCCGGAAGACCCCTCCTCCAGATTCCACGGATTGCGCGTAATCCCGCCAAACCAGCGATCGCCATAGGCAATCGCGCCATTGGTGGTCTTGCCCAGCAGGACAGCGCCTGCGTCGCGCAGTTTGGTCGTCGCAGTCGCGTCAATCCCGGCCACCCGGTCCTGATAGGGCGTGGCCCCCCAAGTCGCGCGGACACCCGCGACATCGATGATGTCCTTCATGCCATAGGGAATGCCGTGCAGCGGCCCCCGGTCCTCACCGGCAGCCAATTCGCGATCAGCCGCATCCGCCTGGGCACGGGCAATCTCCGGCGTGACGGTGACGAAACATTCCAGCCTCGCTCCATGCGCCGCGATCCGGTCGAGATAGATATCGGTCAGTCGGCGCGCCGTAAGGGCCCCGCTGCGCAGCCACTGCCCCTGCTTCCAGACCGGTGCGAAGGCAATTTCGGCCGGATCTGACGGCAAGGGGCCTGCCGCGTCGGCGGACGGCGTGACCCGGCTTTCCTGGTCACGATAGGTGCGCGAGCGCAAGCGCGGATCGAAGACAGTCGCGGGCGACAGCGTGTTGGGCTTGGCGTGCGCACGCTGACGCGTCATGCGATCAATCCAGCCATCAATCTCGGCGACGACCATTTCCCGCTCGGCATCGGTATAGCTGATATCAAACAGGGATTCGGCACATTGCAGCGTCTCGCTGGTCACGGCGGGCGTACTGCCCCCTGCCGCACCGGCACCCTCCTGCCGGGCCAGCGCCGGGCCGGCTGCACCGGCTGTGACAACGGCGACGGCGCCGCCCTTCAAAAGGTCCCTGCGCGATGTCTTGATGCCGGACATGATCTCCCCCTTCATGCTGACTTGCGTCAGAAGGTGCGGCGCGCCGGACCCGACTTCAATAGCTTGCCCGACGAATGAGGCGCATTTCCCCTCAAAATTGCCGCAATCCGAGCCATTTCGCTTCACAATTGCAAATTAACCATGGTGTCAGAGCCAATCCGGCTTGGTCGCAAAAGGGGGAGGCCATGCCCTTAGATCAAAACGTTATTGAGGCTGATCTGGAACTTCGTCCCGATCTCGCCGAATTCCGCGAAACCCGGGCGCCTGGCGCCTTGATCCAATTGGGCCGCGCGCGCGCGATCGCGCGCGCGCGTCGCGAAGACCTGCTGAAATTCCGTCGCACCTGGGGTGGTGCCGTCGAGGATACGGCCGGCACAGACAAACCGGCCGTCAAGCCGATTGACCGCGCTGCCATCTATCCCAGCTCGCACATCCTGCACTTCTCCGTGCTGGCGACCCTGGTCCTGTTTGAAGGACTGGCCAATGCCTACTTCTTCTCCAAGGGCTCGGATCTTGGCCTGCTCGGTGGCTGGCTGCAGGCGATCACCGTCTCCTTCACCAATGTCATCGCCGCCTTCTTCCTGGTCGGTTTCATCGGTCTGCGCCACATGTCCAATCGCAATCGCCCGATCATCTCCGGCCTGGCTGCGGCGGGTGTGGCCGTTGGCATCGCCCTGCTCATCCTGCTCAATCTGACCGCGGCCCATTTCCGCGACCTGCTCGAACTGAACGCGGCCACCCTGGCCCTCGGCGGTGCCGAGATGACAGGAACCGTGCTCACGCCAGTCGTCGAGGCCCGGACCAATCCGTTCGGCCTGCAGACGCTGGAAGCCTTGCTGCTCTTCGTTCTGGGCACGACTTTTGCCGCGATTGCGGCCTTCAAAGGTCGCACCTTCGATGATGCCATCCCGGGCTATGGCGGCGTCACCCGTCGCCTGGAAACGGCCTCACGCGACCTGGAAAAAGCATTGGAGGCGGGCTGGAAAGACGCCAAAAAGCTCTCGCAGCCTGAACTGGAAGAATTGGTCGAAGCCAAAAATCTGCTCGATGATATCTGTCAGGACTTGGCCGGTCCGAGCGAGCGCCGCTAAGGTGATCCGCGCGGGCCGGGCTGGCCCGCGCGCTCACGGGGAGCGACGGAGGGGGCAATGTCCGGACGCGACGCCATAGGCCTGCTGAACCTGGCAATCATTGCCGCGGTTCTCGGCGGCATCACTTATCTCTACCTCACGCTGACACCGGAGGAGTATGACAGCCAGACCCTGTGCCTGGCCGACTCCTTCCCGCCCCATCGGGCGGTCGTCATCGACAAGACCGATCTCTACTCGCCGGAACAGGCCGCAGGGATTGAAGACCTGATCCTGTCCCAGCGCGATTCCCTCGCCGTCGGCGAGCGCCTCTCCCTCTACGAGCTCAATGAGAGCGGGCAATTGCGCAATACCAACAGCTTCTCCCTGTGCAATCCGGGCGCCGGCGAGCAGGTCAATCCGCTCTATCGCAATCCCGAACGCGTCCAGGCGCGCTATGAAGCGCTCTTTGCCGAGCCACTGGACCGCGCCCTTGCCGACCTGGTCCTGCCCAAGGATGCGCCGTCGAGTCCGATCATCGAAGCCCTGGCCCGCCTCGCCCAGGACCCGACTTTCGACACCACCGTGCCAGGCCGCCGCATCGTTCTGGTCTCGGATATGCTGCAGAATTCCGACATCTTCTCGGTCTATGGCCGCCGGCGAGGCGCGCTGGAAGACCGCATCCCACCCGCCGATACGGTCGCGAGGGCCATTCGGGATACCTATGGCGACAGCCTGCGCGGGGTTTATCTGGAGATTCAGCTCATCCCCCGCGACAACTGGGAGGCGGAGCAGCATGGTGCGCTCCAGGATTATTGGAGCGAAATTTTCCGGCGGCTCGGCATGGCGGTGATCTGGTCCGACATCTGACGTCCACCCGGTCGCCACCCCACCCGGTTATCCACAGGCAATGCCCGCTCTGCATAGAATATGCATTTATGCGCCCGGCGACCCACTCCACAATATGTTGTGTTGATCGCGACGACACACGCAACTGATGGGGCTCGCCATGGCGGTTTTCGCCGAAGATCGGGATGAAGAAACCGGCGCGACAGCGCCACGTTCGCTCGCCCCGCCGCCGCAGGCCTCCCTGCTTGACCGCGATGTGGTCTCCCTGTGTGCCCGCCAACGCCATCTGCTCGAGTTCGCTTTCCGTTTGGCCGATAATGGCCACACCCATGTCGGCGACGTGATTGCCCTGTTCCGTTACACATTGCTGGACCTCGCCGACGGTGAGGCCGATCTTGTTGACGGGCTGGAACGGATTCTGGGACATCTCGGGCTCACGCTCGATCAGCCCGCCCCCGGCTGGACGGCGCCGCTACCGGATGTAATTGACGTCCAGCTGGACTGAGTTTGATCGCAATCGGCTTTGCCTTTCCGGCAAAGGCCCCTATCTCCTGACGAGGTCCCGTCAGTCAGGTAGAGCCCATGATCACTGTCCATCATCTCAACAATTCCCGCTCCCAACGCATTCTCTGGCTGTTGGAGGAGATCGGGCTTGAGTATGAGATTCGCAAATATGAGCGCGACAAGACCACGATGCGCGCGCCGAAGGAATTGCGGGACATCCATCCGCTGGGCAAGTCACCGGTCATTACCGATGGCGACCTCGTAATCGCGGAGTCAGGTGCCATTGTCGAATACCTGGTCGACACCTATGCACCGGGCCTGAAGCCCGAAGCCGGGACAGCGGCCCATCGCGAGTATGTCTACTGGATGCATTTCGCCGAAGGCTCTCTGATGACGCCGCTCCTGGTGAAGCTCTTGACCGGACAGATCGAGAAATCAAAGGCGCCCTTCTTTGCCAAACCGATCATCAAACAGGTCGCCAACCGCCTGCGCGACGGGTTTGTCGACCCGGAATTGTCGTCGCTGTTCACCTTCATCGAATCCCATCTGGACCGCCGTGAGTGGATTGCCGGCGATGCATTCACCGGCGCGGACATCCAGCTCACCTTCCCGCTTGAAGCGGCCGTGGCCCGCGGCGGGCTGGACAGCCGCTATCCCAACCTCACGGCCTATGTCGCCCGCATGCATGCCCGCCCGGCCTACCAGGCCGCAATCGAGCGTGGTGGTGCCTATGGCATTGTCGGCAGCTAGACGGTCAGATCAGCGGTTGCGGATGCGTATGCCGATCTGGAACACGGCACCGGAATAGCTGCGCAGGTCGATATTGGACTCATTGTCGACATAACCCGCCTCGCCGTAGAGCGTGACCTGATCCGTCAGGCCATGCTCGACACGGCCGGTGGCGCGCCAGCGCGTATCCTCACGATCAAACATCTGGACCGCCGAGAAAGGCCCGTCATAACTGCGCTGGGAGGCCTCCAGACGGAGCTCACCGCGCGTATTTTCTCCCAGCGGCTGCCAGGTGCGGGCGCGCAGGGCGGTTTCCGAGAAACTGAAGCGGTCTGCATCAGCACTCGATGATGTGAAGAAGCCGGCCAGGTACCAGCCGGAGCGCCGGTTCTCGCCATAGCCATATTGCTCGATCCCGACCCGCCACTGGCGCTGGTCCAGACCCGCCACCACCTGATCACCGAAATCATATTGATTGGCGCGCAGGCGCAGCACGGTTTCGCGATTGGCCGCCGGCCGGTAGCGCATCTGCCCCTCCGCCTGAAAACGGGTGTAGTGACGATCGCTGTTGCGGTTCAGTACCGACGCCTCTGCGATCGCGCGCATCTGCCAATGCTCGCCTACCGGCGCCCAGTACTGGACACGTGGCGTGAAGAGGATGGAATTGAGATCGTCCCGGTCTTCATAACGACGCAGGCGGGCCTGCTGTTCGAAGCGCCAGACCCGTCCCTCACCGACCGGTTTGACAATACGCAGCCAGTTATTGCTGTCGAAGCCGGTCTCGAGGTCAAACGCGCCTTGCGGCTCCAGCACGTCCTGGTCGATGAACGGATCGGATCGCTCAACGGCATTGTCGGAACTGAACTCGATCCGGCTCTGCTGGGCTGTCGCCGCAGCCGGAAGCAGGATCAGGGCGCTCACGCCCGCCAGGAGGGTGGTCAAATGATGAGGCATGGCAGATCCCCCGAGATGCCGTATGGTTGCTTGGAGCATATCGCCGTGGCCGGAGTTTCACCATCGCCTCGGCGCCTTAATCTTGATATTTTCAAGTCTTAGGGTGGTTTCCGGGCCGAAATTGGGCGCGATCATTCAGCCGGCAGTCATACCGGCAAACCGGTCGCGGGACAGGAGTGTACATGGCAGGCAAGGATCGCCAGAACCGGTCGGGCGCCAGCAAGACGGCCCGGCCCGCCGACTTCTTCCGGTCCGTCGACAGCGCCCCCAAGGGGATCAGCATCAAGCGCGACCGCTCGGTGACGGACGGCTTCCTGATCAGCTTTCTGGCCCTGACCATATTGGCGCTCTCGGCTGCGGCCTGGGCGAATGCACAATGGCCGGGCAGCGTACCGACCGATCTCATCTTCTTCACGGCAGATCGCTTCAATGCGGTGCTCCCCATCCGCATCTTCCTGGTCATCTTCTTCATTGTCTACGCGGCCTATGCGCATGGTCCGATCCTGGCCCGGCTCAAACTCGGCTTCAGCTTCCTGATCAAGCTCGCCATGGTGGCGGCCATTGTCGATGGCGCGGCGCTCCTGTCCTGGCAGCAAGCCGACGCCGTCTGGCCGGTCCATGTCCAGCAAATCCTGGTCGGCCTTTCCGGCCTGGCGATCTTTCCCCATACCGTGCTCAACCAGGCCCGCCTGCCCGGCCCTTGCGGATCGCCGGTGCGCCGACGTGGCCGCTATTATGAATACTGGATGGTCAGTATCGCCGCGCTGGTCGCCGCTATCGGCGCCGTGGTCGCGATCACCCTTTATGATGCCGAAGTCGAGCAGTTGAGAAATCTCGCCCTGCTGGGCGGTATGGGCCCCGGCGTTTTCCTGGCGCAGCAATTCTTCACCGTCCAGCTGGCCGCGGTGGGAACGGTAAGAAATGCCCTGTCACGCCGACGCGCCTACTCACCCCCGGTCGCGGTACTCATCCCGGCCCACAATGAATCCCACCTTATCGCCCAGACCATTGACGCCATCGACGAGGCCGCGGCCCATTATGACGGCCCGGTGCGTATCCTGTTGATGGAGAATTGCTCCAGCGACGACACCGCCGAGATTGCCCGCCAGGCCATTGGCAAATGCCGTTGCGCCCGTGGTGAGGTCATTGAAAGCATCATCCCGGGCAAGGCCAAGGCGCTCAATCATGGTCTCGAACTGATCAGCGAAGACTATGTCGTGCGCATTGACGCCGACACCCAGATCGATCCGAAATCCCTGCGCCTGGCCATGCGCCATTTCGCGAGCAAGACCGTCGGCGTGGTCGGCGGGCTGCCCCTGCCTCTCAAGAAAACCGGTCTTCTCGACAAATTCCGCACGATCGAAGTGCTTAACCGGCACGGTTTCTTCCAGGTCGCCTTGGGCGCCTTTAACGGGATTCTGGGCATTCCCGGCATGTTCTGCATCTATCGCCGCGAGGTGCTGATGGAGGCGGGTGGCATCGTCGAGGAGATGAATGGCGAGGACACCGACATCGTCCTGCGCATGACCAATCTGGGCTATCGCGCCGTGTCCGATCCGCGCGTCAAATTCCGCACCGAAGTGCCCGACAGCATGGATTTCCTGCGCGAACAGCGCACCCGCTGGTTCCGCAGCCTGTATCATGTCTCCGCGCATAATCGTGGCATGCTCTTCCAGGGCAATCTCATCACTGGCGCCGTGGTCCTGCCCTTCACCCTGATCAATGGGGCGCGCCGGGCGATGATGGCCCCGCTGGCGATTTATGGCGCGGTACTCTTCTTCCTGTATGGGGGCATTTACGATCACCCGCACCTGACCACGGTGCTGGCCGTCATGTTCGGCATGCCTTTCATCATGGCCTGTGCAGTGGTCGCCTTCTGGCGTCGCCCGGACCTGATCCTCTACATGCCCGCCTACATGGCCTTCCGCCTGCTGCGATCCTACTACACACTCGGCGCGACGCTGACCCTCGTTTACCCAGGCTCGGCGAAAGAGCGACGCTTCGACCCGCCCAAACCGCTCGCGGTTCCGGACGGGGAGCGCATTGAACGGGTCGAAAAACCGCCGGTCATTGCAAAATAGGCCAAGGCCATGGCCGGGTGTTCTCAGCTCACCGGCTAGTCCAGCGTCAGGACCGCGCCTTCATCATGCACGACCGAAACCTGTTCCTGACCGATCGGCGAGGCCATCAGCGAGGGCGGCGTGCCCAGCGCGTGGGCGACCAGTCCGGGAATATCGACAACCCGACCCGGCTGCCCCGGCCCAGGACGCGCCAGGGTGGCGGTCACAGCCTGCAAAATCCCGACATTGGCGACCGCACGGATTTCTGCGCTGTTGACGCGGCGTGTATCCCGCATGACCAGACGATCACCCTCAACGCCGATTGGCAGCATGACATTGGATGGTGCGTGATTGATCGCAATAAACGGCTCGACTGCATCATTGGCCCGACCGGCGGTGGGGTCGACATAGTCGAAATCGATCACCGCGGTCAGCGGTACAAAGCTGGCGACAACTTCGGAACCCAATTCCAGCGCGGCCAGGCGTTCCCGGCCTTCCAGGCCTGACGGGAAACGCAGGGCCACCCGGTCGCGGAAGAGATGCGGGAGCCCGGCCAGGCCAGCCAGCGGCTCGGAGACCTCATCATAGAGAAATCCTGATTCCGGCAGCAGCTGAACCGGGTAGCGGCGCGCCGTGATGGTGCAGCCCCCCGCCTCGCGATGGCGCTGGACCGAGACGCGCAAGTCATTGCGCAGATTCTGGACCTCATGCGGCAGGTTCAGCGTGAACATGTTGAGGCGACCGGTTTCCATATGGCGGCTATCAATCAGCACACCATTGAGCTCGGTATGGACGAGATTGGTGAAATCCCCGGGGCCTTCCGGCAGGCGGATGGCCAGGCGCAGACGGTCCGGCACACGGCCATCCGGCAAGCTCGCCAGGCCGTAGCCGATATCCCAGCTGCGCGCCTCGGCGATGCGCTGGATGGACGTGTCCACCCCGATATCGCCAAAGCGGGTCATCAGCGCGTCGTCATGGGATTCAACGAACTGAGATGGGGACACGAAAGCCGTGCGCGCCAGCGGCAGCATGTCCGAGGTGATGAAATCTGCGACATCCATGCGCTCCGCCTCGGTCAGACCGAGATGGACGAAGTCTCCCTGGCGCCACAGCGTCGCCGCACCGCCATGCCCGTCATTGCCGAAGCGCTCGAAACCGCTGGCCGCCAACTGGGTATCAGACCCCAGCAGGATCAGGCCACGCGTGGCAAGGCGATAGCGGTCCAGCGACTCCAGATCCATGAACTTCACCTGATAGCCGCGCTGCGTCATGCGCGCGCCCAAACGCATCGCCAGGGGCACGAAGTCCGCTTCGCTGGTGGCCGGGACAGCAATGGTGACCTCGGCCGGCAGCAGGCTGACCACATCGCGCAGGGACGACACGGCGCTGCGCAGATCCATTTCGATGCCCGAGCGCGAATCCAGGGTCACGACAGCACCAATGGAACGGTCATTGTGGCAAAGCGCGTCAGGCAAATCGCCATGAAGCTGGATGCCGACATTCAGCTCCTGGCCATGTAACGCGCTTTCCGGCAGGGCGACCACCCAGCGAAATTCCCGTGTGCCCGGCACCAGGACGCGTTCCAGGACGCGCTCGCCATTCACGACGACACGCATGGCCGCGATGGCGCTTTCGGACAGGTCCTGCGTGCCCTGCAGGACGAGGCGCACCTGGCTGACAGGTGTATCGCGAACCGTCGGCAGGTTGATGCTGGCGTAAGAGGGATATCCGGAAATGAACAGGCCGTCGCTCTCGCCGATATCGGCCAGCGTCACCGCGGCCGGCTGTTCAGGCTCAGCGTCGGCACGTCCGGAAATGAGCGTGTCGAACAGGTCGGTGACGAACAGACCAAAACTGCCGCGGCCAGCATTGAGCGCGCCAGAATTGAACAAGGTGATCACGCTTCCCAGGGCGATGATGATGAGTATGTAGGAAAACCAGGGTTTTCGCTTCTGCTTGACCGTCGTCGTTGCCATCGGATCCCCCGTCGACCGATCCCTCGCTGGATCATTGGCCGGGTTGAAGTGTGTCCCTCGAATCCGACGCCCCCCAGCGTTGGAATGGTTAAGGGGTAATTCTTCATTGCGACCAAAGCGGGACGGATTGCGAAGAAATCTGGATCAATCAGGGCCAAAAATGGGCAGAACGAAACGAGCGGGCTACCTTGGGTAGCCCGCTCGATACAAACAGGTTTTGCGAAGTGGCCAGGCGTTATTCGCCGCGGAAATCGACATCCAGTTCGGCCGCAAGATAGACCAGTGCCGCATAGGCCGCGACATTCTGGGCCAGCTCGTCCGGATCGATCTTGTCCAGCGTGTCATCCGGCGTGTGGTGCAGGTCAAAATAATCGGACCCGTTCTGGTTCAGGCGCACGGTCGGCACACCCTGCATGGCCAGCGGAATGATGTCGGGTCCACCGCCCGGCACGTCGGAGCCACCGCGGATGATGCCCAGGGGCGCAATCACGTCGCCGATGGCATCGATGGCCGGATTTGCCTCGTCCGAGACATTCGAAACCAGCTGCCAGATCGTGCGGGCCCCGAAATCGGACTCGGTCGCCAGGACATGATTGGCGATCTCGTCGGCATGTTGTTCGGCATAGGCGCGCGCGCCCAGAAGACCGACTTCCTCGGCCCCGAACATGACGACCCGGATGGTCCGGCGCGGACGCTCGGGCAATTGCGCGATCAAGGCGGCAGCCGCCGTGGTGATGGCCACGCCTGCCCCGTCATCGACGGCGCCGGTGCCTTCATCCCAGCTGTCCAGATGGCCGCCGATCAGGACGATCTCGTCCGGCAGTTCCCGGCCGATCAGGTCGAGCACGACATTGCCGCTGGTGACTTCGCCGCGCCAACCGGCAGTCGAGCGGATCCGCATCTCGATCGCCTGACCGGAATTGTGCAAGCGTCGCAGATGGTCGGCATCCGGATTGGAAATCGCGATCACCGGGATCTCGGCCCATTCGCCATTGTTCGAGCTCATCATGCCGGTGTGCGGCATGCGATGACTGTCCGAGCCGACGGATCGCACCACAAGGGCGTCCGCCCCGCCGCGCTCGGCATGCTGCCAACCAATGCGGCGACGCTGATTGGCCGGACCATAGCCTGCGCCCGTCTGGCTCGGCACCATGGCTTCGCCGTCGACGAAGGCGATCTTGCCGTCCAGGGCGCCATCCTCGATGGCAGTCAGGGCAACAATATTGCGGAAATAGACAATCTCGGCATCCACGGCGCCGAGGCGCGGCGAGCGCCCCGATCCGCCCAGAGCCGAGCCATAGAGCGCCTGTTCATACGGCGCGGTCATGACGATTTCGAGCTCACCGCGAGTCCAGAATGGCATGGTGAAACCTTCGACGGAAACGCGGTCGAAACCGAGCTCCTCCCCCAGCGCGACACCCCAGTCCCGGCCCCGGGCTTCGGCTTCCGACCCCGCAAGGCGAGGACCGACCTGCGTGGTCAGAGATTCGACAATCTCATACCCCAGATCACTGTCGAGCGCGGCGTCGATCAAGGCCTGCGTAGTCTCTACCTGCTCCGCCGAAGGCAGGACGGCGCCCTGCGCCAGTGTTTCCGCAGACAGAAAGACTGTCATTCCAAGCGCGATAATTGATTTCATGAAGTCCTCCCGACACATTCGGGCGACACTATGAAGACCGCAGCGCGCCGCGCAAGCCACGCCCGTGTGCGGTCGCAATGCAAATATCAGTTGGAGGTCAGGTCATGCCCGATACGCTCACCCGCAAATTCTCTGGTCGCACGCGCGATCTCGGCGGATTCGAGGTCCGGCGCGTCTTGCCGTACGCGAAGCAGCGCATGGTCGGACCTTTCATCTTCTTCGACCAGATGGGCCCGGCCGAGTTCGCGCCCGGTGAAGGCATTGATGTACGGCCACACCCGCATATCGGCCTGGCCACCGTAACCTATCTCTTCGACGGCGCGCTGCAGCATCGCGACAGTCTGGGCGAGGACCTGGTCATCCGGCCGGGCGATGTGAACTGGATGACCGCCGGCCACGGCGTGGTTCATTCCGAACGCACCCCCGCCCCGGAACGCGCCGCCGGACACAAGATGTATGGCATCCAGACCTGGGTTGCGCTGCCGGAAGACAAGCAGGACATGACGCCGGCCTTTTTCCATCATCCCGCCGACAGCCTCCCCGAATTCGAGAAAGGTGGCGCCCGCTTCCGCCTGATTCTCGGAACGGCCTGGGGCGAGGAAGCGCCGGTCGCTGTCTTCTCACCGATCTTCTACCTGCATGGCGAAATGCCCGCCGGGAGTGAGGTCGTGCTCGACATCGCGCACGAGGAACGCGCTGTCTATGTCGTGGAGGGCCGGGTCACGCTGGACGGCGAGACGGTCGAAGCGGGGGAAATGGCTGTGTTGGCCCCGGATGAAGCGCCCCGCCTGCGCGCCGAGGCGGATAGCCGCGTCATGCTGTGTGGCGGCAAGTCCCTCGGCCCGCGCGTCATTGACTGGAATTTCGTCGGCCCGGACCGCGACACGATTGACGCCGCCCGCAAAGACTGGACCGAAGCCGCTCGATCCGGCTTCCCGGCCAGCGGACGTTTCCGTCTGCCCGAAGGCGAAAGCGAGCACATCCCCCTGCCCGAATGACCTACGCGGCTATTCGTAAACCAGCGATCGGGAACCGGACCCCAACTCAACGCGATAGAGCCGTTCGCGGTCATCGAGGCCTGTCACCGTCAAAAACACGGACTGCCCATCGGGATGGATGTCGAAAGCGCCGAAAACTTCGCCCTGGTTGGCATGAAGCACCGTGTCAGTGACGCCGTCATCGTGTAGCTGGACCAGGGCGTAATCCGTGTCGACTGACTGGATGGCATAGACCTCGCCTGTCGGCCCGACATTAGGGAGACGGAGGCGGCCGATCGCAGGCGCCTCGCCCAACACGGTTTCCGTTCCGTCTGTCACGGAGACCCGAACGATCCGCGAAGATGTCGCGTCGTCAGACCGGTCAAAAATCAAGCCCGACCCGTCCGGCATCCATTTGGGATGGAAGTCCCGGGCCGGGCCTGTCGTGAGCTGTCGCGCCTCGGTCGCGCCGCGATCGAGAAGCCAGACATGAGGCCCCTGGGTCATCCGCACAAAAGCGATCTGGTCTCCATTCGGACTGACCTGGCTGTGCATTTCGCGCTCGGGGGTCCGGGTCAAAGCCGTGACCGCACCGTCGCTCAGACGAACCTCGTACACATCCCAGACATCGCGCATCCCGCGCGGCCCGCCGATGAAAACGATGCTGTCCCCTTCAGACGACCAGACCGGATTCACCGACCAGCCCTGACCGCTTGGCTGAGGCGTTGTCTCGCCTGTTGCCAGGTCGGTCACAAGGATGTCCGAAGTCCGCGCCTCCAGGTCAAAGCGGAAATGCGCAACCTGGTCACCACCGGGCGATACCCGCGGATGCGACTGCGCCCCTGCAACGCCCTGCACACTCAGCAGAGCGGCCAGGATCATCGCGCCATACACGGCGCGAACATAAAAAATCGGCTTCACGAGGTCTTGCTCCCGCTAAAGCCCGAGCCAGGGTTCAGACTAATCATGACGGGCACTCCACACGCCTAAACTTTCCGTCATTCCGGAATATCGAGCGCCCGACCGGTGGTAAGATAGGTGGCAAAGCTGGCCAGCCAGTGCCCGCCGGCATAATCGTCACCCGTGACCGAGGCGATGCCACTCGCCGCATGCTGAGCAGCCGTCGCGAGCAGGCTGGCCCGACGCGGGTCTTCGGCCGGCAAGGCGTACGCGATCGCCTCGAGATTCCAGGCCCGCGACAGGTTCACACCATCAAGATGGACCAGCTTGCCGTCCGAGGCGTCCAGTACGACGCCCGGCTCCAGCCAGTCCGCCGAGCCGTCGGTGGGAATGTCCGGCAGAAAGGCGGAGAGCCAGTCGGCATAGGCGTCCGCGTCCATCACACGGCGCATCAGGTCGGCTTCCATCAGGCAGGGCGACAGGAAATCCTCGCCCGACGGCTCATAGCCGATCGGGCAGTCCCGATCGTCGCGGTGAAAGCGCAGACTGGTTTCGACCAAGAGCGCTTCCAGCTCGGTGTCGCCGGCGGTGCGGGCCCAGTCGAGGGCGAGGGCAAAGCCGAAGGCGGACTGGTTGTGGGTCCCGATGCGGATCGGATAGGCCAGATTAGGCAGCCATGTGCGGTAGCGATCCGCAACAACGGCCTCCAGCGGCACCAGCGCCGCCGCCCAGCGCTCGGCGCGCGGATCATCCCATTCGCGCAGCTCGGCGGATAACTGAAGCAGCCAGGCAAGCCCGTAGGGGCGCTCATAGGACGCCCGGCCTTCCGCCTCGAAATAGGCCACTTCGCCCGCGATCGCGTCCGGGTTGAGATGGGCCTCCAGCGCAGCTGTCGCGGCGGCATCTGCGCCAGCATCGAGACCACCGCGGAGCAGGCGTACGATCAACCAATGTCCGTGTACGGCCGAGTGCCAGTCGAAACAGCCATAGAAGGCCGGATGCAGCTCACGCGGCGTGCGGGCGTCTGAGTCGGACTGCAGCACATGCGAAATCTTGTTCGGGTATTCGCGATCAACACAGTCCAGGGCGAGCTGGAGAAAGTGGGCCTCGCGCGCAGGCTCCGGCCTTTGCGACTGGGCCTCGGCGATGTTGCTGCAAAGAAAAGCAAAATTCGCAATTACTAGAAAAAATGTTCGCGATAACATGCACTTCCCCTCCGTTTATTGCGTTTGCAAACCGTGCCTTTTTGGCTTTTCTGGTCTTTGTCGATCTGCTACCGGCCCCATACCATGAGTGTTTGGCGGGACTGGCAAGTGACTTGCGTCCGTCGACGATACAGGCCCGCCCCTGCCCCGTTTCGAGGCGTCCGGCGGGCGAACAGGCGTCCTGCCTGACGACGCGGGAAAAGCGTCGCGGGTACACTGGGGGTAAGGAAAAACATGTCCAAGTCCGAAGGTCTTGATGGCGGTCTCGCGGCACTGGGTGTCCAGGCCGGAACGATCAATCTCAACTGGAATGAGGCGCGACTCTACCAGGAAGCCGTTCAGCGCGGCGAAGCTGAAGTCGCCGAAGGTGGTGCTCTCGTCGTCAAGACGGGCGCCCATACCGGCCGCTCCGCCAAGGACAAGTTCACGGTCCGCGACGATGCCACCGAGAGCCAAGTCTGGTGGGATAATAACGCAGCCATCTCGCCGGAGCATTTCGATGCCCTGTGGGAAGACTTCCGGGCCCACATGTCAGGCAAGGAACTCTTCGTCCAGCAACTCTTCGGCGGTGCCGATCTCGATCACCGTCTGCCGGTCCGTGTCGTCAATGAGCTGGCCTGGCACTCCCTTTTCATCCGCCATCTCCTGCGCGTGCCGGCGGCCGAGGAATATGCCGGCTTTGAAGCCGAGTTCACCATCATCAACCTGCCCAGCTTCAAGGCCGACCCGTCGCGCCATGGCTGCCGCTCCGAGACCGTGATCGGGGTCGATTTCGAGCGCCGCATGGTGCTGATCGGTGGCACATCCTATGCCGGCGAGACCAAGAAATCGGTCTTCACCATTCTCAACTACCTGCTGCCGGCCAAGGGCATCATGCCGATGCATTGCTCGGTCAACGCCAAGGAAGACGGCAGTGATGCCGCGATCTTCTTTGGCCTGTCAGGCACGGGCAAGACGACGCTCTCGGCCGATGCCAGCCGCACGCTCGTGGGCGATGACGAGCATGGCTGGTCGGAGAATGGCCTGTTCAATTTCGAGGGCGGTTGCTACGCCAAGATGATCCGCCTGTCTGCCGAGGCCGAGCCGGAGATCCATGCCACCACCAAGATGTGGGGCACGGTGCTGGAAAACGTCGTCATGGACCCGGAGACCCGGGTGCTGGACCTTGATGATGACAGCCTCGCGGAAAATAGCCGTGGCGCCTACCCGCTCTCGGCCATTCCCAATGCCTCGGAGACCGGTCGCTGCGGTCATCCCAAGAATGTCGTCATGCTCACCTGCGACGCTTTCGGCATCATGCCGCCGATCGCCAAGCTGAGCCCGGCCCAGGCGATGTACCACTTCCTGTCCGGCTATACCGCCAAGGTCGCCGGCACCGAGAAAGGCGTGACAGAACCGTCCGCAACCTTCTCGACCTGTTTCGGTGCGCCTTTCATGCCGCGTCATCCGTCCGAGTATGGGGCGCCGCTGCGCGAACTGATCGCCGAGCACGATGTCGATTGCTGGCTGGTCAATACCGGCTGGACCGGCGGCGCCTATGGCACCGGCAACCGCATGCCGATCAAGGCCACCCGCGCCCTGCTCAACGCCGCCCTGGACGGCTCGCTCAATGGCGCGGCTTTCCGCGAGGACCCGAATTTCGGCTTCATGGTACCGATCGCTGTGGACGGTGTGGATTCCGGTATTCTCGACCCGCGCTCGACCTGGTCCGACAAGGCCGCCTATGACGCCCGGGCCGCCTCGCTGGTCGCCATGTTCAACGAGAACTTCAAGACCTTCGAAGCCCATGTCGCACCCTATGTGCGCGCGGCCGCTCCGAAAGTGCGCGAGCTGACTGCGGCTGAATAGTTCCGCGCTCATCGCAGCAGAACAAAGCCCCGGCCGGATGGTCGGGGCTTTTTCTTGTCTGGTCGCGGGAAGGTGCACGAGCCCGAGGCTGCCGATCATCCTCGTTCCCGCCGCTAGATACCGTCATCCCGGCGAAGGCCGGGACCCAGACTCGCAGTCCCGATTTGGCCAAGCCGGGCTTCAGCGTACGACGCAGACTGGATCCTGACTTTCGTCAGGATGACGGTGGATTGGGGCGTCTTCTTTGTGTCGAGGGAAGCGTTCAATGCGGGGAGCCAGGCGCGCCCAACAAGACACGCTCCCCGCGACCTGAGGTCACCCCCGCTTCGGCGCCAGCCTGTGTCCCAGCCAGGCCATCGGCAGGAAGACGGCCAGCCCTGCCGCCCACATCCAGAGCGGGCTGGGGACGAAAATGAGATTGCTCAATCCGGCGAACAGCAGGCCGCCGCCCGCCATCATCGAAAGAGCCAGATGATGGGAACGGGCCACGGCGCTGGTCACCCAGCCGGCCGCGACAGCACCGCCAGCCCAGGCCGCGACAACCGCCAGGCGATTGATGTCCGGCACCCCGGCCATCGCCGCCCGCATGGCGTCAGCATCGCTCATATCGTCCGGCAGCAACCCGTCCGGCAATGGGAACGCCACATGGCCGGCGGCTTCGAGCAGGCCGGTCACAATGCCGCCCACGACAACGCCCGCCAGAACGGACAGGATGATACGGATCATGACAGGCTCCCGACCTCGGCCCGCTCCTGCGTGATGCGCGGCGGGGCCAACAGCCGCCAAGATTGCCCCAGCACGATCACCGCGACCAGCGGCCGGACTGTAGACAAAATCATGCCCGCCCGTGTGACCTTTAACACCCGATTACAGAATTTCTGCCAAAAAGGGTTTGACGGCGCGAAATTTTTGCGCACTTCTTGTCATCGAGTTTTGCAGGTGCAGCAATTGTGCTGTCACCCGCCTGCCGAAGGACTTGTCGATATGGCCCACGCCATGGACATGATCAGCCGCCGCCAGCCAACCCTTTCAGGGTCGGGCATGACCGGCTGCGTCATCCTCGGCGGCCTCGGTACCACCACCATGATTACCACGACGACCTCCTGGATCAGGGGAGCGGCCAACGTGGCGTAGCGGTACCAGACACACCGCAACACACCGAACCCGCTCCCCGACCGGCGAGCGGGTTTTTTTATGCCTGAATTCCAGCCCGAACCCTCAACCCAACCGACCACACATCTCACATCGACCCGACCCGAAGGATCCGACCCATGGCCTTGCCAGACCAACCCCAGCCAGAACGCCCCCAACGACCGCTCAAGCTTTGCGTACTCAAATTCGGAAGCTCCGTCCTGTTCACGCCCGACGACTATGCCCGCGCCGCCCACGAGATTTATCGCCATGTCCGCGCCGGCGAGAAAGTCGTCGCCGTCGTCTCGGCGCTGGATGGCGAGACCGATGCCCTGTTCGGCGTCGGCAATGATGTCGGCCAGGGTTGCTCCGACGCCTTGCTGGCTCGCCTGGTCCGCTGCGGCGAGCTGAAATCAGCGGCGCTGATGGGGTTGGCGCTCGAGCGCTCTGGCATTCCGTCCGCCGTCGTCGATCCGCATGAAATGGACTTGCGGGCCGAGGGTGAAGCGCTGGACGCCAATCTGACCGGTCTGGACAAGGCGCGGGTCCTGGCGCGCTTCGAAAAGGTTGATGTGATTGTCGCGCCGGGCTTCTTCGGCGAAGGCGCGGACGGGCCGGTGACCCTGGGTCGGGGCGGCACGGATCTGACAGCGGTGGAGTTCGCGCATTGGCTGGGCGCCGACCGGGTTCGCCTGATCAAGGATGTCGATGGGGTTTATACCGATGATCCGGCCAAGGTCGCCAATGCCAAACGGCTCGACCAGCTCGATTATGACGAGGCGGCCAAGGTCAGCCGCGGTCTGGTCCAGGACAAGGCCATCACGCGGGCCAAGGAACAGAATGTGGTCATCGAAGTCGCCGCACTCGGCCGCCCGTATGCCACCCGGATTGCCGCCGTCGACAAACGCGCCGGCGATGGGCTGGAGGCGCGGCCGCTCAAGGTCGCCGTGCTCGGTCATGGCGCGGTCGGCGCCGGGGTCTGCGCGCACTTGCTGGCCCATCCCGGCCGATTCGCGCTCAACCCGGTCCTGGTGCGCGATCCGGACCAGCATCGAACCGGCGCACCGGTCGCGCTCGAATTCACAGCGGATCCCGCCGAAGCCCTGGCCAATGACCCCGATATTGTGGTCGAAACGATTGGCGGGACGGGACTGGCACGCGCCCTCTCACAAAGCGTTCTGCGCGAAGGAGCCCATCTGGTCACCGCCAACAAGGCCGTGATGGCGCTCGATTTCGAACGCCTGCACGAGCTGGCCGAAGAGAATGGCCGTTCGCTGCGCTATTCCGCCACGATTGGCGGCGGTGTTCCCATCCTCGAACTGGTCGATCTGCTCGCCGCCAATGACACCCTGCTGTCGGTCGAAGGTGTGTTGAACGGGACCTGCAATTTCGTCCTCGGCCAGCTGGGCCGGGGTGTCCCCCTCGCCGAGGCGGTCGCGGAGGCCCAGCGACTGGGCTTTGCCGAGGCTGATCCAAGCGCCGATGTGGACGGCTATGACGCGGCCGACAAGCTGGCCATCCTGGTACGCCACGCCTTCGGAGTCGCCCTTCATCCCGACCAGATCAGCCGCGAAAGCCTCAACGACCTGTCTGCCGAACGCATCGCCGCCGTCAATGAGCAGGGGCTCGTCTTCAAACAAGTGGCCCGATGCAGCACCACCACAGACGGGCGTGTCGAGGCCCGGGTCGAGATCCAGGCCCTGGCACCGGAGCATCCGTTGGCGGGTCTGGTGAATGAAGGCAATGGCGCCCTGTTCGACCTTCCATCAGGCCGGGTCGGCGTGTTTGGCAAGGGCGCCGGCCGCTGGCCGACCGCGGAGGCGGTGTTCGCCGATATCATGGATATCCAGCGCGACACCATCCTGCCGCCGTCGGACGCATCGCGCGTGCCGGAGAATCCGCTTAGCCATAATCGCCGTATGCCCTCGAGGACCGTGGCATGAGCAAACCCCCATCGCTGGCACGCGCAAGCGCGCCAGCCAGTATCGGCAATGTCGGCGTCGGGTTTGACGTGCTCGGCCTCGCCTTCGACGCCGTGCGCGATACCGTCACCGCGCGACGGGAGGACGCGCCGGGTGTTCAGCTGGGCCATGTCTCCGGGCTGGTCGAGAGCCTGCCCTACGAGGTCGAAGGCAATTGCGCCCTGGCGGCCGCGAATGCCGTGCTTCAGGCGGCGGGCGCGCCCTGCGGCCTGACCATTGATATTCACAAGGGCGTCCCCTTGAGCGCGGGCATGGGCGGGTCTGCGGCGTCCGCCGTCGCCGCCGCAGGCGCGGTTAACGCCTTGTTGGGCTCGCCCTACAGCCTGTCCGAGCTTCTGCCTCTGGCCATGGAAGGCGAGAAAGTCTCTGCCGATCCGCCGCCCTGGGACAATGTGATGGCGGCCCTGATGGGCGGGCTGGTCGTGGCCGGCCGGATCGACCCGCCACTGATCCGCCGCCTGCCGCTGCCGGCAGGCGTGGCCTGTATCCTCTTTCATCCCGATCGCAAGGTGGAGACCCAACGCGCGCGCGAGTTGCTCGCCCCGACGATCGACAAGGATATCGCCGTTGAGCATGCCCGCAATATGGCCAGCTTTGTTGCCGGTTGCGCGATCAATGATCTCGATCTGGTGCGCGCCGGCCTGCGCGATGTTTTCATCGAACCGCAACGCCGCCCACTCCTGCCCGAGCTCGAGCCGGTTCAGGCGGCCGCCCTCGCCGCGGAAGCGCTGGGCTGCTCCTTCTCAGGATCGGGCCCATCCGTCTTCGCCTGGGCCCTGGAAGCCGACCTCCCCGCCGTCGAAAGCGCCATGGCGGATGCCTTCCGCGCCGCCGGTTGCGACGCCAATGCCTATGACGCCCCCATCGACTCGGCGGGATTGCGTGTGGAGTCGGTGGAATGAGATATCGCTCGACACGCGGCCAGGCCCCGACGGTTCTCGCGGACGCCGCGCTGCGCGCCGGTGTCGCGCCGGATGGCGGGCTCTATATGCCCGAGCAATTGCCGCGCTTCAGCGTCGCGGATTTCAGCGACACACCGGATCTGCCCGGTCTGGCCACCAAACTCCTCGCCCCCTTCTTCGCCGACACACTCGTACACGCGGCCATAGCGGACATTTGCGCCGACGCCTTCAATTTCCCTTGCCCGCGCGTCCGCCCGGACACGGGCGACGACGGGCCCGACATTCTTGAACTTTTCCATGGCCCGACCGGCGCCTTCAAGGATTTCGGCGCCCGCTTCCTCTTTCGCGCCTTCGGAGCGCTGGGCCAGTCCTCGGACCGCCCGGCCACTGTGCTGGTCGCGACCTCGGGCGATACCGGCGGCGCGGTCGGCTGCGCGGCCGAAGGTGTCGCCGGAACACGCGCGGTTATCCTGTTTCCCGCCGGGCGGATCTCCGCCTTTCAGGAGCACCAGCTATGCTGCTGGCAAGCCCCGGTCGAAGCGGCCCGCATCGAAGGTGATTTCGATGCCTGCCAGGCGCTGGTCAAAACCGCCTTCGCCGACCCGGAACTCAGCCGCGCTCATAACCTGACCTCGGCCAATTCGATCAGTATCGGCCGCTTCCTGCCGCAAATGACCTATTGGGCCCGTGCCGCCCTCGATGTGTATGCCGAAACCGGCGAGCCCCCCGGCCTCATCATCCCGACGGGCAATCTGGGCAATGCCTTCGCGGCGGTGCTGGCCCGCACCTGCGGCCTGCCGATCGGCCCGATCGTGTTGGCGACCAATGCCAATACCACGCTGGCCGACTGGTTCCGGTCAGGACGCTATGAAGGGCGCCCCTCCATCGCCACGCTCGCCAATGCCATGGATGTCGGCGCGCCGAGCAATTTCGAACGTCTGGCGGCCCTGGAAGACAGCCAGATCGAAAGCGTGGTCTCGGTTGACGATGAACACATCAAGACGCGCATGAAGACGGTTTTCGACGAAACCGGCTATATCGCCTGTCCGCATACCGCGACAGCACTGGAAGCGTTCGAGCGGCTCGACCCCGACCCGCGCCAGTCGCGCCGTTGGATCGTCGGCGCGACGGCCCATCCGGGCAAGTTCGCCGATATTGTCGAGGCCGTCATCGGTCAGCCCGTCGATTTGCCGGCAACCTTGCGCGCCGTGCTGGAGCGCCCGGTCCGCTGCCACGACATCGCGCCGGACAAGGCCGCGCTGGCAAACCTGCTCGGCGGCAAGGCGCACGATCGCGTCGACTGAATGGACACCCGGTGGTCCGGCCACCCACCCGGGCGCACCGGGTCGGGCATGAACCGGCCTTGCGAGGGACTACCTGTACGGCCGGCTGGATGGTGAACCCGGACCACCGGATGACTGTGGCGCCTCTACCCGCATCGCGCGAGCGCGCTGCGGACCACCGCCCGGGTCTCTCAATGTGGGCGACTGCGCTTGATACCCAGTAGATTTCAAAACGATATGGCGCTGTAATACGGCCAGCCATCCCCCGTTCGGGGGAGCGGTGCGGCCGACCTTATCGCGTAGGGTTCGATCCGGTCAGGCCATGAGGGTCCGGTGGCTCAGGCGACAGCTGCGCGCCAACGAATCGAGGGGGGAAAGATGAAAACCGGGCTTGCGCTGTCGGCTCCGACTTTCCGCCTCTCTCTGGTCCTGTTGATCGGACTGACGGCGCTCGCAATGCTCGGATGGCTGGCCATTCGCCCGCTCGAGCCCGGCGGTCCGATCCGGCCGCTTTTCGCCCAGCCCTTCAGCTTCTGGCCGCAAGTCGGGGTCGGTTTCGGATCACTCGTCCTGTCCGGCTGGGTCTGGGCCCTGAGGCCGCGCGATTTGGCAACGCGCCTGTTTGCCTTCTCGGGCCTGGCCACACTGACCTTCACCTTCGCCGCCGCCGCGCTCGACATCCAGGGTGCGCCGCTGGCGGACAGCACCTTCTACGCGATCCTGATGCTGAATGCCGGCGGGGCCTCGGCCTTTGGCATCATCTTTATCGCCCTCTTCCTGGTCTATCCGGGCAATCTGCGCCTTGGCCGCACCGCAGCCCTGGTCATCGGCGGCGCGTTCGCCCTGTGGACCCTGCTCGCCCTGCTGGGCCATCTCCCGCCCGCCCTGGCCAGCGTGCACCTGATCACCACACTGGAGATGATCGGGATCGTGGTCGCAGTCGGTCTGCAATACCTCACCACAAGACGCGACCCGACCACCCATGCCATCGCCGTCTGGTTTGGCCTCGCTGTCCTGTTCGGCGCCGGCGGTTTCATCACGCTTAATGCCGTGCCCAATACGCTCGGCTTTGCGCCCCTTCTCCGGGCGGAATATGCTTTCTGTTTCTTTGGCCTGATCTATCTCGGTGTGGCCGCAGGCCTGCGCCGCTATCGGCTCTTCGAGCTCGGCGACTGGGCGTTCCGCATCCTGTTCTACGCCGCCGGCACCGGCCTTCTCCTTGCCCTGGACGCGGCCCTGATCTTCCTTCTGCCAATCGGGCCGGGCTCCGCTTTCGGCCTCTCCCTCCTTCTGGTCGCCTTCACCTACCTGCCGCTGCGCGATGCCCTGTCCCGCCGCTTCATGCCGCGCAGCCGACTGCGCGAGGATGAATTGTTCGGAGCCGTGGTCGGCGTCGCCCTGGAACCGGTTCGCGCCAAACGCGCAGAGCGCTGGTCACGATTGCTCGGGGAGACATTCAATACCCTGGAAACGCGGGTCGATCCGACCCCGGTGGCGCGGCCGGAAATCGCCGAGGAAGGCCTCTCCCTGCGCCTGCCGGCCCTGACCGGTATTCCCTCCCTCACCCTGCGCTATCCCTGGGGCGGACGCGGCCTGTTCGGGCCGGCCCAACTGCGTCTGGCGCGCCGCTTGATTGATCTCATGGCCCATGCCGAAGCCAGCCGCGATGCCTATGATCGGGGCGTTGCCGAGGAACGCGGACGCATTGCCCGGGACATGCATGACAATATTGGCGCGCAATTGCTCGGCGCGCTCCACTCCGCCGATCGTGACCGCAAGGATCTGATGATCCGGGAGACGCTCACCGATCTGCGCGACATCATCAATAATGCCGCAACACCCGGTCTTGATCTCGAGGAGACCCTGGCCGAATTGCGCGTCGAGACGGCCGACCGGCTGAGCGCCGTCGGGATCGAGCTCGACTGGTCAATGGAGATCGGTCAGGCCCCTGACCTCACGACCGGCGGCACGCACGCCCTGCGCTCCATTATCCGCGAGGCGGTCAGCAATACGATCAAGCATTCCGGAGCCCGTTGCCTGACGGTCAGCGCCACCCGTGAAGCGGGTCAGGCCGAGCTGGTCATCATGGATGACGGCAAGGGGATCGTCGCCCAAACCGGCCGCGAGGGGCACGGGCTCGCCAATATGCAAAGTCGCTCCCGGAGCCTGAAGGGAAGGCTCGAGATGAGTTCGGACGAGACCGGCACCCGCATCCGCCTGACCTTTCCGCTGGCGGCGGCCGCTGCCGGAACCGACGCTTCGAAAGGGCCCTCATGACCCGTATCCTCATCGTTGAAGATGTCGCAGAGACCCGTCGCTGGCTGGGCGAGATCGCTCACGCGGCCTTCCCTGACTGCACGATAAGCGAGGCCGACAGCATGCGCACCGGGCTGGCTGAAGCCGCTCGCACGGATTGCGACATCGCCCTCATTGATCTCGGCCTGCCTGACGGCTCGGGCCTGGAAGTCCTGCGCAGCCTGCGCCTGGTCAATCCGGACGCCATCCCGATCGTCACCACGGTGATGGGCGATGACGCCCATATCGTCGCCGCCCTGTCAGCCGGCGCCCAGGGCTATCTCCTCAAGGAACATCCGGCCGAAATGCTGACCCGGCAACTGGTCCAGCTGGCCGACGGCACACCGGCCCTCTCTCCCTCGATCGCGCGCCGGATCATGGAACATTTCCGCTTCACCGGCCCGGCCGCGGACCCGGAAGAAGACCTGACCAATCGCGAAAAGGAAGTGCTCGGCCTGATCGGCCGCGGCCTGCGCAACAGCGATGTCGCCAAGGCGCTGGAACTGGCCGAAAGCACCGTCGCCAGCCATATCAAGTCGATCTATCGCAAGCTGGGGATATCGTCCCGCGCCGAGGCCAGCTGGCACGCGACGCGAATGGGACTGACGACGGGGGAGACTTAGCGCAACGACCTCCGCCTGGCGCTCGAGAGGCGCAAAAAAACCCTGCGCCGAAAGCACAGGGTTTTCTTTGGGTGCGGGGGTAGGATTTGAACCTACGACCTTCAGGTTATGAGAGACAGTCCAGTCATTTCCCGCGTCGTACCGCGTTGACGCCATAGCGACAAAAACCCACTCTTTTCAACAAATTGCCTTGACCCGAACGACTCTCGTCGTCACCAATGATACCCGCTGAAACGCTGCACGCTGCTTCCTATATGCTTCCAAATTTTTTGGGCGGGAAAATCACCATGTCAAAAATCACGAAACGTTCCGTCGAGACGTTGCCCCCAAAAGAGACCGATTACTTCGTTTGGGACGCTCTCATTCCGGGCTTTGGGGTGCGCGTCTCACCGAAGGGCCGAAAGACCTATACCGTCCAATATCGATCCGGCGGGCGCACCAAACGGGTAAGCTTGGGCGTTCATGGCGCAGTGACCGCTGAACAGGCCCGCGACCTGGCCCGGCAAACCCTGGGACAAGTGGCCAGTGGCGGCGATCCGTCAGGCGACCGGCGGCGAGAGCGGCGCGCACCGGATATGGCCGCGCTTTGTGACCGCTTCCTCGACGAATATGTGCCGGTTCATCTGAAGCCCTCAACACAGCGCGAGTATCACCGCTGCTGCGAGATATTCATCAAGCCCAAGCTGGGCGCGATGAAAGTTCAGGACATCAAACGCCCGGACATCGCGGCGCTTCATCATGGATTGCGGGACAAGCCGTATCAGGCCAACCGTGTGTTGGGCGTGCTCTCAAAGCTCTTCAATCTCGCTGAGGTTTGGGGTTTGCGAGAGGACGGCACCAATCCGACCCGCCATGTTCAAAAGTACAAAGAGCACAAGCGCGAGCGGTATCTCGACCCTGACGAAATCGAGCGCCTTTTTACCGTACTCGATGAATGTGTGGCGAACGGCGAAGAGACGCTTCACGTCGCTGCCGCCTTCAAGCTCCTGCTTCTGACCGGGTGCCGCCTTAGCGAAATCCAGAAAGCGAAATGGTCTTGGGTGCGCGGAAATGTGCTTGTCTTGCCTGACGCCAAAACCGGACCGCGCCGCGTGCTGCTCAGCCGTTCCACTGTGGAGCTTTTAAACGTCCTGCCCCGTTTGCCGGACAACCCATACATCATCATCGGACATATCGAAGGCCAGCACGTCACGGATCTTCAAAAGCCCTGGCGGCGTATCCGCAAACTCGCAGAAATAGAAGACGTGCGTATCCACGACTTGCGCCATACCTACGCCTCGATTGCCGCCGCAGCCGGTCACTCCCTACCCATCATCGGAAAACTGCTTGGCCATACCCAGGCGCAAACTACCGCGCGTTATGCCCACCTAGCAGAAGCGGTGACTCGCAATGCGGCAGATGATGTGGACGATATGATTGGCGGCTTTGTCGGTCAGAAGCCGCCTCACCATCTGCGGGTTGTGAGCGATGACTAAACAGCCGTTTTCATCCGTTCAGGACTGGCTCGACCATGCCAGGCTTCCAGAAACTTTGGCTGCTAACCCAAGACTGACAAAGCCCGTCATTCTGGAAATCGCGGAGAAAAACGGAATTGAGGCGACTGACCACATTCATGTCCTATGGCAACACCTGACACATGTCAGCCATGACTATGCGCGCTCTAAAACTGTCTCGTTCAACACTTTCCCTAAGGCTATGCGCGAGCATATTGAGAAGCTCCGTGGGAAGATCAGCGAAACCTTGGCGCTTCTGGATGAAAGCGCCTTTCCTGACGAACTGGCCTGGCTTGACCACCGCTCTTTTGTCTTGCTTCTGCATGAAACCGAAATGGCAGAAGAAGAAAGCGAACAACCTCCTATTCTTGAAGATCAGCTCTCACCTGCGAACCTACGCGCTCAGCTGATGAAGTTCGATGGCTTCTTCGCTGACAGCGTCGAGCATGTTGAGCCGATTAGGCGGGGGCACCCAGGGAACTTCGCACTCAAGGTTTTCGTCCGGCAAATACTAGAGTACTGGACGCGAACCTTGGGCAGAGACGTTCGTGTGGATCATAAGCACAAGCATGCTTACTCGGACGCCCCTTACTTCCTCGCGTCATGCCTGCGCCCACTGGATGAGATCGAGGATAGCGCCATCAACAGCGCCGTTAGAGCTTGGCTCGCGGGCAAAAAATAGGCGCGAGATTATCGCCTTTTTTGTAACCGGATTGGTGTGCAATTAGCGCTTCAATGCTGTTCTTAAGGTGTCAGTTCATCAACAGGAGCTGACGCATGAGTACTGACCCTAACAAACTTCTTGACGAAGCAGCCGCCGCAAAGCGGCTCTCTATTTCACCCCGCACCTTGCGGAACTGGCGCACTCGTGGCGGTGGGCCGAAGTTCATAAAGGTGTCTGGCCGCTGCATCCGGTATCGCATCAAAGACCTGGACGAATGGACCGACCGGCGCACCCGCCGCTCGACTTCTGACCTGGGCATCCTCCGCTAACCAGTTTTTGCCCCGGCGGGGCTGACCCCACCGTCGGGGATTTTTGGAGAGCACTGCTCCCGAAAAGGGGCTGGGCCTTGGCTCAGCCCCAATCGGGAATCTGTCTCGGCTCTCTAAAAACAGAAGGGGTCTCAGCGCGAAGCGCGCATTCACCCCAACTCCGAAAGGAAAGACGCATGGCCAACATAGGCACTCTGAAACCCGCCGGCCCGAATGACTTCTGGTCCGATCTACGTGGCGACATCCGCACCCTGAACTTCAAGGCCAGCGTTATGATCACCGCAATTCCTAACCCGTCAGCAAACCCCGACGCGCCGACGCACCGCGTCCAAGTGCGGGATGCGGACGGCGAGATGATGGAAGTGGGAAGCGGCTGGAAACGTGAAATCACGCGCGGCCCGAAAATGGGCAAAAGCTTCCTCTCGGTCACGCTGGACGATCCCAGCTTCCCCCACCCTCTAAACTTCGCCGTCTTTCGCGATGGCGAAGTGGCGAACGCGACCTGGCGTCGCCGTCAGGAACAGTCTGCATAAGGCGGAAGTCTGTGAGGGGGTCTCTGTAACACCCCCTCACAGAAATACATGAAAGGGACGTCATGACCGAACCCATCTTGCTTCACCAAGGCTTTGACAATCTGGACATGGCCTACCGCGTCCAGCTCCCTGCCGATCTGCGCAACAAGCTCGCAGCGGCGAAGGCGTCAGCCATTGAAGATCGCCGGGCGGTGCCGCTGACCTATGCCGGGCGCACCTTCCTGGTGGAAGGGCATGGCGGCAAAGGCGGCTATCTCTATTCGGTGGATACCGGCGTGATGGGCGCGGTCTGGTGGTTCAAAGAACCCAATGGAAATCGCGACCCTTGGGGCGCGCGCGTTTCATCTCGTGCCCTGCCCCTGGCAACACAGGGGATTGAAGCGGTGAAAGCCGAGCACGATCAATTCCTGATCGATTTAGGAATGCCATTTACGGAAATAGATCGCCGCATTTCCCGATTGGATTACGCAATTGATTTCTATTTCTCGGAATTCGAAATCAATCCGGCTCATTTCGTTTGCCATTCTCGAAAATCGAAAACCGTTGATGGCCATTACGCAGCCAATTATCGCGGTGATCGAATTACCGGCATTCGAATTGGAACAATGCCGAATTCACAAATCGCGATTTACGACAAACGCCGCGAGGTGATCGATAAAAAGAAGTTTTATTGGTGGGAAATATGGAAAGAGAACGCTGAAAAAGCGGGAATTCAATTATCCAATAAATCGCCAATTTGGCGTTTCGAATTTCGCGCAGGAAAAAGCTTTATCGACAAAACCTATTTACGGAAAACTTGGGAGGCCTTTGCCGCCAATCCCTCATTGGCTTTTGAGAAGATCGCCGCGCAAACGCGCCTTGCCGCGCCGCAGGCGGACACCAACCGCGCACGCTGGAATTCAACCGTCGTCTGGACGACGTGTCAGACTCAACTGGCACAGGTCGCCCTTACGCGCTTTATCGAAGTCGACACAGAGGCGATCAAAGCCTCGTTGTGGTCTGAATACCTCGAAACTCTTTCCGCACAGAATGCGGGCCTAATCATCTCGCAAATGGCTGCATTCGGTCTGGAAAGAAATGATGTTCCAGCCATGCTTTCTCAGCTGAGCCTCGACGTCCAAGGCCTACTCGAAAACGATCAGAACGGAACGCTTCTAACGAAGAGACGAGCAGGCATGAAAGCGCGGTATAACCGATAACTAAAGCAGTCTCTCAATCTGGTTCGCAATCGCTTGATCTGCGGCCGCGATGTTTGCATGGGTCAAAGGGTTTGTTCGAACACAATTGATCGCTAGAGCTTGAAGTGAATGTCTACGGGCAAACTTCTGAATAACATTAACCGTCTCGCCTCGTGAACGGCAGGCGCAAACGAGAATGTCTGCTCTATTTCTCAGCGCCCAATCAAGATGTCCCTGAACAGCCGAGGATTCGTCGCCGTTTGTGCACACGGCCACATGTTTTTGTTGGCGGTTCACGATCATAGGAAGCATCAAGGACACATCCTCACTGCCAACAGCCTTAGATTCAAAAAGAACCCTTCGGTTCGTCAGAAATCGCCGGATAGAGGTGGTTTTCCCTGAACTGGAAACTCCTTGAACAAAAATAATTTTCACCCGCCACCCCCAAATACAATTCGCGAGGGAATCTACATATCACTCGAAAAAGGTAAATAGCGCGGACATCTCATAAGGCTCTGGGCCCAAAGCGCTCAGACAGATTGAGTCAGAGCGAGATTCCCGCCACAAGCTTGGAGCTGACGATCAACCTACGGGAAGGTGCTTCACATGCCGACGCTGGACTGGATTGGCAAGCAAGCCGTTGTGAACCATCACCGGGAAGTTCCCTACCGGCTGATCCATTGCGATAGCGATCTATCGGCAGGCGACCCCGATGCAGGCAACTTGCTTGTCCAGGGCGACAACTTGCAGGCGCTGCGCGCGCTCCTGCCCTATTATGCGGGCAAGGTGAAATGCATCTATATCGACCCACCCTACAACACCGGCAACGAGGGCTGGGTCTATAACGACAACGTCAACAGCCCGGAAATCCGCAAATGGCTAGGCGAAGTCGTCGGCAAGGAATCCGAAGACCTCTCACGGCACGACAAGTGGCTGTGCATGATGTACCCGCGCCTTCGGCTCTTGCGGGAATTTTTGCGCGAGGACGGCGTTATCTTCATAAGTTTGGATGACAACGAAATTGAAAACCTGCTAGGCGCGGCACAAGAGGTTTTCGGGAAACAAAATTGGATCGGAACAATCATTTGGAAAAATGTTACTGACAATAACCCATCACGCATTGTTGTAGAACATGAATACATCGTCGGTTTTGCGCGGAAAAAGTCAGCTCTCCCAAAGTCTTGGAAGTCCCCTGTTTCCCAAGTGAAAGACAAGCTTGTTGAGAAAGGTCGGGAGCTTGTCGATTCAATTCCCGACGACAACGACCTCCAACGAGAATTCTCCAAATGGTACCGAGAACAGAAACAATATCTTTGGCCGTTGGACCGCTACAAGTTCATAGATCGTGACGGCGTGTTCACCGGAAGCCAAAGCGTTCACAACCCAGGACGCGAAGGTTATAGATTCGACATCTGTCATCCAGACACCGGTCTTCCCTGCAAACAACCCGCGATGGGTTACCGTTTCCCAGAGAAAACGGCTAGGGAAATGGAGCGGGACGGTAGATTTATTTTCGGAAAAGACGAATCCAAAATCGTTGAGATAAAACTGTATGCGCACGAATACGAGGACAAACTACCAAGCGTAATACAAATGGACGGCCGACTGGGATCAAACGAAATTGCATCTATTTTTCCAGAGAAACGTCGAATATTCGATTACCCAAAACCGTCTCAGTTAATTAAAGAGTTACTGAGCTTTGTTACAAGCGATGATGATTTAGTACTCGATTCTTTTTCAGGGTCTGGCACGACTGGGCATGCCGTTGCTTCAGTCAATAAAGATGATGGCGGCTCCCGGCGCTTCATTCTGGTTGAAATGAAAGAAGACATTGCCCACGGCGTTACCGCCGAACGACTTCGACGCGTAATCAACGGCTATAACAAGGCGGGTGATCCCGAAAAGCCAGTCGAGGGCTTGGGCGGCGGTTTCCGCTATTGCCGCCTGGGCGAACCGCTATTTGATGAATTCGGTGATATCGCTAGCGAGGTTCGCTTTCCTGACCTGGCCGCGCACATCTTTTTCACGGAAACCGGCGTTCCTATCCCGCAAAAGGCCACAACGGAATTTCTCGGCGTCTATCAGGACCGTGCCGTTTACCTCCTCTTTGATGAGGCAAGCGCGCACACGCCGCGTGAAGCCGCGGGCAATGTGTTGACCCCTGACAGGCTGGCACAACTCCCCGAACCACCTGCCGGTTTTGACGGCGCGCGCGTGGTCTATGCAGAAGGGTGCACGGTGTCCGCCGACCGTCTGAAGGCGTCTGGCACAACCTTCAAGCAGATCCCCTATCAGGTGGAAGGCGTCTGACATGGCAGCCGTGAATTTCGAACTTCGCAATTACCAGAGCGAGGCTCTGGTCAGCTTGCACCGGTATCTCGGCAAAGTGGCCAACTTGGGCGCTGGCACGGCATTCTATGACGTGACCGGCATCCCCTATGCCCCGGCTCCCTGTGTGAATTCGGAGACCCCCTATGTGTGCATCCGCATTCCGACCGGGGGCGGAAAAACGATCCTCGCCGCCCATGCCGTTGGCGAGGCGGCGCGCAGCTACCTGCAAGCCGACAATCCCGTGGTGCTTTGGCTGGTGCCATCCACGGCAATTCTGGACCAGACTCTCGCTGCACTCCGCAATCTGGAACACCCCTACCGCGCGGCGCTCGCAAAAGATTTTGGGCGCAATGTCACCGTCATGTCGATTGACGAAGCGCTGACCCTGTCACGCGCCGATGCAACGGGCGGCGCCTGCATCATCGTGGCGACACTGCAAGCCTTCCGCGTCGACGATACATCGGGTCGCAAGGTCTATCAGGACGCCGGGGCCTTGATGGATCATTTCAGCGGGTTGAAAGAGGATCAACGGCAGCACCTCGAGCTGGTCGAGGGCTCAACCCGTCCGGTCGCATCGCTGGCCAATGTGCTGCGTCTCCACCGCCCCATGGTCATCGTGGATGAAGCTCACAACGCACGCACGGCACTGTCTTTCGAGACGCTGCGCCGCTTCGACCCGTCCATGATCCTGGAACTGACAGCCACACCACGCACAGAGCCGGATGAGACCGGTGAGAATCCGGCCTCGAACGTTCTGTTCCATGCCTCCGCTGCCGAGTTGAAAGCAGAGGAAATGATCAAGTTGCCGATCCGTCTGCAGACAGACACGGATTGGCGAAAAGTGGTCGGACAAGCGTTGGACACCCGTGCATCGCTCGAAGAAGCCGCCAAGGATGAAGAGGCCGAAACAGGCGAATATATCCGGCCGATCATCCTGTTTCAGGCGCAATCGAAATTGAAGACCGATCCCGATCGGCTGACGCCGGAAAAGGTCGCCAACTTCCTGACCGAGGATAAGCGGATACCGCGTGATCAAATCGCCATCCACGCGACGGGTCACGCAGAGCTGGACCAAATCAAGGATATCGCCGATCCGTCCTGCTCGGTGCGCTTTGTCATCACCGTTCAAAAGCTGCGCGAGGGCTGGGACTGCCCCTTCGCATACGTCCTGTGTTCGGTGGCCGAACTGAATTCGAAGGTCGCGGTTGAACAGATTTTGGGGCGCGTTCTGCGCATGCCGAAAGCGCGCCGGAAAACCCGCGACGCCTTGAACCGGGCCTACGCCTTTGTCACCTCCCGAAACTTCAACGAAACCGCCTCGATGCTGAAAGATGGGCTGGTGGAAGGAGCTGGCTTCGACCGGATGGAGGCCGCCGAATTGGTGAAATCTCACCAAGAGCTGAATTTCAAAGAAGATGGCGCCGACTATGAACACCGCTCTGATGCGCTGCCCGACGCCGAGGCCGCGACACCTGATACCGTTTCGGTGGCACTCGACAGGTTGCCAGCGAGCTTGAAAGCCCGCGTGAGCTTTGACCCGGAGACGCGTCAACTCGCCGTCCGTCGCCCGCTCTCACGCGACGACCGTAACCATATGCATTTAGCCCTCGCCGACGTCTCTGGCGCTGCCGCAGTGGTCGAACGGCTGTTTATCAAGTCCAACCGCATCCAGGCCACCGAACAAGCCGAAACCGAGCGTCCGCCATTCATCGTTCCGCGTTTGGGTGTCTATCGTCAGGGCAATCTGGAACTTTTCGGGCCTGACCATTTTCTCGACTTACCTTGGAACCTCGCTGACTGCGCACAGGACGGGCTTTCGGAGCGCTTCACGATCCAGGACGCCACCAAGGCAGGTGAAGTCGACATCGGCGAACAGGGCCGCATGGAGGTCAGTTTTGTTGGCCACCTTCACGATCAACTCTCCATGGCCATCCAGGAACCGGCGTGGACATTGCCGCGCCTGGTCAACTGGATCGACCGTGGCATTCCACACCCGGACATTACCAAGCCGGCCGCACGCATATTCATTCACGGCTCACTCGAAACGCTGATGGACGCGAAAGGCTATTCGCTGGATCAGCTTGCACGCTACAAATATGAAATACGGCGGGAGCTGAGCACGGAGATTTCCGAGCGACGCTCCGAGCGCGCGACCGGTCAATATTCGGCGCTCTTTGCGACCGACGCCACGAAGTTCAAAACCAGCTCGCAAATCGCAATCGTCTTTGACGAGCAATCCTACGCGTATAACCAACCGTACCGGGGCGCACGAAAATTCAAGAAGCACTATTTCCCGATCATTGGCGACCTAAAGCCGAATGGCGAAGAGTTCGATTGCGCGGTCTACCTCGAGGAGCACGAGAAAGTCCGCTACTGGGTACGAAACGTTGACCGCAAGCCGAATGCATTCTGGCTACAACTCCCTTCGGGGCGGTTCTATCCCGACTTTATCGCCATGCTCGATGACGGAAGGATTGCAGCAATCGAATACAAAGGCGGGTTCCTCAAAGAAGGCGCTGCGCCAAAGCGCAAAATCGGTGAACTTTGGGCAGAGGAAAGCGACGGACAATGCGTCTTTGCGATGCCCACTGATGGTGATTTTGCCGAAATCGACCGGGCTATTCGCGGATAGCACGCGTGCAACACGTCGCCAGGCACAGAATCGTCACCCGTCACTGAATCAGATCAACCTGTATCGACCCTCCGAAACGCCATCACCTGCTTCCAATATGCTTCCAAATTCGCAGGCCGTGCAAAGTCCCAAAAAGAAAAACCCGCCAACTCATTGAGTTGACGGGCCTATTTGGGTGCGGGGGTAGGATTTGAACCTACGACCTTCAGGTTATGAGCCTGACGAGCTACCGGACTGCTCCACCCCGCATCAGGGTGTTCCGGCGCGGTGTGTGCCGGGAGCGCGTGTGTAAGCTGACATCCGTGTACGGTCAACAGCATAGCTGCGCTTGGCGCGCATTCAAAAGCAGGGTTTAACTCGGGCCATGACACAGTCCCAGAATACGACCAGCAAGATCGCAGAGACGGCACTGGGCGACTGGCATGCCGGGCGCCATGAACACGCTATCGATGCGGTCGAGAAAGCCACCCTCACGGGCGATGAAGCGGCCATGAGCCTCCTTCTTCAATTTGCCCGGCAGCCGGAAGCCCCGGACACGCTCCTGGCCCGCACCCGACAAGCCCTGGAGGACGCGCCATCGAGCGTTATGCGCAATCGGCATCGCGCCTTTTACCGTGTTGCAGGCCTTGGCGCTGACGCCGGCGACTGGAGCGGCGCCCTTGCCCAGCGCCTGGAAGCCGCCAATGACGGCGACTGGGTAGCACTGACTGAACTCGGGCTGCTGGCTGTGATGACGGGAGACAATGAGACAGGGCTTGCCTGGCTGGAAAAAGCGGGCCGGGCCGGGTCCGGTCTCGCCATCGCGGCGCTCATGCGTGAATCCCTTGAAGCGGGCCAGCGCTTTGCCTGTCTGGATACGCTCGGACCGGGTCTGGCTGCATCCGGTCACCCCATGGCCGGTGGCCTGATGAATCGCTGTGCGCAATTGCCGCCCGCGCCGGCGAGCACCTTGTCGCCTCCGCCAGCAGATGCCGCAGCCGCCTTGGCCCGGATCCATGACGCCATTTCGGCACCGCCCCCGGAGCCGGACCGCCTGAACGCCTCGCCCCGCATCGAACGCTGGACACGGACCATCGCGCCCAGTGCCTGCGACTATCTCACAGTCGGTGCCGCGCCGCTTCTGAAGCCGGCCCAGATCATCAATCCCGAATCCGGCAATCTCGGGCATGCCAGCTATCGCAACTCGCTTACCGCGGCGATGCCCGACCAGGCGATGGATATGGTCACCTGGGCGATCAAGACCCAGATGGCATCACTGGCCGGCACGACACCGCGCCATGGCGAGGCCCTCGCCGTCATCGTCTATCGACCCGGAGAGGAGTATCGCGCTCATTATGACTTCATCCTCGATTCCGACGGATATGCGGCCGAAGACATCCGCCGCCGGGGACAACGAGTCGCGACCTCGCTGGTTCGTCTCAACGAGGAATTCACCGGTGGCGACACGGTCTTTCCGCGTCTCAGTGTGCGCTGGACAGGCCAGCGTGGCGATGCGCTGAGCTTCGACAATGTTGACCCTCTCGGTGAGCTTCACAAAGCCAGCCTCCATGCCGGCGAGCCGGTGAAAGAGGGGGTCAAGGTGCTTGCCAGCCTGTGGCTGCGCGAGCGCGTTTGAGGACAGCCCCCCTCGCCGTCCTAAATCCAGGCGCAGGTTTCCAGGCACAAAAAAACCGTCGCTGAAGCGACGGTTTGATTGATTTGATATGTGTGGAGGATATTGGATCTATCGAGCAGACCGGGCAGCGACCT
>Ga0189274_100042_pt1 | contig 180463 bp, 194 predicted proteins | sample N5B1minimetaG_FD_130323 | JGI IMG/M metagenome (GOLD analysis project Ga0189274, IMG submission 130323) | Marine microbial communities from the Costa Rica Dome - N5 B1 mini metaG | ecosystem: Environmental > Aquatic > Marine > Oceanic > Photic zone | place: Costa Rica: the Eastern Pacific... | reverse complement strand
TAGTGCCCCGCGACCTGATCGCACGCCCTGCCGGAGCTTCGGATTGTCACATCCGAGGCGCGGACAGGCTCCGCTCGCTTCCGGGCACAAGTGACTGAGCTCGCGCCTCCCGTCCCGAAAACCGAAGCCATTATCGCTTGGGGTGGAGAGGGTGCGGATAAGTTTTCTTCAAAACCCGCCCCACACACCGTCATCCCGGCGAAAGCCGGGACCCAGTCTGCGACGCAAGCTGTTGCCAAGATTGGCGAAATCGGGCCTGCGAGACTGGGTCCTGACTTTCGTCAGGATGACGGTTTTTGGGGGCGCGGCGGAGGATAAGGTGGGACGCCTCGCGCGCAACCATCCTACATCATCGCAAAACACAGGGACCCAAGTGTTCTTCCCGCTAGGACCCTGATCTCCGCCCGGCTCGGGGCCGGGCGGAGATCAGGGATGACAAGCGTTGTGTTGACGGATCACGCCCCCGCGTCAGGACGGCAACCCACGCAGCAAGACCTCCAGCGCGTCGGCAAACACCTCGCCGATCTGCGGCCCTTGCTCCGGATAGAGATAGGGCTCGATCAGTTCGATCTCGATCAGGGCGAGCTTGCCATCCAGGCCGCGCAACATGTCGACCCGGGCATAGAGGAGGTCACCCTCGATGCAATCAAGGACAGATCGGGCAAGGGCGAGTTCCTCGGCGCTGGGCAGATGGACTTCCTCATGCCCGCCATATTCCGACTGCACACGGTAATCGCCCTTGGCCGGAATTTTCCGCGCGCAATGAGAGAATTCGCGGTTGAAGAAGAGAAAGGCATATTCGCCCTCCTCGGCAACGGCCGGCAGAAAGGGCTGGATCATGCACTCAGCCGGCGGCAAGTCCGCCGCGGCCGGAAGCGCCGCGCCCCGGCGAATACGCGCCTGACGCCAGGCCCCGGCACCCAGAACCGGCTTTACGACAATATCGTCCGCCCCCAGCGTCTCGAAAGCCGCCGCGATGGTCTGCGCATTGGCGGCGTCGGACCAGACCGTCGGGATCATCGGCGCGCCGCGGGCGGCCAGATCCTTGAGGTAGGTCTTGCGACTGTTCCAGCGCACCTGGTCGAGCGGATTGAACAGGCGGCTCTTACGATCACAGCGCTCGAGCATCGCCAAGAAAGCGTCCGGCTTTTCCATATAATCCCAACAGGTGCCGATCATGACGGCGTCAAACTGCGACGGGTCAAAATCAGGCGCATCCCAGATCACCGGCTCGAGATCGATGCCGCGCTGGGCGCAGGCCGGTTGAAGAGCGGCAATTTCAAGCTCGTATTCCCAATAATCCTTGCGGGCATCGGGATGGTCGCGAAGCATGCAGCTGGCGGTAAGAAAGGCGATCCGGGTCATGACGGGCTGGCTAGCCGGAGCGCATCGTGACGGCAAGCCTTGTTCTCGACCGGCGCTGCGTTTAACCCTGCCATTCTTGCCAGCTGAAATGGATGACACCAATGTCCGAGACCCGTTTTGACGTGCTTGCCGTAGGCAATGCCATTGTCGATGTCCTGTCGCCCGCGACAGACAGCTTTCTGGCCGCTGAAGGCATTGCCAAGGACGCCATGACGCTGATCGACGAGGATCGGGCACGAACCCTCTACGCAAGCATGCAGCCGGGCAAGGAAGCCTCCGGCGGATCGGCCGCCAACACCGTCGCCGGAATCGCATCGCTGGGCGGCAGGGCCGCCTATATCGGCAAGGTGGCCGATGACCAGCTGGGCGAGATCTTCACCCATGATATCCGCACGATCGGCGTCCATTTCGACACGCCTCCGCTCAAGGACGGACCGGCGACCGCGCGATGCCTGATCAATGTCACCGAAGACGCGGCCCGCTCCATGTCGACTTTCCTGGGCGCTGCGGCGCTGGTGACCGAGGACGATGTCGAGGCCGGCGCTGCGGACTTGCAAGCGTCTGAAATCATTTATCTGGAAGGCTATCTTTTCGATCGCGAAGAGGCCAAGCGCGGCTATGTCGCGGCAGCCGAGATGGCAGCTGCCCACAAGCGCCGCACCGCGCTGACCCTGTCTGACCTGTTCTGCGTCGAGCGCCACCGGGCGGCTTTCCGCCATCTGGTCGCGCATCATATCGACATCCTTCTGGCCAATGAGGCCGAGATCAAGGCGCTCTACGAGACCGAGGATTTCGACGCGGCCATGGCCCAGGCCCGCCAGGACGTGGCAGTCGTGGCCGTAACGCGTTCAGAGAAGGGCGCCGTCATCGCTCGCGGTGAAGAAATGGTCACGGTCGCCGCGGAACCGGTCAGCAAGCTGGTGGATACGACGGGCGCCGGCGATCTCTTTGCGGCCGGATTTCTGCTCGGTCTGGCCCAGAGGCGCTCACTGGCAGAGGCGGGACGAATGGGCGCGATTTGTGCGGCAGAAATCATCTCTCACTACGGCGCGCGTCCGGAAACCGGATTGAAAACACTCGCTGAAGCAGCCGGGATCGCCTTTGAATGAAGGTATTCCGGGCATTTGTCTAAAAACTTAATGATTTAACTCCAGCATTTTAACCACAATTCAAGTGGTTGCTGAGATGCTGATCGCTGAGAACGGGTGAGTATCCTTATTCACCCGGTGTTTGGTGGCGATTACGCGACCTTACGGGGGCGCGTTCAGGGGTTAAAATGGCACCCATCCGCAAAGCGGTTGCTCGAGTCATGCGTTCGCTGGTGATGAAGTTCACACTTCTGACCGGTGCGCTGATCTTCGCAACAACACTCATGCTGATGACGCTGGAGAGCGTGTCTGCGCAACGCGAGACACGAAACCTCCTTATCGAGCGTTCGGTTGCGACGCTGCAGGCTTCGGCCAGCCGGCTGGCCAATCCGATCTCCACAAATGACGCAACCTATGTCGATCTTTATATTGAAGAACTGATCAACTCGATCGGCGCGTCCCAGCTTTATGTACTAAACAATCGCCGTGAAGTGCTCGGCGAAGCCTATGATGACGATCGCGAGCAGGGGCAGCTTCGCGCCGCCGACATCGCCGTCATGTCACTCGGCGCCGGCGACCTTCGATATGATCTCCATGATGACCTGCTGGAGGTATCCGCGCCGGTATACACCCAGTCTCGCCGGCTGGTTGGCGTCGTTTACATGCAGCAGCCGCTGATCGAGCTGGCCGCGTCACGCAATGCCGCGATCCAGCGCCAGACCCTGATCGCCCTGTTTGCCCTGGGCATTTTCCTGCCGCTGGCCGCGTTGATCGTCGGTCGCGCCCTGCGCCCGGTCCAAACCCTCACCGACGCCGCACGCCTGGCCTCGTCGAAGAATCTCGACATGCGTATCAAGGTGAAGACCGGCGACGAGCTGGAAGTACTGGCCAATGCCTTCAACCGCATGTTTGCCCGCCTCGACGGCAATCTGAAACGCATCCATCGCCTTGCCTATGTGGACCTGGTGACCGAGCTGCCGAATCGCGAACGTTTCCGCAAGGAAACCGAGCGCGTGGCTCGCAAATCGCTGGAAGTCGGCTCCTCCGGTGCCGTGCTCTTCCTCGACCTTGACCGTTTCAAGCGCGTCAATGACTCGCTGGGCATCGGCGAGGGTGACCGCCTGCTGGAAATGGTTGGACGCCGCCTCTCCGAAGTCACGCGTGGCTGTGATCTCGCTGCCGGCAATATCGAAGATCCATCCATGGTCGCCCGTCTGGGCGGGGATGAGTTCACCGTGCTGCTGCCCAATATCGAGGACAGTGCCGACGCGGCGCGCGTCGCCAACAAGCTGGTCGACGCCATTCGGCTGCCGTTCGAGATTTCCGGTCACCAGGTCTTCCTCGGTGTGTCGATCGGGGTGGCTGTGTTCCCGCAGGATGGTGCCGATCCGGAAACGCTGATGCGCCATGCCGACCTTGCCATGGCCCATGCCAAGCGGGCCGGCGGATCGGCCGCCCAATTCTTCGAGCCGAGCATGAACCAGTCCGCCTTCGAGCGTCTGGTGCTGGAAAACGAACTCCGCGACGCAGTCGCCCAGGACCAGCTGGTGGTCTTCTACCAGCCAAAGGTCTTGATGAAGGATGGCGCCTGTGCCGGAGCCGAGGCCCTTGTGCGCTGGCAGCATCCGACCGCCGGGCTTCTGTCCCCGGGCGCCTTCATCGAGGCTGCCGAGGAATGTGGCCTGATTGGCGAGATCGGTGACTGGGTCCTGCGCGCCGCTTGTCGCGAAGCCGCCGCCTGGCGTGAGCGCGGGCTGGAAATTCCGGTCGCGGTCAATGTCTCGGCCATGCAGTTTGATCGTGACGGATTCTCGGACTCCGTGCTGGAAGCCCTGGCCGCGGCCAATCTTCCGCCGCACTTGCTTGAGCTCGAACTGACCGAATCCATCGCCATGGAAAATCCCGAGCGTGTCATTGAACAGGTCCAGCCGCTGCGCGACCGGGGCGTCAATTTCGCCATTGATGATTTTGGTACCGGCCATTCCTCGCTCGCCTATCTGACGCGGATGCCTTTCGACGTGTTCAAGATCGACCAGAGCTTCGTCCGCGACATGACCACGGATCATCATGCCCGCATCGTGGTCGAGACCATTCTCGCCATGGCCAAGTCGCTGAAGCTGGAAACCGTCGCTGAAGGTGTGGAAACAGCGGAGCAATACGAGATGCTGCGCAGTCAGGGTGCGACCCTGGCCCAGGGCTTCCTCTTTGCCCGGCCGATGCCGGCCAGCGACTTTGTCGCCTTCGCCTCGGACAGTCATTCCGACCGCGCCGTCAACGAATAGCGCCCCGGCGCTGCCAGGCGTCCGGCAGCATCAGCCCTTGATCCGCTCCGCCGTGTCGGCCACATGCTTGTGACGACATCATCCGGAGACCGGTCCATGACGCACGCCTCAACCCCCGACTATGCCGATGCCAGCCTGTGGCGCGGCACCACCATCATCGCCGTGCGCAAGGATGGCCGTCTGGTCGTGGCCGGTGATGGTCAGGTCTCTATCGGCCCGACCGTGATGAAGGGCAATGCCAAGAAGGTGCGCCGCCTGGCCGGCGGTGATGTGATTGCCGGTTTCGCCGGCGCCACAGCCGACGCCTTCGCCCTGTTCGAGCGGCTGGAAGGCAAGCTGGAGCAATATCCCAAACAACTTGCCCGCGCCTGTGTCGAACTGGCCAAGGACTGGCGCACGGATCGCTATCTGCGTCGCCTCGAAGCCATGCTCATCGTCGGCGACAAGGATGCGACCTATCTGCTGACCGGCGCCGGCGATGTCCTGGAACCGGAAGATGGCGTTGTCGCAGTCGGGTCCGGCGGCAATTTCGCCCTCTCCGCCGCCCGCGCCCTCTATGAGTACGAAGCCGACCCGGAAGTCATCGCCCGCAAGGCGATGGCGATCGCCGCCCGGATCTGCGTCTACACGAATGAAAACCTGACGATTGAAGAGATCAGCTAGGTCGCGAAACCGCGCGCCCGCGATCTGGCTTTGCGATAGGCTGCCCACATGATCGAGCTTGGCGCACGAGGCAGAACGCCGTGATCCTTCACATTCTCGCAGCGCTCGGCGTGATCCAGGGCCTGGTCCTGGCCACAGCCCTGTTTCGGGCCCGCAATCGCAATCCGGTCGGATTCGCAGCCCTCCTGATAGCTCTGGTCGCGGCGATGGCGATCGTCGTCGAGGACTGGTTTGTCCAGACGGGTGCCTGGCGGGAATTCCCCCATGTCCTGCGCGCTACGACCTGGATGCCCTATCTGATCGGACCAGGTGTCTGGCTGTTCGCCCGCTCGCTGGCGCGGCCATTCGAGCTAGGCTGGTCGACCCTTCACTTTCTCCCGGCGGCAATAGCGCTCGCTTACTTCCTGCCCTTCTATGCGCGCTCGGGAGCCGAGAAGATCGCCTTCGTCAACGCGACCCATACCATACCGCTGGATACCAGCCTGCTCGGCCTGACCAAGGCGATCGCTCTGCTGGGCTATCTGACCGCCACACTCTGGGTGCTCTGGCGACTGCCCCGCTCAACGCTTGCCCGCAGCGCGTTCTGGTCGGTCCTGGGCTTCCTCGTCTTCGTCTTGCTGGTCGCCGCCGGATTTGCCACCGAGCATCTGGTTGACCGTCTGCCAATTTCCTCCGACCTGCTCGCGGCGACCGGACTTGCCATCTTCCTGTACAGTCTGTCTCTGGTCGTTCTGATCAATTGGCGCGCCTTCGCCATCAATCCGGCGGGCGACGACCCGGCGAAGCCACCGCGGGACGGCGACGGCTTGCTGGACGTGGAAACGACCGAGCGGCTCTTCGCCCAGATCAGTCGTGCAGTAGCATCGGCGAGCCTGCATGAGGAACCGCAATTGACGGTCTCGCGCCTGGCCGAACGGACCGGCTTCCAGCCGCACTACCTGTCCTATGTGATCAATGCGCAGACGGGACTGAATGTGAAGGCCTGGCTCAACACCCTGCGGGTCGAAGACGCCAAACAGCGCTTGGTCGCCGATCAGGATGAGTCCATTCTCTCTATCGCGCTGGCCTGCGGGTTCAACAGCAAGGCGGCTTTCAACCGATCCTTCAAGGCCGTCACCGGACAATCTCCGACCGGATTTCGCGCGTCTCATTTTGGAAAGTGACGCGAAAGGCGCCGACGGTGCGGCCAGGATACAGGTCCTGTCCTGTCCGGTCCTGTCATGGAGTGCCTTTTGCCAAATCTGCTGCGTCATCTTTTCTTCGCAATATTCGCCAGTTTCACCCTTACCGCGCCCATGGGGGCTTACTCGCCGGCCCAGCCACCGGTCATACCTTTCGAAGCGGCCACACCAGAAGGCCGGATAGCCGGCGAGATCCACCAAATTCCGGGCTCGAGCCCCGACACCATCCTCGTCATTACCGGCGGCTCCGGCGTCGGCATTCGTGCCGATACAGCGGCAGCGATCGGTCTCTTCTTGAGTGAAACAACCGCGGTGGCCATCTATGACCGTCGCGGCTTCGGCGACTCGTCCGGTATCGCGACCACGCCGACAACAGCCAATACCGCCTGGCTTGTTCCGGCCCTCGGGTCAGACCTGATCGCGATCACAAGCCATCTCGATGGGCTGGGCTATGACCGGATCGGCATTCTCGGATCAAGCATGGGCGGATGGGTCAACGCCTCGGCAGCCGCCCGGTCTGACCTGATTGATTTCGCGATTAACCTGGTCGGCGGTGCGACCTCGGTCTCGCGCTCCGATACATTCGACGCCCTGACCAACACCGGGCTGTCGATCGGTGCCGCGCTCGCAATGACACCGGGCCGGGCTGAAGCAATCGGATACGACCCCGCTTGCGACCTCGCCCGGGCGTCGATCCCGATGCTTTGGGTGCTGGGTGAGCGCGATGACAGCAATCCGTCGCAGCTCGATATCGATGTGATCGAGCGGCTCGCCGCGGCGGGGCAGCCATTTCAGTACATTCTCGTTGAGCGGGCGGACCATAATTTCCGGAATGTGGAGTCCGGCGAGATCATACTCGATTGGGTCCCCGACACGCTCCGCTTCATGGAATCCGCCAGCGCTGAATGAGGCGCTCATCCCGCTCTGCACCCGTGTGGGCCCTGGCCAGAATTAAGCGCGTATTTCCAACATCAACTAGCTCGCAAACACCTGCGCCTCATCCCGAAACGTCTTGAATTCCAGAGCATTGCCGGCCGGGTCACGGACGAAGAATGTGCCCTGCTCGCCGGGCTCGCCCTCAAAGCGCACATAGGGATCGATGATGAAGTCCTGGTTGGCAGCCTTGAGACGAGCGGCGAGCGCTTCCCAGTCCGACCAGTCCAGCAACAGACCGAAATGCCGAACCGGGACCTGTTTCCCGTCCACCGCACCGGAAGACACGGACGCACACTCTTCCGGCGCCAGATGCGCCACGATCTGGTGCTCATGGAAGTCGAAATCAACCCAGTTCGCACTGGATCGCCCCTCACGACAACCCAGTAGTTCGCCGTAGAATTTCCGCGCCGCAGCCAGGTCATTGACGGGGAAAGCGAGGTGGAAACGCGGACGGGTCATTGGTTTATGCCTTTCAGGTCTGGTTTTGCGGAGCGCCCCTGATTACATCAGTGGAAGCGCAAGCAATGCAAAGACGATAATGACCGATTTTTCCCCCCGCGAAATAGTCTCCGAACTCGACCGCTTCATCGTCGGCCAGGGCGATGCCAAGAAGGCGGTCGCCATCGCCCTGCGCAATCGCTGGCGCCGACGGCAGCTGGACGAGACCCTCGCGGAAGAGGTTACGCCGAAAAATATCCTGATGATCGGGCCAACGGGCGTCGGCAAAACCGAAATATCCCGCCGTCTGGCCAAGCTGGCCGGCGCGCCCTTCATCAAGGTCGAGGCCACGAAATTCACCGAAGTCGGTTATGTCGGTCGCGATGTCGACCAGATCGCGCGCGACCTTGTGGAAATCGCCATTTCCATTGTCCGCGAGAAGAAACGTGAGGACGTAAAGGCGAAGGCGCATGCCGCCGCCGAGAATCGCGTTGTCGACGCCCTTGTCGGACCCGGCGCCAGCGAGGCGACACGCGAGAGCTTCCGCAAACGGCTTCTGGCCGGCGAACTGGACGACAAGGACGTCGAGATCGAGCTGGCCGACAGCGCCTCACCCATGCAGATGATGGACATTCCGGGCATGCCCTCGGGCGGGGCCGGCGTGATCAATCTCGGTGATATCCTGGGCAAGGGTTTCGGGCAGAAGACCAAGACCGTGCGCATGAAGGTCAAGGACGCCTATGAGCCCCTGATCAATGAGGAGGCCGACAAGCTGCTCGATGACAGCCAGATCACCGCGGAGGCCATCAAGCTGGCCGAAAATGACGGCATCGTCTTTCTTGATGAGGTCGACAAGATCGCGGCACGCGCTGATGCCCGCGGCGGTGATGTGTCCCGCGAGGGCGTGCAGCGCGACCTTCTGCCCCTGATCGAGGGAACCACGGTGGCGACCAAGCATGGCACCATCAAGACCGACCATATCCTTTTCATCGCGTCGGGCGCCTTCCATGTCGCCAAACCCTCGGACATGCTGCCGGAATTGCAGGGCCGCCTGCCGATCAGAGTCGAGCTTTCTGCCCTGACTGAAGCCGATCTCAAGCGCATCCTGGTTGAACCGGAAGCCAGCTTGATCAAGCAGTATGTCGCCCTGATGGGCACGGAGGGCGTAACGCTGGACTTCACCGATGACGCCATCGACGCACTCGCCGCTCTGGCCGCCGAGGTCAATGCGAGTGTCGAGAATATCGGTGCCCGCCGGTTGCAGACCGTGATGGAGAAACTGGTCGAGGAGATATCCTTCACCGCGTCGGATCGGTCAGGTCAGACCATCACCATTGATGCGGACTATGTCGCCGAGCATGTCGGCACGCTGGCCAAGAATGCCGACCTGTCGAAATTCATTCTTTGAGGATTGGCGCCACGCAAGGCCGCAATTGGCTGACCTGGTCAGTCGCGGTTTCGCGTTCTCAGCGTGACATAAAAGGCGCCGCTGCCACCATGGCGGGCATGGGATTTCGCGAATCCTGACACATACTGACTAAACTCAGGAAGTCCCAGCCATTCCGGGAGCTTGCGCCGCAAGACGCCGGGCTCTTCAACCTGTTCCCACGGCGCCACTTCGCGTTCACGCGACTTGAAACCCTTGCCGGTAATCACGAGCACGGTGCGATAGCCGCTGGCGAAGGCCATTTGCAGGAAATGGCGCAGGGAGCGCAGTGCCTGATCCTGGGTCAGCCCGTGCAGATCGATCCGACCATCAATGTCGAGCCGGCCGCGGCGGACCCGTTTCTCGCCGGAGCGGTCATGCGGGACAGGCGGGTCATAAGCCGCCGGCGCGCGGGGCGTGACCGGCAGGCGCAGCCCTGTTTCATAAGCGCGGGCTGCCGTGTCCATCTTGTCTTTTTTCTGCGGAGCAGCGTCCGGCTCGGAGCGCTCTAGCGCGGCCATGCGATCCTCGGACAGCGGTTTCACCGACTTGGCCACACGCGTCCACAAGGCACGCTCCTCCGGCCGCATGGTGCGTTTGCGCGACATGCGTCAGGCCGGCTCGGTGTCGGCGAAAAGACGCGCCACAACCGTGTGCGGCAGGAGCACGACCCAGCTGGCGGTGGCACGGGTCGTCCCCGCCCGTCGCTCGGCCGTCTCACCCCAGCCCCAGAAGAAGTCGCCGCGCAGCGGTCCATTGATCGCCCCGCCGGTATCCTGGGCGACGACAAGGCCATGCCAGTCGTCGAGCTCCGGCAGGTCCGCCGATATCCAGACCGGCACACCCTGCGCCATGATGCCGGTATCCACCGCGATCGAGGCCATCGGCGTCAGCGGGACACCGGCGGAGCCGCGCGGCCCCAGCGACGGGTCATCCAGACTTTCGCTCTGGAAGAAGACATAGCGCGGATTAACGCCAAACAGCTCAGCGGTGGCTTCTGGACCATGCTCGTTCAACCAGGCTTCAATGCCCTGTTTGGAGGCGGCATGCGGTTCCAGCTCACCCCGATTGATCAGTTCGCGACCAATGGAGCGGTAAGGCAGGCCGTTATGGGCGGCAAAGGCTGCACGCTCTTCATGGCCATCGGCAAAGACTAGCCGACCCGAGCCCTGGATTTGCAGGAAGAAGACATCAATCGGGCGACCCCAGGCAAAGACTTCGCCGGCATTGCTGGTCTCGATCGTGGTGCGATCCTTGTACGCAACCAGTTCGCCCTCACGGACCTCACCGACAATGCGACGACCCGACAGGCTTTCGTCGAAACGTCCCAGGTCAACGGTGACAAGATCATCCGGCCGACGGCGAAGCGGTTGGGTAAAGCCGGGTTGGCGCGTCCGACGTACTTCGACATAGGGCTCGTAATATCCGGTCAGCAGACCGGTTTCGCGGGTTTCCCCCGTTTCCGCCTCGCGGGCGAGCAGCCGCACGGGCGTGAAGACGGCTTCCAGACTGGCACGCGCGGCATCGGACCCGTCCCGTGTCATGGCCGCGGCGGCACAGGCGCCGCGCCAATCCTCCACCCGGCCGGCCCATTCGGCGCGCGGATTGAGCGCATCACTGTCGGCCCGGCGACCCAGCCGCTCGCAACTTCGGCGAAAGGCTTGCAGCGCTGGCGCCAGATCCTCACTCTCCCAACCAGGCAGGTCGGTCCAGAGGACAGTTTGAAAATCAAGGGTTTCCGGGCGTTCTGCGACCGGAATTTCCGGTTCGGGCTCAGGCTCCGGTGTCGAGGGCTGGCAAGCCGCCAGCAGCACGACGCCGATCAGGGCGAGCCGATCAGACCGCCGCAACACGGGTCAATACCCAATTGGGATTGCCGGTATCGGTGCGGCGTTCGAACAGCCAGTCTTCGGTGACGGTCGAAAGATGGCCCAGGTCGCCGGCGATCAAAACCTCGTCCGCATCGCGTGTTTCGGTGGCGATCTCGGCGATAAAGCGCACCTTGATACGCGCGGTTTCGCCCTCGAGGCTGGCCTCGGTAATCTCGGCCGAACGAATCCGTTCAATTTCGGTTTTGACCGTTTCACCACGATCCGCGCGTTGGTCAATTGCGGTGGTGTAACGTTCGAGGACTTTTGCTGCCAGGAGCGGTTCGAGCGTCTTTCGATCACCGGCGGCAAAGGCCTCAACGATCATCGTGTAGGCGCTGCGAGCACCCTCGAGGAAGGCTGTTGGGTCAAATCGCGGATCAACCGCTGCAATGGCTTCCAAGCCGGCCGCAGCCGGGCCTTCAAACGCGGGGCGCAATCCGGGCGGCTGACCGGCCTCTCCCGGTTTCGCGGCTTTCTCGCGAGGCGTCGGGGCCTCCATGTGACCTTCCCGGCGCCCCAGAACCGTATAGAGACGATAGGCGAAGAAGATCGCGACCACACCGCTGAGAAGTGTCCAGATATCCATACGGCTCGCTATACCTTTGCTGAGCTGACACGCCTTGCCGCCACGCGCCAAGACATCGTTCCAATCCCTGATATAGGCCCTATTTGGTCAGACGTCAGCCTCTTCGCTGTGGTCTTGCCAGCTTGCCGGTAGGCGGTCGCCATGCTAACGGGCGCGCTCTCATTGACCCGGCCGCCCATGGCCAGATGCTTACAGACCCATCCGGGGAGTTCCATGACCGACGCACCCAACATGCCCGCTGACGACGCGGCCGCCCAACAGCCGCAGCTGCGCGTCCTTGCGCAATACGTGAAGGACCTCTCCTTCGAAAACCCGGGCGCCCCTGACACGCTGCGTCCCGGCCAGGCAACGCCGGCGATCGATCTGGGCATTGATGTCCAGGCCCGCGCCGTCGGTGACGATACCTATGAGGTCGTACTGACCGTGAACGCCAAGGCGACCCGCGAGGAGACTGTTGTTTTCATCGCCGAGCTTGCCTATGCCGGCCTCTTCCAGCTGGCCAATGTGCAGGATGCCGAACGCGAGCCCTTCCTGCTGATTGAATGCCCGCGTCTGATCTTCCCGTTCGCGCGCCGCGTCCTTGGCGACACTACGCGTGATGGCAATTTCCCGCCGCTCATGCTGGATCCGGTCGATTTCGCGGGCCTGTATCGCGCCCAGCTGGCCAAACGTGCCGCCGCCGTGCCGGGTTCGGAAGGCGGAAGCAATGGCAATGGCGACCCGGCCGCTGCAAACTAGGCCTTTAAACCAGGCCGGACCAACGCAAATGGTCCTATTGAAACGAGAGTTTCTTCCAGAGCGCGTGATCGCCCATCTCGTCGACAAAGGCGTCATGGGCGGCGCGCTCTGACTCTGTCTGGCCCTGGTTCAACGCTGTTGGACGCGGCGGCCGGGCGGGAAATTCAACCGCATTACTGGTCGACGAACCCTTGCCGCTGAGATCCAGCGCCCGGGTTCGCCCACCCATCAGCTCGAGATAGACTTCCGCCAGAAGCAGGGAGTCGATCAGGGCGCCGTGCTTGTCGCGCGTGTCGAGCGAGATATCGAAGCGTTTGCACAACGCGTCCAGGGATACATACGAGCCCGGAAATTTCGCCCGCGCGATCCGGGCCGTATCCTTGAATCGGTCATCGGCATAGATATCCAGGCCCAGGCGCGCCAGCTCCATATTGATGAAGCCGCGGTCAAACGGGGCATTGTGAGCGACAAGGGTTGCATCCCCGACAAAGGCGACAAAGTCCGGTCCGACTTCGTCAAAGAGCGGCTTGTCAGCCAGAAATTCTGTCGTCAGCCCGGTAATCTCGACCACTTCCTTCGGCACGGAACGCTGCGGATTCACATAGGCATGGAATGTCTTGCCGGTCGGGATGTAATCGATCACCTCGACAGCGCCCAATTCGGTGATGCGATCGCCGGTATTGGGATCTAGCCCCGTGGTTTCCGTATCGAAGACTATTTCACGCATTCCGGCCGCCCCGCCTGAGTTTGCTGACTTCATGAATTGGCGTCAGTCGCCCTGGCTCTGAGTGCCTTGACGATTTCAGCCACCTGTCTCTTTGCATCAGGAATTCCACCTGATGTTTCAACGACATGATCCGCCCTTTCGAGCTTGATCGAATCGTCCAGCTGACGCGCGATTATGGCGTCCAGCTTGGCCTTGGTCATGCCCGGTCGCTGCAGGACGCGCGCGCGCCGCACCTCGTCCGGCGCATGCACGACAATGACGGCATCAACCCGCTTGTCTCCTCCCGTCTCAAACAGAAGGGGCACATCGAACACCAGGATTTCGTGGCCGGCTGCCATTTCGTCAGCCACGAACGCTTCCCGCGCCGCGCTCACGAGCGGATGCACGATCTCTTCGAGAATCTCGAACCCGTCCGGGTCGGTCTTCAGCGCTTCCGACAGACGGACCCGGTCAATTGCGCCATCCACGACAACGCCCGGAAAGGCGCGTCCAACCGGCTCAACGGCCCCCCCGCCTGGCGCGTAGAGCGCATGCACGGCGGCATCGGAGTCGAAAACAGGGATGCCCGCCTCCCTCAGCAATTGAGCCGTCGCCGATTTGCCCATGCCGATGGACCCGGTCAGCCCGACGCGCAGCATTATGACGCCTCCAGATAGCGCACGAGCTGGCCACGCAGATCGGGCAGAGCCGGTACCGGCTGGCCGTAAAAGGCCTCGAAACTCGGCCGTGCCTGGCCAATCAGCATGTCCAGACCGTCTATCGCGGTCAGACCGCGCGTCGCCGCTCCGGTGAGAAAGCCCGTCTTCAAAGGCGTATAGACACTGTCGAAGGCAATACTACCCGGGCTGACCCGATCCCAGTCCAGAGTGAGCTCTTTGCGGCCCTTGAGGCCAAGTGAGGTGGCATTGATAATCAGCGTGCGATCAGCGAGCACATCATCACGTGCCTCCCAGGGAATGAGGCTTGCGCCTGGCGCAAGATCTCGTGCCAATCCTTCAGCCCGCGTCAGATTGCGATTGCACAAGGCGAGGTCAGTCACGCCAACTGTCAGGAGCGCGTAAACCAGGGCACGAGCCGCACCTCCCGCTCCCAGAACCAGTGCCTTGGCCCTGTCATAATTGATATTGGCTGGTTCAAGCGCGTACAGGAATCCAGCGATATCGGTGTTGTCGGCGTGGATCTCCATACCCTTCATTGTCAGGAGATTGGCCGCGCCGACGGCGCGCGCCGACGCAGTGGCGGTATCGGCCAACTCAAGCGCGGCCTCCTTGTGCGGCAAGGTCACATTGAGCCCGACACACCCAGCCCGGGCAAGACCGATTACCGCGCGATCGAAATGCTCCGGGGCGATCGGAAAAGGCGCATACTGCGCATCGAGGCCTGCCGCCTCGATCCAGAGTCTCATCAGGATCGGCGAGAGCGAATGGCTGACCGGGTCGCCGGCCACGCCGGCTAGCCTGGCTGCACCGGTCGGGATCATCGCGTCAGGACTCCCTCATCACGCAGGATTTTCGCCAGCGGCAAGAGCGGCAAGCCGAGAATGGCATAGTAATCGCCTTCTACCCGTTCGAACAATTGCGCACCCAAACCCTCATAGGCATAGGCTCCGACACTTTTTGTCAGGGCATCACCCGCCTCGATCAGATAAGCTGACAGGAATTCATCCGAGAAATCACGGACATGGATGGTGGATGTCTGCTGGTGGGTCCACACGGCTTTTCCATTTCGCAACAAGGCGAGACCGGAATGCAGACAATGCGGACGCCCGCGCATGCGGCGCAGACGTTCTGGCGCGAGAGCGACATCAGGAAGCTTGTCCAGCAAATCCCCGTCAAGCTCCATGGTCTGGTCGGCACCCAGAACCAGATCATCAGGATGGGCCTGGGAAACCGGTCGGGCCTTCGCTTCAGCCAGGACCAGCGCCATATCCCGCGGTGACAGATCGGTCCGTTCCGATTTGATCTCGCTTTCATCCACATCCGACTTGATAACCGAGAAGGGGATGTGGGCCTGCGTGAGAATATCCGCCCGGATCTGGCTGCCGGACGCGAGAATGAACCGGGTCATACCGTCATGTTCCGCTTTTCCATAAGTAGATTGATGATCTTGGCGGCCGTTTCCTCGATTGATCGTCGCGTCACATCAATAGTTGGCCATTTATGCTTGGCATACAGACGCTTGGCGTAAAGAATCTCTTCGCGGACCGCGAAATCATCGATATAGTTGGTATCGCGATCCTCATTCAGGCTGAGCAGGCGATTCCGACGAATCTGGACGATTCGCTCGGGGGAAGCCGTCAAGCCGACAACCAGCGGGTTGCGCAAGTTGAAAATTTGCGGCGGCAAAGGCACACCCTTCACCAGCGGAATGTTCGCAGCGCGATAGCCACGATGAGCAAGATAGACACTGGTTGGCGTCTTGGAGGTCCGGCTGACACCGAGAAGCACAATGTCCGCTCCCTCGAAATCATCGCCCTGGCCGTCATCATGCGCCATCGCATAGTTCAGGGCATCGATCCGGCGGTAATAATCCGCATCCAGCGACCGTTGCGCGCCGGCGCGGCTCGCAACAGGCCGGCCGAGATAGGAACTCAACGTCGCCAGCATCGGATCCAGGATGGCAATCGCCGGTACGCCCAGTTCAACACAACGGGTTTCCAGCTCACGGCGCAAATCCGCATTGACGATCGTGTACATGACCACCCCCGGATAAGCTTCGACTTCATCCAATACCCGGTCCAGCTGCTTGGATGACCGGACCAGCGCATAGAGGTGTTCGAGCGGGCTGGTGCCTTCAAACTGGGCGACCGAAGCTCTCATGACTTCCATGAGGGTCTCACCGGTGGAGTCCGAAACCATATGGATATGAAAGCAGGTGTCGAAAGGAGAGTTCGATGGGAGCATGGGATCGATCACCGGTTCGCATTTACTAATTGTTAATAAGTTGGGCTGTTTTCCCCAGCACCACAATTGGCACCGACAGGCTGTGAGTAGTGCCCGGTCTTACCATGAACAACCCACAGCCCTTCCCACAGTCTGCCAGAGCGTGGAAATTACTGTGGAAGATCGAGCAACCCGCTTCGACCGAAAATGTCGTTGTCCACGATTCTTCCACATTGCCACATTGACCTATGAGTTTGAAAAAAATGGTTTAATCAAACTTGTCGGAAACCGGGACCAGGAGAGCTGTGGAGGGATAACCTACGGGTTTGAAAACCGGAACAACGGGGAAAATCCCAAGCATCCACATCGTCCACACCCCAACAATCTTCTACAATCAATATATTCTTTTTAGAGAGATGAAGGGGAGCGATTGATCCGGTGGGAATTGATGCCTAAGCAGGGCGAATGAATGACATGATCGAAAAACCGCTCCTCCGGGTTCTCGCTGGTGAAACCGTCAGCCCACCGCCTGTCTGGCTCATGCGCCAGGCAGGGCGCTATCTTGCCGAATATCGCGAAGTCCGTTCTCGCGCGAAGAACTTCATCGATTTCTGTTTCTCTCCGGATCTGGCCGCTGAAGTGACTCTGCAACCAATCCACCGGTTCGGGTTCGATGCAGCGATCCTGTTTGCCGACATTTTGCTGGTCCCGATCGCGCTGGGTCGCAAGGTCTGGTTCGTGACCGGTGAAGGCCCGAAGCTCGAACCCTTCGATGTACGCGATTTTGAACAGCTTACGCTCGATCAAACCGAAGCCGTTCTGTCACCGGTAGGTGAGACGCTCAAACGGGTTGTTCCCGCGCTTCCGTCCCAGACCACGATGATTGGCTTTGCGGGGTCCCCCTGGACCGTTGCGACCTACATGGTCGAGGGTGGCGGTTCGAAAGACCGGTTCAAGGCCCGAGTGGCGGCCTGGGAGCATCCCGAGGCTTTTGACGGCATGATGGACCGGATTGCTGACGTGACAGCAGAATACTTGATCATGCAGGCCCGGTGCGGAGCTGAAGTCCTCAAACTGTTCGACAGCTGGGCAGAAGGCCTGCCGGAACCTCTGTTCGAGCGTGTCATCATCCGACCGACGCGCCGTATCATCGAAGCCGTCCGGGCCGCTGGTGTGGATGTCCCGATTATCGGCTTTCCGCGGGGCGCCGGCACGCTCTATCCGCGCTATGCCCGGGAAACCGGTGTGACGGCGATCGCGGTCGATACGGGTGTGGATCCGGCCTGGATCCAATCGGTCCTGCCGGACGGCATGCCAGTCCAGGGGCATCTCGATCCGGCCGTGCTGCGCGCCGGGGGTGCAGCGCTTGACGGTGAGGTGGACCGTTTGCTGGATAGTTGGGCGGGTCGGCCCCATATCTTCAATCTCGGCCACGGCATTACACCGGATGTGCCGGTTGCCCATGTTGAGCAATTGCTGGCGCGGATTCGCAATCGCGCCTGATTGGCCTGAGCTGAAGGAGCCGAGGGTGAGTGAAGCGCGCAAGAAATTGGCGGTCGTCCTGTTCAATCTCGGCGGGCCCGATGGTCCGGATTCGGTGCGCCCCTTCCTGCGTAATCTGTTTCGCGATCCGGCGATTATCCAGGCGCCAGGCCTGGTCCGGGAAGCACTGGCGCTCTTCATCTCGACCGTTCGCACCAAGGAAGCGCAGTCCAACTACGCCAAAATGGGCGGCGGATCCCCGCTTCTGCCGGGAACAATTCGCCAAGCCAACGCCCTTGCCGACGTCCTTGCACCACAATGGCCTGATTATGATATTCGTGTGTGGCCTGCGATGCGCTACTGGCACCCTTTCACCGAGGATGTAGCCAAGGAAGTGAAAGCCTGGCAGCCGGATGAGGCGGTCTTGTTGCCGCTCTATCCGCAATTTTCGACCACGACGACCGGCTCATCCCTGACCGCCTGGCGCAAGGCTGGCGGGCCAGAGACCCGGGCCTTGTGTTGCTATCCGACCGAGGCTGCATTTGTTGACGCGCATGCTGCGTTGATCCGCAAAACCTGGGAGAAGGCGGGTCGTCCTGAAAATATGCGCCTGCTCTTTTCCGCTCATGGTCTGCCGAAAAAGATCATTGATGCCGGTGATCCCTATCAATGGCAGGTCGAGCAGACCGCAGCTGCGGTGATGCGGCAGCTACCGGACTTTCCCGATCACCAGATTTGTTATCAGAGCCGGGTCGGCCCGCTTGAGTGGATTGGTCCGTCGACCGAGGATGCAATTGAAGCGGCGGCCAGGGATGGAAAATCCATTCTGCTTACACCTATCGCTTTTGTCTCGGAGCATATCGAGACCCTGGTCGAGCTGGATGAGGAATACGCCGAGATTGCGGAGGAATTGGGTGTGAAATCCTATCTCCGGGTTCCTGCGCTGGGTGATGACCCGATCTTTATCGAGGGTTTGGCCAATATGGTCGGCCAAGCGCTGAACGGTCCGGGCGGACTGCGACCAGAGGCCGGTGAGCGGATTTGCCCGGCTGACTGTTCGGCTTGCCCGTGCCAGTCTGTCCCCTGATCTGAATACTCTGGGCCGGGACCTCTTTCGCCATGTTGATTGCCGCTTATGACTGGTTGCGGGCTTTCCATATTCTCGCCGTGATCGCGTGGATGGCGGGTCTGCTCTATCTGCCACGGCTTTATGTCTATCATTGCGAAGCCACGCCGGGCGGCGAGCTGGACGAGACACTCAAACTGCAGGAACGGCGTCTCCTCAAACTTATCATGAATCCTGCCATGATCGTGGCCTGGCTGTTTGGTCTGGCCCTGGTGTGGGCCAATGTTGAGCGGGCCGGCGGATGGTCGATTTTTCTGGGTTGGGCCTGGTTGGCTAAATTGCTTCTGGTGTCTGTCATGACCGGTCTGCATCATGTATTTGCCGTCCGTTTCAAACGCTTCGACGCCGGCACCAATGACTGGCCACACAAGCGCTATCGCATCCTGAATGAAATTCCCTTTGTCCTCGCGATTGCCATCGTGCTGATTGCCGTGGTGGCGCTGGCCTGACCAATTGACAGGTCGCGTGGAGGATCAAGCAGCGCTTGACGATCCTGACCCTGCATGGCAAGGGTTTCTCGACTCCTTTTTCAGGATCCCTCCTTCGTGACGTGAGACGCGTGAACCACAGCGCGCCCGTCTGCTCCTCAATTCTCGGGTTACCTCCGCTCTGGCGGCACCCGGTTTGCCTGATCGCGCAAGGTTCGTTTTGGACCCGGTGCTTCTGTTTGAGCTGATAGTAAAACCATGACCGACGAAACCACTGTACCTGTGCCTGCCCTGCTTGAAGGTGTGGAGCGGATGACGCTTCAGGGCCTGAAGGAAAAAAAGCCGACCGAGCTGTTGGAATTCGCCGAGGCGCTCGAGATCGAGAACGCATCCTCGCTGCGCAAGCAAGGTATGATGTTCGCCATTCTCAAGGCCTTGGCCGAACGGGATGTCGAGATCCATGGCGGCGGAGTCCTGGAAGTTTTGCAGGACGGATTCGGTTTCTTGCGCTCGCCTGAATCCAATTATCTGGCCGGTCCGGATGACATCTATGTCTCGCCGACCCAGATCCGGAAATTCGGCCTGCGTACAGGCGATACCGTCGAGGGCGAAATCCGGAGCCCGCGTGATGGCGAGCGCTATTTTGCGCTGCTGAAGGTCTCGACGATCAATTTCCAGGATCCGGAATCAGCGCGTCACAAGGTTCATTTCGACAATCTGACACCGCTCTACCCCGAAACGCGCTTCAATATCGAGCTGGCTGACCCGACGGTGAAGGATCGCTCCGGCCGGGTGATCGATATCGTGGCACCGCTCGGCAAGGGCCAGCGTGGCCTCATCGTCGCCCCCCCGCGGACCGGTAAAACCGTCCTGCTTCAAAACATCGCTCATGCCATCGAGAGCAATCACCCGGATTGTTATCTCATGGTTCTGCTGATCGATGAGCGCCCCGAGGAAGTGACCGATATGCAGCGGACCGTAAAGGGTGAGGTGATCTCCTCAACCTTTGACGAGCCGGCAACACGGCATGTCCAGGTCTCCGAGATGGTGATCGAAAAAGCCAAACGTCTCGTTGAGCATGGCCGTGATGTCGTGATCCTTCTGGACTCGATTACGCGTCTGGGTCGCGCCTACAACACGGTTGTACCGTCCTCGGGCAAGGTTTTGACCGGTGGTGTGGATGCCAATGCCCTGCAACGCCCGAAGCGCTTTTTCGGCGCTGCGCGGAATATCGAGCATGGCGGTTCACTGACCATTATCGCGACGGCGTTGATCGATACCGGTTCGCGCATGGACGAAGTCATCTTCGAGGAATTCAAGGGTACGGGTAACTCGGAAGTCGTTCTGGACCGGAAGGTCGCCGACAAGCGCGTCTTCCCGGCGATCGACATTCTCAAATCCGGGACGCGGAAAGAAGAGCTTCTGGTCGACAAGGGTCAGTTGCAGAAAATGTATGTCCTGCGCCGCATCCTCAATCCGATGGGTGCCCAGGACGCGATCGAATTCCTGCTCGACAAGCTGCGTCAGACCAAGACGAATGACGAATTCTTCGACTCGATGAACACGTAATAGAGACGATTGCGTTCAGGGGGCCAGGATACTGGCCCCCGTCGTCTTTCTCGCTTCCAGATCTTCATGGGCCTGTACGGCATCGGCCAGCGCATAGCGTTGATTGATCCGGATCGACAGGGCGCCGCGGGCGACCGCATCAAAGACATCTGCCGTATTGGTGGCGAGCGCGTCATCGCTGGCAACATAGTGAGCGAGCGACGGTCGCGTGACGTAGACCGAGCCTTTCTGCGTCAGGATGCCAAGATCAACGCCTGTCACGGCGCCTGACGCGTTGCCGAAACTGGCAAGCAGACCTCGCGGCCGCAAACAATCGAGCGAGATCGCGAATGTATCCCGCCCAACTCCGTCATAGACGACCGGAACGCCCTCTCCGTCTGTCAATTCTCGTACCCGGGCGACCACATCCTCCTGCGAAGAATTGATCATGTGAGCAGCGCCCATCGACAAGGCCAGCTGGCATTTCTCGGCCGTACTGGCCGTCCCGATCAGCGTTACACCCAGATCGCGGGCCCATTGGCACATCAACAAGCCCACCCCACCTGCCGCGGCATGATAGAGGACGGTGTCGCCGGCTTTGACCGGAAAGGTCTCCTTCAGAAGATACCGCGCTGTCATGCCTTTCAGCATGATCGCCGCCGCTTCTTCCATGGATACCGCGTCCGGGATGTTCGCCAGTCGGCCGGAAGCGACCGTGTTGTACTCGGCATAAGCGCCGATAGGTCCATTGCCATAGGCAACCCGGTCGCCAACCGCGAATTGGGTCACGCCATCGCCTACCGCATCGACATGCCCGGCGGCTTCGAGACCAATTCCGCTTGGCAAGGAGACTGGATAGAGGCCGGAGCGGTGATAGGTGTCGATGTAGTTCACGCCAATGGCCTCATGCCGGACTCGAACCTGGCCGGGGCCGGGGGCCGTGACCTCGACAGGTTCGAGCTTCATGACAGAAGGACCACCGGTCTGGTGAATTCGGATCGCCTGGCTCATCGGTTCTGCCTCATCTCATTGGTTTCGGAAGAATAATGAGAGTCATCCGGTGCTGTGACTAGGCTCGACATTGCGCGATGCGAGCTTGCAGAGCGTCTCGCCCACCCAGAGAGGCGACGGCTGCGTCGACATTATCGATGGACAAGAGCTCAATTCCTGCCTCGATCGCTTCCAGATAAGGTGTTGCGCTTCCGTCTTCGCGGCGGAATAGCCCGACGGATGTTTCAAGACCTCGGCTCGCCAGGACGGCGTCGCGAGGTGCGTCCAGGGCGCCGGTGCCGAGCCAGATATAGCTTGCTTCGAGATTCACGCCGGCTGCGCGCAGCGCGACCAGCTCGTCCGGTACGGACAGGAGCAGACCGGCATCAAGCGCATGGATAGCGGCGGCATCGTCGACGGTATAGGCAATGATGGCGACGTGGTCGCGGGCGTTATTGGCGTCGATCAGGGCGACAATCTCGGACGGCGTAACGGATTTGAGATCGAGATTGAGAACGAGGCCGGTCTCGCGGGCGAGCGTGAACACGGCTTCCAGGCGCGGGATGCTCTGGTCGGTGAGCTCGCCATTGCTGTCGAGGAGGCGCAGGTTCGAGAGGTCCGACCAGCTCCGACCCTCTACTCGACCCTCGCCGGTCGTTGTGCGCTCGAGCGTGTCATCATGCAGCAGGTAGTAGACGCCGTCATTGGAGCGGCGGACATCAATCTCGGCATAGAGGACACCATTGTCGACAAGGCGGTGCAGGCTGGACAGGGCGTTTTCGGGATAGCCCGGTGCCGGCCCTCCGCGGTGCGCGGCGAGCATGGCAAATCCGTTTTCTCGGAAACATGTCAGCGACGCTGCCTGGTCTGACAGGCGGAGCTCCGCTGACGGTGCAGGCTGGCTACACGCGCCGAGCAATAGAAGAAGGGCAGGCAAGGTTCTGAGCATGACAAGGTCCAGGTCGGGATTGGCTTTGGTCGCGTTTGTATGGATGGGATGCGACTATTCTTGTTGGTCGCCGGTCTCCTGACGGGCTTCAATGGGAATTCAATCAGAAGCATGACCGATGTATCGGTCATCGGGGAGATAACATCATGGTCGAGACTTCACCACTTCGCCTCTATCACGCGCCGCGGACCCGCTCGGTGCGTGTCCGCTGGCTGCTCGAGGAAATGGGACTGCCCTACTCGCTCGAAACCGTCGCCTTCGCCAAGCGACCGGCGGGGGATGAGAATTATGCGCAAATCCATCCGCTCCGGAAAGTCCCGGCGCTCGAGGACAAGGGGCGGGTCATGTTCGAATCCGTCGCCATCCTGCAATACATTATGGGGCGCTATGGTCCGACGGAGCTGGATGTCCGACCGGACGAGACGGATTACGACCTCTTTTTGCAATGGCTGCATTTTGGTGAGAGCGGCATGATCATGCCCGTTTCGCTCTTGCTGGCCCACACCATGCTGTTGCCGGAAAAGGTGCGTAATCCAGGCATCGCGGCGTCAGCGCGGGCCGATACGACAAAAGCCCTGACCATGCTGGCCGAGCATGGATTGAAGGATCGGCAATATCTGGCCGGGGACCGCTTCACCGCCGCGGACATCTCGGTCGGGTACATGCTTTTCCTGTTGAAGCTTATCAAGCAGTTCGATGAGTCGCCGGACGCAGTGAAGGCGTATTTCGAGCGGATTACGGCGCGGCCCAGCTGGGCGATCGCCAGCGCGACAGACTGAGTGATGTCTCTGCGGGGAAAAAAGAGCGGTTCATGGATCGGTTGAAAGGGGGCCTGTCCATGAACCGCTCGCATTCCGACCGGGCTTCGCACTGATCGGAGCGGCATCCAACGGACCCCGTTCGCCTTGATTAGTCGGGTCGGTCTGTTCGCGGAAGCTCGTACCTTGCAAGATGTGATGAGTGAGGTGGTTGCGGTGACGAATACCGTCAGCCGAGCGCGCGCTGGTCCAATTGCTCCCGCACCTCGGCGCGATAGCGGTCTGATACGGGCAATTGCACGCCATTTGTCAGCTCGACGATCCGGTAGCTCTCGCCGCGTGAACGGGCCACGCTGATACGGGTCGGGTTGACGAGGTGCGAACGGTGGATCCGGACAAAGCCCGCGTCTGACAGGGCGTCCACGAGTTGGGCCATGGTCGTTCTGTGCAGGACATCTCTGTCAGCCAGGTGCAGGGCTATGTAATTGCCCTGGGCTGTTGCGCCGAGGATGTCGCGAACGGGCACGTATTCGACACGGCCGCTTGATTTGACCGCCAGCGTGCCGAAATCGGGTCTGCGAAATTCACGAGGATCGATGACAGGTCGCATTTGACGGCCGAAGAGGAAGGCCAGGACGAAAAAGACGACATCCCAGAGGAAGGCCTGCATGCCCAGATCGGCGAGTGTCTGGAAGGGCGTGCGTTCCGTGCCGACGGAGAAGGCAATCGCGGCATAGACGGCCACGCCGCCCATGCCGAGAAAGCCGGCGATGGCGGCGGATTTGGCGGTTTCCGCGAAATCTGAGTTGGCGTGGCGGGCGCCAATCTTGAAGACAATGGGAAACAGGAAGAGCCAGGGAAGCATGCCCCGCGTCCACCCGAGTATGTAGGCGTGGTAGGCACCTGCAGACTCTGCTCGAACGGCATCGATCCAGTTGGCCGTGGCAAAAAGCCATACCGCACTCACCCAGACGAGCGTCGTGATAACCAGGAAGGGTGAGCGAAGCGGAAAGCCGGTAAGGCGGACTTCGCGGAGATCGTCAACGAGGGCCAAGGGTTCTGTCCGGTTGAAGGCGGGCACCCTTAGTGCCGTATTCAGCCAGCGCAGGGCAAGTGTCTTTACGCTAACAATTGCGAGAGGCTGGCCGGCCTCTTGTCGTTTCCCACTCAGCTCAAGGCGTCATGCAGGAAGCGAATGGTGAGCCCATTGGCGCGACCGGCGCTGGTCGCGCTGTAGTGAAGTCCGTCCGGGCGGGCAAAAGCGTGATCCTCGTCCGGATAATCCTCGAGCCGTATGGTTGGGTGGGGGTCGAAGGCTCTATGGATTTCGGCCTGGGCCTCGGCCGGAACAAACTGGTCCTTGCCGGCGATATGCAGAAGTAGCGGGCGATCCAGATCCTTCGCCTCGTCTAGCCGGGCTTCGATTCCGACGCCGTAATAGCCGACGGTTGCCTCACTATCTGTACGGCAGGCGGTCAGGTAGGCGAGCAGGCCGCCGAGGCAGTACCCCATCGCGCCTGCCTTGCCGGTGCAGGCCGTGTCCGCACGCAGGGTGGCGAGAGCGTCAGCGATATCGCGCATCCCGGATTCGACATCGAATTGCTGGAAAAGCTGAAACGCGCGTTGCAGCTCCGGTTCAACATGATCATCGAGCTCGATCCCGGGTTCGATTCTCCAGAACAGGTCCGGACAGAGCGCCACGAAACCGGCCTCGGCCAGGCCGTCGCAGATCTGGCGCATATTGGCATTGACCCCGAATATCTCCTGTAACACCAGCACGCCGGGTCCGCTCCCGGAGGCGGGCAGCGCGCGATACGCGGAAAATTCTCCATCCCGTCCCTTGATGGGGATATATTGACCTGCCATGGGGGCCTCCTGTTGAGTGCTCTTGCAGCCAGTTCAAGCGAGGCCGGTATGAAGGTCAAGATCGACATCGAATGCAGCCCCGAGGAAGCGCGCAGCTTCTTGGGCCTGCCGGACGTCACCCGCATCAATGAAGCCATGGTTGATGAGGTGGTGCGCCGGACAGAAGCCAATCTGGAGTCCATGGAGCCGGAAGCGCTGATGCGGCAATGGTCGACCGTCGGTGGTGAAATGACCAATCAATTCATGGACATGATGCGTCAGGCTGGTGGCGTCCCGAAATCGGGAAAGGGCAGTTAGTCCATTGAATACAACTGTTTACGCGTTGGCGACGCCGGCTGGCCGGTCTGGCGTGGCAGTGATCCGCCTGTCCGGTGCCAATGCCGGAGCGATTCTGGACGCGCTGGCGGGTCTCCCGCGCCCGTCGGCCCGCCAGGCCTCCCTCAGATCCCTGCGCTCCGTTGATGGTTCGGTGATGGACCGGGGTCTGGTGATCTGGTTTCCGGGGCCCGCGAGTTTCACGGGTGAAGACAGTGTCGAGTTTCATGTTCACGGCGGTCCGGCTGTTATCGAGGCCATGCTTCACGCGCTCGACGAGTCCGGAGCGCATCCCGCGGAGGCCGGGGAATTTACGCGCCGGGCCTTCGAGAATGAGAAAATTGATCTGACCGAGGCCGAAGGTCTCGCCGATCTGATCGAAGCCGAAACCGAAGGGCAGCGGAAGCAGGCTCTGGCCCAGATGTCGGGCTCCTTGCGCCAGCTTTATGATGGTTGGCGGGACCGTCTCATCAGCGCCATGGCGTCGATAGAAGGGGAGATCGATTTCCCGGATGAGGAGGATGTCCCGGATGCGCTCTCTCATACGGCCTTTGCCCCCCTCAGCGAGTTGATCTCGTCGATGTTCGCTCATCTCGATGATGGTCGCCGTGGGGAGCGTATCCGGACGGGGTTCTCGATTGCCCTGATCGGGGCCCCGAATGCCGGTAAATCGAGTCTGCTCAATCGGTTGGCTCGGCGGGAAGCGGCGATCGTCACGGATATTCCCGGTACCACGCGGGACATTGTTGAGGTTCAGCTGACCCTGTCTGGCTTCCCCGTCGTGATTTCGGATACGGCGGGCCTTCGTGAAGCGGTGGATGCGATCGAGGCTGAGGGTGTACGCCGTGCGCTGGACCGGGCTGAGCATGCTGATCTGCGGATCGGTGTCGCGGATGCGCGATCCAAGGAAGAGCTGAAGGATCTGCAGGGCCGTCTCACCGATGGCGACCTGCTTGTTCTGAACAAGCTGGATCTTGCACCTGGTGCCGAGCGTGACGGGACGTATCCGCTCAGTGCCAAATCGGGTGAGGGCGTTGAGGCGCTGGAGCGTCGGATCGAGACAATCGTGCGGGACAGGCTGTCGTCGCGGGAAGTGCCGGCGCTGAGTCGGGTTCGCCATAGGCGTGCGGTGGAATCGGCGCTGGAGGCGCTGGCGCGATGTCGGGACAATCTCGCTCTGGCACCGGAGCTGGCCGGCGAGGATGCACGCCTTGCGGTGCGAGCCCTGGAAAGTCTCACCGGACGGGTCGATGTCGAGGACGTGTTGGATCGGGTATTCTCTCAGTTCTGCATCGGGAAATAGATCGCGATTAAGCTTGCCGTCTGTTTCACGTGAAACATCGCGATGCTGATCTCGACTCTAGAGGGCGAAGGTCTTATGTAGACCGGCTTCAATCTACCTGGATCCGGATCGGAATCGCTCCCATGAAAACCTGGGATGTCATTGTCATTGGTGGTGGCCATGCGGGCTGTGATGCCGCCGCCGCGTCTGCGCGCCTGGGCGCCAGCACGCTATTGATGACCCACAAGCTCGAGACCATCGGGGAGATGTCTTGCAATCCTGCCATTGGCGGGTTGGGCAAGGGTCATCTGGTTCGCGAGATTGACGCGCTTGATGGCGTGATGGGCCGAGTGGCGGACGCCTCCGGGATCCAGTTCCGACTGCTGAACCGGTCCAAAGGTCCTGCGGTACGAGGCCCGCGCACGCAATCGGACCGGGCGCTTTACAGGGCCGCCATGCAGGCTGAGTTGGCGGCAATTCCTGACCTTGAGATCGTCGCGGCTGCCGTTGAAGACCTCCTCTTTGATGGGGGTGTTTGTACGGGTGCTGTCGATGCAGATGGCGTGTCCCATCATGCGCGGGCTGTGGTCCTGACCACCGGGACTTTTCTGCGCGGCTTGATTCACAAAGGTTGCGAGCGAATTCCGGCAGGCCGGGCCGGTGAGGCGCCGTCAATCGGTTTGTCAGACACACTTTATGGGCTCAATCTGCGCATGGGCCGGTTGAAGACGGGCACGCCGGCGCGTTTGCGGAAGTCGTCGATTGATTGGGAGTCGCTGGAGCAGCAAGCGGCGGATGAAGCGCCCGTACCGTTTTCCTTTCTAACGGAGACCATCACGGTCCCGCAGGTCAGCTGCGCCGTCACGCGCACCACGGAAGCGACTCATCAGATCATCGCCGACAATCTTGGTCAGTCTGCTGTCTATTCCGGTGCCATCGCAGGGCGCGGCCCACGTTATTGTCCGTCGATAGAAGACAAGGTCGTTCGTTTTGCGGACCGGTCCCAGCATCAGGTTTTTCTGGAGCCCGAGGGTCTCGACGATGACACGGTCTACCCGAATGGAATTTCCACTTCTCTGCCGGATGAGGTTCAGCAGGCTTTTCTCCAAACCATTCCGGGTCTCGAAGCGGTCGAGGTGAAGCGCTACGGCTATGCCATCGAGTATGATTATGTGGATCCGCGCGAACTCGATGCGACTTTGCAGATGCGCAAGCGCCCGGGGTTGTGGCTGGCGGGCCAGATCAATGGGACGACCGGTTATGAAGAAGCCGCCGCCCAGGGTCTGATGGCCGGTGCCAATGCGGCACTTGCGGCGACGGGTCGTGCGCCTTTCGTCCTGAGTCGGTCAGACGCCTATATCGGGGTGATGATCGATGATCTGATCACCCGTGGTGTGAGCGAGCCTTATCGCATGTTCACCTCGCGCGCCGAGTATCGTCTGACCTTGCGGGCCGATAATGCTGATCAGCGTCTTACGGGCAAGGCCGAGCGTCTTGGTCTGAGCGGCGAGGTCCGAAACACCGTATTTGCTGAAAAGATGTCCGAGCTCGGCCGACTTCGCACGCGTGTTAAAGACCTGTCCCTGACGCCGAATGAAGCGGCGCGTCATGGCCTTTCTGTCAATGCCGACGGCAAGCGCCGGTCTGTGTCTGACATGTTGGCTTACCCGGGCGTGGATTGGGCCAAGACGTGTGAAATCTGGCCTGAGCTGGCAGGTGCGCCCAGAGCTGTGGCGGAGCAGATCGAAATTGATGCGCTCTATGCCGGCTATATCGATCGGCAGCAGGCCGACATCCTCGCCTTCCGCAAGGACGAGGCCGTTCATCTTCCGCGGGATCTTGATTATGCCGGGATTGGCGGTCTTTCCAATGAAGCGCGGGAGAAACTTGAAGCCGCTCGTCCGGAGACGCTTGGCCAGGCGGCCCGCATTGAAGGTGTCACGCCCGGTGCTTTGACGGCCGTTCTGGCTCACGTGAAACGTCGTGGACGGGAGGCCAGCTAGATGGATCGCGAGGATTTCGGGCGCGAAACCGGTGTTTCACGTGAAACACTGGACGGCTTTGACCAGTGGCGCGCGCTTCTCATCGAGACCAACGCGCACACGAATCTGATTGGCCGGTCGACGCTGGACCAGTTCTGGCACCGTCACGCCCTGGATAGTTACCAGCTCCTGGAGCACATATCGACCGATGTGAAGAAGGTCGCAGACCTGGGCGCCGGCGCCGGTTTCCCCGGTATCGCTCTGGCTCTCGGATTCCGCGATCGCGGCCAGGCGGCCAGCGTCACCATGGTGGATTCCGTCGGCAAGAAAGTCGCGTTTCTCCGCAAGACGATCTCAGCGCTCGATCTTGATGCCGAGGCCCGATCTGTCCGCGTGGAAACGCTGGATCCGGCGGAAGGCTTTGATCTGGTGACCGCGCGCGCCTTTGCGCCTCTGAATAAATTATTGGGCTATGTCGCGCCCTTGTTGAATAACAAGGCTCAAGGTCTCTTTTATAAAGGGCAAAACTATCGGGATGAATTGACCGCCGCCCGTAAAAACTGGACATTCGATCATGAAGTCATACCCAGTCGGACCAGTGACGGTGTGATCCTGCGTATTCATGAGGTGGAACGTGCCAACTGACGTCCAGCGCGCCAAGGCGCCCCGTGTCATTGCTGTTGCCAATCAGAAGGGGGGCGTGGGCAAGACCACAACCGCCATCAATCTCGGCACGGCCCTGGCCGCGATCAAGCAGAAGGTCGCCATCATCGACCTCGACCCGCAGGGGAATGCGTCTACCGGGCTTGGTGTGCCGCCAAACAAGCGCGGGCTGACATCCTATGACGTGCTGGTGGGGGGTGACTCCCTGAAGTCCGCCATGGTTCCGACTGTTGTGCCTGGCCTTTCCATCGTCCCCTCGGACGAGCTCTTGTCGGGAGCCGAACTCGAACTGGCGGATGACCAGCGCCGGTCCTACAGGCTCAAGCGCGCCATTGATCAGAGCATGCAGGCGCTGGGCCCGGACGCAGCCGGCCTCGACTATATCCTGATTGACTGCCCACCATCGCTGAACGTCCTGACGGTCAATTCCCTGACCGCATCCGATGCGATCCTCGTGCCGCTTCAGTGCGAGTTTTTTGCCCTCGAAGGCTTGTCCCAGCTTCTCAAGACGATTGATCGTGTGCGCGGACATCTCAATTCTCGCCTCGATATCCAGGGTGTCGTGCTGACCATGTATGACAGCCGCAACAACCTGTCTGCCGAGGTTGCCGCTGACGTTCGCGAGCATTTTGGGGACAAGGTCTACAAGACGATGATCCCGCGCAATGTGCGGGTCTCCGAGGCGCCATCGGTCGGCAAGCCCGTCCTGCTCTATGACCTGCAGTGCTCGGGATCTCAGGCCTATATCAGTCTGGCCAAGGAAATCGTCCAGCAGGAACGCAAGCGGCGACGCGAAGAACAAGGTGAAGTGGCATGAGTGCGAGCGAAAAGAACAAGCGCCTCGGGCGCGGATTGTCAGCCCTGCTCGGCGAAACCGATACCGAGGGCTACAGCGCACCGGAAGCTGAATCGACAGAAAGCGGCCGGTCATCCCGGGATGGTGTCCGCATGATTCCAATCGAGCTGATCACCCCAAACCCGGATCAGCCACGAAAGACAATCACCGAACCCGAACTCAACGCACTTGCAGACTCGATTGCAGACAAGGGCATTGTCCAACCCATTCTGGTCCGTCCCGTCGATAGCGGTGCGCGCTTCCAGATTGTTGCCGGTGAACGTCGTTGGCGGGCCGCTCAACGGGCCCGCTTGCATGAAGTGCCGGCCTTGGTCCGTGAGCTCATCGACCGAGAAACGCTTGAAATCGGTATTGTCGAAAACGTCCAGCGAGCAGATCTCAATCCGGTTGAAGAAGCCCATGCATACCGCCAGCTGATCGACAGGTTTGGGCACACCCAGGAAGACGTCGCGCACGCCGTTTCCAAAAGCCGCAGCCATGTCGCGAACATGATGCGCCTCCTGTCACTTCCTGACTCTGTGCTGTCCTGTCTGGCTGAAGGCAAGCTCTCTGCCGGTCATGCCCGGGCGATTGCCAATGCACCCGATCCTGCTGCCCTGGCAGAGCAGATCATTGATCGCGGCCTGTCTGTTCGCGAGGCCGAAAAGCTCGCTCGCGCGGCCCAGAACCCAAGCGCGCCGGAAACCAAGTCGGCCGCCAAATCTCGTGCTGACAAAGATGCTGACACGCGGGCGCTGGAAGCAGATATCACGGCCCGACTGGGTCTGTCCGTCGATATTCGTCATAGTGCGAGAGGCGGAGAATTACGGGTTCAGTACAAGACGCTCGAGCAATTGGATGATGTTTGCCGTCGTCTGAGTGCCGATGGCGTCCGCGGTTAGTCAGCGACCAATCTGGGCCGCGCCCCGGGCCAGGCGAAGCAGAAGGTCGCCGACGAGCGCTTCAGCTGGCGCGCCGGACCGCTTCACGGATCGCTCTGCATCGAAGGCGAGTTGTCGTGCGTGGTCCAGCCGTCGGCCACGCCACAGTGAGAGCTGTCGCTTGAATGTGTCGGCCTGTGGCCCGAAGCGCGGTGCACCGCTGCGCGCGATGGCTCCATCATTTCCACCGGCCGCATGCACAGAGCTGAGTTGATCGAGGCGGCGTTGCAGAGCGCGAAGTATGCCGACTGCTGATCCACCGGCTGTGATCGAGCGATGATAAGCACTATCCGCCTTCGTCAGTTGACCGAGCAAGGCGGGCGCCAGGACAGAGTCGAGCTGAGCCTCGCCCTGGTCCGCTGCAATCGCCTCGATATCCGCCCGGGTGACCGTGTTGTCGCTTTCGTCGCGCTGACTCGCGAGTCCCTTGTACAGGATCAACTTCTCAATCTCGCCCCGGGCCAGCGCGCGGTCACCTTCAAGTCTCGGCAGCCAGGTGTCACGCGCATCACTTGCAAGATTAAGTGACTCAACCTTGAGCATATCCACACAAAGGGATTCGAGTGAATGGGTGTTATCAGTATAACACGCTATAGATATTGCCTTTTTTGCCGGTTCAAAGGATTTTCTAAGCTTCCCTCGCGGCGTTAAGTCTCCGGACTCGACCAGCAGCACCGCTTCCGCCGCGAGAGAGCCGTCTTCCAGGGCCTTGATCAGCTCTATGATCGGGCCGCTACCGGTTTCGCCGGTCAATCGCACACGAACCAGGCGCCGGCCGCCAGTCAGCGACATGGCCGCCATCGCATCCGCAAGCCCGGCCGGGTCAGATTTGAGATCCTCTTCGGTGAGCTGGGTCAATGCGAAGGGATCATCAGGATCCTCAAGAACAGCCTTGACCAGCGTCTGGGCCCGTTCATGGGTCAGACCGCGATCGGGTCCATAGATCAGATAAGCGCGAATAGCCGGGTCTGGCTTGCGAACTCGGGCATCAGCGTCACGCGCCGTCGCCTTCACTGGCGATCGGCGTCCTGCAGCGCCCGGACGAGCTGATTGGCAATTCGTTCGGCGGCCAGCTGGGCGGCTCGCTCGGTTGCATCACGTTCCGCTGCAACAGTCGCATAAACGGAGCGCGGGACATTGTAGGATGCCTCTGAGCTGACCGTTCCGGTCAGTACCGGATCCGTGTCGCCATCGCGGTAGAGACCATAATCGACGTCCAGACCGATCGCATAACGCGACACTGCCGCATCTGCGCCGACGCCGAGGGGTGAACGGGTAATGTCACTCTCGGTACGCAGCGTGAACGGGCCGCTGGCATGGCGGGCGCCCATCCGCTCCAGCAACGCTTCCTGAAGGTGGAAATCAACCTGCTCCCGTCCGGTTTGGACGCGAATGTCGGACAATCCCTGTGCGACGCCATGGCTGCCATACATTGGCGAAAAGCCGCAGCTTGAAACAAGCAGCCCGGCGGCTACCGCGAGACTGGCAAGAAGAGCGTGGCGGCTGGAACCCATAATCTTATCCTGCGACGATATTCACGATACGATCAGGTACCACGATAACTTTGCGAACACTAAGCCCTTCAAGGGCCCGCTGCACGGTTTCGTCCGCCATGGCCTGGTTCTGGATGACCTCCTGGCTGGCACCTTTGGGTACATTGATTTCGGCCCGACGCTTGCCATTGACCTGCACCGGCATCACCACACTGTCATCAACCAACAAGGCCGGATCGGCTTCGGGCCAGGCTGCGTTGATGACCAGGCCTTCGCCACCGAGCGTTTCCCAGCATTCCTCGGCCAGGTGCGGGATGAAAGGCGCGATCATCCGAACCAGAATGCCCAGGGCTTCAGCCTTGGCGGCGATTCCGGGCGCATCCGTCGGCTCATACTTGCGCAGGACATTGACGAGGTCATGGACCTGGGCGACGGCCGAATTGAACCGGAAGCCTTCGATGGCATCCGTTACGGTCTGCAAGGCCTTGTGGGCCGCTCGGCGAACCCCGAGCGCATCTCCGCTCGCATCAGCCGCGACAGCGAGCGGGCCGGGTGCACCCTCGGGCAAGGAGGTGACGGTCGACCAAAGCCGTTGAATGAAGCGCCAGACGCCTTCAACGCCGCTATCAGTGTACTCGACATCGCGCTCGGGCGGAGAGTCGGACAGCACGAACCAGCGTGCGGCATCCGCTCCGTAACTCTCGATGAAGGCATCCAGATCGACGACATTCTTCTTCGACTTGGACATCTTTTCGATGGAACCCACTGTGACCGGCTTGCCGGTGGCGATCTCGATCGGCCCGTCCGCGCCTTGATCCACCTCGTCGGGCAAAAGCCATTTGCCGTCCGACGATTTGTAGGTCTCGTGCGTCACCATGCCCTGGGTGAACAAGCCGGCAAAGGGCTCGCCGGAAGTCATGTTCATCAGCCCGGCATCGTTCAGTGCACGTGTGAAAAAGCGCGCATAGAGGAGGTGAAGGATCGCGTGCTCAATGCCGCCAACATACTGGTCAACCGGCATCCAGTGTTCTGCATCGCTCGCCAGGAAGGGCGTGTCTTCGACCCAGGGCGAGGTGAAGCGCAGGAAATACCAGGACGAGCAGACAAAGGTATCCAGCGTGTCCGTCTCCCGGCGGGCCGGCTTGCCGCAGGACGGGCAATCGGTGTCTTTCCAGGTTGGGTGGCGTTCCAGCGGGTTGCTGGGATGATCAAAGGTGACGTCCTCAGGCAGTTCGACCGGCAATTGATCGTCCGGAACCGGAACCACACCACAATCACCACAATGAACAACCGGGATCGGGCAACCCCAATAGCGCTGGCGAGACACCAGCCAGTCGCGCAGCCGGTAGCTGGTCGCCCCTTCACCAAGTTTCAGGCCTTCAAGCTCGGAAATGGCGCGCTCAATCGCGTCGTCGGTGGAAAGTCCGTCCAGAAAGCGCGAGTTATAGATCGTGCCGGGCCCGGTATAGGCCTCATCCTCGATGACATGATCATCGACCGACGCATTGGGCGGCAGCACCACCGGGTTGACGGCGAGGCCATACTTGCGGGCGAAATCCAGGTCTCTCTGATCCCCGGCCGGCGAGCCAAAAATGGCACCCGTGCCGTAGCCGGATAGCACGAAATTGGCGGACCAGACCGGCAATTCCCAAGTCTCATCAAAGGGGTGCTTGACGGTGATGCCGAGGTCGACGCCGCGCTTGGGCGCCTTTTCGATTTCTTCCGCCGTGGTGCCCATGCGCGCGCACTCATGCATGAAGCGATCAATCTCCGGATCGTCCGCGGCGAGCGCCTTGACGATGGGGTGATCGGGCGCCAGCGCCAGGAAACTGGCGCCAAACAGTGTATCGGGCCGCGTCGTGAAGACGTCGATCGTATCGCCGAACTGGGTGGCCAGGTCGCTATCCGTCAATGGGAAACGGACTTCGGCGCCTCGAGAGCGACCGATCCAGTTGGACTGCATCGTGCGGACCTTGTCCGGCCAGCGATCCAGCTCTTCCAGCGCGTCGGTCAGTTCATCGGCGTATTCCGTGATCTTGAAGAACCACTGATCCAGCTCACGCTGGACAACGAGCGCGCCCGAACGCCAGCCGCGACCATCGATAACCTGCTCGTTTGCCAGAACGGTCTGATCGACCGGATCCCAATTGACCTTGGCGGTCTTGCGGTAGACCAGCCCGCGCTCCATCAGCCGCGTAAAAATCGCCTGCTGGTGTCGGTAATAGGTCGGATCGCAAGTGGCGAACTCGCGGCTCCAGTCAAGCGCAAGGCCGAGGCGTTGCAGTTGGCCGCGCATGGCGTCGATATTGTCATGGGTCCACGCGCCCGGATGCACGCCGCGATCGCGTGCGGCATTCTCTGCCGGCAGGCCGAACGCGTCCCAGCCCATTGGATGCAGGACGTCGAAGCCGCGCGCACGCTTGTAGCGGGCAACAACATCGCCCATGGCGTAATTCCGGGAATGGCCGACATGAATCCGCCCGGACGGGTAGGGAAACATCTCGAGGACATAGTATTTCGGTTTCCCACCTGAGGCTCCAGGACCCAGAGCCCTGAAAGCGTCACAGGCGTCCCAGGCCGCCTGCCACTTGGGTTCGGCCTCGCGTGGATTGTATCGTGTCATGTCTGGCCCGCGGCCGCGCCGCGCCCCCGGTAATCGATCAGGCTAAGCTGCCTGACTAGTTTTCCAGTTGCGAGATTCGCAGTTGACGCGCGCGGGTCAGGATTGCGTTCTCGATATCATACGCAGTCTGGCCGCTGGTCTCCGCATCAATCCATTCGCCGCTTTCGCTGCGAACCTGACGGAAGACACTCACGGCCAGCGCGTCGGCACGCAAGCGCGTATCGAGGATGTATACTGTGAGCTTGAAGCGCTCGCTCGCCATCTGCGGATTGGCATACCAATCAGTCACGATGACGCCGCCGAACGGATCCACTTCAGCCAGTGGCATGAAACTGATCGTGTCCAGGCTGGCGCGCCAGAGAAAGCCGTTCACGCCAATGCCTTCCGGCTCGACCACGCGATTGCTGGCCAACGGGTTCGGTAATGAAGGCAGGCGCAGTCCAGACGATTCCGACGACGATTCCGCCGTGTCGGCATTGCGCGAGGCGCAGGCCGGAAGTGTGAGAATGGCGGCAGAAAGGATCAATCCAAGAATCCGACGGTCCGACATGTGCCGTGACTCCTTCGAAACAAACGGCGAAAACGCTCGAGAAACTGCAGGACGCGAATGCGCCTCAGGTTTTGAAAGACTTGTATAACACGCGAATTCGCGCGCGCCAGCGGCGAAAGGCACCCGATCAGGCGTGACAAACCTGCAACATATTTTGGTGAACACGCCGTCAACTCTTTCCCGGCGCTTGACCGGAGGCGCGTGCTCACCTCCTTTAAGGCGCGACGTCCGGGGGGACGGGGCCGATCGGCGGGACCGCGAGCGATGAGAAGGACAACCAGCGCGATCTTCTTCGCCGCTTTGTCCGGAACACTTGCGGGCCCGCCGGCATTCTCCCAGCCTCCGGATTCTCCTTACATTTCAGCGTCCGCCGCATCGGATTCATTTGGCCTGGACCCCGGGAACACTCTCGACTGGCGGGCCGATCTCGGCCTGGTCCTGTTGGCGGGCGACACCCCGACTGACCACCCCGCCTGGCTAGGCGATATCGAGCTTGGCGTTGAATTCGAGAGCTTCACGCAAGGCGGTCGACGCTGGGGCTGGGTCCTGGCCGGTCACGCTGAACGTGACCAACACCTCTCTGCCCGCGGTGGTCGCACTGGTAATTGCCCCGCAGGACGCGGGGATTGTGCGAGCCTGAACACACTAAACCCAACCTTGATCCCGATCGCCGCTGACAGTGGACTGTTCAGCGATGGCCTCGAAACTGGCAGTCGAGTTCGTGCCATGATTTCTCACGCTTACCTCTTCGCTGACACGGGCTGGGGGGAGCTGAGACTTGGCTATGGGCCAGGCGCTGCGCGGCTCGATCCTGTGAGGGGTCCGGCAACGGCGCGCCTGATTCGGGCAGATGGCGGCCACCTGGTTGCCGCCGGCCCCGGCGCGATCCGGACGGAAAGCCATTTGTCCGGCCAGGACCCCAAGCTGGTGTTTCGCTCCATCGCGCTGGGTCAGGAAAGCAGTGTCGGCACGCTTCGCGCATCGGTATCCTTCACGCCGGAGGTCAGGCAGTGTGGCGTGGACGCATGCCCGCGTCGAACGGGACCCGGAGGCCAGGTCGGATCTATCAACAAAGCTGTCTCCGAGCTGGCCCTGACGTACGAAATTCGCCGCGGCGACCATGAATGGTCGGCGAGCTTCGCCACCAGCCAGGCCGGCGACATGGATGGCCCGGCCGGCTTCGACCCGGTCAGCAGTGTCGATGCCGGTCTGTCCTGGCGCTGGCAGGATTGGCGCGCAGGTGGACGTTGGCGGCGCAGCAATAATGGTCTTGCGGGCGGCGGTGCGCTGGAGGCCTGGTCGGTCTCCGCGGGCTGGGAACAAGGCGACTGGCTCTCCACGCTCGAATACGCCACCTCGAGTGATGATTTCGTTCATCAGGACACACGAGTCTGGCAGGCGGCGACATCGCGCCTCATCGGGGACCATGGATTGGTCGCAATCGGAGTTCAGTCTGCCGCGACAGACAATCCGGTGCTGACCCGCGCAGGACGACGCCAGGCGAGTGCTCACCACACCACGGCCTTTGTCGAGCTCGGTTGGCGATATTGACAAATCCGCCACAGGACTCGGACTTCTTTCATCCTTGCGGCAGATTCTGTTTGGGTCGGTCAAGACCGCTGCGCTACAAATATTGGGCGTGAGGGAGAAGTACAATGATCTGGCGGGCTAATCCGTTTGAAATCATTGATAGAAAGTCGACTGTGGCCGGAGTGGCCGCGGCGATGATCCTCTTTGCTCCGGCCGCATTGGCTCAGGACAACACCACAGAAACGGACGCTGTTGCGCCGTGGTATGAGGCTTTCACACTCTCCATGGCCGAGGCTCCGACGCCGGAATTGGATGAAGCCACCACCTATGATCTGGAGTTTGGTGAGCGCTGGGGCGTGACACTGGGCACTCTGGAGCGGTCAGATCCGCGCCTTGATGATGATCTGACTGCGGGCGCCTTTGTCACCTTTGGTGACCGCATTCGTCTGGGTGGCCAGGTTCGCTTTGCTTCGCCCGATGACAGCTTCTTCGTTCGCAATACCGACGAGGAAGAGCGTCAGCCGGAAATCAAGTTCGAGTCGGCTCTGCGCTTCTGATTGCGCCGACCACCGCTACACCCGAAATTCCCAGACCTACCAGCCGCTTGATCGTGCGTGTATTGACCCCGCCGAGCGCGTAGATCGGGGTGGATGACCTTTTGCTCCAGGCGGATAATGCCAACGGACCCATTGGATGACCGGCGCTTGAACTCGCGCTGACAAAAACGGTTGAGACCAATACCGCGTCGAGCCCGCTCGACTGGGCGCGAGACAGGCCCGCGGGCGAATGCACCGAGCCCGTGAAAAGCCCTGTATGGCCGCGCGCGCGTTCCCGGTGTGCCTCCGCCAGCATGCGTTCCGGCCAGTGAACGCCGTCTGCCTTGCAATCCCGGGCCAGCGCGGCGTCACCGGAAATCAGGACCCGGACGCCACGCGCCTGTGCCAGACGCACGGTATCGTGCGCAATGGAAACGCGATCCGGCGCGCCGTAATGGCGATAGATCAACGCGCTGCCCGGCGGCAGGTAGCGGGCCAGCGACAGCGGGTCGGGCTGGCGGTCCGGATCCGTCAGGGCGAGCAGGGCGGGTGTCCTGGCGTCACATTCGCCACGCACGCGCGCAGCTGCGCTTGCCAACTTTCGCGCTGCATCGTAGGGCGACGTCATGACTGATACTCCGGATATACAAGCCCGCCGCGCGGCCTTGCTCGACGATATTCAGGCAACCGCACAGGATGCCGGCCGCTCTCCCGATAGCATCAAACTGGTCGCGGTTTCCAAACGCCAGCCTGAAGCGCGGTTGGAGGCGGCCCTCGCCGCCGGCCAGCGTGTTTTCGGCGAGAACCGCGTGCAGGAGGCCCAGGCGCATTGGGCCGAACGCCGGGCCGCTTGGCCGGATCTCGAATTGCGCCTGATCGGCCCTCTGCAGTCCAACAAGGCCGCCGAGGCCGTCGCCCTGTTCGATGTCATAGAAACTCTCGATCGGGAGAAGCTGGCCAAGGCGTTGCGCAAGGAGATGGACATCCAGAAACGCTCACCTCGCCTTTTCGTACAGGTCAATACGGGCGACGAGCCCCAGAAGGCCGGAATCGCGCCCTCCGAAGTCGCCGATTTCGTTGGCCGGATGCGCACCGGGTACGGCTTCGCCATTGATGGTTTGATGTGCATCCCGCCGGTCGAGGAGCCGCCCGGCCTGCATTTCGCGCTCCTCGCCAAGCTCACAGCCCAGCTGGACTTGCCAGAAATGTCCATGGGCATGAGCTCCGACTATCCCACTGCCATCCGTCTCGGCGCGACCTCCGTGCGCTTGGGAACGGCTTTCTTCGGCTCCAGGGACAGCTGACAGCCCTGTCGCTAGGCGATTGTCAACGTATCGCCTGCCCGCAAGGCCTTGAGCAGGGCGCGGACATGGTCCGGATCCAGGGCGACGCAGCCCTCGGTCGGCATGTAGTCGTCGCGCTTGCAGTGCAGGAAAATCGCTGATCCGGCCCCGGACACGGGCGGATCATCATTGTGGCCGAGGATCAGGATGATGTCGTAGAGCCCGTCATCCCGCCACAGGGTCTCGTGCGAGGCGGGATAGGGCCGACGGACGGGCCGGTTATAGGCGGGATCGTCCGGAGCATCACACCAGCCGTCACTCTCCTGCAGGGGGCGGCAGGCCAGTCTTGTTTCAGGGCGCTCGACGCGATCGGCGCGATAGAGCACCCGTCGCACGGGGTAAGTGCCCAGCGGCGTGGCACCGTCACCTTCACACTTGTCTGACGCCTTCGTGACTCCCGCGCGGCCCAAGGCTGCGCGTACCTTGCCGTTCTCCAGCACGAGGTGGCCATTGCGGCTGACTTGCCAATCCATTCAGGAATCGTATCTGGAAACGCGGTGGTCGGCGAGGGACATCCGGCACTGAAAAGTGCGCGTGTCCACATCGCCTCCCCCACCACGGAGCTTTGTCCGGGCAACCGGACCTGTCATTAACCAAGCAAGTTCAAGGCCAGACCGGGCACACACAAAACTGGGCAAATCTGACCGAACCAGCAAAATCTGCCGGGCAGAATCTGCCACTCGGCAGGAATTGCCTTGTGAAACGAAATGGGCATGATCAACGCATGAACGCGCAAAAAACCATTCTGATCGTCGATGATGACGAAGACCTTCGTGAAGCGCTCGTCGAGCAATTCGCCCTGCATGAAGAATTCCGCACCCTGTCCGCAGACACGGCCGGTGGGGGAATGGGGATCGCCCGCAATGAGCGCGCTGACCTTGTCCTGCTGGATGTGGACCTGCCGGACATGGACGGGCGCGAGGCCTGCCGCCTGATGCGCAAGAACGGGATCACCGCCCCGATTGTCATGCTGACCGGTCAGGACACGGATGCGGACCAGATCCTCGGTCTCGAGTCCGGCGCCAATGATTATGTCACCAAGCCCTTCAAGTTTTCGGTTCTGTTGGCGCGGGTTCGGGCCCATTTGCGCAGTCATGAGCAGAGCGAGGATGCCGTTTTCCAGGTCGGTCCGTATGAATTCCGGCCGTCGATGAAGCTCTTGCTGACATCGGACGAGAAGAAGATCCGGTTGACCGAGAAAGAAACCAATATTCTCAAATATCTCTACCGGGCCGGCGGCAAGCCGGTGCCGCGCGACGAGCTGTTGCACGAGGTCTGGGGTTATAATCCGGCGGTGACCACGCACACGCTGGAAACCCATATCTATCGGCTGCGCCAGAAGATCGAACCCGATCCCGCGCATGCGCGCTTGCTGGTCACGGAAAGCGGCGGCTACCGGCTTCAGAACTGAAGCCGGGGCCCTGCCCGCCTTCTAGTCGCCCAGGGTCAGCACCACCGGGGCGTGATCGGACGGCTTTTCCCGGCTGCGTTCGTCTTCCCAGATCCGGAAGGCGTCGCGGCCACCGGCCAGAGCCCGGTCCCGGGCGGCCGGGGCGGCCCAGATATGGTCCAGACGCCGACCGCGATTGGCCTTGCGCCAATCCTTCGCGCGATAGCTCCACCAGGTATAGATCTTCTCATCCATCGGGATGAGTTCGCGGGCCACGTCGGCGAATTGCCCGGCCTGGCGGATGCGTTCCAGGGCCTCGACCTCGATCGGCGTGTGAGAGATCACTTTCAGCAATTGCTTGTGTGACCAGACATCGTGCTCATAGGGCGCGATGTTGAAATCACCGACCAGGACGAGCGGCGCATTGTCAGCGGCGCGCTCGGTGAAGTAGCGCTCGATCCGGTCGAGGAAGGCCAGCTTGTGGGCAAAGCGCGGATTGGTCGCGGGGTCCGGCTCGTCACCGCCCGCGGGAATGTAGAAATTGTGCAATTCCAGGCCTTCGACGCCGACCCGCTGGTGGCGAGCTTCGCCACGCGGGCAGAGGTCGCAATCCCCAAGGTCCTCAAGCGGATATTTCGACGCGATGGCAACACCATGCATCCCCTTCTGGCCGCGGACGTGGAAATGCCTGAAGCCCATCTCGCGAAAGCTGTCCTCCGGGAATTGATCATTCTGGCATTTGATTTCCTGCAGACACAGCACGTCCGGGTCGGCTTCGCGAACCCAGTCGGCAATAAGCGGGACGGCGCGCAGACGCACGGAATTGATGTTCCAGCTGGCAAGTGTGAGCGGCATGACGGGCTTCCAGTCAGAGGGTCCGGATCAGAGGATGTTATAGGTCGCGCCAGCGAGGCCGACCGGCCAGCGCCCACGGGCAAACAGGCGCCAGCGCGCGAGGAAGGGATGTGGCGGCTCGTCATCCTCGGCCTCGGCCAGAATGACGAGGGCGGCGCCATTGGCGGCCTGGGCAAGCGCGCCTGCTGCGGCATTGACCAGGGCCATGTCTTCGACATCATCCATCGACGCCGCGTCTTCAACGATGTCGCGGGCGCTGTCACCTGTCTTCTGCGCGACCATGGACAGGGCCGCGTGCACCGCTTCCTCATCGAGGCGTTCCAGGACCCGGGACACCAGGCCTGTGCGCAGCATTTCCTCGGCTTCCCAACTCACCGGGTCGCGATCCAGGGTCTCCGCGGCACCGGCGGCTTCCTCCCAGTCCGAGAGGACAGCCGGCTCGGCGTCAGGAAAGCCCAACCCGTCGAGATAGGCGCGGGCGAGGAATTGCTCGCGCTCATCCAGCGGCTCGCCCAGGCGGGCGAACCAGGAATTGGAGTTCAGGCTCTCGGCGAAGGCTTTCGCCTTGTAGAGCAGCGGGATTTCTTCGAGCAGGCGCGGGATGTCCGCGTCATCGGGATCATCATGGAATTGCATGGGTCGTATTTAGCGCTCATTCCCGCCGCGCAACAGGGGCGCAGGTGTGTGTGGCAGGAGCGCTTGATCGGCGGAACATGTCCCCAAACGAATTGCGCCCGGTCTCGAGGGGGAGGAGACCGGGCGCAAAGCCATGCGCTTGTCTGTTCGAGCGCAGCGCCGGGAGGGGATCAATCCGGCGCGACTGAGGTCAGGATCCGCAAGCGGGGGGACGACGCCGATCCATCGCCTCTCAGTCAGCGTAACAATAACGCCACAGCGTCCGGTCTTTTACAAATAAAAAATGAGAAAGGAATTGCGTGTGTCGAAAAAGCCTCAATTGATCATCGACCACGACGGGAATCGCGGCGGTCTTCGGGTTCCGGAATGACGAATAGGCGCGGGTTGAGGCGCATGCCAGACTGCACATCAGTCAGGCTGACCCGCGTAATTTCCCCAAGCGCATCCGTGACATACCATTCACGCAGTTCGTAATTCGGTTCCGCAAAGACGAACATGATTTCGCCTTCCATCTCCCCCGACGGGTCGCGCAGTGTGAGATACAGAAATCCGAACTCACGCTCCATCGAGACGATGGCCGCGTCGGATTCGATGTCAATTTCTGGTTTGAGCAGCCACCAGAGCGGGGTTGAGCGCAGCGGTATCCGGTCGACGGTTTCCAGCGCCTGGTCTTCCACCGCGACCGTGGTGCCATCGGCAATGATGCGCAACGGATTGGGATCATCATAGTCGAGGCGCAGCCGACCCGGCCGCGCCAGGGCCAGATTCCCCTCCGCGAACGATCCGTCCGGCGCAATCTGGATAAAGCGTGACTGGAGCGTCTCCACCGAGTTCAGATAGGTGTTGATCCCGGCCAGGACTTGATCCCGGTCGAGCTCGGCACCGGATGTGTCCGAAGACGCCTGAGCCGCCGACTCTGCCAAGTCAGGCTGCTCAGCCGCCGCAGCTGGGTCGGTGGCCTGCAGAAAGGCCAGGGAAGCAAGCAGTATAATCATGATGCCAAGCTGGCCCGGGAATGCGGCGTGAGCAAGACCGCGATGTTCATGTCCTGCTCAGCCGCAGCACCCCGTTTCAGTTGCGGCCCAAGTCCGGATAGCGGACCTCATAGGCGGAGAGTCGGGAAGATCGCCAGTGCGGTGCAAAAATGAAGCGCCCGTCCGGCGTTCCGCCGATCGAGTTGAGCATGATCTCCTCATCCTCATACCCGTCAAGGACGGTCAGACCCTGGGCTTCGGACCAGTGCAACAGGCGACCGCGAAGGTCGCTGAGCACAAGTCCGCCGCGACCATCAGTGACCACACCGTCGAGCGAGCCTTCATTCTCCAGCAGGACAGTCAGATCGAGCGTATCGGGGTCGATCCGGATCAGCCGACCTTCCCCGCTGGAGGTGACAACATAGATCCAGCGATCGACATACTCCACGCCATTGGCGCCAGTGAAGCGATCATCGTCGAAAACCCGCTCCCATTCGCCGTCCTGCAGCGTGTAGAGGGCCCCCCCTCGCGTATCGGTGATCCAGAAACGGCCACTCGGGTCGATGGCGATATCGTTCAGCACGACATCGTCATGAGCGAAATCCCAGCGCTCGAGTTCCGCGCCTGTATCGAGGTCCATGGCCACGAGGGTCCGGGCGCCTTCAATCATGAAGAGGCGACCATTGGCGGACACAATACCGAGCGGGCTGACATAGCCTTCGACCCAGCGGCCCTGCCATTCCCCGGTCACCAGGTTCAGGCGGGAGAGGAAACCGTTCGCCTCCGGCTCTTCGGACTCGCTGGCGGGCCCCTGATTGCCGATATAGGCCCAGTCACTGCCTTCCGGCACGTGCACGGCTTCGGGCCGCTGTACATTTTCGGTGCGCCATAGCTCGATCGCCGACGGTCTGTCCTGAGCGACGGCGCTCGCTCCGGCCAGCGCAAGGCCGGCCGCGATATAGATCATTTTCAAGATGCGTCCCCTCATTCCTGCCCCGCGGCGTCCGCAAGCTCGCAGGTGCTTGGTTCCAGGGCCAGTCACGAACCGGTGAGGACCGGCTCAGCTATCGCCATGTTCCGGCAGGTAGATCTCGCGGCGGCCGGCATGGTCGGCGGGGCCGATCATGCCTTCTTCTTCCAGTCGCTCGATCAGCGTGGCGGCGCGGTTATAGCCAATCTGCAGGCGGCGCTGGATATAGGAGGTCGACGCTTTGCGATCACGGGCCACGACGGCAACGGCCTGGTCGAACAGGGCATCTCCACTGCCTTCGCCGTCATCCATGCCCGGCAGACCCCCCTCGTCATCATCCCCGCCCGCTGTGACCGCTTCGAGATACTCCGGCGCGCCCTGCTTTTTCAGGAAGGCTGCTACGTCCTCAACCTCCTTGTCCGAAACGAAAGGACCGTGAAGGCGCCGCAGTCGGCCACCGGAGGCCATGTAGAGCAGGTCGCCCATGCCGAGCAGCTGTTCAGCGCCCTGCTCGCCCAGAATGGTGCGGCTGTCGATCTTGGAGGTGACCGAATAGGAGATCCGGGTCGGGAAATTGGCCTTGATCGTGCCGGTGATGACATCGACCGAGGGGCGTTGTGTGGCTGTGACCAGGTGAATGCCGGCGGCGCGGGCCATTTGAGCCAGGCGCTGGACGGCGCCTTCGATCTCCTTGCCGGCGACCATCATGAGATCGGCCATTTCGTCGATCACGACGACGATATAGGGCATTTTCTCGGCGGTAATGGTCTCGGTCTCGAAGACCGGTTCGCCGCTTTCCTTGTCATACCCGGTCTGGACCGTGCGTGAGAGTTCCTCACCGCTCGCCAGGGCTTCGGCCACGCGCTCATTGAAGCCGGCGACATTGCGCACACCGACCTTGGACATGCGCAGATAGCGGCTCTCCATCTCGCGCACAGCCCATTTCAGCGCGACGACGGCCTTCTTGGGATCGGTGACGACCGGGCTCAGAAGGTGTGGAATGCCGTCATAGACCGAGAGTTCCAGCATTTTCGGGTCGATCATGATCATCCGGCAGTCTTCCGGTGGCAGCCGGTAGAGCAGGGACAGGATCATGGCGTTGATACCGACCGATTTGCCCGAGCCCGTGGTACCGGCGATCAGCAGGTGCGGCATCCGGGCAAGATCGGCGACAAAGGGTTCGCCGCCAATTGTCTCTCCGAGCGCGAATGGCAGCTCGGCCTTGGCGTCCTCGAAGGCCTTGGAATTGAAGAGGGCGCGGAGGAAGACAGTTTCGCGCTTGGGATTGGGCAGCTCGATGCCGATCGCATTGCGGCCCGGGACGACGGCGACGCGCGCGGCCATCGTGCTCATGGAGCGGGCGATATCATCGGCCAGATTGATGACACGCGAGGACTTCACGCCAGGCGCAGGCTCGAACTCATAAAGGGTGACGACCGGTCCGGGGCGCACCTGAACGATTTCACCCTTCACGCCAAAATCCGCCAAGACACCCTGAAGCAGTTCGGCATTCTGGCGCAGAGCCATTTCGTCAACCGCGTCATTGCGCACACTTGGTTTGGTCAGCAGGTCCAGTCGCGGCAGTTTGAATCCCTCACTGCGTGCGAAGGGCAGTGCGCCCTGCGCCTCGCGGAGATCGCGATCGGACGACCTGGATTTGCGAGAGGGTGCGACTTTGACGGATGCGTTGTTCGGAGTGAGCTCCGGCTCGGCGGTGCGACTTGTTGCGGGAGCGGAGTCGGCCGCTGCAGCGCGCATGGCGCGCTTGAGGACGGGCTCCTCGCGGCGGTTTACATCGGCTTCATGGTCATCGTCTTCGTCGGGATCATCGTGACCCCATCCGCCCAGGCGACCGCGCAGCTGGTCCACCCACACCCGTAACGTGGCCCAGGCGAGGCCGCCGGCGTCCACCGCATTGGTGAGATCGCGAGCGCGCAGTCCGAAGGTGAAGAAGATGCCGGCGATTGACAGCAATAACGCAAACCCCGCGGCCAGTGCCGTCGGGGCCGGAAGGTCTAATCGGGTGGGAAGCGACGCGAGCGCGGCCAGCGCCGCATCACCGATCACACCGCCCAGGCCGGGCGCCAACGGCCAAGCTTGCGGCACGGGCAGGGAGGCAACCGCTGCGGCGAAGCCGGTTGTCCCGAGCGTGGCGAAGAACCAGCGGAATATCGCGACAGATCCGTTGCGGGGTTGCGGCGTTCGCCAGACCAGAATGCCGCCCCAGATGGTCAATGCGATGGCCGGTCCGCCGGCTGCCCAGCCCAACGCCTGCAGCAGAGCGTCACTGACTGTCGCGCCGGGGCGTCCCATCCAATTGCCTGTCTCGCCATCCGACGCGACATTCCAGCTTGGATCGAGCACGTTGTGGGTCAGCAGCGAGACCATCAGGAAGGCACCGCCAGCCAGCATCAGGCAGCCAAAGGCAATATCTGCAAGGCGCAGCCGCCAGCGCGGCGTCGGCTTAGCTACGGCCTTGGGAGTCTTGGCTTTGCGGGTCGAAGGTTTGCGGCTCATCCTGTCGTCCTAACGCTGCAAGTCTTCCCGGGCGGTAAACAAAGGTTAACAGCGCTGCGACGCTCTGGCCGCTTTTCACCGTCAACAAAGCGCTTATTCTGCCTGCATGATGAAGTCAGCAGAATTTGATGGCGATGTTGTGATCGCCGGCGGTGGCTTGGCCGGCATGACCCTGGCCCTGGCCATGGATCAGGCCGGGCTGAGTGTGTCCCTTGTCGACGCGCTGGAGATCGAGGACCAGCTGGCGCCGAGCTTTGATGGTCGCGCCTCTGCGCTGGCCTACACGTCCTGGCGCATGTTCGAAGCTCTGGGCGTGGCCGAGTTTCTCAAGCCATACACCCAGCGGATCGAGCATATCCTGGTCTGCGACGGGCGCCCCTATGGGGGCGATAAGCCCGGTGGACCCGGCCCGCACACACTGCATTTCGATCGCCGCGAGATCTCCGAAGGCGAACACAGTGAGCCGCTCGGCTGGATGGCGGAGAACCGGCATTCCCGTTTCGCCCTGATCCAGGCCATCAAGGCCCGCCCGGGCATCAAGGTCTTTGCGCCGGCGCGGGCGGAGCGGCATGAGACGCGCGGGGACGGCGTCGACCTTTTCCTGGAGGATGGCCGCTATCTGTCCGGCCAGCTTCTGGTTGCCTGTGACGGCAAGTTTTCGCCCCGACGCCGACAGGAAGGAATCCGTACCGCCGGTTGGCAATACGGTCAGAAAGGCCTTGTTGCCACGGTCCGACATTCCGAGCCGCATCATGGCGTGGCCTATGAGTATTTCCTGCCGTCAGGCCCCTTTGCCATCCTGCCGCTTCCTGACAACCGGGCCTCCCTCGTCTGGACCGAGCCGGATGCCGTTGCCGATGCGCTGAAGGACGCTCCGGAGGCCGTCTTCCAGGAAGAGCTCGAGAATCGCTTTGGTGATTTCCTCGGCGATGTGCGTCCGGAAGGGCCGCGTTTCGCCTATCCGCTGGGGCTGAAATATGCCGAGCGATTCTGCGAGGAGCGTGTGGCCTTTGTCGGCGATGCGGCACGCGGCATTCACCCGCTCGCGGGGCAGGGCTTCAATCTGGGTATTCGTGACGCCGCCGCCTTGGCCGAAGTGGTTGGCGAGGCCCGGCGCGTCGGTCTGGATATCGGCGCACTCCTAACGCTGCGGCGCTATGAGGATTGGCGCAAATTCGACAGTGCGACGCTGGCAGCGGGGACGGATATCTTCAACCGGCTCTTCTCGAATGATATCGAGCCGCTTCGCCAATTGCGCGGCTTGGGCCTGTCCCTGGTCAACAAGATCGGCCCGGCCCGGCGCTTTTTCATGCGCCAGGCTGGCGGTGAAACGGGCGATCCGCCCCGCTTGCTCAAGGGCCAGCGTCTGGATGCGGCCTGAACGTCGGGTCGCAACCTTTCTGCCGGATCAGAACGGGTTGAGGGTATATCCGTTCCGCTGAAGCAAGGCGTGAGCGGTCATCGCCGAGAGCGCCATCTCCACACCGGGCAAAAGGTCTTCGCGCGAAACGTCGTGATAGGCCGCGCTCTGACCGCAGACGATGATGCGAACGCCGTGCGCGAGCAGGGTCTCGATCAGGTCTGCATTCCCGGCAGCGGTTTCGCTGGCGACGTCGTGGACGGCGCCGCCGTGAATAACGATGGCGAGATGAAGGTTCTCGGCGTCAATCCCGTTGGCGACATGCATGTTGAGGAAGCGGGCGGCACTGGTCAGGGTGCGGTTGAGGCTGTCCGTTTCGGAGCGGGTCGCGGTGTCGAAGGCGATCTGGAAGAAAGCTCCGGCCGGCAAGGGGCGGGTCATGTCCACTGGGGCGATCTGACCGTAGTCCGGAATCAGCGGCCCCGGCCCGAAATCGTCAGGTCCGGCGTGAGCCGCAGCGGTGGCCAGCGGCAGGATGAGGTAGCTGGCAGCCATCATGGCGAGACGCGTGAGGCGGAGGGGTGTGGCAGGCAACATGGCGATCTCCAGACTGAACCGGTGCAGCCTAGCGAGGTCCGTCCGGCTTGTCCCGCCGCCATCCGGCGCCAAATCAGCGTGCCGCTTCACCGAGCGCGTAGAGATAATCCCAGGTGAAAATCCCGCTGTCATGGCCATCATCGAAGGTCAGGCGGACCGCATAACGTCCGACAGGCTCCGCAGCTGTGATACCGACATTCTCCTTGCCGGTGACGATTTTCTTCTGGCCGGCGCCATGGCCCTGGACTTCAGCGCTCGGGCTTTCCACGCGCAAGGTCTCGAACGGGATCGAGAAACACTCCCCGTCATCAAAGCTGGCATGAAGGGCCTTGTCGGTGCTTGAAAAGTCCAGCTTCTCGGGCCAGGGGCGTGACATGGTCAATCCTCAAGTCTGCGGGCTTCGTCGGGCAGCATGATGGGGATGCCATCGCGCACCGGATAGGCGAGGCCGGCACCCTTGGAGATCAGCTCATTGGCCTCGCGATCAAAGTGCAAAGTCTCGCGGGTCACCGGGCAGACCAGGATTTCCAGGAGTTTCGGGTCGATCTCGCGGGTCTCGGCGTCGCTCATGGACACTCTCCTCAGGAAAACAGGATGGCGGACAGACGGCGACGTCCGTCACGGGTCACTTCGGAGGCCGGGCCGGCCGCGTCGAAGACTTTCAGAAGCAGTGTCCGCGCGGCCTGCTCATTCCATTCGCGATCCAGCGCGGTGATAGCGATCAACTGGTCGACCGCGCCCTTGTGATCGCCTGCCGCAACGAGCGCTTCGGCAAGGTCATAGCGGGCCTGGAGATCACTGGAATCCGCCGCAACAGCCTGGCGCAAAGCCGCTGTGGCTGCATCGTCGGCGGGGGCACCGGTTGCCAGTTCCAGCGCCGCGCGGGCACCGTCGATCGCGGGATCATCGGCGCGGTCTTCCGGCACTTGTGCGAGAATTTGTCGGGCCTTGTCGGCATCTCCGGCTTTCAGCCAGACCCGGACAAGTCCGGCAATGGCGCCGGGATGGCCGGGGTCGGACTGCAGAACCGTCCCGAAATCCTGGGATGCGCCTTGCAAGTCCCCGGTTTCGATGGCGGCGAGACCCCGTTCGACCATGGCGCGGATTTCCGCCTCGCTGGGTCCCTTGCCGGAAATGCGGCCAATGAAATCCTTGATCTGGCTTTCCGGAAGCGCACCGGTAAAGCCGTCCACCGGCTGGCCATTCTTGAAGGCATAGACTGCGGGGATGGATTGAACCCGCAATTGCTGGGCGATGCCCGGATTCTCGTCGATATTGATTTTCACCAGTTTGACCGCGCCGCCTGCGTCATGGACGCATTTCTCGATCATCGGGCCCAATTGCCGACAGGGGCCACACCAGGGCGCCCAGAAATCAACGATGACCGGAACATCCTTGGACGGTTCGACGACATCCTGCATGAAGGTGCGATCCGAGGAATCGCGCACCAGGTCGTCTTGGGCCGTGTCTTGTCCGTTGTCGCCGCCGATAAGGGTCATGCCGGTTTCCTTGTCTTTGCCTGGTTCATTGCCGCGGTCTGGTATGACTGACTAAGTGGCCTCTGAGGCACGCGGATGCAAGCGGTCACTGCGCCGCATCTTCTGCTGCCGCGAGGGCGCCGAGGTCCAGGATCTCCGGTTCGCGATCCGTGTCCCGCACGAAGCGAAGAAGGTCGTCCGCGGCAATAGCGGTCGTGGCGTTGTTCGAAAGTGGATGGAAATTGACGATGTCATGCGCCATCAGCGCCGCATCGAGCACGAAGCGGACCCGGACGTCCGGATCATTCATCAGCGCAAAGGCCGTGACCGAGCCCGGCGTGACTCCGAGCGTTTCGAGCAGGAGTTCGGGTTTCCCGAAAGACAGGCGCCCACAGCCCAGGACTGTGTGCAGCTTGTTGATGCGGATGCTGGTTTCGGCCAGGGCCGAGATCAGGATGAGGACACCCTTCTTGTCTTTCAGGAACAGGTTCTTGGTATGCCCGCCCGGCATGTCATCCTTCATCCCCTCGCCTTCGGCGACGGTGAAGATGGGTGGATGCTCATGGGTCTTGTGAGCAATACCGAGAGCATCAAGGCGTGCGAAGAGGTCAGTGCGGCTGGCGATCATGACCTTGTTGAAGCGCGGCTGCAGATGATGTGCAAGAGGACGGAAACAGACGCTTGCAATCTTCGAAGCTTTGCGCGATATACCCCGCTCCCCGGCGGGGCCATGCCCTGCCAGTCGTGAGCGGGCGTAGCTCAGGGGTAGAGCGTCACCTTGCCAAGGTGAATGTCGTGAGTTCGAATCTCATCGCCCGCTCCATTCTCTTCCCCATTTTGATTCCTGGTCCGGTTTGATCGCTTGGCTGTCAGGCCGGTCCCGGCCTCAGGACAGTTTCAGTTCGCGCTGACGCACATAGGCGTCATGGCGCGGATCCCGGGCGCGCAATACCGGTCGCGTATTGAAGAGCAGGTGCGGCAGTCCAATCCGCAAGGCCGCAGGGGCCTGGATGTGGGGTCGCGGGGTCTTGTTCGGACGCATGGTCATGAAAGCTTCCTTGCCATGAAAGAGCATGGTCACACGCCAGAAAGGCAGGCACGGGGCAGCGGCAAGGCCATTTCCCGGCCATTGCGTTCATCGTTCGATCAGGTTTGCGGGAAAGGTGTGTCGTCCGCGCCCGACCCAAAGGCCGGGCGCTGAACAATCAACTGGCAAGGGAACGCAGCAGATCGATTACGCGTCGTCTGACCGTCTGGTCCTTGATGCCGGAAAAGGCTGACGCCAGAGCCAGGCCGTCCGGGCTGGCAATGAAATCATACAGAGTGTCGGAATCGCCGCCCTTGAGCTCGGACGAGCCATCCTCTTCCAGGCCTTCGAAGAAGTAGGAGACCGGGACTTCCATGACTTTGGCGACATGGAACAGGCGGCTGGCGCCAATCCGGTTGGTGCCGCGTTCATACTTCTGGACTTGCTGGAACGTCACACCGAGCTTTTCGCCCAATTCCGACTGGCTCATTTCCAGAAGGCTGCGCCGCAGCCGCAGTCTGGCCCCGACATGCTGATCAATACTGGTTGGGCCTCGTGCACTCATCGCGTCCTCACGTCTGTGGTTTGATGACTTCTACGTCGCAGAACTCGCTCGGATGGCAAAACTCTTCGCGGAACCAAGGGTGGAGTCTACGGTTGAACAGTTCTGCAATCCAGTCGGCAACGCACTTTATTCTCGATATTCCAAGACTGCCTGGTGAATTCTTGAGCCAGAAACGGACGTCTTGATGAAAGTCATAGTCAAGAACAACCAGCTCATCCGGATACAAGGAGGCCAGATAGGTTGGTGCCATGGCAATTCCACCTCCATGGCGAATGGTTTCAAATAGCACCGAACTGATGTCCGCAGTGAAGGAATATCTTACAACCTCATCCGTTGCTGTGGCCTTTCGCTGCCACAGGTGGAGTGAGGGGTCGTACTGTTCCAGCCTCAAGAATCGCAGTGTCAGAACGTCTTCCAAGGAGCGTGGGGCGCCATAGGTCGCGATAAACTCACGTGACGCCATGGGCATGTAGTGGATGCTTCCCAGGGCTCGGGCCTCGGTATCCATTGATTTGTCCGGCGTGAAGGTCAGGCTCAGGGCTGCGGCCGTATCGCCCGCGGGCACTGAACGGTCATTGATCAATTTGAGGACGATTTCCGGATTAACGCGTTGGAACTCCGGGATATGGCGGGCCAGCCAATAGGTCGCCAGCCCATCGGGAACACGCAGGGAAACCTGCCCCGCAAGGCTGCGATCCATGCCCGCGATTTCGGTCTCAAGCCGCTGCGCGGAACGCTGCATGGTCACCGCGTAATCCAGCGCTGCTGCGCCGGCCCGGGTCAGGACGACACCGTCCGCACGCCGCTCGATCAACTGCGATGAGAGCCGACTTTCCAATTGGCGCATTCGCTTGGAAACCGTGGATTGCTGACACCCCAGCACGGTCGCCGCCGCGCTCATGGAGCCGGTCGTGGCGACGGCATGGAAGATCTGCAGGTCGTCCCAGTCGAAGACGTTGCGACGAAGATCGCTATCCAAGTTAAGACTACCCCCTATTCCAACTTCGCCGAAGAAGAAGTAGCTCGCCGGTGTTAACGAAGAATTAACTACATGGCGGAGTGTGCGTAATGGTGAGTGAAGGGCAGCGTCTCAGCGCCGCGAAGACAGGGTTCGAGTTTCCCCTCGAGCGGCTTGACCAGGCCTTTGGGTCCTTGGATTTCAAGCCTGTTAAGCTGTCCGAGATCGACGAGTTCCATGCCCTGGCCAACGATCTGATCGATGGCGAGATCGCCAGTGCGCAGGATATCGGCCGGGTTCAGGAATGGACCCGTCGCTCGCTCCACATGCGTCGCTGGAATGGCAGGCCTGACGGTTTCGTTGCCTCAATCCCGCTTAGCGAATCCGGCGTTTCCGCACTCCTCAGGGGCGAATTCGGTTTCGCGAATGCGCGTCGTGAGTGGGTATGCGGGCTCGAGGAAAGGGCGGCGGCGCTCCTGTCATGGGGTCTGGCAGGCCGGACGCCACATGCGCAAGCCGCCGCCTTGCGGGCGCTCCTGGTCGGTTGGCGCGGCTTCTATGACGATGTTCGTGTCTATGCGCGGGCGCGGACGACTGAGGGTAAGGCGCTGATGCGGCGCTTGAATTTTGAGATTTGTGCTTATCCGGACGGTGAAAGCCCGCTCTATGGCAGCACCGGCTTCCCGAAGAGGCTCGGCGACATGCTGTTAAAGCGAACCGTTCTCGGCGAATGGGAGGCTGCTTCGTGAAAAATGCGATACCCGATAGTCTGGAAGTGACCATCGCGCGCTCGCTCGACCAGGTGGTCATGGCGATGACCTTGCGCGGGGTCATCTATCTCGGCGAGCAATTCGCACCCTATGCCGAAGAGTATGACGGCAATGACTTTGTGGGGGCGGCGCATCTGATAGCCTGGCGCGGCAAGGAACCGGTCGGTGTCCTGCGCCTGCGCTTCTTTGCCGATTTCGCCAAGGTCGAGCGCGCCGCTGTCCTGCGACAGTATCGACGCTTCGGCGTCATGCGGGTGCTGATGCAGGAAGCCCAGCGTTACTCCGCGCGTCGCGGTTACAAGAAAATGCTCGGCCATGCCCAGCTCAATCGCGTGAAATACTGGCGGACCCACGGCTTCCGGATCCGGGCCGAGCGTCCCGAGTTCGGCTTCTCTGACTACAAATATGTCGAGATCGAGCGCGATCTGGTTCCGCCGGCCAATGCCATCACCATGAACACAGATCCCATGGTGGTCATCCGCCCCGATGGAGAATGGGACCGCCCGGGGCCGTTTGACCTTTCGCTTGCGCGGATGCAAGAGGAAGAGGACGCGCGCAAGCCCGAGGAGGCCGCATGACCTTTGCCGATCCCTGCCTGATCCTGCTGGACTGTCAGCGCGACCAGGTGACCGGACCAAACGGAAAGGTCGATCCCGACAATCAGGCCGTGATTGATCGTATTGGTGACTTGCTGCGTCATGCCCGCCAATCGGGATGGCGTGTCTGTCATTGCCAGTTCCAGGGCGAGGGATCAGCCGCCGGGCGCGCGCCGATCGACGGATTGCGGCCGACGGCCCAGGAGGCTGTTTTCAAACGTCGCGGCCTCTCGGCCTTCTCCGACCCATTCTTCCACCAGGTATTGGCGCGCAGCGCCGGGTCGAGCGCACTGCTCGTCGGCTTTTCAGCGCCTTTCTCAATCCTGGCGACGGTTTTCGACGATGCCAATCGCGACAAGACCCTGACCGTTGTTCCCGAAGCGGTTGGTGCGCTGGCGGTCGAGCCTCGCGATGTCGCCGAGACCCGCTCCATGGCGTTTGATCTGGTTTCGCGTATGGCGCCGACCATGAGCTGGGATCGCCTGACCCAAGGCTGGTCGAGCGAGATGCCGGCGGTCTGACTACGGTCACCGAATACCGAGGCTGGTTCACAAGTGAGTGATGCGGCGGTTTCCTGTTCGAATTCATGAGAAATCTGCCCACTCCGGACTTTAAATCCGGAACCGGCTTTCTACATGTGGACTCGTAGCGGATAACGGCCGGTGCGGCTTTCCCCCAGCCAGCCAGGCCGAACCCGCTAGCGATGAACAGGCCTCTAAGTGCGTCCCCCCAGCCTGCCTATGAGGTCTGCCAGGCGCCGTCGGGTTCCCCTGTCCCTACCCGACGGCGCCGTTATCGCTACCTTTTCCAGCCCTGACAAAAAGAATGGCACGTTTGCGTTTTCAACGGCGTAGGCGGGTTGCGTGCATCTCAAACAGGACTAGGGTCGGTGCACAAACACAACAGTCCAGGGAGCGCCACATGGGGGCGGTCGTCGGAGTCGCGCACGCTTACAGCCGCGCAGATTTCATGGAGGCGGCGCGGAAGCGCTGGCTCGAGCTTTTCGGCGCCGAATGCGGTGAGACCGGAAACTCTTTCTTCTCACAGATTTACGATGACGCACTTGCCGAGGATCTAGAGCGGGTTGGTCCGGCAGATCTCGCCGCACTGAGTCTGGATTTCTGGCAATTCGGCGCGACAAGGCCCGGCGACGACATTCTCGTCCGCATGAGAACCGCGACCCATGCGGATGGCACCGACCTGCCGCGTGACGTGCTGGAAATCATCGGGCGCGACCGACCTTTCATCGTCGACTCGGTGATGGGGGAGGTCGGGGCGCAGGGCCATGACATCACCGCGATGTTCCACCCGATTGTTCAGGTTCGCCGGGATAATAGTGGTGCGCGAGTCCCGGAAGGCGGTCGTTGCCTCGCCGAGTCCATGATCCAGGTACATCTTCCGCCGCTGGACGAATTGTCACGCCGCACTCTGATCGAGGGCGTTACCGCGACTCTGGATGATGTCCGCGTTGCCGTTGAGGACTGGACCGACATGCGGGCCCAGATGGATGATGCCATCGCTCACCTCGCAGGTGCGCGAACCCATGCGTCACCAGATGAGCTGGCCGAGGCCATGGAATTCCTGCGTTGGCTGCGGGACGACCATTTCGCCTTCCTGGGCTGCCGGGTCTATGATTTCGAAGTCGATGATGACGGCTCGATGGCGCAGCGCCATCCGCGGGTCCGACCGGAAACCGGGCGCGGCGTACTGCGCGATCCCGATCGCCATGTCCTCCGCAAGGGATCCGAGCCCGCCGTCCTGACGCCGGCCATCGAAACCTTCCTGCGAGAACCCACCCCGCTGATCGTGGCGAAGGCCAATATGAAGTCGCGCGTCCATCGCCGCGTCTACATGGATTATATCGGTGTCAAACGGTATCGCGAGGATGGCGCCGTCATCGGCGAGGCCCGCTTTGTTGGCCTGTTTACCGCGGAAGCCTATGACCAGAGCGCCAGTGCCGTACCGCTGATCCGGCGCAAGGTGCGCCGCGTGCTGGAACGCGCCGGCAAGACGCCGGGCACGCACTCGGCCAAGAAGCTGCGCAATACCGTCGAGAATTTCCCGCGCGATGAACTCTTCCAGATGGACGAGAATGATCTGCTGGAAATCTCCCTCGGTATTCTGCACCTGCATGACCGCCCGCGAACAAAGCTCTTTATCCGGCGTGACCAGTTTGACCGGTTCGTCTCGGCCCTGCTCTTCGTCCCGCGTGACCGCTATAACTCAAAGGTCCGCGAACAGGCCGGCGAATTGATCCGCGAAGCCTTTGGTGGCCGCCTCTCTGCCTTTTACCCACAATTCGGCGACAGCTCGCTGGCGCGTGTCCATTACATTATCGGCCTCAACCCGTTTGATCACCCGGAACCGGATACGGCGGAGCTCGAACGCAAGGTCGGTCGCCTGGCCCGCACCTGGGAAGACGATCTGGAAACCCATGTCCGCCGCAATGCCCCGGAAAAGATCCGGATGCGGATGGGCGCCTATCAGGACGCCTTCAAGGCCGGGTATCGCGAACTCTATGATCCGGAGGAGGCGCTCGCCGATGTCCTCAAGATGGAATCGCTTGAGGGGTCGGAAAAGGTCGCCGTGCGCGTCTATCGCGAGGCGGATGACAACGAGACGGACTTGCGCCTGAAGATCTATCGTGTCGGTCGGCCGGTATCGCTGTCGCGTGTCATGCCTGTGCTGGAAAATCTCGGCCTTTATGTGGTGCAGGAGACCGGATTTCCGGTGGATCGCCGCGGTGCTGATGGCGAGGCATTCGACCGGGCCCACGTCCATGATTTCGAGATGAAATCTGACGCGCTCAAGGGCCGCGACCTGGCGGAGTTGGCTCCCAGCCTCGAAGAGGCGCTGATGGCAGTCGCCGATGGCCGGGCCGAGGATGACGGCTTCAACCGCCTCATCGTCGAGATCGGCGTGACCTGGCGTGAGGCCGCTTTCCTGCGGACTTGCGCCCGCTATCGCCAGCAGACCGGTCTCGACCCATCACAAGCCATCCAGGAAGAGGCGCTGGCCGCCTATCCGGGGATTGCGCGCGGATTGCTGGAACTGGCACGGGTCAAATTCGATCCCGATTTCACCGACGACCAGAAAGTAAGGTCGGATGCGGTCTGGGATGTTTCGGATTCACTGCGCAAACAGCTCGATGATGTTGCCAGCCTCGACCACGACCGAGCTCTCCGGCGCATTTTTCACCTGATAGAAGCGACGCTGCGGACGAATTTTTATCAGAAGGGCGAGGACGGTCAGCCGAAATCCCGCATTGCGATCAAGATCGCCAGCGAGTTGCTGGAAGAATTGCCGCTGCCAAAGCCTTATCGAGAAATTTTCGTCTGGTCGCCGGATGTCGAGGGTGTCCACCTTCGCTTTGGCCCGGTCGCCCGTGGCGGCCTGCGCTGGTCTGACCGCCGCGACGATTTCCGAACGGAAGTGCTGGGTCTGGTCAAGGCCCAACAGGTCAAGAATGCGGTCATCGTCCCGGTCGGGTCCAAGGGGGGATTCTATCCGAAATCCCTGCCCCGAAACGGTTCGCGCGAAGACGTGTTTGAAGCCGGTCGCGAAGCCTACAAGACCTTTATTCGCGGTCTGCTCGACCTGACCGACAATATTGTCGACGATGTCGTCATCCATCCGGACGGCACCGCGTGCTGGGATGATGACGATCCCTATCTGGTTGTCGCGGCCGACAAGGGGACGGCGACTTTCTCGGACACGGCCAATGGTCTCGCCACGGACGAGTTCGATTTCTGGCTCGGCGACGCTTTCGCGTCCGGCGGTTCGGCCGGCTATGACCACAAGAAGATGGGCATTACGGCGCGGGGCGCCTGGGAATCGGTGAAGCGCCACTTCCGTGAGATGGGCAAGGACATTCAATCTGAACCCTTCACGGTGATCGGCGTCGGTGACATGTCTGGCGATGTCTTTGGCAATGGCATGCTCTTGTCGAAACAGATCCGCCTGGTCGCGGCCTTTGATCACCGGGACATTTTCATCGATCCCGATCCGGGCGATCCGGAGACGATGTGGGAAGAGCGCAAGCGATTGTTCGACCTGCCGAGAACCTCCTGGCAGGACTATGACAAGTCCCTCATTTCCAAGGGTGGCGGAATCTTTGCCCGGTCGGCGAAGTCGATCCAGTTGAGCGCCGAGATCAAGGCACTCGCCGGTTTGACCAAGGATAGTGTCAGCCCGATCGAACTCATAAACGCCCTGCTGAAGGCCGAAGTCGAGCTGATGTGGTTCGGCGGTATCGGCACTTATGCCAAAGCCACCTTCGAGCAGCATTGGGAAGTCGGCGACAAGACGAATGACGGCTTGCGGGTGAATGCCAATGAAGTGCGAGCCAAGGTTATTGGCGAAGGCGCCAATCTGGGTTTCACCCAGGCGGCACGTATTGAGTATGGCCGTCATGGCGGGCGAGCCAATGCCGACTTCATCGACAACTCGGCCGGCGTCGACAGTTCCGACCATGAGGTCAATATCAAGATCCTCCTGCGCCCGATGGTCCGCAATGGCGATATGAGCCGCGATGCGCGCGACAAATTGCTGGAATCGATGACGGATGACGTCGCGACCCATGTCCTGCGTCACAATTACGATCAGTCCCTGGCGATCTCGCTGGCCGAGCACACCTCGGCAGCGGACCTGGATGCGCATGAGCGCTTCATGGCGCGTCTCGAGGAGTTGGGTCAGCTGGACCGCGAAGTAGAGGGATTGCCCTCGGTCGAGCAGGTACGTGGCCTGAAGGCGCGGGAACAGGGCCTGACCCGGCCAGAGCTTGCCGTGCTCAACTCCTACGCCAAGATTACCCTGTTTGATCAGCTGGTGGCGTCCGACGTGCCGGATGACCCGCATTTCAGGTCCATGTTGGTCGGATACTTCCCCAAGGGTTTGCATGACTACAGCGACGCGATGGAGGGACATCGCTTGCGTCGGGAAATCATCTCGACCGTCCTGGCCAACGAGATGATCAATCTGGGTGGACCGACTTTCATCCACCGCGCCATCGATTCCACGACCGCGGCAGTGCCTGCCATCGCCCGGGCGTTCGAAGCCGGTCGCCAGATCTTCGGTTTTGCCGAGATAACCAAGGCGATCAATGCGCTAGACAACAAGGCGCCGGCCGCAGTCCAGGTTCAGCTGCACGAGGAAATCATCCGCCTTCTGCGCCGCCAAACCTATTGGCTGGTCCGTCGTGGTCGCAATCAGAAATCTTCGGGTCCGGATTCCATTACCGAAGTGATCGAGGCCTATCAGCCCGGTGTCCAGAAGCTGCGGTCCATGGTGCACGAGATCATCTCGACGCATGAACGTCGCGGCGTGAAGGCGCGCCAGAAGCGCTTCATCGAGGCCGGTGCCCCTGACGATATCGCGCTCGCTGTTGCCGAGCTGCGTCCGTTGACGTCCTCGACGGATGTGATCGACATGGCGATGGGGTCTGACTGGCCGCTTGCCTCGACCGCATATATTTACCACGCGGTTGGCGCACGCTTTAAGTTCGACCGTTTGCGCGGCCTCGGTCAGGAAGTCTCCTCTGAACTGCATTGGGACCGTTTGGCCGTGCGGCGTCTCATGGAAGATTTCTACGCCAGCCAGCAAGCCTTTACCGCCTCGGCGATGCAGTTTGCCGTCCAGGCAGGCGGATCGTTGGCGTCCGGCGTCGAGGAGCCATCACGCGAATGGGCCGACGCACTGGTCGAAGCGTGGAACACAATCAATGAGGAAGAGGCGGGTCGCGTCGACTCGGTTCAGCGGCAGCTCGATGAATCCGGCAGCTGGACCCTGTCCAAACTGGCCATTGCCTCGACCCAGCTCGGTGAGATGGCGGCCGTTGTTCAGCCGTGATCGGCGAAGGCTTCCTCCAGCCATAAAATGATGCGGGCGCGTGCTCTTTGAGCCGCGTCCGCATCGTATCTCATTCGCGGATCCGGCGGACCGTTGCGCTCGTCGAACGCGTGGGTCACTTCAGGCCAGTATTCATAACCAAAGCGCCGCCCCGACTCGGCCGCCCGAATGACCAGACGCTGACAATCGCGCGCGGGCGCCACAACGTCACGTCCACCAAGAATGACATAGAGCGGAATTCCCGCACCAAACTCCCCTCCGTCGGCGCGGACAGGAAATCCGCAATACGGATATAACCCGATCGCCGCCCGAACGCCTGGTAGGGCGCGGTCCGGCTGGGGCGAGAGCGATGGCGCGGCGCGGCCCTCGGCGGCATAGGCGAGGGCTTCCAGCAGTGTCCAGCCGCCATGACTCCAGCCGATCAGGGCCAGGCGATCCGCATCGATGCCGGGCGTTTCGGATGCAATCGCGATCGCGGCGGGGATGTCGGCGGCGCGCTCCTGTCCCCATAGGCGCTGGGCGGTACAGACCTGCGTCATGGCGGCGAAGCGCCCGATTCCGCGTGCGCTGTTGGAATCGACGAGCACAACCCCATAACCTGCCGCCAGGAGCTCGGCTGCATAGTCTTCCTGCACACTCCTCTGACCGCCGCATCCGTGCAGGAAGATCGCCGCCGGTACCGGTCCATCGGCCATCGCTGGCAGCCGGATCTCGACGTGGTTACGCAGGAGCGCGGCCTGCGCGTCCAGCGTGCGCTCGGGTACGGACCATCCGGTGTAATTACCGATCGCGCAGGCTCCGAGCCCGGCCACAAGGACGAACAGGGCGATGAGGAGCAGGCGAGCAGGTAGGGGCCAAGGCATGCCTGCACAGTGAAGCCATTGCGCCCGGTCGCGCAATGCTTCGTTGATTCACTTGCGACGCGCCTTAGTGGCGGAAGTGACGCATCCCGGTGAAGACCATGGCCACGCCCGCTTCGTTGGCAGCCGCGATGACCTCTTCGTCCCGGATCGAGCCACCCGGCTGAATGACCGCTGTGGCACCCGCTTCGACCGCGGCATGCAGTCCGTCAGCGAAGGGGAAGAAGGCATCGGACGCACACACCGACCCCTGGGTCCTCGGTTCGTCCCAGCCATTCTCGGCAGCTGTCGCTTCAGCCTTGCGAACTGCCAGGCGGGCGGCCTCGAGGCGGCTGGTCTGACCCATGCCAATCCCGGCTGTCGACCCATTGCGAGCATACACAATCGCATTGGACTTCACGTGTTTGACGACTTTCCAGCCAAACAGGAGATCAGCCAGCTCAGCGTCGGTCGGCGCGCGTTCGGTGACCACTTTGAGGTCATCAGCGCCAATCATCCCGATATCGCGCTCCTGGACGAGCAGGCCGCCTGCGACCGTTTTGGTCAACCAACCGCCCTGGGCCGGATCCGGCATGCCGCCGGTCAGCAAAACCCGCAGATTGGATTTGGCCGAAAGGACCGCCAATGCATCCTCGTCTGCATCCGGTGCGATAACGACTTCGGTGAAAATCTTAACAAGCTCGCCGGCGGTATCGGCGTCGAGAGTCCGATTCATCGCAACGATTCCGCCAAAGGCTGAAATCGGATCGGCGGCGAAAGCTCTCTCATAGGCGACCGCCAGATCGTCATGCAGCGCAACGCCGCAAGGATTGGCGTGTTTGACGATGACCACGGCAGCCTTGTCATCGGATGCGAACTCGCCGGCCAGCTCGAAGGCGGCGTCCGCGTCGGCCAGATTGTTATAGCTCAGCGCCTTGCCCTGGACCTGGCGACCGGTTGCGATACCCGGCCGGTTCTCGGCGCTGGTGTAGAAGGCCGCATTCTGGTGCGGGTTCTCGCCGTAGCGCAGCGCTTGGGTCAGCGCCCCACCGAAAGCCCGATAGGCCGGGGCCGGGTCTTCCAGAGCATCCGCAAACCAGGCCGAAATCGCGGCATCATAGGCTGCGGTGCGAGCATAGGCCTTGGCAGCCAGCGCCTTCCGGAGATCAAGGCTGGAATGGCCGTCAAACTGAGCCATCTCGCCCAGGACGCGATCGACATCCTCGCCATCGCAACAGACATTCACCCAGGCATGGTTCTTGGCTGCAGCGCGAATCATCGCCGGTCCACCGATGTCGATATTCTCCACACAATCCGCATACTCCGCGCCCTTGGCGACGGTTTCCTCGAACGGGTAGAGATTGACATAAAGCAGGTCGATATAGGGGATGCCGTGCTCGCTCATCGCGGCGCGGTCATCACCATTATCGCGACGACCCAGCAATCCGCCATGCACACGCGGGTGCAGGGTCTTGAGACGGCCGTCCATCATTTCCGGAAAATCCGTGACCTCCGAGACGTCCTTCGCAGGAATGCCGGCATCCTTGAGAGCGCTCAGCGTGCCCCCTGTGGACAGGATTTCGACGCCAGCATCGGCGAGCTGGCGCCCGCGCTCGACAAGACCGGATTTGTCGGAGACTGAAATCAGGGCGCGGCGGACGGGGGCGTGGTCATGGTCGGACATGGAATGGTCTCCATTGCTTCATGCCGTTGATCCGCGGCGAGGTATCACGGCGGGCCATCAAGTCAATCTTCCTGGGCCGACGGGCGCAAATCGCACAGCGCCTCCAGTGCAGCGGATGCGCCGGGTGCATCGCCATTGCTGGCGGCCGTTACGACGGCATCCAGGCCAGCGCTGACCGCGTCCGCGTCGAGCTCTGGCCCGGTGACCGCCCAGACCCCATCTATCGACGTTTCTGTCGTGCTTTCAAAATCATAGACCAGACGTTCATGACGTTTCTCGCCTGGACGAAGCCCAACGACGCGGATCGCGCCCGGCGCGTCAGGGTCGCGACCCCGCAGACGCAGGAGCTGGCGGGCGAGCCGCATGATCAAGACGGGGCGACCCATGTCGAGAACGTAGAGGGCGCCATTGAGCGCCGGATCGGCCGCCGTTTGCGCCGCGGCGTCGAGCACCAGGCCCGAGGCTTCCTCGACAGTCATGAAATAGCGTGTGGCTTCCGGGTCAGTGACGGTAACCGCTTCGCCGGCCTCGATCTGCCGCTCAAAGAGCGGAACGACGGAGCCGGTAGATCCAAGCACATTGCCGAACCGGACCACGCAGACGCGTGTCTCGTCCGATTTTGCCGCCGCGGCGCGGGCATAGAGCTCGGCGGCACGCTTGGTCGCGCCCATGACATTTCCGGGATTGACCGCCTTGTCGGTTGAGATCAGGGCAACGACGCGGGCACCATGGCTCTGGGACATCTCAATCGTGTTGACCGTACCGATGATATTCGTTCGCGCCGCTTCGCCCGGATTCTGTTCACTCATCGGCACATGTTTGAGTGCGGCCGCATGTAGTACGACGTCAGGCTTCTCCTCCCGAAATACCATGTCGAGACGTTCACGGTCGCGAATATCGCCCAGTACGGCACGCCAGGCCACGTCGGGGTGATGCTTGGCGAACTCCAGATCGATTTCATAGAGATTGGCTTCTGACGCATCAAACAGGACAAGCTTTTCCGGGTTCAATGTCGCGGCCAGCCGGGAAAGTTGGGACCCGATCGTCCCGCCGGCGCCGGTGATCAGGACGCGGCGGCCCTCGATCAACGGGCGGGCAGGGGAGAGATTGGGGGCGCGCGGCGGGCGATTGAGCAGGTCAGCCGCTTCGATCGGTGAAAAGGCCTCGCGTCCATCGCTCGGTCGCGCGCGAGACAGCTTTGCGCCGGTTTGAGAGACGATGCGGATGAGCTGGTTGACCGTGTCGGCGTTCGGATGAGCCCCGGCCAGCACGACGCGTGGCGGGTCCTTCTCGACTTCGCACAGGCGCTTCAGCGCGGCCGGCAAGGCTTCAAGTCCTCCCAAGACCGGAATGCCGCGAATGGCATGTCCGGTCAGGCTTGCCCCAGGTTCGATCAGGCCCTTTGTTCGGAAAGGAGCCGAACCATTGCGGCGGCCGAGATCGCGCAGGGCGTCATCAAGCTCCAGATCGGACCCGACGAGGATGGCGGTCGGTTTGGAGCGGTCCTCGATCTGCAAGGCACCGCGCAATCCCTGCGTCCGCAAAGCTGCGACAGACAGGCGCGCGGCGAGCAGGATGAACAGGAGGATCGGCATCTCCAGCAGGATGGATGTCCGCGGGAAGCCGTCGAGCCGGTTGATCAGGAAGAGAATTGGCAGAAAGACCAAATTGGCCAGGACGATGGCGCGCACGATGCGGGCAGCGTCATTGAGGGCGGTATAGCGCCAGAGCCCTCGATGCAGGCCCTCGATCGGAAAAATGATGGCGCAGGCCAGCGCGAAGACGGCGACCGATTGCAGCATGACATCATCAGGCGCCGGACCGGGTTCGAACCGATAGCGCAGCAGCACGGCGGCCCACATGGACACCGCTCCGGCCGCGAGGTCGAACAGGGCCACGGCCACCATCGACATCTGACTGCGAATCGACGTTGCGCCCCGCGCCTTTGACGGCGGCTGGCTCATCCGGTTTCCCCCTGTGTGCCGCCGACCTGGCCCAGGCGCTGAAACGCCCAGCGCACCCGGTTTGGCGGCCTGTCTCCGGCCCCGAAGGGCTCAGCTTCTCCCTGTATTACTATCTGCGTGGCGCGTTGTGGAGGCGCACCGGCAGCAAGATAGACAGAGCGTTCCAGCCGGATCGGACCACCATCGGTCCGGAAGCGCCAGCCATCGCCGTCGGGTTGCACCAGCAAGGCGCTCATATTGTCACGCGACAGCGAGGCCCGGACATCGGGGTGGAGGTGGAAGCGGATGGCGAAACGAAAGCGCACATCAATATCCTCCGGCGGGCCATCGGAGACTGGCCGGAACAAGGCATCCTCGCCGCGCAAATCTCCTCCGTCGGCGGCCAGGAAAACGCGGCGTCGATGGGACAGGCCATAGTCGGCGCGATAGCCCTCATGGATGCCTTCAAGCCAGACCCCCATGTCTTCTTCATTGCGGCGGGCTGTGACGGGGCCGGGTGCCGAGATCAGGCGTGGGCCCAGCAGGTCACGCTTCCAGCCCGGTGCAAAGAGCCGGGCCGATGAGGTTTCCTCGAGCGTCAGCGTGGAGTGGGCCGCCGTGGCCCGCACCGCCTCGCGCCAGCTTGACGGCTGGTCATCATGCCAGCCGCAATTGACGACCAGCCGACCGCCGCTCGTGCACAATTCAAAGGCCAGCGCGCTGGCATGCGCACTCGTGCTGAGGGTCCCGCGCGGTGCCTTGCCGACATCCAGCAAGATGGTGGCGCCCCCCGCCTCGGCGCGGTGATAGCCGGAATGGGGCGCGAAGCCGAAGGGCTTCGCTCCAGTCTCGTCACGTGAGAGGGCCATTCTGAGGGCGCCATGATCACATTCGCCACCGCCATGGAAACTGGCCAGTCCGCCATCGCTCATGCGGAAAAAGCGCGACATCGGGGCAAGCCGGTCGATCGCCCGAACGATCTCGCGTGGGAACTCGACGCCCGCGGCTTCGGCGACATCGCGCAGCGCGATGAGATCGATCAGCGCCTCCGTGCCGGCGCGAGGCGAGCGCGAGACATGGCCGCCATCAGGCAGGATCTGGCGTTTGACCTCTTTCTCCAGCGCTGTGAAGCCGGCCTTTTGCAGGCCCGTCTGATTGGGCACGCACAAGCCGACAAGGCTGAGAGCGATGGCGCAGCGCAGGCGGATGGCGCCATCATGGGCCAGTGGAATGGTGCGTTGGAGGTATCGCGCCTGGCGAAGCAGGCTGCGCAGGCGGGCATTGCGCCCCTTCCTGTCACTCTCGTCCGTCTCGAACAGGGTGTCGCCTGCTCGTAACCAGTTGATCAGTCGAGCCGACAACACGCCGTGGCTCCAGGCAAAGCCATTCCATCGCCCGAAGGCGCGAATCCAGCTGTCGACCAGCGCGCGGGCGGTCGTGGCGGCGACGGCCCCACTCCCACTCTCTTCACCGGCCTGATCCGGATCGCTTGAATCCTGCGATTCCGGTGACGGCGCCGTGATCACATCCCGCAGCCAGCCAAAGCCGTGCAGGCGACGCGCAAAGGCGCGGGTCGGGGCTGGCCGGAGCCAGATATTGTCATTCTCTGGGTCGACGGACAGCAATTCGCCGGCGAGCTGGAACCGCCCAGCCAGGATTTCAGCCCCCCGGTCCGGACGGCAAGCGTAGAAGTCCTCCGGGAACGGCCCAATGTCTGGGGGCAAGCTCCCCAGATCACGAAGGTGCGAGAACAGACCGATCGAGTGGAGCGTCGAGGAGGCCTCGCGCCGCGCCGAGTCGATTATCGCACTGGCATAGTCGGACAGACGCACCGCGCGGGCCATGATATCAGCGACGCAGGGCTAAGATATTGTCGCGATAGGCGTCCGGCCCGCCCTTGAAGACAGCTGAGCCGGCGACCAGCGCCGTGGCGCCAGCATTGACGCAATCCCGGGCGGTTTGCGGATTGACGCCGCCATCCACTTCAATCTTCGTCGCCAGACCGCGCTGATCAATGCGCGTTTTGAGGGCTTCGATCTTTCTGAGCTGGCTGGTGATGAAGCTCTGTCCGCCAAAGCCCGGATTGACGCTCATGACCAGAACCAGATCAAGCTCGTCGAGGACATAGTCGACTACCTCGACCGGCGTCGACGGATTCAGCGCAGCACCGGCCTTGGCCCCGGTCGCCTTGATGGCCTGGACCGTACGATGAAAATGGGGACCGGCCTCGGGATGGGCGGTAATAATATCGGCGCCGGCGTCGGCAAAGTCCTGGATGAAGGGGTCGACGGGCGTGATCATCAAATGGACATCGAAAGGCTTCTTGCTATGCGCTCGCAAGGCCTTGATGACGGCCGGCCCAATCGTGAGATTGGGCACGAAATGCCCGTCCATCACATCGATATGGATCCAGTCAGCTCCGGCCTCGTCAATGGCCCGAACCTCTTCACCCAGCTTGGCGAAATCCGCCGAGAGGATGGATGGAGAAATGATCACAGGAGCGCCCATATCGATCCGATAACAGTGGGGCCAGACCCGCGCAAGTCGCATGCGACGGGCCGGGCCGGTTTTGATCTTATCCGGCGCGTTTGACGAACCGGGCGATAAAGAAGCCGTCCATGCCGCCCTGCTCGGCCCAGAGGGCCGGTGTCAGGCGCACCCACCCGGCCGGCGTGATGGCGGATTCAAGCCCCGGCATCTCCGCGGCCCTGATCGGTGATTCCTTGAGCTGCTTGTTGCGACCCACGACCCGTCCGGCGAGGGTTTCGCCCTCTTCCGGCTGTAGTGAACAAGTACACAGGATCAGCTGACCGCCCGGTTTGAGCATGTCGGCGGCCGCTTTGATCATTTCATCCTGCAGCCGGGCCATGCGCGGCGTGTCGTCGGCCTGCTTGATCCAGCCGGCTTCCGGATGGCGCCGGAGCGTGCCCGTGGCGGTGCAAGGCGCGTCCAGCAGGACCGCATCGGCACGCTGGGGCGGCATGAATTCGCGGGCATCACCGGCGACCAGTTGAGCGCTCAGCCCGGTCCGGTCGAGATTCTCCCGGACCCGCTGCAGCCGCTTTTCCGACAGGTCCAGCGCCGTCACGTCGGCACCGGTCGCGGCCAGCTGCAGGGTCTTGCCGCCTGGGGCCGCGCACAGGTCGATGGCGTGTTTCCCGGGACCAAGATCGAGCAGGGTGGCAGGAATGGCGGCTGCGGCGTCCTGGGCCCACCAGGCGCCCTCTTCATAACCGGGCAGCGCACGGACATCGCCGACGACATTCCGGCGCAAGCTGCCATTTGGCAGGATTTGCGCCTCCAGTTTCTCTGCCCAGACTTCGGCTTCGGCCGGATTGCGCAGGGTCAGATCGAGTGGCGGCGGCGTCATGATGGCGTTGGCGATCCGGCTCAGCGTGCCCGGGCCATAGGCCGCCTTCCAGCTATCGCGTAGCCATTCCGGCAGATTGTCGCGTGGCAGCGTCTGCTTAACGAGGCTCGCGCCTTCCCGGTCGATGCGCCGCAGGACCGCATTGATCAGGCCTTTCATGCGTTGCGCATCGGGGCGTTCCTGGGCCAGGTCCACGGTCGAGGACACAACCGCATGCGGCGCGCCTTCCATCCACAAAAGCTGGGTGGCGCCGGTTACGAGCAGGGCTTCGGCCCCTTTCGAGGTTTCGTCCAGCGGGCGCGACAACAGCGTGTTGAGTACGGTGCGGGTCTGGCCCAGTCGCCGGAACGTGGTGGCTGTGATCGCCCGGGCGAAAGCCCGGTCGCGATCGCTCATGGCGTTGAAATCGGGCGTGTGCTCCAGCGCGGCCTCGAGGGTCCGGCGCTGTTTCATCACGGCAAGATAGGCAAGGGCCGCGGCGCGGCGTGGGGCAAGTCCGTCACTCATGGCGCGGAGCTAGCACGCGGGCCGCGCCCCGTCGATCACTGGCTGCGGCGGCCTCAGCCCCAGGGACCGCGTTGCGACCAGGGTCCGGGTTGGACGGTGGCACTCGCGCCCGCCATGCGACGCAGGCGGTCGATCCGGTTGGCGGTGTCCGGATGGGTCGAGAAAAGATTGTCCATCCGCTGCCCGTTGAGCGGGTTGATGATAAACATGTGGGCGGTCGCCGGATTGCGTTCCGCGCCTGCATTCAACGTCTGCCGGGCCGAGCGTTCGATCTTTTCGAGGGCCCCGGCCAGTGCCATCGGGTCTCCGGCGATCTCGGCACCGACGCGGTCAGCCTCGTACTCGCGGGCCCGGCTGATGGCGCTCTGGACCACCATCGCTGCCATGGGTGCGAAGATCATCAAGGCCAGCGATCCGAGCAGGCCGGCGCGATTATTGCCGCCGAAGAAGATGGCGAAATTGGCGAGCATGCCGATCGCCCCGGCCAGGGTGGCGGTGATGGTCATGGTCAGCGTGTCGCGGTTTTTCACATGCGCCAGCTCGTGCGCCATCACGCCCTGGATCTCGGTCCGGGAGAGGCGTTGCAGCAGACCCGTGGTCGCCGCGACCGCTGCGTGGGACGGATCGCGCCCGGTGGCGAAGGCGTTGGGCTGGTCGCTCTCGATCACGAAAACCCGCGGAATGGGCAGGTCCGCGCGGCGGGCCAGAAACTCGACATCGCTGGCATATTGACGCAGGGCCGGGTGGGTTTCGTCAGGGCCGATCTCGCGCGCACCATGCATGCGAAGCACCATGTCGGAGGAGTTCCACCAAGCGAACAAATTCATGGCTGCAGCGATGATCAGGGCCAGCATGGCACCGGCGGCGCCACCGAGCAGGAAGCCGATCCCCATGAAAAGCGCGGTCATGCCGGCGAGGAGGAAGAAGGTTCGAAGTGTGTTTGCTGTCATTGTCCTGGCCTGGTTGTCTTGGCGAGCTGCGGCTCCCGGATTATCTAGATGGGATGACCCAGAATGATCAGCAAGGCGGGAACGGCACCGCGTCCATCCCGTCATCCACCTCCGAGCACGCATCCGCACGCAAGCCACTCAGCCCGGCGGCCGAACGGGCCCTGGCCGAAGCGGCTGCGCGGCGCAAGGCAGCCGAGCGTGCTGAAAAGAGTGAGGCACCAGCAGAGCTGGGTGGCCGCAAGGGCCCTGAACCCACCCGTTTCGGGGATTGGGAAAAGAAGGGCATTATCTGTGACTTCTGAAGCCGGGCCTGAACGACCCTACGAGATTGCGGTCCATCCCGATCGCGAATTCTTCGAGCTTGTCTGGCGCGGCCAGGTCGGGCTGGAGACTATTCGCGCCGCCTATGCAGAGGTGGCCGCGCATCCGGACTGGAAGCCTCATTTCAATCGGCTGGTTGTCTACACGGCAGATGCCGAAATCGGTGATGTCGAGTTCGCCGACCTCAATTCCATAAAGGCGGCGCTTGCGAGCTGGCAGGCGGATCATGCGCCCGGCCAGCATCTGTTCGGAGCAAATGTTGTCGAAACCGATTTTTTCGACGCGCTTGGCGCGGTCTGGGAGACCCTTTCCAAGGACAACGAGGCCCTGACGGTGCGTATCTTCAAAGCGCGTGATGCGGCCGTGGACTGGCTCGACGCCGTTCGCGGAAGCGCCTGACGCGTGAGGCCGACGGATCCGGCTTCGCCTCTCCGGTGCAGACACTTATCGGTCAGGTGATCACCTGCTAGTGTCCCGGAATGAAACACGGGACCTGCTTATTCGCCGTCGCCATGACCGCTATGGCGCTTGGCGCGGCTGCCGCCGCAGCGCAATCAGCGCCGGTCCGCGATTGCTCGCCGGAGGATATCCGCCAGGCCCTGGCCGGCGACTATGCCGGTCCGCCCTGTCGCTTTACCGACATGCCGGCAGAGGCCTCGCCGCAACTGGCGGGCGCCCGACCTGCCGACCTGGCTCGCCCGGCGCCTGGCCGCCCGCAGCCCCGCCGCATGCCGCAACCGCGTCGCATGGCCGAGCGCACGGCCCTGCCCGCCGCAATCTCCGCAACCGTACCTGTCACGCGGGCGCCGTCGGACGCGGTTCGTCTCTCGGATGATTTCTTCCAGGGCGGTTTGGTCGGCGGCGTTGGCCGCGCGCCAACGATCCAGTACGGCTATCGCGGCATGATCGTGATTGACGCTTCCGGACGCGCAGGCGTGATCTCACCGGGTCAATTGTCGACCGGACCTGTTGTCAGCATGGAGGCGCGAGCTGTCTTGCGGACGCGTCTGGTGGGCCCGTAAGCACATTCCCGCGGATCAGACGTCGGCGATTTCCGACACGATCGCCGCTGCGGCCGCCCGAGGATTCGGAGCGGCGTTGATCGGTCGCCCAACCACGAGATGACTGGCGCCATCCGCCAAGGCGCTGGCGGGTGTCGCAACGCGCTTCTGGTCGCCGATATCGGCGCCGGCCGGACGGATGCCCGGCGTGACAATCAGCAGGTCATCGCCGAAGCGTTCGCGGATCTCTTTCGCCTCATGGGCGCTGGCCACAACGCCATCCACGCCAGCCTCCAGGGATTGCTCGACGCGGCGCAGGACCAGGTCGCGAGCCCCATAGGCATAGCCCATCTCGGCGAGCATGGCGTCGTCATAACACGTCATCACGGTCACGCCGAGGAGCTTGAGGTCCGTGCCTTCCCGGCCGGCGACGGCGGCTCGCATAACCGCCGGTTCGGCGTGTATGGTCAGGAGGTCGGCGCCGCCGGTCGTGATCGAGCGGGTCGCCTTCTCCACCGTGGCGGGGATGTCGTGAAGCTTGAAGTCGAGGAAGACCTGCTTGCCGGTCGCCTTGATCTTCCGGCACAGCTCCATCCCGCCCAAGGGGAAGAGCTGGAGCCCGATCTTGTAGTAGCTGGCGGTCTCGCCGATGGACTCGACAAGAGACCAGGCGGCGTCGGTCGTCGGCAGGTCGAGCGCGACGATAAGGCGGTGATCAGCATGTGACATGCCGCGCTTTTAAGCCGTGTCGTCGACCAGAATCAAGCGCAGACCCAATCCGCCAAAGGCGGTGGCTGAGAGTCCGTTGAGCGCGCGCCGCGCGGTGCGCGACCCGGCCAGCCAGGTCTGGGCCTGTCCCGCAGCCAGGGCGACGATGATCAGGACGGCGGTGCCGATCGAAAAGAAGATCCCGCCCAGCGCCAGCATTTGCAGCCAGACCGGCGACAGTTCCGCATTGGTAAACTGGGGCAGGAAGGCGAGGAAGAAGAGCCCGATCTTCGGATTGAGAAGATTGGTCACAAGGCCGCGCCGAAAGGCGCGCCAGCTGCTGCGTGCGCCCTTCGCTTCAAGCGGGGAATCAAGATGACGCAGCGTTCGCCAAGCCAGATAGAGCAGATAGCCTGCTCCGGCATACCGCACAACGGTCAGGGCATGTTCGGCGGTGGCCAGCAGCGCGGCCAGCCCAGCGGCGGCCAGCACGGTCCAGATCGCGCCGCCCGTAATGATACCGGCCGCGGCCGCTAGGCCGGCGCCTCGACCACGCGAGGCCGCTGTGGCGAGCGTGAACGCCATGTCGGGACCGGGCGCCAGGGCGAGAGCGGTCGCACCAAGGAGAAAAACCGGAAACAGGTCAGGATCAAGCATGGGGAAACTCGTGAGGATCGGGACGTCTTGCCGCAGAATGCCCCGCCAGCTGGCTTTGTCCATGCTCAATGGTCTCTGGGGATGGTGACTTGTAATTAGTCACATGCCGAATTATTGCTGAGACATGAGGATCCGACCCGATGAGTGATGTGTTCAAGGCGCTGGCCCACCCGGTGCGGCGGGATGTGCTTCGTGCCCTTCGGGACGGACCGCAATCGGCGGGCGAGCTGGCCAGGCGCTACCCGGTGTCCAAGCCAACCATGTCAGGCCATTTTGCCAGCCTCAAGGCGGCGGGCCTGATAATCGCCGAGCGGCACGGCACCACGATCGTCTACCGCCTCAATGCCAGCGTCGCCGACGAGGCCCTTGGATGGTTGATGGATCTGGTGGGCAAGCGACAGGGCGACAGCCCCGAGCAGGAGGAGGAATAGGTATGCGAGCGGCACTTCTCAGATCAATCATCTTCATCCTGCCAGCCCTGGCGTTTGCGGGCGCAGGTTGGTTCGGCACGGATGCCGAGGCCCGGATACCGGTTCATTGGGGCATTGACGGTCAGCCCGATCGCTGGGGCGGTCGCCTCGAAGCCTATTTCCTTGTGCCGGCCATCATGGTCGCGATCAGCCTGGTTTTCGCCATTCTGCCAGCGATCGATCCGCGTGGTCGCAATCTGGCCCGCTCCCGTGTCGTCCTGAATACCGCGTGGGAAGGGACGCTTGCGCTTCTTCTCGTCATTGAGGCGGCCATGGTGGCACTCGGCCTGGGCTGGATTGATGCCGGCAATACCGAATGGATGCCGACCGTGATTCTGGCGGCCATCGGCGGGCTCTTCACCTTGCTGGGCAATGTCATGGGCAAGGCTCGCCCCAACTGGTTTGTCGGCATCCGGACACCCTGGACGCTGTCGTCGGACCTGGCCTGGGACAAGACCCACCGGCTGGCTGGTCGCTTGATGGTTGTTGCAGGCCTGGCCCTGTTGATCGGTGTCTGGTTCATTCCGCCGAATCTTCAGATTGGACTCGTCCTGATCGCCGGTTTCACACCGGCCGTGATCGGGACCGCGTATTCTTACTGGGTCTGGCGCAATGATCCTGCCCGTGACACCGCGACCCCGGATGATGTCGGGCCCGACGATGCCGAATCCCCGGGCGATTAGCCCCGGGTGACACCCGCAAAAATGTGGAAGGGGAAGGCTTCGACCAGGCGTTTGGAGACTTCAATCCCGCGCACCGGATTGCCCTGGCGGTCAAGCCGCGGACTCCACAAGCTGAAACCGCCCACGCCAGGCACCACGATCATCAGTCCGCCTGACACACCGGACTTGGCCGGAAGGCCAACCGAGAAGGCGTACTCGCCGGAATAATCATACATCCCGCAGGTCAGCATGAGGGAGAGCGTGTTGCGCACGATGCGGCTGTCGATCACCCGGTGGCCGGTGGTCGGGCAGACTCCGCCATTGGCAAGCGTGCCCGCAATAACGGCCAGATGACGGCAATCCATGCGAATGGCGCAGGCCCGGAAATACAGGTCCAGCGCCTCGTCCGGAGAGGATTCCTCAGGAAAGGCGTCGTGTTCGTCCATCAGCTTTACCAGGGAGAGATTGCGGCGTGCGGTGGCGCGCTCGCTTTCATAGACGGCCTGGTCGATCTCGGTTCCGGCGCCGCCGGCGGCTGAACTGACGAAGCGTTCCAGCAATTCAGAGCGTTCGGCCACGGGCAGATGGGGTCGGATCATCGAGGCGCACATGATGGCGCCGGAATTGATCATCGGATTGTGTGGCCGGCCATCCGGGTCCAGCGCCAGGTCGTTGAAGCGGCGCCCTGACGGTTCGCGTCCGACGTGACGATGTACCTGATTTTCCCCATTCAGCGCCAAGGCGAAGGCGTAGAGAAGGGGCTTGATCACGGATTGCTGGCAAAATGGGGTAACGGCATCGCCGATCGCCATTTGCTGACCGTCAATCGTGCACGCAGCCATGCCAAAGGCATCGGGATCCTGTTTGGCCAGTTCGGGAATATAGTCAGCAAGGTGACCGCTCGTCGCGTCCCGCGCATAAGCGAAGATATTGGCCAGGCGGCTGGAAAATTGGCCAAAGTGCGAGATCGCCAGCTGATTTTCGAGGGCCTTGCGGATCAGGGTCAGTGCGTCACCGGTCAGCTCGCTTGTCAGCGCGTTGGCGTCCAGCGAATTCGCGTCCAACGTCATAAGGCCGGCGAGACGTGGTACATCAACCGGGTCCAGACCCGCCATCGTCAAGCGGTCAATCAGGCCTGCCAGATCCGCACATCCCTCTGACTGCGCCGCCTGACACACCGCACCGGCCAGTTTCAGTCGGGCATCGCGATCCGCCGCGTCCTGCTCAAAGCGGGCCGGACGGGCGACAAAGCGCGCGAAAGGGTCGTTTCCAGAGGCCGTCATGGGGCCAGAATGGTCACGTTTGGCAATCTGTCCACCACCAAGACGCGCCATGATCGTGCCGATACTGCCGCGAAACACTTGCCTGTGAGCAAGAGCAGCGCTACGCGCATGGGCAAATCGAGAAGGAATTTGCCCATGTCGTCGAAAAAGCCCGTCAAAAAGGTCGTTCTTGCCTATTCCGGTGGTCTCGACACTTCGGTCATTCTCAAATGGCTGCAGGATGCCTATGACGCCGAAGTTGTGACCTTCACGGCCGATCTCGGCCAGGGTGAGGAATTGGATCCGGCCCGCCAGAAAGCCGAAGCGGCGGGCGTTTCGGAAATCTTCATCGAGGATCTGCGCGAGGAATTCGTGCGCGATTTTGTCTATCCGATGGTGCGCGCGAATGCGGTCTATGAAGGCCTCTACCTTCTCGGGACCTCGATTGCCCGGCCGCTGATCTCCAAACGTCTTGTCGAGATCGCCCATGCGACCGGCGCCGACGCTGTCGCGCATGGTGCCACTGGCAAGGGCAATGACCAGGTTCGTTTCGAGCTCGGCGTGTACGCTCTCGACCCGGATTTGCGCGTGATCGCGCCGTGGCGCGAATGGGACCTCAATTCGCGCACCAAGTTGATCAGCTATGCCGAAGAGCACGGCATCCAGGTGGCCAAGGACAAGCGCGGCGAGGCGCCCTTCTCGGTCGACGCCAATCTCTGGCACACCTCGTCCGAAGGCAAGCTGCTGGAAGACCCGGCCGAAGAAGCCGACGAGATCGTCTATCAGCGCACGGACCGGCCGGAAGACGCGCCGGACCAGCCTGAATATGTCACAATCCGCTTCGAGGCCGGGGATGCGGTGGCACTCAACGGGGCCGAAATGAGCCCTGCCACCCTCCTGACAAAGCTGAACGAGATGGGTCGCGTCCACGGGATTGGCCGCCTCGATCTCGTCGAGAACCGCTTCGTCGGCATGAAGTCACGCGGTATCTATGAAACGCCCGGCGGGACCATCCTCATGGCGGCCCATCGCGGGATCGAACAGATCACTCTCGACCGTGGCGCTGCGCATCTCAAGGACGAGCTCATGCCGCGCTATGCGAAGCTCCTCTATGAAGGCTTCTGGTTCTCACCCGAGCGCGAAATGCTCCAGGCGGCGATCGACCACTCGCAAAAACATGTGAGCGGCGACGTTCGGGTCAAGCTCTACAAGGGATCCGCCAATGTTGTCGGCCGGGCATCGGAGCATTCGCTTTACTCGCTCGAGCACGTCACTTTCGAAGAAGATGTCGTGTATGATCAGAAGGATGCCGAGGGCTTCATCCGCCTCAATGCATTGCGTCTCCAGCTGCTGGCGCGCCGCAAGCGCCGTCTCGGCCAAAACGACTGATCAGCCGCGAATCAGGCTCCGACCCGCGATGAATGAAAAATTCATTTTGCCGGGCGGGTCTTTACTAATCCCTTTCCAGGCCGGACGGTTTTTCGCCCCGGTCGTCCGAGGGTTAATTTTGTGTTCACAGGTCAGGCCTAGCTTGCCGGCCATGAGGGCGTCGCACGGGGGGTGAGAGGGACATGAACTCCATCCTGCTGACAGTGCTGCTGGATATTGCATTCGCTGCGGCCCCGGTCCTGGCGGTGGTGTACATGTATCGCCATTCCGACATGCTGCGCGCGGCAGCCGCCCTGCGCCCGGTCGCTGTCCTGACAGTCGGGCTGCTGATCTGGGCGGCCTATCATTTCCTCGACGCTGTCGTGCTGCTTTTCGGGCCCTTCTTCGTGGAAAATGCGCAGCTGCCGGCGATCACCGATTTCATCCAGAACACATTGCGCTGGTTCACGGACGCCGTCGCGACCATCTTCCTCGCGATCGGCTTCATCTGGTTGTTCAGCCGCCTGATCGACATCCTCCGGGGATTGCAAACCTCTCACAGCGCGCTGGCGCACGAGATCGATGCCCGCAGCGAGCGCGAGGCCGAACTCAAGGCGCGGGCGAAATCGGAGCGAGCGCAAAGCCAATCTCGCTCTGAATTCATACTCGGGCTCAGCCATGAATTGCGAACGCCGCTCAATGGCATTCTCGGCCTGTCTGGCCTGCTCTCGAATACGGAACTCGACGTTTCGCAACGCAAGCTTCTCGTGACGATTGAGCGTTCCGCACAAGCCATGCTGGCACGGGTCTCCGATGTTCTGGACCTTGCGCGCCTGGAGAATGACAAGGTGCAATTGCGAAGCGTCGCGTTCAGGCCGGATGAACTCGCCCATACCGTGGTCGGTCTTTTCGAGCCGCTGGCGGCTGAGAAAGGCCTGGAACTTGGCCTTGAGGTGGGTGACGGTGCCGAGCTGTCTGTATTGGGTGACCCGGGCCGCGTGCGGCAGATTCTCAACAATCTCATGTCGAACGCGCTCAAATTCACGCCAGCGGGCTCGATAATTCTGGTCGTTGACCAGACCACTGACACGGGTGACAAGCGCTGGATCCAGTTTCAGGTCCGCGATACCGGCGTCGGTATGGACGATGAAGTGCTCGCGCGCGTGACCGGCCGAACCGGCTCCGGTGCGGGGGGCGATTCCGGGCTTGGCCTGTCGATTTGCCGTCGTCTTTCCCGCTTGATGGATGGCGATCTGACCATTCAGTCTGTGCCGGGCGAAGGGACGACGGTAACGGCGCGCATCCGAGTCCAGGATGAACCTGACCCGGTCGACTAGTGCCTTACCGTCTCGTCATTTCGTCAGACCAGCGAGCCGCGCTAGTGTGATCGCGGGGAGGTATTCACCATGAAATCGATCTTTATTGCCGCGGGTGTGCTGGTGGGGCTGTCGGCGTGCAGCCCATCCGCCCAATCGGGTGCACATCCGGAATTGCTGGCCTTGGTACCCGATGCGGACCGGGCCGAAATTGCAGCAGCTGATCAACATGTTCTGGTTGTTCGCCACGCGTTGAAAATATCGCCCGATTGCAACGGTATGGATTGCCCGTTGAGCGCAGATGGCGAGCGGATGGTCGAACGCCTGGCCGAGCTGGTTGGCAGCACGCCTTTCGACCGTGCCTATTCGAGCGCCGCTTGCCGGACTCGCCTGACGGCGGCTGCGAGCGGTACAGCGGTGATAGCGCATCAGGCAGTTGATGGTTACGCCGTTGGATGCACCGAGAGCGAAACCGTGACGCGCGTTCGGGCCGATGCCTATGCCGAAGTCGATGCCGGGGATGCTGTCTGGACACTCGTCGGGGAGCATTCCAATACGTCCTGTCTGTGGATGTCGGCCTATGCGGGTGCAGATGCGGCCCAGAATGCCGGTTGCGATTCAGAGGGCCGTCTGCCGGAGGATGCGTATGGTGACATATATTGGCTCTACCGGACCGGTGAGGATTGGTCGCTGACGGTTCTGCCCGGCGCTTTCTCGCTTGACGACTGATCCGGTGCGCCTGCTTTTCGTCTGTACGGGAAATATCTGTCGCTCTCCGACGGCCGACGCGATTGCGCGCCAGCGCGTGATCAAGGCTGGCCTGGACTGGCAGATTGATAGCGCCGGTACGGGTGGCTGGCATGTCGGTGAAACGCCGGATGCGCGGGCGGTCGAGGCGGGCGCGGCGCGCGGCTATGACCTGTCCGTGCTGAGCGCGCGTGAGATCTGTCCGGATGATTTCGCGCGTTTTGATCACATCATTGCGATGGACCGGAGCCATTTGCGTTTCTTGCGCCGGGTGCCCGGTGCCGGGCGCGGCGGCCGTATCAGCCTGATGATGGAATGGGCGGGTGAGCCCGGTGCCGATGTCCCGGACCCCTATTACGGAAACGCAGACGGGTTTGAGGGCGTCCTGGACATGATCGAGCGAGGCGTGGACGGCCTTGTCGCGGCTGTCGGCAAGGATCAGAGCAGCGGATAGTCGGCTTCTGGCTCGTAGATATTGTTGGCCCCGCGTGAGATCCAGCTCGAATAGACTGTGAAATGCGTTACCTGCCACGGCTCGGTGGCAAAGCCGCCCGAGCGTTCGGCAAAACGGGTCAGCTTCTCGATCGGCGTACCCTGGAGGTAGGCCAGCGTCATATGGGGATGGAAATTGCGGTGTTCCGGTTCCAGGCCGGCGCGTCGCGCCGCCCGCTCGCATTTCGCATTGAGCTGGAGCAATTCCTCGCTGGGGCGGACACCCAGCCAGAGCGCGCGCGGGTCGAGCTTGCCGAACCAGCCCGAACCCAGCAGGGCCAGTTCGAACGGAGCCATGGTGATACGGGCCAGTTCTGCATCGAGGTCCTCGGCGCGGCGCTCATCCATTTCGCCGAAGAAGCGCAGCGTGATGTGGAAATTCTCCGGCGGGCGCCAGCGCGCGCCGGGGACGCCCTTCTGCAGGCGCTGAATCTCAGCGTGAAGGCTTTCAGGCACGGGCAGGGCGGCAAAAAGGCGAAGCGTCATGGCTCAATCCGCTGGCAGGCCATCCAACTAGAGCGATTTTCCCGGTCGACGCAATCGGCCGAGGCGGGGCGGGATTCCGGCCTTTCCAGTCCCCCCTTGCGCTGATGACGGAAACTTGCCTTCCGCCTCGGGGAACATGATATAGTATGGACAAAGCGCCTGTGATGGCGCGCGTAGCCAAGAGAGACGTCCTCAATGAACGATTTTTCCCGCACTTATTCTGGCGCCGGTTCGCTGGACATGTCGGTGGATGCCGGCCTGCGCAAATTCATGCTCGGCGTCTACAACAAGATGGGCCTGGGCCTGCTGCTTTCCGCCGCAATTGCATACTCGGTCGGGACTTTCCCGCCGCTGACCAATCTCGTCTTCGGTACGCCGCTTCTCTTTGTGGTTCAGTGGGGCCCGCTCGCCCTGCTCTTCGGCTCGATGTTCTTCATGCGCAATCCGTCGCCGATCGGCAGCGCCCTCCTCTATTGGGCGATTGTCGTCCTGATTGGCGCGAGCCTGAGCTTCTGGGTGGTGCTCGCGAGCAGCGGTCAAACGGTCCAGCGCATCGGCGGCGGCGGCTTGTCCGTTGATTTTGGAACCATTGCGCAAGCCTTCGTCATCACGGCCGGCGCCTTCATGGCGCTCTCCGTGTTCGGCTATACGACGAAGCGCAATCTCATGCCGATGCAGAATTTCCTGTTCATGGCTGTGTTTGGCGCCATCGCGCTGGGCATCCTGAACATGCTTTTCTTCCAGTCGGGCATGCTTGAATTGCTGCTCCAGTTTGCTGTCCTGCTGCTGATGGCAGGCGTGGTCGCTTGGCAGACCCAGGCGCTGAAGGTGACGTATTACCAGATCGCCGGCGATCAGCGTTCGATGGCCGTGATGACGAATATGGGGGCGCTGAACCTCTACATCGCCTTCGTGAACATGTTCCAGATCATCCTGTCCCTGCTGGGCAGCCGCGAATAGCGTGGATCTGACAGACTGAAACGGAAAACCCCGGGGCCTGCGCTCCGGGGTTTTTCTTTGCCGCGACCAATGCCGTCTCACTCGATGACCTGGAATTTCTTCTTTTCGAAGACTTTCATGACCTGGGTCAGATCATGGCCGCGCTTGAGGATCTGGCCGGTCATGGCGACCACCTTGTACTGGCCCTGGCGATGGGCATCTGCGGGTGTCTTCACCACCGTAAACATCGGCACTTCACTGGCACGGCGGAAGATCGAAAACACGGCCTCAGTCCGCAGACCGTCAATGGCGTAGTCCTTCCACTCCCCCTGCGCGACGAAACGTCCGTAGACCCGCAGGATCGAGTCAAGCTCACGCCGGTTCCACATGACCGGTTCGGGCTTGCGCTTCGCGGAGGGGGATAAAGATTGCACGCCGAATTCTCCCACCGGTTGAATCACTCTGTCCAGCTTACAAACATTTCACGCAGCGCCGCAAAGTCGCCACATTCTCGGCGCGTTCCGGCCATACGGCCCGACCACCGTCTCACTCGTCGGCCGGTCGCAATAACCGCCTCCCAGCCTGGTTTTAGACAGCCCCCCCAGCCCCCCGGGTCAAGAGGCTGCGGTCCGGTCGACACCCACAATTCCTCTCATGAAATGCACAGCTTGCCTTGGCTCTGGCCAAGCGCGTCGCGTCGCGCTAACGCTAGTGCGGTCAGATCATGAGCCCTGCGAACCATGCTGGTTGCCGATCAACTCATCAAGGATTTCGGGTCCTTCCGTGCGGTCGATGGTGTGAGCTTCACACTGGAGCGCGGCGAAGTACTCGGCTTTCTCGGCCCCAACGGGGCGGGGAAGACGACCAGTATGCGCATGCTGGCCGGCGGCCTCGAGCCCGATGGCGGGACGGCTTCGATTGCCGGCTATGACTGCATGACCCAGCGCCTCGAGGCGCAGTCGCGCCTGGGATATCTGCCGGAAGGTGCGCCGGCCTATCCGGCCATGACGCCGCGCGGCTTTGTCAGATTTGGTCTGCGCGCACGTGGATTTTCCGGCGATGCTTTGATGCGCGCGTCGGGTCTTGCACTGGAGCGTGCGGCTCTGGGCGAGATGGCCGATCAGCCGATCGGTACGCTCTCCAAGGGCTATAAGCGCCGCGCCGCGCTGGCGGCGGCGATCGCCCATGATCCGGCCGTCCTCATCCTCGATGAACCCACTGATGGCCTCGATCCAAACCAGAAGGACGGGGTGCGACAGCTGATCCGCGACATGGCGCCGGAAAAGGCGATCATCATCTCCACCCACATTCTGGATGAAGTGCCCGCCGTCTGCTCGCGCGCCATCGTGATCGACAAGGGGCGCGTCCTGTTCGACGGGACGCCGCATGATCTGGCGGCCAAGGGGGCGGACGCGACGGTCGAGTCCGCTTTCCGGGCGCTGACGCAAGGCGCAGGCGGTGTGGGGGCGGCAGCGTGATTCACTCCCTCCATGCGGTCTATCGGCGCGAATTATTGGCCTATTTCCAGACCCCGCTGGCCTATGTCTTTCTGGCGGTCTTTGCCTTCTGCGCTCCGGCCTTTGCCTTTCATGTCGGTCGGTTCTTCGACACCAATCGTGCCGACCTGGCGCCAATGTTTGACTATCTGCCATGGCTCTTTGTGGTGCTGATGCCGGCCCTCGCGATGCGCGCCTGGGCCGAGGAGCGTGATCGCGGTACGCTGGAATTCCTGATGGCTTTGCCGATTCCGCTCTGGGCGGCGACCGGCGGCAAATTCCTCGCCGCCTGGACTGTCGCCGGTATTGCCCTGGCGCTCACCTTCCCGATGTGGATTGCGGTCAATTATCTCGGTGCCCCGGACAATGCGGCGATCGCGACCGGTTATCTGGGTGCCTGGCTGATGGCGGGCAGCTATCTGGCTGTCGGCCAGGCCCTGTCGGCGACCACCTCGAACCAGGTCGTGGCCTTCGTGCTGGGCACGGGCGCGGCCTTTCTCCTGACCATGGCCGGCCTGCCCTTTGTGCTCTCGGCGCTCGGTGAGAATGCGCCGGCCCTGCTCTCCGAGTTCGTGGCTCGCCTGAGCGCCCTCGAGCATTATGACGCCTTCCGCTACGGCGTGATCGGTCTGTCCGATCTGATTTATTTTACAGGGCTTATCCTTGTCTCCCTCACTATTGCCGGCGTGCTGATTGCCGAGCGGCGCGGAGGTGGGCGATGAAGCGCACTGCTTTCCTGCCGCTCATGCTGCTTAGCCTGATCATTGTTTTCCTGGGGGGCAATGAGCTGGCCGGTCGATGGTTTGGCAGTGCCCGGCTCGACCTGACTCAGGACGGGCTCTATCGCCTGTCCAACGGTTCGATCGCGGTCATGAATCGTCTCGAAGAGCCGGTCGAATGGCGCTTCTATTATTCCCGCGCCCAAGCCGCGCAATATCCGGCGGTCCGCGCCTATGCGACGCGCGTGCGTGAATTCCTCAAGGCCTATTCGGATCAGTCCGGCGGCCGCATCCGCGTGACCGAGATCGATCCGGAGCCCTTCTCTCCCGACGAGGATGAGGCACTGGCTGCCGGGCTGTCACCCATGCCGACTGATGGCGGAGATAATCTTTTCTTCGGTCTCGTCGCCCGCAATTCTGTCGACGAACGGGCCGTCATCCCACTTTTCCGGGAAGAGGCGGAAGCCCGACTTGAGTACGATCTCACCCGCCTCATCGTCGATATAGAACGGCCCGCCCGCCCGAGGCTGGCCGTGCTCACCAGCCTGCCGCTCAGCCCGGACGATGGCGCTCCGAACGCCTTCATTGCCGAGCTGAATGCGGCCTATGACCTGATCTGGCTGGACCGCGATTTTGCAACAATTCCGGAGGCCAGCGCCCTGCTTGTCCTGCACCCGGGCGCTCTGAACGAGGAACAGCTCTACCTCGTCGACCAGTTTGCCCTGAGCTATGGCCGCGTCCTCGCCTTCCTCGACCCACTGGCCCACATGGCGCTGCGTCCGGGCCCAGACGGCCTGCCGCCGATCAATGCCCGCCGCGCCTCCGATCTTGGACCGCTCCTGGCACGCTGGGGCATCGGGTATGACCGAGAAACGGTCAGCATGGACCGACAGCTTGGACTGCCGGTGGAAATCGTCGAATCCGATGGCCGCACTCGCCGCCGGGCCTACCCGCTTTGGTTCTCATTGGGCGCCGGGCAGATCAGCCAGACCGATCTGGCCACCGCGACGCTCGACCTTGGACTGAACTTTGGCTCGCCGGGAGCGCTGAGCATCAACCCGCTGCCGGATATCCAGGTGACACCACTGCTCTCGACATCGCCGGAAGGTGCGCTGCTGGACGCGGATATTGCCGCGGGTGCACCAGGTCCGGACGCATTGCTGCGGAACTATGAGCCAGCAGGCGAACCGCCGGTTCTCGCTGCGCGTGTGACTGGAATGATCGAGACCGCTTTTCCATCCGGCCCGCCGGCCGGTGAAATTGCTTTGGACCCGGACACTCATCGCGACATCTCTGCCGGTCCGGTGGATATCGCCATTGTCGCTGACGCCGATTGGCTCGACGACAGCTACTATGTCCGCAATGATCCAGGCACAGGACGTAGTTTTGTTGCCGACAACCTGACCCTTGCGCTCAATCTCATCGATATGGCGGCGGGTGATCCGGCGCTTGTTTCCTTGCGCTCGCGGGCGCCATCCCTGCGACCGATGAGCCGGGTCGAACGGCTGAGAGCCGAGGCGGAAACGCGCTATGTCGAAACCCAGGACCGGCTTGAAGCGGAAATTGCCGAGGCACAGGACCGGTTGAGCGCGCTCCTGACCAGCGGCCAGGCCTCGGCACTTCTGGCCGACTCGCAAGCCGGTGACCGCGAAGAAGCCATGCGGTTGCGCGAACAAATCCTGCAGGGTCGTGAGGCCTTGCGCGGAATCGAACGTGATTTTCGTCGCGATATCGATTCGCTGAATGCGGACCTCCAATTCTGGACGATCGGCTTTCCGCCCGCGCTGGTCATCCTGGTCGGGATTGCGGGGACGGTCGTCCGCCGTCGGAGGCGACGCGGATGAGCCTGACCTCTGACAAGCGCCGCCGTTCCCAATTGCTGGTCGCCGCCGGTGCCGCGCTCCTGCTTGGAGGCGCCGCCTTCGTGACGGCCTATCAGCAAGCCCGCCAGACCTGGCGCCCGGCAGTCAGCGGTCCGATTTTACCCGGTTGGTCGGATGCGGTCGCCAGCGCCCGGGAAATCGTTATTACCGGCGCCGAAAGCTTTGTGCTGGAACAGTCAGATGGTGTCTGGACCATGCCCAGCCGGGATGGCTATCCGGTTCGCCCGGAGCGCCTTGCCGAACTGGACGCCTATCTTGCGGCCCTCGTTTTCGAGGGCGCCCGCACGGCCAATCCTGACCGGCTAGGCCGCCTCGGACTGGCTGATCCCGGCGGCGAGAATGGTGCGACACGCATTAGCGTGCGCGATGCGGATGGTAGCGTCCTGGCGGATATTTATCTCGGTGAAACGCGGGGTGAGCGGGTTTATGTGCGCGAACCCGGGCGAAGCCGCGCCTTCGCCGCCCGCCTTGGCGATGGCGCGGTGGCACGGCCCGATCTGCTGCCAGCGGACGCCTGGCTGGCTCTCGATTTCCTGTCCCTCGGCACGAATGACATTGCCAGGGCGGATATCCAACCGGAGACCGGACCGGCCTATCGCCTGGAGCGGGCATCGACGGCGTCACGCAATTACGCCCTGCGGCGCCCGGCTGGTTGGCAACCCATCACCGCTGCTGCTGGAAATGGACCGGCGACATCGCTAGGCCGGGTGCGCTTTCGCGATGTCCGGCGCGCCGACCGTCTGGGCGGAGAGTTTGTTGCGCATCACACGGCCGAAACATTCACGGGACTGCGTGTGCGGATCGACGTCAAGGCGTTGGGGGAGACGCGCTGGGCTCTCATTACGGCGTCGGCCATCACCGACGACGCAGCCGATGAGGCAGCGGCGATCAATGCGCTCACCAATGGCTGGGCCTATCTGATGTCGGATCTGACGATTGATCGCCTGATCCGACCGCTCGACCGCATCGCGGACACGCATGAGGAAAACCAGGATGCGCCTTAACCAGATCACGCTGCCCGTCAGCGACCTTCCACAATCCAGGGCCTTTTACGAGCGCCTCGGATTCCGGCTTTTGGTTGATAGTCCGCACTATTGTCGTTTCCTCGCCCCTGATGGCGACACGACCTTCTCAATTCATGTCGAAAGCCCGGTCGGAACCGGAGCGGTCATCTATCTCGAGTCCGCCGATATGGACGCTGATTATCACCGCCTGAAGGCGGCCGATTTCGCCTTCGAGACCGAGCCTCGTGATGAAAGCTGGCTTTGGCGTGAAGCGATCTTGCGGGACCCTGATGGTCACCGGATCAAGCGCTATCATGCCGGAGAGAACCGCATCGATCCGCCCTGGCGCGTGAGACCGGACGGCGTCTGACCGATTTCGATGGTTGTTTGGCATTCCAGCTTCTGACGGCACTGGCTAGCTTGGCTACGGTTGGGATCGGAGAAAAACATGCCCCGTCTGAAGCATATCGGTTTCGTCCTGTTCGATGACCTCACCCAGCTGGACTTCACCGGTCCCCTCCAGGTGCTCAATCGCATACCCGGTATCAAAACCCACCTTGTCGCGGGCCAGGCGGGCCCGGTCCGGACGGATTGCGGCCCCTTTATTCTCGCTGATACCAGCTTTGCTGACTGCCCCCAGCTCGATCTAATCTGTGTTCCCGGTGGATGGGGTGTGGATGCGGCGATGGAGGATGCCGCGACGCTGGACTTCTTGCGTCAGCAGGCCCTCGGAGCCCAATTTATCACCTCCGTCTGCACGGGTGCCTTTATCCTTGGGGCTGCCGGCTTGCTTGAGGGGCGCCAGGCTACCACGCATTGGCGCTATCATGCGGCCCTGTCGCGTTTCGGGGCCGAGCCGGTCAAGGCGCGTGTCGTACGGGACGGGAATCTGTTCACCGGTGGCGGTGTCACGGCCGGCATTGATTTCGCGTTGACGATCTTGCGTGAGCTCTATGGCGAAGCGCTGGCCCAAGCTGTCCAGCTGGGCCTGGAATACGATCCCGCCCCGCCGGTTGATGCCGGGTCACCGGACAAGGCGCCCGGCCCGGTTCGCGATGCTGTCGAGGCGCGGTTCGCGCCGCGCTGGGACGCCTTCCTGGAAGTCGTGGATCGCGTCACGGTCAAGGTCGACGCCTGATCCGTCAATCTGCCGTTGGCGGCATGTCGACGGCGGGTTCGCCAACGCGCATCAACCGGTCTGCGGCCGCACGCGCGAAGCGCAAAGTCAGAGCCTTGCGTCGGGCTGGTGCCAGTGTGAGCGCCGGACTTTCCCGGACAATTGCACCACCAAATCCGTCCGCAATGATCAGGCCCGCATCTTCGGGGATAACGCCATGGGGGAAGCGCTCTGACACCGCGAAATAGAGCCGGTCGCAATAGCCGGCATAATTCGTCCACTTGCTGTCAGCGCGGAAATCGGCAATGCCCGACTTGATCTCGATGATGGTGATTTCGCCCTTCCGGCCGAGCGCGGCGAGATCGGCACGCCGGCCATCGGGCAGGATGAATTCCGGGATGGCACTATAGCCCATATGCCAGAGCAAGCGTGCCGCGCCTCGCATCAGGGCCTGGGCGTCATCGATAAGCGGGTTGGCGGTAGAGGCGACATCATCTCGGGACATGACGAGAGTTTGTACCTGATTTGTTCGATCGACAAGGGCGTGCTGATGACAGTCCTGTTCAAGCGGCGTGGGCTCGATCAGATTGACGCTGGAAACTGGGGACGTGTGCCATGACAGCCGAGACGATTGCGCCATCGCTGGAGGATTTCGAGCGGATCGCCGTAAGCGCATTTGACTCGCTGCCGGATGCGATGCGGGACCTTTGCGGATCAGTGGAGATTTTCGTCGCTGACTTTGCGGATGCCGAGACCCTCGCGGCGGTCGGACTGACTGACCCGTTCGAGCTGACCGGTGTCTATATCGGCGTCGACCTGTCCCAGAAGTCGGTGTCCGACCCGTCACCGGAGCCGGACCGGGTTGTGCTCTACCGCCGCCCAATCCTCGATGAATGGGCCGATCACGGCGCGATCACGCTGGGCGAGCTGATCGCCCACGTATTGGTGCACGAGATCGGTCATCATTTCGGGCTGTCAGATGATGACATGCACCGGATCGAGGATTCGGACTGAGGCGCTAGGGCGAAACGAGTGACCAGCGCAACATCTGGCGGACCTGTTCTGCGGCATCCAGCGCGGCTTCAGCCTCGTCGGGGGACAGGACGCGCTCATCAATGTTGAGGTCATAGCTCAGAACTGTCGTATTGCCGGTCTGGTCGCGCGAGAGTGAGAACTCGATGCCGCGCGTCTCCAACAGGCGCGACGAAGGCTCGATCGACCAGTCCGCCATGCCGTCCGGCACGACCAGCGTCACGATAGCGGCCTGCCTCAGCGGTTGCCCCAGACTGAGGGCAAAGCGCCTGTTCCGCTCGGTATTGGACCGCGTCGGTATTCTCAGCGTGGCGCGCCCGCTTACTTGTTGATCCTCGCCATTTTCGTGCATGCGCAGGACGTTTCCGACGGAGAGCAGGAGGCGGGCCTCAATTTCATTTGCGTCCCGATCATCAGTGACGACCAGATCGGTCTGTATCGTGACGTCGTCAAAGCGCGCGCGGAAATAGTCGAGCAGGCTTTCCTGCAGGTCGGCTCGACCGGACCGGGCGATCCTGCTCCGCGTCTCATCGGCGCCGGCGCCCGAGGCCTGAATGACATACTCAATGGATGCGTCACCTTCGGTCGAGTGAATCATCAGCGTCTCATGGGAGGTGATGGCCGCAGTTTCGGTATCAGGCTCTGTCATGCGAACCGGCGTTTCCCCGTCTGCCGAGATCGGCAAGGCGTATCCGAAATCCGGTTGCACGAGCGTGTCGAGGCGACCGCCTTGCTCGCTGCGGGTGCCGTCAATCCAGTAGGGTTCACCGTCCAGGAAGGCCCGGACAATGACATGATTGAAGGCGGTATGTCGTGGCAGGGTCTCCATGAGGCCATGACCTTGCGTGGTGTGAACCAGAGCGGCGTCCGCATCGATGTCGAGGGCGTGCAGCAAGCTGATAAGAAGCAGGGTCTTCGCTTTGCAATCCCCATAGCGCCGCTCCAGCGTTTCGGTCGGGGCTGCGGGTACGTAACCGCCCGCGCCAAAACTGATCGCGAGGTAGCGGATCTCATCCTGGACGAATCGGAGAGCCGCAACCAATCGCGCGTCCCGGTTCGTGTGCTCTGACCTGATCTGTTCTGCCAATGCGAGAATTTCCGGCGAGGAATCGACCGTATAAAAGGGGGCTGACCAGCTTGAGACAGCGTCCCAACTCGCGAAATCGGACAGCTGAAGCGTTGGAGCCTGATATATCCAGGCCGGCGCGCCGCGCTCGCCATTGAATGTGGGGGTGCCGACCGGTCCGAACTGGACGATATGGCGGTCGCCTACGGTTTCTACATTCAGATCCGTGGCCGCATCCGGCCCCAGCATCCGGTGGTAAGGAGCTTGGTCTGCCGTCCACACGGAGCGAACCAACATCTGCTCCACCGGAGCACCGAACCCAAGCCGCATCTGGCGGCTTTCATTCTCTGGCAGCGCCGGGTTTCTGCCGCTGACGGTGTAGGCATACTCGACGCGATCACCGAGGCGGATGTCGCTGAAGCGTATGATTGCGGTAGCGCGCCCGTCGAACATCCTGCGTTCAAGCCGCGTTTCACGCCGGGCGAACTCGATTGTCGTCGATGACCTGCGGTCCGACACTTCGCCGTCGCGTTCCACCTGAAGCGTGTGGAAGACCAGTTCTTCGTAGGCCGGGTTGAAAACCACGGTAATATTGGCTGTTTGATCAATCCCTGCCGTGCTGACCGGTTCCACCACCATGCGAACATACTGGCGCGGTGTGGCACCCTGATTGTCATGCTCGACTTGATAGAGTGAATAGCGGACGCCGCCTTCGGCCTCGAAGACCTCACTGCCGCGTGCGGGTGGGGCCACAGTGGTAACGAAATCAGGCGTGGCGTCAAAGCGGGCCTCGTCCGGAAGCTCGCCGATCGCGGTCAGGCTGGTAAGGGCGCCTGGCGTCGCGGATTGATCATCAGGCTCACTCTCCGTCGGCCTGTCGCCATGACCGGCCTGCCAGTGCAGTGCCATGAAAATCCATGAGCCTGCCAGCAAGACAAGAAGAACCAGAACACGCAGATTGGATGAGGTCACGACAGTCAGCCTTTATGGTTGTTGACCCCAGCTTAGCAACCTGCGCGGAATTGCACACCCCAATCATGGTCGATAGCGCCACTGTTTTACCCAAGGCTCCAATTGGGTGCTGAAGGGCTCCAGTGCGTCGGCATGGTGGCGCCACAACCCGATGGAGCGATCATGAATAGCGGCCTCCAACTGCGGCGCAGATGGAGTGGACAGGCTGGGCGACAGCCGTTCACGATAGTCGGCCATTTCGCTTTCCCACTCCAGGCCGAGCGCAAGGAGGATGCGGGCGATTTCGTCCTTCATGTCGGTCACCAAGTCCTCATAGCGGACCTGGGTGACGCGCAGATCGGGCGCGACTTTGCGGCCGGCTTCACCGGCTTTCATCGCTGCGTCGTAGAGCGCAACCGTGTCGGCCAGCGTATAGGTGCGCAGCATGGCCGTGTTGAACTGGAAGAGGCGTTTGAACGCCGAGAACACGCAGTCGCGCGGGTCGCGCAGCGCCAGCAGGATGCGGGCATTCGGGAAGACCTGGCCCAGTACGCCCAGCCAAGGCAGGTTCAGCGGCAGCTTGTCGATGAAGACAGCCTGGTCGGATACGCCGAGTTCGGCCACGCGGCCCCAGTATTCCGCCTGCAGGCGCGGGCGATTTCGCGGCAGCGCCGCGAAGAAGCGGCGCAGGCTGTCGGTGGTGTCGCCGGCTTCCTCGAGGATCGGCTGTGCGAAAGGGGCCTCGTCGCTGGTTGTGATGGCGGAGTGGCTCGCCAGGATCTGTTCCAGCAAGGTTGTTCCCGACCGGGGGAAGCCGACCAGGAAGACCGGGGAACGACTATCGTCCGGCGCAGGCGGACTCGGCGGCTTGATATCCGCATAGGCCGCTGCCAGGCGTTTCAGGCTCTCCAGCCCGTGCATGCCATCAAGGAATTGCCCGCCCGGCGCGAGATGTTCCCGAAGCGCCGAATAGCCTGTTTCCCAGGCCTTGAAGGCGGCTGCGTGGTCATCCATGGCCTCACAGGCATCGCCCAACCTTCGCCAGACCGATGCATTGACCGCCGGATTGGCCCGACTGGCGTCGAACCGGTCTTCAATGAGGTGTCTCGCTGTTTCAGGTGACTGGTCGGCCAGGTCGGCCCCGGCGCGTGCGGACAGGGCGGCCGCATCACCCGGCTCGACAGCGAGAACGGCATCGGCATGTCGGCGCGCGGCCGGCCAGTCGCGCAGGTTCTCGCAGACTATGGCGAGGCCGCGATGGGCTTCGACATGGTCGGGCCGCCGGGACAACGCAGCCTCGTAAGCGGTGCGCGCGGCGTCCAGCGCATTGGCCTGTCGCTCCATTAGGCCGCGCATGAGGCAGGGCTCGATGGCCTCGGGAAAGGCCTCGGCCAAAGCCTCGAAGCGTGAGCGCGCGGCGTCATACGCCTTGAGATCACCAAGGATTTGCGCGGCGGCGAGCTCAAATCCCAATTGCCCAGGCGCGGCATCGCAGGCTTGCTTGATCCAGAGCAGGGCCCCGTTCGGGTCCTGACGCGCACGCCGACAGATCGCTTTGAGATAGAGCCCATTGGGGTCTGTGGGCAGGGTCGCAAGAATGGCGTCGGCGACGGATTCGGCATCGACAAAGCGGTGATCACGATAGGCGGCGAATCCGGACTGGGAACGGGCAAAGGCTTCTTGCGGCGTCATCGACATCTCGGTGGCGATCCTGTCATTCAAGCGGCGGGCGGGACGGCGGTCATTCGGCCATAGAAATGGCACGCAAGCCAGTCATGGCGACACTTGCGGCCCGGCCGCGCGGCTCTACACTGCACAATTCCCGATGCCGGAGCCTGCCATGTTGATCAGCCTCACCGCAATCGCCCTTGTCCTTGCCCCGGCCTCGACCGGGTGCGAGGCCGGATTCGAGCAATCCATCGCCGACGAGCTGGCGGTCATCCAGCGCGGCATGCGAGTCTATTCCACGGTTCCGCAGGCGGAGTGGAATGCGGAGCAGCGCGCTCTGATGACCGAGACGATGACTTTGCTTGCCGCGCGCGACCGTCCGGTGTCACAGCTTGACCTGGACATTCTCGACCGTGCGCTTTCCATCCTGCACAGCGAAGCGGCCTGGGACCGGGCTGATGATCGCGAATGCAGCGCCGACGATACAAGCTGGTCGATCTTTTGCGCCTTGCATCAGGCTTCGATCGCGGTGTCCGGCGGGTATGAGCACCGGCGGACCGCCTTGCAGGAAGTCCGCTTCATCATTCAGGACCGGAGTGCGGGACGCGATTATGCGCATCGGATGATGGATTATAACAATGACCCGGCGACAGACTTTGATGCGGCCCGGTCTTCGATCGCGGAGGCTCGCATCGTCGTAGCCGAGCGTCTCGCGGCGCAATGCCCTGGCGAGTAACACAGAAAAAACCCCGCCAGCCAGGCTGACGGGGTTTTTCGTGTCGCTATCGCGAAGAGGGAGGGACTAGCCCTTTTTCTTCGGCTCGCGCTTTTCGATCCCACGACCAGTGACGCGCTCGGCGATACGGGCCGATTTGCCGCGACGATCACGCAGATAGTAGAGCTTCGCGCGACGGACCTTGCCCTTACGCTTGATCTCGATCTGCTCGACATTCGGCGAGTAGAGCGGGAAAACGCGCTCGACGCCTTCACCGAAGGAGATCTTGCGAACGGTGTAGCTCTCGTTCAGGCCACCGCCATTGCGGGCGATGCAGACGCCTTCGAAGACCTGAATCCGCTCACGTTCGCCTTCCTTGATGCGAACATGGACGCGCAGCGTGTCGCCGGCGCTGAAATCAGGAATATTCTTGTCACCCAGGACGCGGGCGGCTTCTTCTTGTTCAAGCTGCTCGATCATGTTCATCGTGCATTCTCCTTGCGGGCCTTGTACCTCGTCCAGAGGTCGGGGCGACGCGCCTTCGTAATTTCCTCAGCCTGCTCCTGGCGCCACGCCGCGATGCGACCATGATGCCCCGACAACAGGACCTCCGGGATCTCCCGATCCTCAAACACGCGCGGTCGCGTGTAGTGAGGATATTCGAGGAGATCACCCTCGAAACTTTCATCCTCGGCCGACATCGGGTCGCCCAGCACGCCGGGGAGAAGTCTCACACAGGCCTCGATGAGAACCTGCGCGGGCGCTTCGCCCCCGGCCAGCACGGCATCGCCAACACTGACCTCTTCCATCTCGCGGCTTTCGATCACCCTCTGGTCGAGGCCTTCGAAGCGTCCGCAAAACACGACAACGCCCGGACCCGTCGCCCATTCCCGAACCCGGGACTGGGTCAGCGGTTTTCCGCGCGGCGTCAAATAGATCAACGGTCGTTTCCCGCCTTGCCAGCGAGACTGCACCGCATCAATCGCCTCCGTCGCGACGTCCGGCCTGAGCACCATACCGGCGCCTCCGCCAGCTGGGGTGTCGTCCACGGAGCGGTGCTTATGACGGGAAAAATCCCGGATGTCCACAGTTTCAAGCGCCCACAACCCATGATTCGCAGCTGTTGCAATCAGCGAAACACCCAGCGGTCCCGGAAAGGCATCCGGGAAGAGGGTGAGCGCGGTCGCGGTCCAAGGCAGGGAAGGGCTGGTGGCGTCAGTCATCCGACGCTCCGCCCGCCTCTTCCTCAGCCTTCGAGCCGACATCTTCCGGCGGGTCGATCGTGATCACACCGTCGGCGAGCGAGACATGTGGGACGAATTGGCGGGTGAAGGGGAGCATCCAGCTGCCGTTGCGGTCGGGCGTGCCGGTGATTTCCAGCAGGTCGCCGGAGCCGAAATCATGGACCGCCTTGAGCGTGCCCATGGGGGCACCGTCGAGCGCCTGGACTTTCAGGCCGAGGAGGTCGGCATGGTAGAATTCATCATTCTCGAGCGCGGGCAGGGCTGCGCGCGGGACATAGAGGCGTGTGCCCTTGAGCGCCTGGGCCTGGTCGCGATCGAGCGGTTCGGCAAAGCGGACGATGAAACCGTCCTTCACCGGACGCGCGGATTTCGGGGTCAGGAAAGGTTTGCCGTCGGCATCGAGGAACTGGCCATAAGTGAAAGCGTCGGCCGGATTGCCGGCAAAGCTCTTGGCCTTGCATTCGCCCTTCACGCCGTGTGCCCCGGCGAGGGCGGCAATGAAGACGAGATCGTCGGCGGGCGTCGTCATGGCGTGTATCCTGAGAGGGATAAGGTCCTCGCCCAGACAAGGCGAGGTGGGCCCTCCGAAGCCTGGGCGAAGGAGGGGTCGGAGTGGGTGAAACGGTCCGCGCCGTAACGCTGTGGCGTCTCACCCCTTCCGTCCGCTGTGCGGACACCTTCCCCATCAAGGGGAAGGACCATCCGCACGCGTTGGCAGAAAAAACCGTCCTATTCGGACTTGGCTTCTTCGGCAGCAGCCTCTTCAGCCGGGGCTTCAGCAGCGGCTTCCTCGGCCGGGGCTTCTTCAGCGGCAGGGGCTTCGGCAGCGGCCTTGGCTTCTTCAGCGGCAGCCTTGCGCTCGGCTTCCTTCTCGGCCTTCTCGGCAGCGAGTTCCTTGGCTTTCTGGCCCGGTTCACCCTTTTTCGGGTTATTGCCGGCTTCCCACTTCCAGGTCTCGGCTTCGATGTCGTGGATGAAGCGACCCACGCGATCGGTCGGCTTGGCGCCCTTGGCGAGCCAGGCTTTAACTTTTTCCATGTCCAGCTCGACGCGCTGACCATCTTTCGGCAGCATCGGATTGTAGGAACCGATCTTTTCGATGAAGCGGCCATCGCGCGGCGAGCGGCTGTCAGCAACGACGATGCGGTAGTAAGGGCGCTTCTTGGCGCCACCACGGGCGAGACGGATTTTCAGAGACATGAGGTATTCCTTCTAGAGTCGTATGGGGAGATCAGGTGATTTGAGGGCCGCGGCACTCATCCATTCCGGGTGGGTCCGGCAGGAGATCCGGGCTTTGGTCTGCGAGCAAAAACCGAATTTCGGTGCGCACGCCAATATAGCCAGCCAGATCGACTGAGTAGATCCATTGGCTGATGGCGACTTCGACAGCCTGCACGAATTGTTGTGACGCCAAGGCCTGCGCGCGTGGCGGCGTTGGTCGTTCCAGGCCTGTATTGCAGGCCACGCAAACATCAAAGGCGCGCCCAACATCATCAATTCCGTAGGACGCCCGGCACACGGCGGTCATGCCCATCGCTGCGGCGAGATAGGGATATGAGGGCTCGACCCGGGTCGTCGCGCTTAGCTCATCCGCCCAGTCGTCGGCTATCGCGGAGCCACTGGCCAGGAGCAGGGTTATGACGAGCGCGCGGATCATTTCTTCGGCAAACCGAGGGGCAACCCGTCCGGACCGAGCGGCGCGCCGCCCAAACCCGGCAGGCTCGCCGGCTTGCTGGTGCTTGAATTTCCAAGGCCGGGCAGTTGCGCGCCGGACGGTGCCTTGCCACCGAGCAGGTCCTGGGTGGCCTTGCCCATATCGGCCGGGTTCATACCCTTCATGCCGGGCGGCATGCCACCGGGCATTCCACCCATCATGCCGGCCAGACCGCCGCGGCCACCCTTGGAGACCTTCTTCATCATGTCCGCCATCTGGCGGTGCATTTTGAGCAGCTTGTTGACATCGGCGACGGTGACGCCGGAACCGGCGGCGATGCGCTTCTTGCGGCTGGCCTTGAGGATTTCCGGCTTGGCGCGCTCCTGGCGCGTCATCGACTGGATGATGGCTTCCTGGCGGGTCAGCATCTTGTCGTCCATGCCGGCCGCGGCCGCCTGGGCCTGCATCTTCTTGTTCATGCCCGGGAGCATGCCCATGATCCCGCCGAGGCCGCCCATGGTTTTGAGCTGGCTGAACTGCTCACGCAGATCGTCGAGATCAAACTTGCCCTTGGCCATTTTCCTGGCCATGCGGGCGGCTTTTTCCTCATCGACATTCTGGGCGGCTTTCTCGACCAGCGAGATGATGTCACCGCGACCCAGGATGCGGCCGGCAACACGCTTGGCGTCGAAGGCGTCGAGCCCGTCGGGTTTTTCCGAGACGCCAAGGAATTTGATCGGCAGGCCGGTGACATGGCGCATCGACAGCGCAGCGCCGCCACGGCCATCGCCATCCATCCGTGTCAGAACGAGGCCGGAGAGCGGCAGGCGCTCATGGAAGCGGCGGGCGGTCTCGACGGCGTCCTGACCGGTCAGGGCATCGGCGACCAGCAGGGTCTCGTGCGGATTGGTGACGCGGGCGATCTCGTGCGCCTCGGCCATCATGTCTTCGTCGATCGAGGTGCGGCCGGCGGTATCGAGGATGACGACGTCAAAGCCCTGCAGGCGGCCGGCGCTCATCGCGCGCTTGGCAATGTCAACGGCGCGCTGATTGGGAACAATCGGCAGGAAGGCGACATTGATCTGGCCGGCCAGCTGCTGCAGCTGTTCCATGGCCGCCGGGCGACGGGTGTCGAGTGAGGCCAGCAGGACCTTCTTCTTGTGCATCTCCTGGATGCGCTTGGCGAGCTTGGCCGAAGTTGTCGTTTTACCGGAGCCCTGCAGGCCGGCCATCAGGATGGCGACCGGCGGTTCGCCGTCCAGGGACAGGCCGACCGGTTCGCCGTCACCGCCCAGAAGGTCGACCAGGGCGTCATGGACAATCTTGATGACTTGCTGGCCCGGCGAGACCGCGCGGATGACATCTTCACCGACAGCGCGCTCGCGGATCTGCTTGGTCGCGGCCTTCACAACGTCCAGAGCGACATCGGCCTCGAGCAAGGCAACGCGGATTTCGCGCAGCGCCGCATCGACATCCTTTTCGGACAGCACACCACGGCCGGTGAGCTTGTCGAAAACGCCGCCAAGTCGTTCTGTCAGAGTGTCGAACATCAAAACCTCAATCCGTCGCCATCATCACAAAGCAAAGCAGCCCCGCTGAGCGAAACCTTCGCCGAGCAGGGTTCTCGCCGACCTCCCCCGACCAGTTGGTGCGGATGTGCCGGTAAGACAAGCGTGATGCTTGCAAGATGAAGCGGGACTAGTACGTGTCGTGCGGAAAAGAGTCAAGCCGCGCGCGTGAGGCCAACGGTCCGTCAGCGCGTCTCGGCGACGGCGTCGGCTTCGCTGGCAAGCATGACCGGGTCAGAGCTCGTGAAGCGCAGGCCGGGGCGGTCCGGGCGGGCCGAGAGCATGGCGCCGAACAGGGACGCAAAGATCAGCGCTGCCGTCAGCCACAGTAGGGCTGTCTTGGCGAGCATGCTGATTGCGAATTGTGCCTTGGCCATGATGTCCTCGGGGCGGAATTGCCCGTGCTTACGCGTACTGATTTGAGCGCCGAGTCCGTTAACGGGACCCTACCGGCGGCCTTTGAAGCGGGTTTATCGTTAAGACAAGTAAAACACGCCTCAAGCTGTCTTCTCGGCGTATCCAATGAATGTGGCCTGAATATGGGAGGCCGCTCGATGTGTTCAAGAGGGCCTGTAACGTCTCGCATTGGCTTGTCCCGGTGGGTGCGCCGACCTGCCCGCCGGGGACATGAGGCGGGCAGGACCGGCGCGGGTTGAGCGGGCACGGTGTTTGGAGGGTCAGCCCGTGCGCCGCTCGGGGACATAAAAAGATACGCGGCTCGGCTGGAACTGGATGACGTGAACCGAGGTTATTTTGCTGTACCGGCATTCCTGCCGTGCAGGGCATCCCACACTCGACCGGCCCTGAGGCACAGCCACAGCCCTGCCCAGACATTGCCCAACAGGGGAAGGGGCAGGATCCAGAAAAGCGACCAACGCCAGTCGCGCTCGATATTGGCGATGAAAATTGCCGCGATCAGGAAGCCGAAATAAAGGTCGCCAAGCGTGACCATTCCCCAAGGGTGGCCTGTCAGCCAGGCGCCAGCCGCGCCAAAATCATCGGACTGGATCGCCCAGATGATCAGGCCGGTCAGACCGATTGTGCCGGCAAGCGCAGCCAGGCGGATGAGAGCGAGTGTCGAGCGGGAGGCGGTACGGGTCATGCCGCTCTTACGGCGGCGGACCGGCGCTGGATCAGCGCGCCTCGTCCGGTCCGACGCATTGGCGGACCGGTTCGCGGCTATGCTCGGGGAAGCGGGCCCGCCAGCAATCATCAAAGACCGAGCAGTAGCAAACCTCATAGGTGATGTCGTGGCGCACATCATCGAGCGCGTCCCAGAGCGCCCGGCCGCGCGGCTGGGTGTCGGCATCCGGTCGGTCGAAGGCGATGTAGTCAATATCCTCCTGGGGCGCGAGGAAGCGCCGCTGGACATTGTCGAAGACGAGACTCAGCTGACCGTCCCGGAAAGCGTCATACACATAGGGCAGGCGCTCGTCGGCCGGGACGGTTTCCGGCAGGCAGCAGCGCGCCATGAGCGCCGAGGTGTCACGGATGATTTCGCCGTTCCAATACATGTTGAAATAGCGGATTTCAGCCGGGCCGAGACCGGTATTCTTGACGTTGATCGTCATCACCCAGGTCTCGCGGTCATCATCGATATTGCCGCTGTCGACCTGGACCACCGGCATCACCGAGGCTTTCATCGTCCGGTCCATGACAATGCCCTGGTAAACCGCGACGAAGAGGGAGGCGAGCGAGATGACGACCACGCTCACGGCCACGACAAGCTCGATCAGGCGATGATGCAGTTTCATGATGGCGACTCCCCCTTCCGTCAGGAGGACCAGCCTAGCCTGATTTCGGCGCGGTTCCAGCGTCCGCCGGCTGGCCCCACCTCTCAGCGTCACGTTCAATCAGGTCGGCGGCCCGGGCCACACCATTCTCGCTGCGGAGCTGCTCACCCAAGGCGCTGCATCGACGGGCGACGGCCTTGTCCTTGTCGAGGCGCTTGAGCGCGCGGGCGAAGCGGGCCGGTGTCAGGCGATCAGGGCGCAACGCCTTGTGGCTCAGCCCGGCTTCACGCGAGCGCTCGGCCCACCAGGGCTGGTCGACCATGAAGGGCGTGATCAGGCTGGGCTTGCCGGCCGTCAGCGCCGCTGCGGTCGTGCCGGCGCCGCCATGGTGGACGATCAGGCGACAGCGCGGAAACAGACGGCTGTGGGGTGCGCCATCGATGACCAGCATGTCTGCTTCCGTTGTCGCCGGGAGCTTGGCCCAGCCGCGACCGATAATCCCGCGCAGTCCCGCCTTGCGAAGCCCGGCCATCGCCGCAGTGACCAGCCGGGTCGCATCACCCGTGACCATGGAGCCGAAGCCGACATAAACGGGCGGAGGTCCGTCCGCGAGAAAGGCCTCGATCTCCCGGTCCAGCGGTCGGGAGGCTTCCGGCAAGACCCAGTTGCCGGTCAGCACGCTGTAATCATCCCAATCATTCGGGCGCGGTAGGATGTGCGCGGAGTTGGCGGTGAGACGCAGGCAGGGCTGACCGCGATAGCGGCCATAGTCGAGACTGTTCCCGACCGGCGCCAGGCCGAGTGATTTGCGCAGCGTATTGAGCTTTTTGCGGAAGGGCATCATGCCCAGTCCCAAGGGCGCCCAGCTCAGGGCATTGAGCCAGCGGGCCCGGTTGCGAGTCATCACGCCAGGCATGGGAAAGCAGCGCGTCGGGCTGATGATCGGCAGCGGTGCGGCGAGGATGAAGCCGGCGCCAACCGCTTCCGCACCGCTGGCCGAGAACAGGGCCTTGGGGTGGGCGATCACCATGTCGGCATCGCGGGTACCCTCGACCGCTTCTGTCAGGCAGGCCTCGATCATCGGATCGATCATCTCGGCGCGATGGGTAAAGGCCTTGAGCGGATTGCGGGTGACGCCCAGCGCTTCGGCGCGGCGAATGAAGTCGCCCATGTTGAAATCGAAGGCGCGGGCCGGCAGGCCAAAGCTTTCGATCCAGATGGTGAAATCGCGAGGCGCGGACAGGGTTACGGCATGTCCGCGGGACTGCAATTCCAGACCGAGCGCGAGATAGGGCTGGACGTCGCCGCGCGTGCCGAAGGTGTGAATGGCAATCTTCATGGCAAAACGGCCCTCCGGTCTGCCGTTATTGAGACAGGTGGAGGGCCGGTTCGATCAGGTTCAATGGGAATGGCAGTCGGCCTAGATGACAGCCGGGTCGCGGAAGCGTTCCTCGTCCAGCTCGCCTTCCCATTTGGCCACCGCGGTTGCGACAGCGGCATCGCCGGTCACATTCACGGCCGTGCGGGCCATATCCATGATCCGGTCAACCGGCAGGATGAAGCCGACAATGATCGCCGTATGCTCCGGCGTGACACCGAAGGTTTCGAGCACGATGGCCAGCAGGAAGAGCGATGCCGACGGGATGCCGGCAGCGCCGATCGAGACGATCGCGGCCGTGAATGCGATCATCACATAATTCATGAAGGTCAGGTCGTAACCGAAGGCCTGCGCTGTGAAGAGTGCCAGGATGCCGAGATAAAGCGCCGTGCCGTCCATATTGATGGTGGCGCCCAGAGGCAGGACCGATCCGGCCACGGACTTCTTGACGCCAAGGTTATCCGAGGCCGCCGCAATGGTGACCGGCAGGGTCGCCGAGGAGGAGGCCGTGGAATAGGCGACGGCAATCGGGTCGGTCATGCCCCGGAAGAAACGAATCAGGGGCAGGTTGAGCACGAAGCGCACGAGAATCCCGTAGGTGATCACCGCATGCGCGATGAGGCCCAGATAGACGGCCACGATGAGGGTCAGGATGGCCTGCAGGGCTTCCAAACCCTGGCTGGCAGCGGTGTAGCTGACCAGGGCGAACACTCCGAAAGGCGCCACTTCCATCACGTAATGGGTGATTTTCAGAACGACTTCGGATGCCGAGTTGAACAGGTCGCCCAGCGGCTTGCCGGCCGCACCGGTCGACAGGATGGCCACACCCAGGAAGAGCGAGAAGAAAATGATCGCCAGCACATCACCATCCGCCAAGGCTGCGATCGGATTGGTCGGGACAATTTCGAGCAGGCGCTCGGTCACGGAAGGTGGATCGGTGCTGACCGGGACAGCTTCCACACCCTCGAGATTGACATTGGCACCCGGGCGGAAAATCGCACCAAAGGTAAGCCCGATCACGTTAGCGAAGAAGGTGGTGACGAGATAAAGGGCGATGGTCTTGAGGCCGAGCGAACCCAGTTTCGACGGTTTGCCCATTGCGATGACGCCGGCCACCAGGGTGGTGAAGATCAAGGGCACGATGAGCATGCGGATCAAGTTGATGAAGAGCAGGCCGACCGGGCGAATATAGCTGTCGATCCAGTTTGTCGCGGCGTCCTGCCCCATGACGTTGGAAGCGATCAGTCCGAATGCGACGCCCAGCACCAGCGCCGCCAGCACACGCTGCCACAGCTTGATCTTGAACCACCAGCCCATGAAGTCTCTCCCCGATCCAGGCGCGTCGAGCCGACGCGGTGATGCGGTCGCACACTAGTGGGTGCGCGGTCGGGGTCAATCTTTAGGGGGTGGTGTCGCTCAGCCCGCCTTGGCGGCGTAGGCAGCCTTCAGGATCAGGGCCGGCATGTTGATGGCAATGGCCGCAACGCCGGACAGGATCAGCAGGGAGCTGGCGCCGCCCATGCCGAGCAGAAGGCCGGCGGCCGCAAGGCCGACGCCAATCTGGGCTGTGCGGGAAACCTGAAGCCAGGACACATCGTCATAGCTGCGCGCCTTGTTGATCGTCTCGCGGGAGAACCAGATACGGCCGCCGCGGACGTCATGGTCCGTGCGTGTGGTCCGCCTCGGCAGCGGGTCGAGCGTATGATCTATCATCGACATACACTCATTATACGGACTTATTTTTTGTTCTGCAACCAGGCTGTGCAAAACGCAGTTTTGAGACAGATTTTCAGCGTTTTGGGAGCGGATTTTCAGTCCCGCTCCCGCACTGCGGAAAACCCCGCAATTCAGCCTTCAGCCGTGATAACCGCCGCGACTGCGTTCACCGTGGCGGCGATCCTCACGGCGGCCTGGATCTGGCTTGTGGTCAGGCCGTGCTTGCGCAGCTCGGCTTCGTGGCTGTCGATGCACAGGCCGCAGCCATTGATGGCGGAAACGGCCAGCGACCACAGTTCAAAATCGGCCTTGTCGACACCCGGATTGGCCAGGACATTCATGCGCAGCTTGGCCGGAAGCGTGCCGTATTCCTTGTTCTTCGCCAGGTGGACGAAGCGGTAATAGACATTATTCATACCCATGATTGCCGACGCGGCTTTGGCCGCATTGATGGCTTCCGGGCTCAGCTCGGCTTCGGCTGCGGCGTTGATGGCGGCCAGGGTCTTCGGCTCGCCGACGGCATGGGCCGAGGCGAGGAAGCAGCCCCACTTTTTCTGAGTGTCGAGTTCGGTTTCACGGCCGAGCGAGGACAGGTTCAGCTTCAGGTCCTTGGCATAATCCGGCAATTCGTTCTTGAGGGCGTCAAGCGACATCATTCGCTCCCATCTGGTGCGGTCTGTGATCGAAAGAGGGGGAAAGGGCCCCGGAGCCGTGTGCCGGTCAAAGGATGAGCCGACACAGGAGGGCGGCTCCGGGGCAGATGGCGACCCGCGAGGCGGGCCACCGGTCAGTCTGGCTGGATTACAGCGTATCGCCGCCGACCGGGCGGTTGCACGGGCACAGCTCGTCCGTCTGCAGGGCGTCGAGGACGCGCAGCGTGTCTTCCGGGTTGCGGCCGACATTGAGGTTGGTGACGTAGACGTGCTGGATCACATTGTGCGGGTCGACCACGAAGGTGGCGCGGTAGGCGACGCCTTCTTCGGAACGGATGCCGAGGCTGTCGATCAGCGAGCCGGTGGTGTCGGCGAATTGCCACATGCCGAGCTTGTCCAGATCCGGATGCTCGCGGCGCCAGGCCAGCTTGCAGAACTCATTGTCCGAGGAACCGCCCATCACGACCGCGTCGCGATCGGCAAACTCTTCGGCGAGATTGGCGAAGGCGACGATTTCGGTCGGGCAGACGAAGGTGAAGTCCTTCGGATAGAAGAAGATGACCTTCCACTTGCCGTCAAAGCTGTCCTGGTTGATCGGCTCGAATGCCGACTCGCCATTTTCCTCGTGAGCGTTGAAGCCCGGCTTCACGCCAACGATTTCAAATTCGGGAAGTTTTTCGCCGATACCCAGCATTGTGTCTCTCCATTTGGACGGGCCGGCTTGCTTGCCGGCGTTTTGAACAGGGCCGATATGCCGGGCGTTCTGTGATTAATCCAATGGATTGTATTTGGAGAAGTCATAGGTAATATCTATACCCATGTCGCAACTCCCTACCCTCCGCCAATTGCAATTCATCATCGCCCTCGCCGAGCACGGAAGTTTCTCGCGCGCAGCCGAGGCGGTGTTCGTGACCCAGCCGACACTTAGCGCCGCCATCAAGGAGCTGGAAGCCATTCTCGGCACTGTCCTGGTCGAGCGCGGTGCGCGCGGCGCCGTGCTGACGCCCGCCGGCGAGGCCGTGCTGGAGCGGGCGCGCCGGGTCATGACCGAAGCCGAAGATCTGGTCATTGCCGCCCAGGCCGCCGGCGAACCGCTCTCCGGACCGTTCAAGCTGGGCGTGATCCCGACCATCGCGCCTTTCCTCTTGCCGCGTGTATTGCCGGCCCTGCGGGAGCGCTTTCCAGATATCGAACTCTTTCTGAGGGAAGATCTGACAGATCGCTTGTTCGATGCGCTGCGCGAGCGTCGGATCGATGCGGCCCTGATTGCGCTGCCCTATGACGCGCCGATGATCGAAACGCATGCGGTTTGGGCTGATGAATTCCTGTTCGCCGCACCGCCGGATCATGCGCTGGCCCGGAAGAAGACACTCGCACCGTCTGACCTGTCGGAGGAGCCTCTGCTTCTGCTCGAAGACGGGCATTGCCTGCGCGACCATGCGCTGGCGGCCTGTGCAACGGGCTCCGCACGCTCGGATTTTGCCGCCACCAGCCTGCACACGCTGGTTCACATGGTGAAGTCGGGCCTTGGCGCGACTCTCCTGCCGCGAATGGCCGTCGATGCGGGCCTGGTTGATCGCATGGGCCTCGAAGTCCGGCCCTTTGATCCGCCCGTGGTTGGCCGGGAGATCGGTGTGGCCTGGCGCAAGGGCTCAGCCCGCTCGGATGAAGCAATCCAGCTCGGCGATGCGATCCGCGACATCCTGCAGACCGCGCCAAGCGGCGGATCCTAGCATTCCGGTGCGCTGCGTCATGGGGACACGGGACAGGGCGCCTGCACCCTGTTAGTTTCTGTCACGACAGAAATTGAGGAAAGGTAGACCCCTTGAAGCTCTCGGCCCCCATGCAGCGTTTCGTCCTTCACTGGGGCGAGATGGGCGCCCGTTGGGGCGTGAACCGGTCAATCGCCCAGATCCACGCCCTCCTCTATCTCGCGGAGGCGCCCTTGCACGCAGAGGAGATCACCGAGGTGCTCCAGATCGCCCGCTCGAATGTTTCCAACTCGCTGAAAGAATTGCAGGCACTGGGACTTGTGAAGCGCGAGCATGTGCTGGGCGATCGCCGCGACCATTTCACCGCGACCCATGAACCCTGGGACATGCTGATGGCGATTGCCGAAGCGCGCAAGCAGCGCGAGATCGATCCGATGATCGAAATCCTGCGCGAGTGTGCCGATGCCGCGGAGGCGGACCCGGACACGCCGAAGCTGGCGGTCCAGCGTCTGCGGCGCATGGAAGGCTTTGTGACCAATCTGACCAGCTGGTATGCGCAGATCCGCAAACTTCCGCAGGGGACCCTGATCAAGCTGATGGAAATGGGCAGCCGAATTGCCCGCTTTGTCGGTGGGTGAGGCGCGCCATGACACACCTTTACCAGGCCTTGCTGGGCCAAGACTGGGACAAACTCGCGGCGGTAACGCAGCGGCTGCACAGCCCCGACCCCGTGGCTCTTTTTGAAGGTCGGGTTGATATTGTTCGCGGTCGAAACCCTTTCGCCTCTATGTTCGCTGCCATTCTGGGCTTGCCAAAGCCTGGCCGCGACTTGCCTGCGCTGGTTCGGGTCAGTCGCATCGACGGCGGAGAATTGCTGGAGCGGTGGTATGACGGTCGCCATTTCGCGACGCGCCAGGGACGCTTGGCGGGGCGCCTGACAGAGCGTTTCGGTCCGTTCAGCCTCGCATTCGGCCTGCGACATGATGAGGGTGAGCTGGTATTCGACCAGGTCGGCGTGAAGCTGTGGTCACTGGCCCTGCCGCGTGCGCTGTGGCCGCGAATCCGGGCCCGTGAACGCGCCGACGGACACGCACATCTCTTCGACGTCGCGCTCTGCATGCCGCTGATCGGGCGTGTGGTGAGATATCAGGGGCGTCTGGAAGTAGCGGTCGATTAACGACTCGCCTCAGAACAGTTCGAGGACCTGCTCCGGCGGACGACCGATCATGGCCTTGTCGCCGTAAATGACGACCGGACGTTCAATCAGTTTTGGGTATTCAGTCATCGCCTTGAAGAGAGCTTCTTCGTCCTCGACCGCCTTGAGGCCGAGCTCGCGATAGTCGGCTTCTGCCTTGCGCAGCCACTCATGGGCGGAGACGAAGCCAAGCTTCTTCATCACGGCCTTCAGTTCGGCCACGCTAGGCGTGTCATCCATATAGTCGCGGACCTCAAGCTCGCCGCCGCGGGCTTCGAGCAGGGCCAGCGTCTGCCGGGATTTCGAACAGCGCGGATTGTGCCAGATAATCGTCGAATCGGTCATTTAAGGTCCCTCAAGAGCAGCCATGAAAGCCGGTCTTGTGCTGCAACATCAAGTCTTCGCCTGCGTTTCATCTGCATTTCTGTGGTCAGGAATCATTTTCGCCGGCGGTTGAAAGCAGGGCCCGCGCGGCGTCCAGATGAAGCCGTTCGACCATGTCGCCATCCAGCGAAATCACGCCTTTTCCGGCATTCTCAGGGTCGGCGAAGGCCGCGACCACTTTGGCCGCCTGCTCCAGATCCCGTGAAGTTGGTCCGAAATAGAGATGAGCCAGGTCCACCTGCCCAGGATGGATCAGGGTCTTGCCGTCAAAGCCCAGCGCGCGTCCCTGTTCAGCTTCGGACCGGAAGCCCTTGGGGTCACGGAAATGATTATACACGCCATCGAGAACATAGAGACCACGCGCGCGGGCGGCGCAGACCATATTCACCAAATGGGGCACCAGGGCGAGGCGGTCATGCTCGAGCGAGCAGCGCAATTCCTTGCTGAGATCATTGGTCCCGGCAATCAGTCCGGCCAGGCCCGTCCCGACGGCGCTGGCGATGGCATTGAGCGCAAGCAGCGCGCGCGGGGTCTCGACCATTGCCCATATCGGGATCGAGGAGCCATGCGAGCTCAGTGCCGACCGCGCGGCATGGAGGTCGCCGACCTGCTCCACCTTGGGAAGGATAACGGCATCGGCCCGGGCGGCGCTGCGCAGATCGGCCGCGCCCCATTCGGTCTCGAGCGCATTGATGCGGATGGCCCGGATCGCACCGGAAGACTCCCAGCTGCGCAAGGCATCGTCGACCACGGCGCGTGCATCGGTCTTTTCTTCCGGTCCGACCGCATCTTCCAGATCAAGGATCAGCAAGTCCGCGCCGACATGGGCGGCCTTCTCGATGGCGCGTGGCTTGGAGGCAGGCACAAAAAGGGCTGAACGGATCAGTCGGCGCATCAAGTCGTTTCCGGGGCTTCTGCTCGGTGAGGTTTTGGATATAGCATGTTTTCCATGCCGATGGCGCTGATCCTTTCCAGTCATGTGGCCGCTTCCATGGTTGGAGGCGGGGTCTCTCAGCGTGTGCTCAATTCCGCCGGCACCGACACCATGCTTGTTCCGACCGTGCTGTACGGGCGGCATCCCGGTTGGGGTGAACCCGGTGGCGGTCCGGTCGATCAGGACCAGTTCGAGGGGGTTCTCTCCGGTGTTGCCGACCAGGGCTTGCTCGACATCACCGATATCGTCCTGACCGGCTATTTCGCCGATGTGGGACAGGTCTTCGACACGGCCTCCGTCATCGATGTGGTGCGCAAGGGTCGACGCGTCAACAAGGGCGTCAAGGCGGCTTTGCCAAAGCCGATTATCGTTGTCGACCCGATCATGGGCGATGCGCCGGGGGGACTCTATGTGTCGCCAGCCATCGCGGCGGCCATCAAGGACCAGTTGATCACCCGCGCTGACCTGGTCACACCCAACCTGTTTGAGCTGGGGCATATCACCGGACGTCCGCTGACCGACCTGGCCTCGATGGTTCGGGCCGCGCGGGCCATGGAGCGGCCCGTCCTGGTTTCTTCCCTGCCGCGACACGGGCAAATCGGCGTGCTGTACGTCGACTCTGATGAGGCCTGGCTGGTGACCCATGACCGCCTTCCCAAGGCGCCCAACGGAACCGGCGATGCGCTCACCGCCGCATTCATCAATCATCTGCTGGCCGGCGATGATGCCCGCACCGCGCTGGAGCAGTCCGTGGCGTCGACCGTCAGCCTCGTCATGCGGGCGCACGAATGGTCTGCGCCCGAGCTGCCGTTGGTCGCCGCAGCCGATGTCCTGACGGCGCCTTTGATCGCGCTTGAAGCCGAGGCGGTTTAGCTCGCTTGATCGCTGCCGCGGCGCGCGTTAGCCAGTTTGTCATGAGCACAGACACTTTGCCCGCCCTCCATGGCCATGTCGCCACCGGTTTCGAACCTGTAGCCGATGCCTTCCTCGCCAACTGGAAAGACCAGGACGAGATCGGCGCCGGTTTCGCACTGTCCGTCGATGGCGAAATGGTGGTAGATATCCATGCCGGTTGGGCCGACCGCAAGAGATCGCGGGACTGGCAAGCCGATACGCTGGTTCCGGTCTATTCCACCGGCAAGGCGATCGCGGCGCTGGTGATGGCCCGCCTCGTGGACCGGGGCCTGCTGCGTTATGACGCGCCGGTCTCCGATTACTGGCCCGAATTCGGTGCTGGCGGCAAATCCGCGGTGACAGTGGCTGAAGCCCTGTCCCACCAGGCCGGTCTGTCCGGAATTGCTGAGGAAATGGATGCCGGCGACTGGTTTGATGCGGCCAAAATCGAGGACAGGCTGGCGCGTCAGGTCCCGCTCTGGGAGCTGGGAACAGGATCGGGCTATCATCCGGTCACGTTTGGCTTCATTGCCGATGCTTTGGCGCGCCGCACCGATGGCCGGTCGATCGGTGCCATTTTGCGCGAAGAGGTGTGTGGTCCGCGCGAGGTCGATTTTCATGTCGGCCTGCCCGAGAGCGAGCATGCCCGCACGGCCGAGCATGCCATGCCGCGCCAGGTGCCCGATTTGGGTGAGCTGAATACACCGCGCAAGCTGGCCTTTCTCAAACCCTGGTCCTCGCCGGGTCGGCGCGGCGCCACCGAGTGGCGCAAGGCCGAATTCCCGGCTGCCAACGCCCACGCCACCGCCCGGTCGCTCGCCCGCTTGATGACCGCCTTTGCCGATGGCGGAAAGCTGGAGGGCAAACGCTTCATTTCGGAGGCGACCCTGGCCGAGCTGGTCAGGGAACGCGTCCACGGGCCTGACAAGGTCCTGCCCTTCGACCTCTCCTGGGGTGCCGGCATCATGCGCAATGTATCGCCAGGCTTCTACGGACCGACGCCGGAAACCGTTGGCCATTCGGGCTGGGGCGGGTCCTGCACCTTCGCCGATCCGGTGCGCAATCTCACGGGCGCCTATGTCATGAACCGACAGCACCACTATCTGGCTGGCGATCCCCGCCCGGTCCGGATCATCGAGGCGGTTTACGGCTGTCTTTAGTCGTGGTTGGCCGCTAGCCAGTCCAGCGCCTCGGCGCGATTGATGAAGACCCCGATCTTTGTCCTCCAGCCTTCCCGCGTCATGGCGGACCAGAGTTCGGGGATGATGCGTTTAAGGTCGTCGGCGCACACCAGCGCTGTCTTTGGTGAGTGGCCGGCGCGGTAGCGCTCATTCCAGCCTCGCATGAAGGCTTGGTGATCTTTCATGGCGGTAGGCGTAAATGTCTCGAGCGAGGCAAAGTCACCGATGATCAGCAACATGTTGAAGTCTGGATGCCAGCCCGGCATGCCGGGCAATTCCGCGATGGAATGACGCAAATTCAACATCGATGTGTCGGCGCCGAAAACGAGTTCGGCGATCTTGAGGTCGCGATGAAGTATCCAGTGTGCCTTGCCCATATGGCTCCCCGGAAATCAATTCGCCTATCCTAGACATGTTCGTGGCCCGGCGCGCCAGCTTTCTTCGCGGCACGCTTGCTCAGGCCGGGAAGCGACGCTCCAGCCATTCCAGAAGGTAGGCATTCAGCTCGTCCGGGGCTTCCCACATCGTCCAGTGGCCGCAGCCTTCGATCACGGCAAACTCGCTGTCCTTGCACAGTGCCGGCATCCACCCGGCCAGTTTCGGTGGCAGCATGAAGTCGAGCTCGGCCGAGACCATCAGGCAGGGCAGGGAAATCCGGTGGTCGACACCGCCCATGCGCTGCCAGTTGGCGTCGAAATTCCGGTAGAGATTGATGCCCGGTCCGAAACCCGTCTTGCGATAAGCCTCGGCATAGACGGCGCGATCTTCGGGTTTGACGACGATCCGCTTTTCCGGTCGGCCCTCGAATGTCTCGAACTGCGCCGGAATATGGGTGATGTCCGGGAAATAGTCTTCAAGCTTTCCGATTTTCGGCGGGGCGCCGAAGATGAAGGCGAAGAAGTCGTCCTCCTTGCCCTCGAACACGCCTTCCGCATAGCCGGGTTCCTGGAAGCGCAGGATATAGTGATCCTCGCCGCCAATCTCGCGAAAGGCCTCGGTTGGCGGCTGCGCGCCGCGCGGCAGGTGAGGCGTATTGACCCCGACCACACCGTCAAACCGGTCTGCAGCCAGCATGGCCGCATGCCAGGTGATGATCCCGCCCCAGTCATGGCCGACCCAGACCGCCTTGTTATGGCCCAGCGCATCGAGCAGGCCCGTCAGGTCGGCGATCATTGTGTCGATGTCGTAGGCCTCGACCCCGCTCGGGCAGTCCGAACCGCCAAACCCGCGCAGGTCCGGCGCGATCACCCGGTAGCCGGCTTCGGCGAGGACGCTGATCTGGTTTTTCCAGGAATAGGCCAGCTCGGGCCAGCCGTGGACGAGCAGAAGCGGCTGCCCGGTCTCGGGTCCCGCCAGATGGACAGAGAGCTCGATCCCGTTGGTGGCGATCCGTTGCGGTGTCGGAAAATCAGTCATGCGGCAGCCTCGTCACGGTCCCGATTGGTCAGCGGGATCAAATCATTGCGGGTTGGCGGCAGGAGAGAGGACTGACCGGCAAGGGTCAAGCGTGACAGCGAGGTTTCAAGCATCCTCTGCCAGCGTGTCAAGCTTGCGGTCGCGGCGGATCTGGCTCCAGGCAAAACAGGCGACGCCGGACCAGATCAGCGCAAAGGTGATCATGTGGCCGGTCTCGAAGGGCTCGCCGCTCGCAATTCCGATCCCGAACTGGATGGAGGGGGCGAGGAATTGCATCAGTCCCATGGTCGACAGGCGCAGGCCCCGCACGCCGATCGTATAAAGCAGGAGCGGAACCACGGTGACCGCACCGGCCGCAATGAGCAGGCCGGCCTGGAGCGGTGATTCAAGGAAATGCCCGGCGCCGGTCGCCTGAAGCCAGATCAGGCCGATAATGGCAAAGGGCAGGAGGAAGAGCGTTTCCCACAACAGCCCGACCCGGCCGTCCACGGCGGCGACCTTGCGCAGATAGCCGTAGGCCGTGAAGGTCGTTGCCAGCATCAGCGAAATCCAGGGCACTTCACCAACGGTGAGGATCTGGTTGATGACGCCGAGCGCGGCCAGCGAGATGGCGGCGATCCGCCACGGGCCGAGCGGCTCGCGCAGGATGACAACGCCGACCGCGACGCTCATCAGCGGATTGATGTAATAGCCCAGCGAGGCCTGCAGGACCTGGCCGCTATTGACCGCAAAGATGAAGCCCCACCAATTGACCGAGATCAGGGCCGAGGTCGCGAGCAGGGTCAGCAGGATTCGCCGGTCGGACAGCACACCCAGCGCGGCCCGCAGGCGGCCAGACACGAGCAGGGTCGCTGCGAGGAGCGGAACCGCCCAGACGACGCGATGGAGGATGATCTCGACCGCGCTGGCAAAGCCGAGCGTCTGGAAGAAAAGCGGCGACACACCCCAGATAAGATATCCGGAGAGACCGGCCGCCAGGGCGCGCCGCATATCGGTGGAAGTCTCGGTGGACATGCGGGCTCCTTGGTCGATGTCGTGCATCGCACATAGGGAGCCCGCCTGTCGATGACGACCCGCTTCTTGCGCATGGCCGGTCTGCGTCAGCCTGCGCGCAGTTTTCAGCGGCCAATCAGACCCTTGTTGAGCAGGCCTTCCGCGATCTGTACGGCATTGAGGGCCGCACCCTTGCGCAGATTGTCAGAGACGATCCACAGCGCCAGACCATTATCCACGGTCGGGTCTTCGCGGACGCGGGACACGAAGGTGGCGAACTCGCCGACGCATTCGACCGGGGTCACGTAACCCTCGTCCTCACGCTTGTCGATCACCATCAGGCCCGGGCTTTCGCGCAGCAAGTCGCGCGCTTCGCCCGACGACATCGGGGCGTTCAGTTCGAGGTGGGCGGCGATGGAGTGGCCGACAAAGACCGGGACGCGGGCGCAGGTGGCGAAGAGCTTGATCTTGGTGTCGAGGATCTTCTTCGTTTCCACCATCATCTTCCACTCTTCCTTGGTGGAACCATCCTCCATGAAGCTGTCGATATGGGGGATGACATTGAAGGCGATCTGCTTGGTGAAGACCTGGGGCTCGATCGGATCGTTGACATAGATCCCCTTGGTCTGGGTCCACAGCTCGTCCATGGCGGCCTGGCCGCCGCCGGACACGGACTGGTAGGTCGCGCAATTGACGCGCTTGATGCCGACGCGGTCATGGATCGGCTTCAGGGCCACAACAAGCTGAATGGTCGAGCAGTTCGGGTTGGCGACGATCCGCTTCTTCTTCACCCCGTCGAGCGCGTCCAGATTGACCTCCGGCACGACGAGCGGGACGTCCGGATCCATGCGCCAGGCCGAGGAATTATCGACCACGATGGCGCCGGCCTTGGTGATCTTCGGTGTCCACTCTTTCGACACGTCCCCGCCGGCCGACATCAGGACAAGATCGACGCTGGAAAAATCAAAGCTCTCGGCATTCTTGCAGCGCAAAGTGGTGTCGCCATAGGAGAGCTCGACTCCCATGGATTTTCGGCTGGCCAGGGCATGGACTTCGTCTGCCGGGAAAAGGCGCTCCGCGAGAATGGTGAGCATTTCCTTGCCCACGGCTCCGGTGGCTCCGAATACTGCTATTTTGACGCCCATTGCGTGATGACCTTTCACTTGCCCAGGGGTTTATCCATGCCGAACGGGTGCACATAAACCCGCAATAGGGCACTGGCTAGGCTGATTTTGCGGTATGGCGTCGCTCTTCTGGACCGGGCGGGCAAAAATTTCTAATCTTGCGGCCGGTTCAGCTGGGAGGATGCTATGGACCCGATAATGATGATCGGATTGTTTTTCGGCGGGGCCGTGGTTTTCATGGTCTTGTTCGTGGTGGTCATGTCGCTTGTCTACAAGGGCAAGTCCAAGCCCAATTCCGACATGCCGGACCAGGGCAACAAGGCTGCTGACGCCATGAACACGATCAATAATTCGAACAATTTCTAGCGCTGGCGCGGTCGCTTCATCCGCAGCCAGATGCGCCAAGCGACCAGGCCGCCCAGCGCGATCACGATCAGCTCGAGGGCGTTGATGCCGAAAAAGAGCGGCGTGATCAGGCGTTGGAGCACGCCCCAGGGGCCGTCATAGATGGTCTCACCCTGACGCCAGAAACCCACATAGACCGCGGCGCCGACCACGATCGCCACGCCGAAGAAGGCGAGCCGGATCATTGTCGCCGGATTGAAGCTGCGCCGGGCCCGGGATTGCTCCTCGCGATTGCGTCGGGTGCGTTCGAGAAAACGGCGGCGGCTCATCCTTCATCCTCCGGCGTGCCGGCTGCGGGCGCATTGATATCGCGGAAAATATCCAGCGCGTCGTCAATGTCGACATCCTGGACCGCGCATGCTGCGATTGGCTGACGGAAATTGGCTTCTGACGCATTACTCCAGCAGGCTCCGTTCAGCGAGCAATAGCAGATTTCAAGCTCCAGGCCGCGCAGGGCGGCCTGCATGCGTTCACCGACATCATCGCCGCGAATGTCGAACACGACCAGATCCTCACCCACTGACAGGACGGAGCTCGGCGCGGATGCGGTTGTCACCGAGTACGCTCCGACCAGGGCATCAAACTGCGGCAACTCCATCGGATGACGGATTTCCTCGCCCTCGTACAAAATCCGGAATTCGTGGATGAGGGCCGGTCCGAGCCCCTTGTTGGACAAGGTCAGGCTGCCGGCATCTGAGTTGAGCGCGAATGTGGCATCGACATAGGGCCAGACCGAGGCGTCGAGCTGGCGATCGGAAGACCGCAATTCCAGGAAGGCGAAAAGCAGGGCGACAGCTGACATGGCGACGGCGCCAAAAGACAGGACGTATTGGTTGCGGTCATGCTCGGTCATGGACACGGTCTCCCTAGGCTCGATTATGCCGCTCCAATCGCGTCGCGCCACAGGAGTTTCATTTGCGTTGGGCGCGATTTCATGCGCATAAGTTTGGCAACGGGCGGCCGAACTGGCCGGACGGAAAACTGATCGCCTACCCGGTGCCTGCCTCAAAAGCAGGGTCCCATCGGGCCCAGAGACTTCAGCCTTCCCCGACTTTCTACGTCCGTAATACCGGTGTCAGGACGCTGATGCTGACTTTATTTTTTGCCCGGACGCGGGGCATGCATACTGGGAAGGTTCCCTCTAATGGCTACAGGTGTCGTTAAATTCTTCAACCAGAGCAAAGGCTTTGGCTTCATCACTCCGGACGAGGGCGGCAATGACGTCTTCGTGCACATCTCGGCTGTCCAGGCGTCTGGCCTGCCGGGTCTGCAAGATGGCCAGAAAGTCTCCTTCGAAACCGAGCCGGATCGTCGCGGTAAGGGTCCGAAGGCGGTTGACCTGCAGCTGGCCGACTAAGGCAGTTCAGGGATCGCAAGATCTAAGGGAAACGGCGTGGAGCTGCAGCTCCACGCCGTTTTTCTTTGCGCGGACTCTCGTGAGCTGAACAGGATCAGCCGGCCGTCATTGCATCGCGGACTTGAACCGCCGTCGCCGGGAAGTCGGTGAAGACACCATCCACACCAAGCGCGTAGATGCGCCGCAGCTCGGCCTCGATATCGATGTCCTCGGAGACCGGGATATCATCGCGGAAAGTCCAGGGATGAACCGCGAGCCCCAGCTCATGGGCGCGTGCCACGAAGCCGGTATCAGAGCCGTCCGCCGCAATCAGCAGTGCCTTCGAGGGGCCGACCCCGTCGGCAAAGGCGGCCGCGTCTTCCAGTGAGACGGTCGGCGTGAGTGGATCGGCTTCCGGGTCCAGCTCAATCATCGGGAAAACCAGCATCAGGAGCTGGGTGTCGACCTCTTCATCGAGGCGCGCGAGAAAGCCCGGCTCGAAACACTGGATGGCGGTCGGCGCGTCAGCCCTATCCAGGCCGCGGGCGCGCAGGATTTCGACCAGAATCGGCAGCGGGTCGAGGCCGATGGCCGTGAAGTGACCCGGCGCCTTCACCTCAGGCTCCGTGCGGACGCCGTGCTCGGCGGCCAGGTCAAGCACCTCTTCGAACGTGGGAATCCCGAATTGATCATTGAAGCCGGCATCCCGCTGCGGCCAGGGTTGGCGCGCACGCAAGGTTCGGATTTCGGCGAGGGTGAAATCCTCGATCCACCAATCCTCGCGATCCCCCTGGGTGCGGCGGCGGTCCGCGAATTCGGGATGGTCCGCGACGTCGGTCGTCGTCGAGAGATAATGATCATGCCGCACCACCAGAACACCGTCGGCGGTCATGACCAGATCCGGCTCGATCACGTCCGCGCCCTGTTCGATCGCGAGCGCATAGGCTTCAAGTGTGTGTTCAGGCCGGTCGCCCGAGGCGCCGCGATGGGCGATGATCAGGGGCGGCTGACCATTCAGCGTTGTCCAGACATGCGGCTGCGGGCTCTCTGTCGCGGGCCCACAGGACGCGAGCCCGAGCAGAAACCCAATCCCCATAAAGATTTGTCGCATCGCCCCCTCCCGTTTTGCCGATTTGCACACTAGCCTGAGCCGGTATCGCACGGGAGTGACAAATGCGCGACAAGAGCCGGTTTGATGAGCTTGCCGATGCGGCGGAACGCTATGGCGCTTGCTCGCTGGACAATTACGCCGTGATCCGTTCGGTGGCCGAGAATGTCTCGTCCGGGTTTTGTCGATTTCTGGGGACGGGAGACAGCGTGTGTGTGCACCTGGTTCCCCCGGAGGGGGCATGGTCGCCGCAACCGTACAGGTCCGGGGCTTTCTCCGTATCGGGGAAGGGTTTCTTGCCGTTGGGGGTCATCAGCTTCGGCCTGGCGGTGAAGGTGTCACGCACCGGCGACTGGACGCGTCTCGTCCTGTCCTGTGCGAAGAAGGGTCATCATGTCGAGATCGCGATCGCGAATGGGCCGGTTTTCGATCTTGATCTGCCGCTCGACGAGTCTGCGCTGACGGTCGTGTTTGAACGTTTGCACGCGCATCTGATCGGCTGGTTCAGCGACCATGCGGACCTCTACGAGAATGGTGATTATGGCGGCCGCGCGATCGGCTTCGACCTGGTGCACTCCGAAGAGGGGTCGCTCTAGGAGAAGGTCTGGCCGATCAGCGCCGCCAGGTCGGGGCCCGGATTGTCCAGCAGGCTGGATCCGAACAGTCCGGCGCTGCCGACCAGTCCGAAAAGGATGCTGGTTGCGAGGCGACGGCGCAACATGAATGTCCCGGTCCAGCGGGCGATGGCAATGGCATTACCGGCGCCGATCAGGGCGATGGGACCGCCGACAAGCAGGGCCGCGATGAAGGAAGTCAGGGCCAGTTGGGCCTCGTGTGGCAGAGTGTCCATTTTTGCCTCCCCAGGTCTGTCGCCTCCGGGGCGACGAATGGAACGAAACGCGCTAACAGGATCGCATGATAGAGACCGGACCTGACCTCACCCTGACCATTGCGCTCATCGCCGGTTCAGGTGTCGCCGCCCAATGGCTGGCCTGGCGCCTGCGCTGGCCCTCCATCGTGCTGATGATGGGCGCGGGTCTCATTCTCGGCCCCATCTGGGCCTTTGCGGCCGGTGAACCTCTGGTCCACCCGAGCGCTGTCTTCGGTGATTACCTGCGCCCGATGATTGCGCTGGCGGTGGCCGTCATCCTGTTCGAGGGAGGGATCACGCTCAATTTTCGCGAGCTGCGTGACGCGTCCGGCCCCGTGCGGCGCATGGTCTTTCTTGGATATCCGCTCGGCTGGGCTGGCGCAGTGCTGGCCCTGCATTATGTCGCCGGCCTGGCCTGGGATCTCTCCGCCATGATCGGGGCGCTGCTGACCACGACCGGCCCGACCGTTGTTCTGCCGCTATTGCGACAGGCCAAGCTGCCCGGGCGAATAGCCTCGGTGCTGAAATGGGAAGGCATCGTCAATGACCCCATCGGTGCCCTGTCTGCCGTCTTGGTCTTTGAGACCATTCGCCAGACCGCGCTGGGTCAGGACTGGGTCGAGGCCGGCATGGCGCTTGGGTTTGGCGCGCTGATCGGTGCCGCCATGGGCTTTGCCTTCGGAGCGGGTCTTTCGCGCGCCTTCCGGCGCGGCTGGGTGCCGGAGCCGATGAAGGCGCCGCTCATCCTGGCGGCTGTGCTGGTCTGCTTCTCCGTGGCTGATGCGCTGGCCAGTGAAACCGGCCTCGTCGCGGTCACCCTGTTTGGCCTCGTCGTTGCCAATTCCCGTCTCGCCTCGATCGAGGAAATGCGGCGTTTCAAGGAGGGCATTGCGTCCATCCTCGTGGCCAGCGTCTTCGTAGTGCTTGCAGCTGATCTCGCCCCGGCTGACCTGTTGGCGCTCAATGGCTGGCATCTGGCATTCGTCGGTGTCTTCATCCTGGTGGTCCGGCCGATCTCCGTCGTGCTCGCGACATTCGGATCCGGTCTGAACCTCAAGGAAACGGCCTTTGTCGGCATTATCGGACCGCGCGGGGTCGTTGCCGCGGCGGCGGCGGGGCATCTGGCGGCCAGCCTGGTCGAGGTGGGGCGCGAGGACGCGGCCATTCTCGCCCCGCTGGTTTTCGTGACCATTTTCATCAGCGTGTTCGGGTGCGGGTTTGCGGTGTCACCGCTGGCCAAGCTGCTGGGCCTGTCCCAGTCAGGCCCGGAGCGTCTGCTTCTCGTCGGCGCCAATCCCTGGAGTCTGGGGCTGGCGGATGCGCTGAAGAAAGCCGAGGTCCCGGTCACGATCGCGGATACCAGCTGGCGGCGCTTGCGGGCCGCGCGCCTGGCCGGACATGAAATCCATTATGGCGAGGTCCTGTCGGAAGCCGCCGACCATCGGCTGGAGCCGGCCCGCTTCTCGGCGCTGCTCGCTGCCTCTCCCAATGATGCCTATAACGCTCTGGTCTGTATCGAATACGGGCCGGATATGGGGCGTAGCCGGGTCTTCCAGCTCTCCGGTTTTGACGGGCCTGTGGATGCCGAGAGGGTCGAGGATGACCCGCGTGCCATCGCCTTCACGGCGCGCGGCCGGACCCTGATCCGGCGCGGTCGTGGCTATGACAGCCTGGCGCGGGATTGGTGGCAGGGATGGCGATTCCGCAATACCCGCCTCACCGACACCTACACGCTCGAGTCCTATCTCGCGGAAATCGGTGACAGCCCGGATCTGATCATGGCCCGATTGCCCAATGGAAGCTTCCACCTTCTGGGATCCGGCCGCGAGGCCCCCAGTCAGGCGGGAACAATCCTGATCCGTTTCGCGCCGCCCGAGGCGGGCGCAACGACCGGTCAATCGGACGATCAGTCGTCGTAGGGTTGCGACCCACCTGGCGCGGCGCCACCGCAATAGGGCCAATTGTCGGCATTGGGGTCGCCATTCGGGCAAACCGCATCCCGGCCTTCATAGATCGCGATGCAGCCAGACAGGCTGGCCGCGCCCAAAAGCACGACAAGGACAATAAGTGAACGCTTGACTGACATGATGAGGCCCCTCTTCGGCCATATCGTGACGGCAGCCTGTCCCCAGTGCAAGCCTTTACGGGCGTGCCTTCATGGGGAATTAACCCCGCTGCGCGCAGATGAAACATCCGGTTATGCGACAAGGATCGAGCATGGCCCGTCGGCCCAGCAAATCCCAGGCGGCGCAGCGCGCCCGTTCCGCCGCGCCTTCGCGCGGACGTCGGCGTTCGCCCCGGCGAAAGCGAAACAGCGGCGGCGGCTTTCCCTGGTTTCGCACGGCGGCCTGTCTGCTCATCATCGTCTCGCTCCTCATCGGCGGCTGGCTGGTTTCGATTGCACGCGACCTGCCGGATACCAGCGGTCTCGAGGCTGTCGAGCGTACAGCGACCATCACCTTTCTCGATCATGATGGCGCGCTGATCGCCCGACGGGGATCGGCGCATGGTCATGAGGTGACGATTGACGAATTACCGCCCTATCTGGTGGATGCGGTCCTCGCGGTCGAGGATCGGCGCTTCTACAGCCACCCCGGTATTGATGTAATTGGCCTCGGCCGGGCCATGCTAGCCAATCTGCGCGCGGGCCGTGTGGTGCAGGGCGGCTCGACCCTGACCCAGCAATTGGCCAAGAACCTCTTTCTGTCGCCCGAGCGGACCCTGCGCCGCAAAGTGCAGGAAATGATGCTGGCCTTCTGGCTGGAAAGCCGGTTCAGCAAGGACGAGATTCTCGAACTCTATCTAAACCGTGTCTATTTCGGCGGCGGCGCCTATGGCGTAGAAGCCGCATCGCTGCGGTATTTTTCTCGCCCGGCAAGCGAGCTGGGTCTGGGCGAAGCGGCCTTGCTCGCAGGCCTGCTCAAGGCGCCCTCGCGCTACAGCCCGGTCAATGACGCCCAACGCGCGGCGGCGCGCGCCACTGTTGTTCTGGACCTGATGACGCAGACCGGCCGTATCACTGATACTGAACGCCTTGAGGCGGCTTCGATCCCGATCCGTGTCTCACGCGGCGCCTCGAGCCAGGGCGCGCAATACTTTGTCGACTGGTCGGCGGATCAGGTGCGTGAAATTGCCGGTCTCGATCATGGCGATCTGGTCGTACACACCACGCTGGATGTCGACGCCCAGCGCGCGGCCGAACGGGCGCTGAGTGGCATTCTCGACAATGACGAGCTGGCCTCCGGCGCCGGCGAGGGCGCACTGGTCTCACTGGCGCATGACGGCGCTGTCCGGGCCATGGTTGGCGGGCGTTCCTACGCGCGCTCGCAATTCAATCGCGCGGTCCTGGCTCAGCGCCAGCCCGGATCGGCCTTCAAACCCTTCGTCTATGCCTCGGCGTTCGAGGCCGGCTTGACGCCGGAAGACCGCCGCAATGATGCCCCGGTGCGGATCGGCGATTGGGCGCCACAGAATTACAATGACGAGTATCGCGGAGAGATGAGTCTGCGAGAAGGCTTCATTCGTTCATCCAATTCCATCGCCGTCCAGATCGCCGAGGAAACCGGCCGGGGTCATGTGGCCCGTCTGGCCCGCCGGCTGGGCATTGAAAGCCCGATGCGGGTCGACCGCTCGCTGGCGCTTGGCGTGTTCGAGGTGACCCCCCTGGAACTGGCGTCCGCCTATGCGCCCTTCGCCAATGGCGGCCTGCGGGCCTCGCCCTATGGCATTGATCGTATCGAAAGCGCCGACGGGGCGCTTCTCTACGCCGCTGCGCCGACGGGTGGAGAGCTGGTGCTGGACGCGCGTACGGGACGTCGCATGCGCGACCTCTTCCTGGCAAATGTCCAACAAGGCACGGGGCGTCGTGCCGCCGTCTCCGGCTTGACGATTGGCGGCAAGACCGGGACCACCAATGACTTCCGTGACGCCTGGTTTGCCGGCTTCAACAGCGAGTTGGTGACGGTTGTCTGGACTGGCAATGACGATAATTCGCCGACAGATCGGGCGACTGGCGGCGGTCCGCCAGCCAGGATTTTCCAGGCCTATTTGGAATCTGCCCCCCGCCAGGGCCTCGGTGCCGCCCCGATCGCCGCTGCGGATGCATTGGCGGACGTTTTGGCCGCAAGTCTTGAGCCGGCGCCCGAGACCCGGCCCGCCGCCACCCCGGAGGCACCTGACCCCGACCGCGATGAAGACGCCATTGGCGCATTTCTCGCCGGTCTGGGGGGACGCGACTGACCCAAAATCCCCCCAAAGAGGCACATTGTTTCAAGGACGTGTCGCATTCGTGGTGTTAAACTCCCGCTTGAGGGACCTAGAAACACCGATCCATGAGGGGGTCATTATGAGATATAGCCTGCTTACTGCCGCGGCCGCGGCGAGTGTCGCCGTTTACATGCTGCCGGCCGGGAGTGTTGAGGCCCAGAGCCGTGCTGCGGCGGAAGCCGCCATGGAGCGGATGGGACTTGATGGCGGCCAGGACGGCTTCACCTATGACAGTGCCAGCTTTCGTGGCGGTCGCTACATTCTGAATGATGTCACCTTCAGCGATATCAATGATGAAGGCGATGGCGGTCCGGACTCGGTGCAGGTTGATCGCATGATCTTCGACACGCTGCGTCTCGATTCCGACGGCGAAGTCCTGTTTGACGGACTCGCGCTCGAAGGCATCATCGCGACCGACGAGACGGACGGCACGGTGATCCGCCTCGACCGCATCAGCCTCGATGGCCCGAATGCGGTCATGACCCATGACTTCGGACGCGCTGTCGCCGGTGAAAATGGCGATGATTACGAGCCGGACTGGAATCTGTACGAGTTTGAGGGCTTCGCGATCGAAGGCCTGACGGGCAATGGCGAAGAGGACGGCAATCCGTTCGAATTCAGCCTGGCCCAATTCGTCGTCGAGCAGTATTCGCGCGTTGAGCTGGGCCGCCTTGCCATGCTGGGCTTCGCCTTCTCCGGCGCTGACGAGACCGGTGAGGATGTCACCGTCAATCTTGGCGAAATGTCGATCATTGGTTTCCAGACGGCGGCCTATGCCGACATGATGGATGCGGCGGCGGCCGGCGCTGACGAAGACGCTGTGATGCAGGCCTATTATCAGAGTGCCTTCCTCTCACCGGTCGACATCTATGACCGTTTCGCGGTGCGCGACATCCTGGTCGAGGCGTCGGGCGTTCACTTCTCCATGGATCACCTGACGGCGGCCATGGAGCGCAGCGGTTCGCGCATTACCAGCACGGCCGAGCTCGGCTCCGCCATGCTGATCCCGGATCCGTCCAAACCGGCCGGCGCACAGCTTGCCATGGGATTGGGTATGCTTGGCTATGAGCAGCTTGAACTGCGCATGCAGGCCAATTCGGTTTATGACGAAGACACGGGCCGGTCCTATACGACGGGCGAGAATTATATCGAACTGACCGATGGCCTGCGCATCGAGATGGGCCAGGACATGTCCGGCTTCAACGAGTATCTCGCCAACATGCCAGATGCGATGGAAACGCTGTCCACTGTCGATGAGTCCGACACGGCGGCCCAGATGGATGCCATGGTCAATCTGATGGGACCGCTTCTCATCAACAACATGTCGATGCGCTTCGTCGACCTGTCGCTGCTCGATCGGGCGCTTGAGGCCGGGGCAGCTGCCCAGGGCGTCACCAAGGACGAGTTGCGGGTTCAGGCCGGCGCGATGATGGGCATGGGTCTGATGGCGGCACCGCCGGAAATCCCGCGCCCGGTGCTGGCTGAATTGTCCTCCGCCCTGACGAACTTCGTCAATCAGGGTGGGAGCCTGACCGTCGATATGACGCCGCCCGAGCCGCTCAGCATCGGTCAGATGATGGTCGATATCGAGGCCGGTACGTTTGACTACAACGCGCTGGGGCTGAGCTTCACCTCCGAAGCGCCCTGATCGATCGCGGATGCCACACAAGAAAGGCGCTGGTCGGGCTCGACCAGCGCCTTTTTTGTTCGTCCCGGCCGCAGCAGCCTAGCGACTTGCGAGTGCAGCCTCGCCAGTTTCGTCCATGAAGGCTTTCATGCGCGGCGCAATCTGCTCGCGGAAACGGCGACCATTGAACACGCCGTAATGGCCGACATCGGGCTGGATCCAGTCCTGTTGCAGCGCGTCCGGCAGCCCCGAGCACAGTGTGTGAGCGGCCTGGGTCTGACCAATCCCGGAAATATCGTCATTCTCGCCTTCCACCGTCAGCAGGGCGACATCCTTGATCGCGGCCGGGTCGACCTTGCGGTCGCCATGCATTTGCGTGCCCTTGGCCAGCTTGTGCTCCTGGAAGACGTCCGTGATGGTCTGCAGGTAAAATTCCTCGGACAGGTCCATGACGGCGAGATACTCGTCGTAGAAGGTACGGTGCTTGTCGGCGCTGTCGCCATCGCCGTCGACAAGGTGGGTGAAGAAATCCCAATGCGCATCGACATGGCGTTCCAGATTCATGTTCATGAAGCCGGCCAGCTGCAGAAAGCCCGGATAGACGCGCCGGAAGGCACCCGGATTCGGGGCCGGCACGGTGTGAATCAGATTGCTGGCAAACCAGTCGAACGGTTTCTCTTCCGCCAATTTGTTCGGCACGGTCGGCGACAGGCGTGTGTCGATCGGCGAGCCCATATAGGTCATCGAGGCGGGCCGCTTGGGATCATCATCCTGGGCCATCAAGGCGATCGAGGCGAGTGTGGGTGGACCAGGCTGGCAGACAGCAACGACATGAACGTCCGGGCCAAGCAGGCTGATCATTTCGCGGATATAGCTGGTGAAATCATCAAGGTCGAAGCGACCATCCGTGACCGGCACCATGCGCGCATCCTGCCAGTCCGTGATGTAGACGTCGCTGTCGGGCAAAAAGGCTTCGACCGTGCCGCGCAGCAGGGTCGCATAGTGGCCCGACATCGGCGCGACAAAGAGGACTTTCCGGTCCGGTTTCGTGTCGCCGCGGGCCGCGATGAGTGCGTCATGGTCGCGTTCGAAATGCAGCAGCGAGCACCAGGGTTTGGTCCAGACGATTTCCTCACTGACGCCCACGCATTTGCCGTTGACCGTCGTGTGATCCAGCATCCATTCCGGCTTGGCATAGCGCCGCGTCACCGATTCAAAGAGCTCGGCGGCGGCGGCCATCGAGCGCCCGGCAATGGTGTCCGCCATCGGGTTCATGGGCGAGCGGAGGGCCTGCCGGGTGGCATTGGCCGCAGCACGCCATGGTGTCATGGCGATACGATTGAATTCATAGACGCTGTAAAGCATGAGCTCTCCTGGCGTCGGCGCCGGGCGCCGGCACTGTTCCGGACGACTATCCGGGATTTTCCTCAAGGAAGTCTTGCAGGCGCAGTGCGAGATCGCGCGGGTTCACGCCTGAGGTAAAGAGGTCGACGAAACGGCCTTCGCCATCCATCACATAGATAATCGAGGAGTGGTCCATCAGATAGTCAGCGCTAGTGTCGTCTTCGGCGCGCTGGTAGACGACCCGATAGGCGCGCGCGACCGCGGCGATCTGCTCTTCGCTGCCTGTCAGGCCAACGAGGCCATCCGGGAAGGCTGGTGAACTGACATAGCGCGCCATTTGCTCCGGCGTGTCGCGCTCCGGGTCAACCGTGATCAGAATGGGTTGGATACGGGCTTGTTGATCCGCATCGAGCTGATCCATCGCGGCGGCCATGATCTGCAGTGAGAAGGGGCAGACATCGGGGCAGTAGGTATAGCCGAAATAGATCAGCATGACCTTGCCGGCATAGGCATCCTGGGTGACGGTTGTGCCAGTCTGGTCGACGAGCTCGAAAGGACCGCCCACCTGGGCCTCACCGGTTGTGCGCACGCCGGCGCGGCGCTCTTCGACCTGATCCGGTTGGGTCAGGAGGAGGGTGAAAAACGCAATCAACAAGACTGTGGGCGCTGCGATCAGCAGCCAGAGCAATGGACGCGGCATTGTCACTCCTTGGCGAAGCCCCCGATCTATCCGGGCGCGAACGAAGCATGCTAGTCAGGATGCATCGATTTTGCTGCGAGTGCGAAGGTAGGGCCAAGCCTTCTCGCTGTCCATCACCGGACGCGGTCACGCATTCAGGAGGCGGTTAGGCAATGAGTGAGAGCGATTGGGACCCCTATGGCGGTGATGCCCATCTGACGCCGGTCTTCGGCCGTTTGCGTCTGCGCACGCTGGTCATGTTGAGATGGCTGGCGGTTGGCGGCCAGACCCTGACCATCCTGATCGTGCATTTCCTGGTCGGGTTCGAGCTCCCGATCGGCTTCTGCCTCGGCCTTATTGCGATGAGCGCGCTGGTGAATACCTGGCTGACCCTCGCCGTGCCGCCGCAGAAATTCGCCCGTGACTGGGAGGCCTTCGCCCAGCTGGGTTTCGACGTTCTCCAGATGTGCGCGCTGCTGACCCTGACCGGCGGACTGCAAAACCCCTTCGTGGTGATGCTGGCCGCGCCCATCATCATCGCCGTCGCCGCCCTGCCCGCACGCTGGTCAGGCGGGGTCGCAGCCATTGCGATCGCCGGAACCGGCGCGATGTGGCTGTGGAGCCTGCCCCTGCCCTGGTATGGCGGCGACGCGCTCGACCTGCCAGGCATGTATGTCTTCGGCCTGTGGGCCGCCATTTTCATCGCGGTGGCGTTCACTGCGGTTTATTCTTGGCGCGTTAGCCAGGAGGGCAAACGCATGGCCACGGCGCTCGCGGCAACCCAGAGCGTCCTGTCACGCGAGCAGCGCTTGTCGGCTCTGGGCGCGCTGTCGGCCGCCGCCGCGCACGAGTTGGGGACACCGCTCGCAACCATTCAGCTCACCGCCAAGGAAATGCTCCGCGAGATCGAGGCCGGCTCACCTCTCGCCGAGGATGCCGATCTCCTGGTTACCCAGGCCCGCCGTTGCCGCGACATACTGAAGCGGTTGGGCGAGGTTCAGGAGGCCTCCGACGTACGTCATGACCGGATCGAATTTCACGCGGCCCTCGAGGAAGCCAGTGCGCCCTTGCGGGGTCTCGGACCGGTGGTGACGGTGGAAGTGACGGAGGCTGGTAGTGGCGATCCGCCCGTGCTCAAACGCATCCCCGAACTGCTCTACGGGATAGGGAATTTCATAGAGAACTCCGTCGATTTCGCGGCTTCGCGGGTTGTTGTGGAAGGGCGCTGGGATCGCACCAACATTTATGTCCGGGTCCTCGATGACGGGCCGGGTTTCAGCTCGGAAATCCTGTCCAAGATTGGCGAGCCTTATGTCACAACCCGGTCGGGAACACCCGGCCAGGGCGGTCTGGGTCTCGGCGTCTTCATCGCCAAGACCATGATCGAGAAGAGCGGCGGTGTCGTGCACTTCGACAACGCGCCCGCGCCGGGCGGGGCGGTGGTTTCCATCCGCTGGCCGCGCAAACGGGTAGAGGCGCCGCCCGCACTGGGTTAGAGATGAACAAAGACCAAGAATTCGCGAGGACCGACGCGTGAGCGAGATCGAATACGAGCTTCCCGAGGACAAATCCCTTCTCATCCTGGACGATGACGCGCCCTTCCGGACCCGTCTAGGCCGCGCCATGACCGGTCGCGGCTTCGTCGTCTCGGCTGTTGCCAGTGTCGACGAGGCCAAGGAAGTGGCCAGGTCCAACCCGCCGGCCTTTGCCGTGCTGGACCTGCGCCTTCAGGACGGAGATGGTCTCGACGTGGTCAAGGCGCTGCACGCGTCGCGCGCCGATTGCCGTGTCGTCATGCTGACCGGCTATGGCAATATCGCCACCGCGGTTGCTGCGGTGAAAGCCGGAGCGGTGGACTATCTGTCCAAGCCGGCCGATGCCGATGACATCATCAAGGCCCTGCTGGCCCACCCGGAAGACAAGCCCGAGCCGCCGGAAAACCCGATGTCGGCTGACCGCGTGCGCTGGGAACACATCCAGCGCGTCTTCGAGCTTTGTGATCACAATGTCTCGGAAACAGCGCGTCGTCTGAACATGCACCGCCGCACCCTGCAGCGTATCCTGGCCAAGCGCGCCCCGCGTTAGCGCGTGCCGGTTTCGCTGGGGGCAACCCGGGCATAGCCATAGACGGGGCCGCCATTGGCGCCCTGGACGATCGCGACCGTGCCATAGCGGCGGAAGCTTTCGCCGGTGAAAGTGGCTGGTCCGCCGGACCAATTACCCAGATAGGTCATGCTCTTGACCATGTTGTAGTGAAGCATGTCGAGGCCGTCATTCTCGCCTGCGCGGACCTCGACCGTCGCCCATCCCGGCGCATAGGCGACGAGCCAGACGTCGAGCTCCTCTTCGGGCGCATGACCGTCCAGTGTGACCTGGAAGGAGCCGAACGGCCCATCGGAAACTGTAATAACAGGGCTATCCGGCATGGCGGTGAGTCGCGCTTCCACGGCATCGGCCACCGCATCGCGTTCCCAGCCCGGGGCGTCGGCGACACCATCGACCACGAAATGGGGGGTGTAGAGGCGGGGTACGTCGAGCCGCGGCAGATAGGTCCGCTGACGCTGGACATATTCCGGTCGGGCATAGGTGTCGGTCCAGCCATACATGTCCCAGTAGGACACGGCGTAGGCGAGCACGAAAACATTCTCGCGCTGGTCCAGTTCACCGAGATAGCGATTGGCTTCCGGACACAGCCCACAGCCCTGACTGGTGAAGAGCTCAACCAGGACCGGACGCTCTTCGCCCGGCATCCCGGCGTCTTCCTGCGCGGAGGCAACCGGCAGGGACAATCCGCTGAACGTCAGGAGCAGAAGGGGGAAGAGCCATTTCATGGCATCTAGATAAGCATGCCCGCCCGCATCATCCAATCAAATGGGCGTGACGCGGGCGGGAGCTTGTTGTCGGCCCGACTAGGAGGCTGCGAGATTGCGCAGCACGTAGTGCAGGATGCCGCCATGGCGGAAATATTCCAGCTCGTTCTCGGTATCGATCCGGGCGCGGGCCGAAGCGGTTTTCACCGTGCCGTCCGGGAAGGTGATCTCGACGGTCATCACGGCGCGCGGCTCGAGGCTTTCAATGCCCTTGATCGTGACCGTTTCGTCGCCGGTCATGCCCAGCGCTTCCCAGCTGCCGCCATCCTCGAACTGCAGGGGCAGAACGCCCATACCGATCAGGTTGGAGCGGTGGATGCGTTCGAAGCTCTCGGCGATCACGGCCTTGACGCCGAGAAGGCGTGTGCCCTTGGCAGCCCAGTCACGCGAGGATCCCGTGCCGTATTCCTTGCCACCGAACACGACCAGTGGCGTGCCGTTGGCCTGGTGCTCCATGCAGGCGTCGAAGATATCGACCTGCTTGCCGTCTTTCAGCGTGTAGCCGCCTTCGACGCCATCCAGCATCTTGTTCTTGATGCGGATATTGGCGAACGTGCCGCGCATCATCACTTCGTGATTGCCGCGACGCGAGCCGTAGGAGTTGAACTCCAGCACCGGCACCTGGCGTTCCTGCAGATAGCGACCGGCCGGGCTGTCGGCCTTGATAGAGCCGGCCGGTGAAATGTGGTCGGTCGTGATCGAGTCGCCGAACAGACCCATGATCTTGGCATTGATGACATCGCCCGGGCTTTCCGGATCCATCGTCATGCCTTCGAAATAGGGCGGGTTCTGCACATAGGTGGAGGTGTGGTCCCAAGCATAGGTCAGGCCGCCGGAAACCTCGATACCGGCCCAGGCGTCATCGCCCTTGAACACGTCGGCATAGCGCTTGGCAAACATGTCCGGCGTGACCGAGGTGCGAACCACTTCGGCGATCTCGGCCGAGCTCGGCCAGATGTCCTTGAGATAGACGTCATTGCCATCCTGGTCCTGACCCAGCGGGTCGGTCACCAGATTGACCTTCATCGAGCCGGCCAGGGCGTAGGCGACGACCAGCGGCGGCGAGGCCAGGTAGTTGGCGCGCACATCCGGCGAGATCCGGCCTTCGAAATTGCGATTGCCCGACAGGACGGAGGTCGCGACCAGGTCATTCTCATTGATGGTCTTGGAAATTGCTGGCGGCAGCGGGCCGGAATTGCCGATACAGGTCGTGCAGCCATAGCCGACAAGATCGAAGCCGAGCGCGTCGAGATCGTCATTGAGGCCGGCGCGCAACAGATAATCCGTCACAACCTGCGATCCAGGAGCCAGCGAGGTCTTCACCCAGGGCTTGGTCTTCAGGCCCTTGGCCACGGCATTGCGGGCCAGAAGGCCGGCGCCGAGCATGACCGACGGATTGGACGTGTTGGTGCAGGAGGTGATGGCCGCGATCGCGACATCGCCATTGGTGAAGGCATAGTCTTCGCCCTCGACCGGTGCGGATTTGTCCAGCTCATTACCCTTGCCGTACTCGCTTTCCATGATGCGCGAGAATCCAGCGGCGGCGTTGGACAGTTCGATCCAGTCCTGCGGGCGCTTGGGACCTGAGACGGCCGGGACGACGGTCGACATGTCGAGATGCAGCGTGTCCGTGAAGATCGGGTCAGCGTCATACTCCGGGCGGAACATGCCTTGGGCCTTGGAATAGGCCTCCACCAGCGCGACGCGCTTGTCGTCACGGCCGGTCGCCTTGAGATAGGCGAGTGTTTCATTGTCGACCGGGAAGAAGCCGCAAGTGGCGCCGTATTCCGGGGCCATGTTGGCGATGGTGGCTTCGTCTTCCAGAGAGAGATGGTCGAGACCGGTGCCGTAGAACTCCACGAATTTGCCGACCACGCCTTTCTGGCGCAGCATTTCCACGACTTTCAGGACCAGGTCGGTGGCGGTCGCGCCCTCCGGCAGCTTGCCGGTCAGCTCGAAGCCGATGACTTCCGGGATCAGCATGGAGACCGGCTGGCCGAGCATGGCCGCTTCGGCTTCAATGCCGCCGACACCCCAGCCCAGAACGGCAAGGCCGTTGATCATGGTGGTGTGGCTGTCCGTGCCGACACAGGTGTCCGGATAGGCGACGGTTTCGCCGTTTTCTTCCTTGGTCCAGACCGCCTGGGCGAGATTCTCCAGATTGACCTGGTGAATGATGCCCGTGCCCGGCGGAACGACGCGGAAATTGTCGAACGCCTTGGCGCCCCATTTGAGGAATTTGTAGCGCTCGCCATTGCGCTCGTATTCGCGTTCGACATTTTTGGCGAAGCTGTTGGCCTGGCCGAAATTATCGACCATCACCGAGTGGTCAATGACCAGGTCGACCGGGACTTGCGGGTTGATACGGTCCGGGTCGGCGCCAAGCTTGGTCGCGGCATCGCGCATGGCAGCAAGGTCGACCACGGCCGGAACGCCAGTGAAGTCCTGCATCACGACGCGCGCCGGGCGGTAGGCGATCTCATGGGTCGACTTGCGGGTCGTCAGCCATTCGGCCATCGCCTCGATATCGGCCTTGGTGACAGTCTTGCCGTCTTCAAAGCGCAGCAGGTTTTCCAGGAGCACTTTCAGCGATCCCGGCAGGCGGGACACCCCGGCCAGGCCATTCGCTTCGGCGACCTTCAGGTCGTAATAGACATAGGTTTCACCGGCAGCGGTGAGGGTGCGTTTACAGGAAAAACTGTCGAGAGAGGCCATATGCGTCGTCCTCATGGGGTCAGGGGTAAAATACCCGGTGGGGAGGCGGGCCGCAGATTACGGCCACATGTTTTGGCGGGGTTTTAGCCGGACATTCGGTTTGCTGCAATGCGGCGTTCCGTGCGTTGACGGATGGGGCGCTGTCGGGCGACATGCATCACCATGCAAAGCGCGACCGAAATTGCTCCGGACATGCCGGCCCTTGCGACCGAAACACTTCGGGTTTCCGGTTTGTCTCTGGCGCGCGGCGGGATCGAGCTGGTGCGCGATTTCTCCCTGGAACTGTCCCCCGGTGACGCGGTGCTGATGAGCGGCCCGAACGGGACCGGCAAGACGACCCTGCTCCGCGCGCTCGCCGGTTTCATCCGACCCGATGCCGGTGAGATCCGCTTTGGCGATTTGCCGCCGGGTGAGGCTGCCGCGGACTATCTGGGCTGGCTTGGGCATGCCGATGGCCTCAAACACAATGAGACGCCCCGGTCCGCGCTGCGCTTCTGGGCCGACCTGACCGGGCAGAGCCGCAAGGCCATTCTGCCGCTGATGCGGGGGATGGCCGTGGAAAGCCTGATCGATCGCCCCGCTTCGCGTCTCTCCCGCGGGCAGCAGAGGCGCACCGCCCTGGTCCGCGTCGCCCTGTCCAATCGTCCGATCTGGCTGCTCGACGAGCCGGCCGGCCCGCTCGATGGCGGTGGTCGCGCGCGTCTGGCGGCGCTTGTGGCCTGGCATCGCGCCCGCGGCGGCAGTGTGATCGCGGCGACCCATCAGCTGCTCGACTGGCCCGAGGCCAAGCGGATCGATCTGGGAGCGCACCGATGAACGCGCTGGGCGCTGTCTTCGCGCGAGAAGCCCGTCTGGCCTGGTCCGGCGGTGGTGGTGCGGCGGGTCCGGCCGCATTTTTCCTGGCTGCGATTACCCTGGCACCGCTGGCCATCGGCCCCGCAGCGGACCTCCTTTCGGCGGTTGGTCCCGGGATCATGGGCTTTGCCGCGCTCCTCTCCGTCCTGCAATCGGCGGATCGCCTGTTCGGAGACGATCATGGCGACGGGACCGCCGAGCTCTATCTGCTCAGTGGCGTGTCCCCGGCCTGGCTGGTCCTGGCCAAGGTAATGGGACAGGCGGCCGCGACGCTTTGGCCCCTGCCGGTGATCGGCTGTCTGGGGGCGATGATGTATGGCGTGCCTGTCCAGCCCGCACTGATCGGCGCGCTGGCCTTGCTGGCCGCCATTCCGGCCCTGTCCCTGATTGCCGGTTTCGCCGGCGCGCTGGCCGCAGGCATTCGGCGCAGCGGACTGCTGATTGCGCTGATCGCCACACCGATGATGGTGCCAGTCCTGATTTTTGCAGCGGGCGCGGGACGCACGGCCTTCGAGGGCGATGAACGGGCGGTCGCCAATCTTCTGTTTACGCTGGCGGTATCGCTGGGGACGACCGCGCTGGCGCCGTTCGGAATTGCGGCGGCGATTCGGAGCCGGTTGGGGTGAGGAGATTGGCCGCAGTTGCCCGTCGGACGACACCGCAGTAAGTGAGCACCCATGCTGTCCTATTTCTCCAATCCACAGCGTTTCGATCAGCTGGCCCGGACCCTGATCCCGATCTTCGGGGGTCTGGCGGTGATCCTGCTCGGCGTGGGTGTCTATCTCTCCTTCTTTGCCTCGCCGCCGGACTACCAGCAGGGCGAGACGATCCGGATCATGTATGTGCACGTGCCCGCCGCCTATATGGCGATGGCGCTCTATGCGGCGCTGGCGGTGGCGAGCTTCGTCTATTTCGTCTGGCGTCATGCTCTTGCTGACACCGCGGCTGAAGTGATCGCGCCGATCGGCGCCGTTTTCACCGTGCTGGCCCTGTTCACCGGCTCGTTGTGGGGCAAGCCGATGTGGGGGACCTGGTGGGAGTGGGATGCGCGGATGACCTCGGTGCTGGTCCTGCTGCTCGTCTATCTGGGCTATATGGCACTGCGCGCGGCGCTAGAGGATGCCCAGCAGGCTGCCCGGACTGGTGCCATACTCGCGATGGCAGGGATCATCAATCTGGTGATCGTGAAATTCTCGGTCGACTGGTGGTCCAGCCTGCACCAGCCGGCCTCGGTGATCCGGTTTGACGGGCCGACCATCCATTCCAGCCAGCTCTGGCCGCTGGCGGTCATGGCGCTGGGATACACGTTTCTGGCTGGCTGGCTGATTCTCTATCGCTTGCGCAGCCAAGCCTTGCGTCGCCGGGCCCGGACCCTGCAGCGCAAACGCGAACAGGCGGCCCGGGCGCGTGAGGAGGCGGTGTCATGAGTGCGTTTTTCGACATGGGCGGCTATGCCGCCTTCGTCTGGCCGACCTGGGGCGTTTCGTTTGCGGCTCTGGCAGGCTTGATCCTGCATGCGGTGCTGGAGCGCCGTGCGGCCCGGGCGGCCTTGCGGCGTCTGGAAGACGACGAAGCGTGATGAGAGGGGCGCGTTTCATTGCCTGGTTGGCCGTTCTCGGCCTCGTCGCCGCTCTGGGCTGGCGCTATTTGGCCGAGGAGGCTTCGGTGCCAACCGAGCCATTGCCGGCGCTCGAAATGGCGTTGCTCGAGGGCCGCGCCGAGTTTGATCCGAATGCCATCGAGGGTGTATGGCTGCTCAATGTCTGGGGCAGCTGGTGCGCGCCCTGCCATGCCGAACACCCGGTCCTGATGGCGCTGCGGAGTGAGGGTATTGCTATCTACGGGCTCAATTGGCGTGATACGCCGGAAGACGCCCGGCAATTCCTCGACGATCTCGGCAATCCCTTCATCGGCGTCATGCAGGATGTCGATAATGCCTCTGTCACGGCGCTGGGGATCAGCGGAGCACCGGAAACGCTCGTCATCCGTGATGGTGAAATTCATGCACGCTGGCCAGGGCCGCTGACGGCCGACGCGCTGCGCAATGCGATCTATCCGGCCCTCGAGCGCGCCAGTCGCGACTAGGCGGCGTCGACCTTGTGGGCGGTCTTGGCGTCCTTGGCCTTTTTGGCTTTTTTTTCAGCTTTCTTGGCCTTGGCCTTGGCTTTTTCCTTGGCCTTCTTCTTGGCCTTTTTCTTCTTTTCCTTGGCTTTCTGCTTGGCGGCCTTGGCGGCTTCCTCGCCCTTTTCGAGCGTTACGGCGATCCGGCGCAAGGTCTCGAGGAAGCTGGCCCGCTTATTCTTGGGCAGGGCAGAGAGAATGGCCTTGTCGGCCTCCATCGCGCCGAGCATGGCAGTGTTCAGCAAATCGCGACCGCTGGGCGTCAGTTTGACGGCATTGGCGCGGGCGTCGTCCGCGAGCTTCTCGCGTGCCAGTAGACCGTTCTTGACCATGCGGGCAACCAGCTCGGCAAGCGTTGAGCGATCAATTCCGGTCGATTTTACCAATTGGGTCTGGCTCAGCCCTTCCGCTTCTGCCGTCGCATGCAGGACGGCGAATTGACGCTGGGTCAGTTTGGCTCCGGCCATGGCTTTGGTGAAGCGTTCTGCCGCAAATTGCTGGGCCCGATGAAGAAGGTGCCCCGGAGAGTCCGAAAGGTGGAAGCTCTCGGTGTCGTGCTCATCGTGCGCCATGACGCCCCCCGGCTGTTCGGGAATTTATCCTAGGGCGGATTTATAACGTGAAAATGACAAATGTCCGAACACGGAGTGTCGTGCTCAGGCGTCGTCGTTGCCGTCCACAGAACGCTGATATTTCATCAGCAATGGGAACTGTGCAGCCATGAAGAGAACTGACAGACCAATGACTCCGAGTTTTGCATTTGCCCAAAAATTTTCTGAGAGAATCAACCCGGAAAACCAGCGTGCGCTTTCGGGGACAGTCGAATCCGTTATGTGTCGCCACATCAATTCGTTCAGGAATGCGAGGAATTGGAACCATAGGCCCCAGCGGATCGCGTAGATGGTCCAGACATGATCAGGAAGTTCAAAAATGTGCTTAAAAAAAAGCTTCCAGACATTCACACCAAACGCCATGCTCGTGAAAATCATGAACGACAGAAACAGGTTGATGATGGTCGGCTTGGCGTAGATGAAAATCGGATCTTGCAGGATTATTCCGATCGCTCCGAGGCCCAGTACGATGATTGTGGTCATTACCAGCATGGGCGGAATGCGCTTCTCGATCCGGATCGACATCACCAGCGCAATGGTCGCCGCGATCATGTAGGCGCCGGTACCGATATAGATGGCCTGATCGGCGGCAAACATGCGGGCGACATTGTAGACGACAATCCACACCCCGATGGGGCCGGCATCGATGAGGAGGCGCGAGCTCTGCTCGGACGTGTTCTGGGTCTGGGCCAAGATCGGCACTCCGTTTGTGGTCTACATCACCTGAAGCAATACGAGCCCGGCGGCAAGGCAGATTGCAAGTGCGATGCGCCGTCCGCCGAAGGGTTCCTTCAGTACGAGCGCGGCCAGAAGCGCTCCCAGGACGATGGACAGCTCGCGCAAGGCCGCCATTGGCGCAACCGGTGCGTTGGCATAGGCATAAAGCGCGAGGCCGTAAGTGGCGAGGTTGAAACCCATGCACATCAGGGCCGGTTTGGTCTCTCGCTGGGCAATGGTCAGGAAGCGGCCGCCGCGCCGTGCGATGGCTGTCGGCAGGATGGTCACGCCGGACAGGACGAAGAACCAGCCCAGATAGATGAAGAGCTGGCCGGAGGTGCGCACACCCGCCGCGTCGATGACGGTATAGCTGGCGGTCATGCTGGCGGCCGCGAGGGCCAGCAGGATGAGTTTCAGCTTGGGGCGACCATTCTTCTCCGGCCAGGCAAAACCGATCAGCGCGGCGGTGGCAACACCGAGACCCGCCATTTGCCCAGGGCTGACGGTCTCCCGCAGGAAAACAAAGGCGGCAATCGCGGCCAACGCCGGCGCGGCGCCGCGCATCACCGGATAGGCCAGATTCATCTCGCCCTCGTTGAAGGCGGCGACCAGCAACATGTTGAAGGCCCAGATGACGACCGCACCGGCGAGCAGGAAACGCCAGACCTCCCAGGGCGGGATGGGCTGAAAGAGCAGCCAGGGCAGGATGAGAACGGCCAGGAAGCCCTGGGTCAGACCGCGAAAGACCAGTCGGTCATTCGCCTTCTTGGTCAGCAGGGTCATGATGGCGTGCGCCAGCGCCGAACCCAGCATGGCCAGGGTGGCAAGGACGAGCGTGTTATCCACGCGTCAGTCGTCCAGACCGGCCAGCGCGCGCGAGAAGTCCCGGGCCGAGAAGGGCTGGAGGTCGGCCTCGCCCTCGCCAATCCCGATATAGTGGATGGGCAGCTGGAATTTCTCGGCCACCTGCACCAGCGCGCCACCCTTTGCAGTCCCGTCCAGCTTGGTCATCACCACACCGGTGACTTCCGAGGCTTCCAGGAAGGCCTGGGCCTGGGAGACGGCATTGGACCCGACGGTGCCGTCGAGCACCAGCACGACATGATGGGGTGCGTCCGGCATGCGCTTCTTGATGACGCGCACGACTTTTTTCAGCTCGTCCATCAATTCGGTCTTGTTTTGCAGCCGGCCGGCGGTGTCGATCAGCACGACGTCATGGCCGTCGCGATCGGCCTGGTCGATGGCGTCAAAGGCCAGTCCGGCAGCATCCGCCCCGATTTCGCGTTTGATGACCGGGGATTTGGCCCGCTCGCCCCAGATCGTGACCTGTTCGATGGCGGCGGCGCGGAAGGTGTCGCCGGCAGCCAGGATCGGATTGCGGCCCTCGCGCTTCAGCTTGACGGCAATCTTGCCCAGCGTGGTGGTCTTGCCGGAGCCATTGACCCCGACAAAGAGCACGACTTGCGGCTTGGCACCGCTCAGATCGAGCGCCTGTTCCAGCGGAGTGAGGGTTTCTGCCACGACCTCGGCGAGGGCTTCGCGGACTTCCTCGTCCGTGACTTCCTTGTCGAAGCGATCCTTGGCCAGACGGTCGGTGACCCGCATGGCCGCCGCCGCGCCGAGATCGGCCGCGATGAGGACATCTTCCAGCTCGTCCAGAGCGTCGCGGTCGAGCTTTCGCTTGGTGAAAATCGCGCTGACACTGTCGCCGAGCTTGGTCGAGGAGCGTTTCAGCCCCTGCGCAAGCCGGGAAAAGAAGCCCGGTTTCTTTTCGCTCATCCGGTGATGACCCCCTGAAGTTCGCGTCCGTCATGCCCGGATATGGCGATATCGACAAGCGCACCGGGCCGCGGGATGTCGGCCTCGGGGATGCGGATGCTGGCGAAATTACCGGCCCGTGCAAAGCCGGGCTTTTCAACCAGGGCGGCCTTCTCAATCCCAATCATGCCGTCGAGATGGGCGGCGAGCGCCTCGTCAGCCTTGGCCCTCAGCCGGGTGGCGCGCTCCTTGATCACGGACCGTTCGAGCTGCGGCATGCGCGCTGCCGGCGTGCCGGGGCGCGGCGAATAGGGGAAGACGTGCAGATAGGCGAGCCGGCACTCGTCGACGAGCCGGATCGAGTTCTCGAACATGGCCTCGGTCTCGGTCGGAAAGCCGGCAATCATGTCGGCGCCGAAGGCAATCTCCGGCCGGGCGGATTTCAGGCGGTCACACAAGGCGATGGCGTCGTCGCGCAGATGGCGCCGCTTCATGCGTTTGAGGATCATGTCATCACCGGCCTGAAGCGACAGGTGAAGATAGGGCGCGATCCGCTCTTCACCCGTCACCGCTTCGAACAGGGCGTCGTCGATCTCGATGGCGTCGATCGAGGACAGGCGCAGACGGGGCAGGTCAGGTACATGCTTGAGGATGGACTGGACCAGTCGGCCCAGCGGCGGCGTGCCAGGCAGGTCATCACCCCAGGAGGTGAGATCGACACCCGTCAGGACGACTTCGCTATGGCCGCTGTCGACGAGTGTCTTGATCTGGTCGACCACTTCGCCGGCGCCGACCGAACGCGAATTGCCGCGGCCATAGGGGATGATGCAGAAAGTGCAGCGATGGTCGCAGCCATTCTGGACCTGGACATAGGCGCGGGCCCGGCCCTCCATGCCCTCGACCAGATGGCCCGCCGTTTCGGTCACGCTCATGATGTCGTTGACGCGCACCTTCTCCGTACCGCCCAGCAGGTCAGCCGGCCGATAGGTCTCCGCCTTGAGCTTCTCGTCATTGCCGATGACGCGGCTCACTTCCGGCATCTTGCCGAACATGTCCGGATCGACCTGGGCGGCGCAGCCGGTGACGATGATCTGGGCGTCGGGATTGTCGCGGCGGGCGCGGCGAATGTGCTGACGTGCCTGACGCACGGCTTCATTGGTCACGGCGCAGGTATTGACCAGAATGGTATTGGTCAGGCCCTGCTCGCGCGCATGCTTGCGCATGACCTCGCTCTCCCAGGCATTGAGCCGGCAGCCAAAGGTCAAAATGTCGAGCCCGGCTTCGGTGCCGACCGGCCGTGTCGGCGGGGTGTCGGCACCGGAAGCGGCCGGATTGTCATCATGCGCACTCATGGAGTGCGGATAAGTGGTGGAGTGGCCGCCCATCGTCAAGCGGCGCGGGCAACCACTCCGTCATTCCAGCGTCAGGACCGGGCCATCACGCGTTTGGTCGCTTCCCCCACCATGACCGCCCAGATGCCGAGCAGGGCGTGGTAAAGATGCCAGTTGGTGATCCCGAATGTCGCTTCGGTCCGGCTGCCCCCGATCAGGATGGAGGCCACGCCCAGCACCAGGAAGCTGGCCAGCCAGGCCAGGCCAGCCGGTCGCTGGCCGTGCATGATCAGCATGCCGCTGCCGACCAGTCCGAGAATGAAGGCCAGGGTCGGCAGGAAGCCGAGAACGCCGCCCGTGCCCGGGAAGATCATCAGGAAGATGACCAGCATCGGAATGCCGTAGCGCACATAGCGCGTAATGCCCGGATCGAGCCGCGCATCATTGGCTTTCAGCAACAGGCCGATCGCGATCAGCAACAGGCCCGCCGCCGCCGCAAACTGACTGGTGAGGCTGTGCATCTCGGCAAGGTCATCAACCTGGCCGGTAGCAAATCGGATCGTGCCGATCAGCGCGGCAAAGCCCATCAGGCCGAGACCCAGACGAATCATCCGGACCTTTCCGTCGCGCCGGTGCGGCCACAAGAGGTAAATGCCGAGAATGGCGCCGATCGTGACCAGGGCGTCGGTCAGGGCAAAGGCGATCATTCGGCCGCCTCCGCCAGCTCCGCTTCCTGCTCGTCGATCCAGGCCAGCATCTTGGCTTCCAGCGCTGACAGCGGCATGGCGCCATCGTCCAGAAGGCGGTCATGGAAGGCCCGGATGTCGAAGTCCGCGCCAAGCCGGGCTTCCGCCTGGCCGCGCAGGTCACGCATCAGCAATTCGCCGGACTTGTAGGCCAGGGCCTGGCCCGGCCAGGAAATGTAGCGCTGGACTTCGGTGCGCACATTGTGCGGCGCCAGGGCGGAATTCTCGAGCAGGCAGGCCTCAGCCTGAGCCTGGGTCCAGCCCATATAGTGGATGCCGGTATCAACCACGAGCCGGCAGGCGCGCCACATCTCATAGGTCAGGCGGCCGAACTCCTCATAGGGCGTCGTATACAGGCCCATATCGGTGGCCAGGGTCTCGGTATAGAGGCCCCATCCCTCGCCGAAGGCGGTGATGTAATTGTCGCGGCGGAACTCGGGCACGTCCTCGAGTTCGGCGGCGATCGAAATCTGGTGGTGGTGGCCCGGAACTGCCTCGTGCACGGTCAGGGCGGGCAGGGTGTAGAGCGGACGTTGGGTCAGGTCGTAAGTGTTGACCATATAGCCGCCCGCCACTCCGTTCTCGAGATCGCCCGGCCAGTAGCGGCCCGTTGTATAGGTCGGCGCCATCGTGTCCGGCACGGGGCGCACGCCATAGGGCAGGCGCGGCAGATTGCCGAAGAAGCGTGGCATGGCGTCGTCGGCACGCTTGGAAATCCAGGCCGCATGCATCAGCAATTCTTCCGGCGTTTCAGCGTAGAATTGCGGGTCGGTGCGCAGGAAGTGGAGGAATTCGGCGAATGTGCCGTCAAACCCAGTCCGGGAGATCACCTCATCCATTTCAGCACGGATACGGGCGACTTCATTGAGACCGCGCTGATGGACCTCTTCCGGCGAGGTATCCAGCGTCGTGTGATAGCGGACCAGGGTCTGGTAATATTCGCGCCCCGCCGAAACCTCTGAAATTCCGAGACTCTCGCGGGTTTGCGGAATGTATTCGTCCTGGAAGAAAGCCAGCAGGTTTTCATAAGCCGGGATGGCGGCGTCGCGGATCGCGGCCTCCGCCTCGGCCCGGACGCGGTCTCTCTCGTCCTGCGGCAGACCTTCGGGCAAACGGTCGATCGGTGCGATCAGGAGTTCCGTCAGCGTGTCCGGATCGCTCAACGCTTCGACCTGGGAGGCCGCCAGCTCGGCGATCAGGCGCGGCTGGGTGAAACCGTCTTCAAGGCCCTGTCGCATCCAGGCAATATTGGCGTCGAAATAATCAGGGATGGCGTTGATGCGTGTGACCCAGGCTTCAGCACGCGCGATCGTGCGCGGGCGGGTCGAAGACGAGGCATAGGAGGGGGCCGAGAAGAAGCCGCTATCATTCCGGAAGGGCGCCCGCATCTCGTCGAAGGGCGCGAGCTCGACGCGGAAGCGCAGGAGATAGTCGAGCACGGCGTAGGACGTCGCGTCATTCGCGTCGAGCGCGCTCTCGTCGATGGCCTCCAGGCGTTCCAAGAAGGCCGCTTCGGCTTCAGCCTGGGAGGCAAGGCTCTCCGGTGAGACATCAAACCATTCACCGGCCGCTTCCAGGTCCCCGTCGCGCGCCCGGGCGCCGGGGCTGTTCTCGTGCTCGAAGGCTTCGAAGTCCTCGACCAGCTGGGCAAAGGCGCTGGCGGCCGTTTCATCCTGGACGGTCAGACCCGCCTTGGCGGTTTGGAAGGCGATCGGCATGGCGAGCGCGGCGGGTGCTGTCAGACCCAGAACGAGCAGCGAGGCGCCGGCAAGAAGGCGTGTGGGTCGTTGAAAAGGCATGTGTCTCTCCCCTGTTGGCCAGAGGATGGCCCGGCAGGCAGCGCCCCGCAAGCCGGGCCGTCACCCTGCCGGTCCGATCAGTCCGTGCGGGTTTCAGGCAGGCCTGCCAGTCGTGCCGCACAGCCATTGGATGCCAGATCACCAGACGCTATCGCGATGCGCGGATAGGTCTGCATCTCGCCATTGGTGGGGCGATAGCGCAGGTCCAGGGTTTCGCCCTCCGGCGTCTGGACGCGCAGGACACTGTCGACCCTGGCGTCACCCACCGACCCTTCAAGGCGTTCCAGAATGATCATGCCCGGCTGGAAGCCGGCGGGTGCGGCCGGCCCGTCCGGATCGACGGCGGTGATCTCGAAGCGGCCCGCCTCATCGCGTTGGCCGGACATGCCATAGACGAAGACCGGTTCGCTGATGGTTTCGACCGGCCCGCAGTCACCAAAGGTTTCGGCCGGCAGGCTGATCGGTTCGCCATTGATGATGTGGCGCTCATAAAGGTCCGTGATGTCGACATTGGTGATGTCCAACACGATCTCTGCGAAGACCTGCGGCGCGGGCTCGACGGGCGGTTCGTCCCGCATGGCGGCGAAAACGTCGTCGAGATCCAGTCGGCCGCCGGTTTCAGCGCGGATCGTGTGGTCGACGAGCGCCGCGAAGATCATGCCGCGATGATAGGGCAGGCGCTGAAAATCCGGATCGGTCCAGAAGCCGGCGATGATGGCGTCGTTCGGCGCATCGCGTACCGGTGAACTGAAGTCCTCCAACAACGCTTCATTCCAGGCCGTGATCGCGGCTTCCGCTGGCCACAGGCCAGCCCTGACCGCGGCGCGCTGGGTCAGGAAATCGGTGAAGCCTTCGGAAAACCAGTAGCCGGCCGGTTCGTTCTCGCCTGAGATGGGGCCGCCAACACGGCCCGGGATCCAGGTGTGAACATGCTCGTGAGTGAGAATACGAAGGAGGATGCCGGCTTCCGCATTATTGGTGGTGAAGAAGGCAAAAGCGTCGCCCAGATTGGTGCCGCCAACGCTCATATGCCCCGGTTCCGCTTCCAGCGGCAGGACGGTCACCAGGAAGGGTTCCGGCTCGGCGCCCCAATAGGCTTCATTGGCGGCCAGGACTTGTTGGACCGATTGCGCCATGTCGGCATCCGTGAAGGCATGATCACCGCGAATGGCCACCCGCTGAGGCGCGCCGTCGACCATTTGTTCCTGGATCCGGAAATCACCGGCAACCGTGATGCTGGTGAGGAGTGCTTCAACGTCCAGTTCGCCTTGCTCGAGGTCCGAGGCGAGGGTCCAGCCCGGCGGCGCATCAAGCGCCATGGAGACCTCGAACTCGGCATCGGAATCGGGGACAGCGAAAACGGTGTGACCGATCAGGTGAACCCAGTCCGGTTCAACATAGGGCCGATAGTAGTCCCCCGCCGATGCCTGCGGTTCTCCGGTTCGTTCCGGTGTGATCGAATAGCTCAGGGTGAGGGCCGCACCCGGCTCATGGGTGAGCGTCAGGCGCGATGGGTCGTCGGTGATCAGGACGGCAACTGTGCCGTCTTCGCTGGTGACGGAAATATCCTCGACGGCACCCCAGAGCGCATCCTGGCCGCCCCAATTACCGGGCAGGATGATGCCGGTTTCTCCGTCCGCTTCGCCGGTCAGGGTGAGCGCGATCGTGACATAGGTCATACCGACTTCGCTGGACATCTCGAGCGTGTAGTCCAGTTGGTCAGTGTCGGCCGTGGCCTGGAGCGCCAGAGCGCCGGCGGCGCCCAATAATATCGTCAGCATGTCTGTCTCCCCGAGTGGGGGCATTCATGCGCAATCGGGATGAGCGATCAAATTAACAAGCCGACAGACGGTGTCAGCGGTGCTTGCGTTCCAGCCCGACGCGCTTGGCGACCATGTTGTTGACCAGGCGCTCGGGCAGAATCTTGGGCAGCGACCAATTGGTCAGCCGCTGGGGCACAATGGCATAGCGGAAACGCGGCTTGCCGTCAGTGAAGGCCCGGAAGACACGATCGGCAATCTTCGAGGGTGGGAAACCGGCGGGCCCGTTCTTGGCCATCCAGCCCTGGATGCGGGTCATGGCTTCAAAGAAGGGGCTGTTTTCATAGGGTTTCGTATCGATCTCTTCGGCCTTGGACCAGATCGGCGTGGCGACGGCGCCCGGCCCGATCACGACGACCTCGATGCCATATAACATGAGCTCACGGCGCAGCGACTTGCTGATGCCTTCAACGGCATGTTTGGAAGCGGCATAGGGGCCCAGGAAGGGTGCGCCCATCTCGCCGGCGACAGACGACATCATGACGATGCGGCCCGGCTCGCCTTTCAGGCTCTCGTCGACGCCCAGAAGCGGACCGAAGGCCTGTGTGACGCGGACAATTCCGGTCACATTGACGTCCATCTGGTTCTGGAAGTCCTCCAGCGGCAATTCCAGCATCGGGCCGGCCACCGCGATGCCGGCATTATTGACCAGGCCCTTCAGCGTCTGCCCGTCGAGCGCCGCGCGGACCGTCTTGGCGGCGGCATTCACGCTCGTTGTGTCGGTGACGTCGATGATGACGGGAACCAGGTTCGCGCCCAGCTCACCTTTCAGGCGCTCGCCATCTTCCGGCTTGCGCACTCCGGCAAAAACCCGCCAGCCTTCATCGACAAGACGTTTGGCGCAGGCGGCGCCGATCCCTGTGGAGGCTCCGGTCACGACGGCGGAGGGCTGGACTTGGCTCATGTCGATCTCCCTGATGGACACGCCTAACCTAGGGCGTGCGCGGCCTTTCTCAAACGGGATCGCGTACCGAATCCCTGAAAAAGTGTCTGGATGTTGTCAGCGGTGCGCTTCGCCCTGCGTTGACCCTGACACCATCAGGCCTATTGTGCTGCCTCGACACTGACTTTCCGCGTCGGCGGGGCTGCCGCGCGGGTTCCGGACAAAAGAGCGAAAGGCTGCCTCATGGCTTCCGACTGGTCTGATCCGCGTCCGTTGTCGCCACACCTTCAGGTCTGGCGCTGGCACGCGACGATGGCGTCATCCATTCTGCATCGTGCCACCGGCGTGGCGAATTATATCGGCGCTGTCGCGATCAGCGTCTGGGTGATCCTGCTGGCTTTTGAAGCTGAGGGCGCCGTCGGCTTTCTCTTTGAAGGCTGGGTGGCCTGGGTGACGCAGCTGGGCCTGATCGCCCTGACCTATGCGGTCAGCTATCACTGGCTCAACGGTTTGCGTCACCTCGTCTGGGACGCCGGCAAGGGCTATGATCCGGCGGGCTCCAACCTGCGTTCCGTGCTGATCATTGTCGGCGCTGTCATTCCGACCGCACTGGTCTGGATCGAGCTGGGGATCTGAACATGAGCGATTATCGCACGCCTGCCGCCAAGGTTCGCGGCCTCGGTGCTTCCGGCCACGCGGCCGGTCACTGGATCACCCATCGGGTGACCTCGATTGCCCTCTTTTTCCTGGCCCCGGTCTTCGTCTGGATGCTGGCCAAGTCCGGCGCGCCGGCGAATGCCACCGCCTTCTTTGCCAGCCCGGCCGGAGCGATCATCACCCTGCTCACGCTGACGGCCGGTTTGTCGCACATGCGCCTGGGTATGCAGGTGATCATCGAGGACTATATCCACAAGTCGGGTACCAAGATGGTGCTCATGCTGGGCAATACCTTCCTGACGCTGGGGCTGTGGCTCGTCACCGCCTTCGCCCTGCTGAAACTCGCGCTTTAATGGACGCACCACATGGCCGAATACAACTGGATCGATCACACCTATGACGTGGTCGTCGTCGGCGCCGGGGGCTCGGGCCTTCGCGCGGCACTCGGAGCTTCCCAGGCTGGTCTGAAGACCGCCTGCATCACCAAGGTCTTCCCGACCCGCTCGCACACGGTTGCGGCCCAGGGCGGGATTTCCGCCTCGCTGGGCAATATGGGTGAGGATGACTGGCGCTGGCACATGTATGACACCGTCAAGGGGTCGGACTGGCTGGGCGATCAGGATGCGATCGAATATCTCTGCCGCAACGCGCCAGACGCTGTTTACGAGCTCGAGCACTGGGGCGTGCCCTTCTCGCGCACCGAGGACGGCAAGATCTATCAGCGCGCCTTTGGCGGCATGACCAAGAATTACGGCGAAGGCCCGGTCCAGCGGACCTGTGCCGCCGCCGACCGGACCGGTCACGCCATCCTGCACACGCTCTATGGCCAGTCGGTCCGCAATGAGACCGAATTCTTCATCGAGTATTTCGCGCTCGACCTGATCATGGATGATGATGGCGTCTGCCGCGGCATCACCGCCTGGAAGCTCGATGACGGGACTTTGCACCGTTTCCGCGCCCAGACCGTCGTTCTCGCGACCGGCGGTTATGGTCGCGCCTATTTCTCCGCCACCTCGGCGCACACTTGTACCGGTGATGGCAATGCCATGGTGTTGCGCGCCGGCCTGCCGCTCCAGGACATGGAATTCGTGCAATTCCACCCGACTGGCATCTATGGCGCCGGTTGCCTGATCACCGAGGGGGCCCGCGGTGAAGGCGGCTATCTGACCAATTCCAACGGCGAGCGCTTCATGGAGCGCTATGCCCCGTCCGCGAAAGACCTCGCCTCGCGCGACGTCGTCTCGCGTTCGATGACAATGGAAATTCGCGAGGGCCGCGGTGTGGGCGCCAATGGCGACCATATCCACCTCCATCTCGACCATCTCGATCCGGACATTCTGGGCGAGCGTCTGCCGGGCATTTCCGAGAGTGCGCGCGTTTTCGCCGGTGTCGATGTGACCAAGGAACCGATTCCGGTTCTGCCGACGGTCCACTACAATATGGGCGGCATCCCGACCAATTATCACGGCGAAGTCCTGACCAAGGTCGGCGGCGATGCCGATACGGTCGTGCCGGGCCTGATGGCTGTCGGCGAAGCGGCTTGCGTCTCGGTGCACGGCGCCAATCGCCTGGGCTCCAACTCGCTGATCGACCTCGTCGTCTTCGGACGGGCCGCCGGGCTGCGCCTGGGCGAAACGGTCAAGGCCGGTGCCAGCCAGCCGGAGATCAAGGCGACAGACGGCCAGATCTCGCTCGACCGCCTGGACAAGTACCGCAATGCTTCGGGCGGCACGCCGACCGCCAAGCTGCGCCTCGAAATGCAGCGCTCCATGCAGAATAACTGCGCGGTCTTCCGCACTGGCGAGGTGCTGGATGAGGGCGTCGAGGCGATCAAGCAGGTCTATACGGGCATGGCCGATATCGGCGTGACGGACCGAACCATGGTCTGGAATACCGATCTCATGGAAACCCTCGAGATGGACAATTTGCTCAGCCAGGCGGCTGTGACGGTGAATGGTGCGGCCAATCGCGAAGAGAGCCGCGGCGCCCATGCCCGCGAGGACTTCTCCGATCGCGATGATGAGAACTGGATGAAGCACACGCTCGCCTGGTGCGACGAGGCTGGCAATGTGAAGATCGACTACCGCCCGGTCCACACCTACACGATGTCCAACGATATCAAGTATATCGAGCCGAAGGCGCGAGTTTACTAGGCATGGCGCAGACCGCCGGATATTCAGGCACGCCCCTGCCAAAAAAGCTCGGTCTCAAGGACGGGCAGGCGGTGGCCTTCCTGAATTTGCCCGAGGCGCATGACGCACTGCGCTCGGCGGCGGTCTTTGACCGCGAGCAAGCGTCTGCGGATGCCGGCGACGACCTCGACTATGTGCACTATTTCGCCAAGGTGCGGGCCGAGTTCGAGACTGATTTGCCCCGCCTGCGCTCATCCATCCGGCAAGACGGCATGATCTGGGTCTCCTGGCCCAAGAAGGCGTCGAAAGTCGAAACCGACATGACCGAGGACGTGATCCGCGATGTCGCCCTGCCCATCGACCTGGTCGATGTGAAGGTTTGCGCCGTCGACGACATCTGGTCCGGCCTGAAACTGATGATCCCGCGCGCCAAGCGCGTCGTGAACTGAACGAGGACCCAAATGGTTCAGCTGACACTTCCCAAAGGTTCCGCCCCGAAAAAGGGCAAGACCCATCCGGCACCGGACGGGGCGAAGAATACGCGCACTTTCAAGGTCTACCGCTATAATCCGGAAACCGACGAGAATCCGAGCTGGGACACCTACAAGGTGGACATGGATGATTGCGGGCCGATGGTTCTCGATGCCCTGTTGTGGATCAAGAACAATGTCGACGCCTCGCTGGCCTTCCGGCGTTCCTGCCGCGAAGGCGTTTGCGGGTCCTGCTCGATGAATATCGGTGGCCGTAACACGATCGCCTGCACGTCGGGCATTGACGAGTACAAGGGCGACATCACCATCTCGCCGCTGCCGCACCAGCCGGTGGTCCGCGACCTGATCCCGGACCTGACGCAGTTTTACGCCCAGCACGCCGCCGTGAAGCCCTATCTCAAGACCGACACGCCGGCGCCGGAAAAAGAATGGAAGCAGAGCCCCGAACAGCGCGAAAAGCTGGATGGACTTTACGAGTGCATCATGTGCGCCTCCTGCTCCACGGCCTGCCCGTCCTATTGGTGGAATGGCGACAAGTACATGGGACCGGCGGCGCTGCTGCAGGCCTATCGCTGGCTCGCGGACAGTCGCGACGAAGCCACCGGCGAGCGCCTCGACGAGCTCAATGACCCGTTCAAACTCTATCGCTGCCACACCATCATGAACTGCGCCCAGGTCTGCCCGAAGGGCCTCAACCCGGCTGAAGCCATTGGCGAGATCAAGCAGATGATGGTCGAACGCGAAAGCTAGGCTTGGCGATTGCTCCAAAGTTCAATCAAGCCCCGTCCGGTCCGGCGGGGCTTTTTTGTGGTCCCGCGCTGTCCCACAAATTCGTAACTGGCGCCTCGCCTGACCAGCGGCTAGCGTCTGGCCAGACAAGGGGGCGTGCCATGAGAAAGCGTGTATTGGCGGGGGCCTTGGGCCTCGCTGCCGGGATTACCGGTCTGGCGACGTCTGCGTCAGCTCAGGATCCGTTCTGGCTCCATCCCTATAATTTCTTCGGTGAGGAAACGGCGCTGACGGCCTCGGTCAATCTCGGTGATCTGGATGGGGATGGCGATCTCGACGGCTTTGCCGTCAATGGCCGGCACTGGATCCAGCAGGATGAGGTCTTCCTCAATAACGGGCTGGGTTTCTTCCGCTCGGCCCGCAATGCCGGGCCTGACCGGGCCACCGGCTATGAAGCGGCACTGGCCGACCTGGATGGCGATGGTGATCTGGACGCCGCGATCGCGCGCGACCTTTTGCCGGTCCTGCTCCTCTTCAATGACGGCGACGCCAATTTCACACAAGCGCGCGAGCTGGGGCCCGTTGCGCAGGCACGCAGTATTGCGGCCGCTGATCTTGACGGAGATGGCGACCAGGACCTCGTCCTGGTCCAGCGTGGCGAGGCCAATCGCTATTTTCTCAATGATGGCGAGGGCGGCTTCGGAGCGGATATCGAACTGACCGGCGCCTGGCAGACCATCCAGGTCGCCATCGATGATGTGGACGGCGATGACCGCCTCGATCTGGTCTTCTCAAATCGTGGCGGCGAGGGCGTTGTGCTCTATCGCGGCCTGACCGAAGGGGGCTTTGCCGAACCCGTCTTGCTGGGCGGCGAGCTGGAGATGGAGATTCGGGCGATCGAGCTGGGTGACGTGACCGGCGATGGCCATCCCGATATCATTGCCGGCGGGATGGAGGCGCAGAGCCTGATCTTCGTGAATGACGGGCTCGGCGGGTTCGGGCGTGTGGAGCGTTTCGGCGCTGAGACGGATGTTGTGTTCGGACTCGCCCTGGCGGACTTCAACCAGGACGGGGCGATGGATATCGCGGTCGCCAATGGCGGCGTGCGCAACCGCATCTATTTCCGCGATAGTGAGGGCTTCGTCGCTCTGGACGTCGGTGATGAGGCGTCGAACAGCTACAATCTCTCGGTCGGCGACCTGAACGCAGATGGCCGCCCGGACATTGTCTATGCTGTCTCGGAAGGCTCCAACTACACGCTGATCAATCGCATCGATCCGGATTAGGACGCGCGGCTGGCGAAGCTCACCCGCCGCCTCGCCCCCAGGCCTGACGCTCGCAAATGTCGCGGAACATCTCCGTCACATGGGCGTCTGAGCCATCATCCTTGCCGATGATCATGGGGCGACCATAGGCCAGCTCGTAGCGGGCGCCGGCCTTGCCCATCAGGCCGTGGAAAATCGTCATGTCCTTGAGCTCTTCATTGACCTGGGCGAGCACGTAGTAGAGCAGCGGCATGCGCTGGCGCACGGCCAGCGGGATGACCGGTGCGCCGAATTTGCGGGCCAGGCTGATCGCGGTCGGCTGCCACGGCTTCTCGCGAAGGCACCAATGCTTCCAGCTCCATTCCGACATCCGCCCGGACGGGAAAAGGACAATGCACTGGCCGTCCTTGAAGGCATCGATGGCGCGTCGCAGGACTTCGCGGCTTTGGTTGCGATTTCGATGCTGGTCGCGCCACTCCACCGGAATGATCCGTTCTTCCAGGCCGGGGCAGACTTTGAGCGCATCGCGATTGGCGAAATAGAGCAGGTCCGACCGTCGGGCTTTCAGACTGTCCCACAGGGCGATGCCGTCCGCGATACCGCCGGGATGATTGGCTACGATCACGCAGGGTCCGCTCTCCGGAACATTCTCCAGACCCTCACAACGCGTGTTCAGGCGCAGATAGTCAGACGCCCATTCAAAACATTCCGTGCCGGACAGGTCGGCGATCGCATCGGCCATGGCCACCGCGCGGCGATAGCCCAGCATCGGATAGCCGATCGTGCGGATCAGCGGCCATACCGGTGTGTGGATCAGGCGGGGGGCCCGGTCCTCGATCAGCTCGTCGACGATGTGCGGCTTCACCGCGGGCGGTGAAGAATCGGCTTCGGTCATGCAGGCAGGAAACTCCCCCAACGGCCCCGAAGCAACGGGTTTTCGCGTTTCGCGGCAACAGGGTTACCGGAAAATTTACAAATTGGCCCGGCGCTTGCGAGAGCCCGGTCAGACGTTAACGCCTTGTTCACGAATGGAACACGCCATGACGATGACCGAAACGATTCCTGCCGGGGAAATCCGCCGCCTGCCAACCAAACGGGCCCGCATCCAGGACGATCTCGTGGCTGACTATCTGAGCACGGTGATCCAGCCCGGCCAGCGCACTATCCAAATTGGTGGCGGCGATCTCGGCACTGTCTGCCTGAAGCGAGGCGCGCATCACCAGATCGTTGCGCCGATGGGTGCTATCGAGGCCTTGCAAGCGGCCTGTGATCGACGCGCCATCCCGACCGACGCTCTGAGCGGGGGCCCGGCGGCGCGATCTGACGCGGATGCGGCACCATTCGATCTGGCCATTTTCGGCGCCGAGACCGGCTTTCCGGCGATGGCCGCCAATTGGCGTCATGTGTCCGGGCGCTTGCGTGACGGCGGCGTCCTGGTGCTGCTGGGCGCAGATCACGGTGCGTGCGCCCGTCTCGCTGATGCGCTCGCCGGGGATTCAAGCTGGGTTCTGGAGGCCCGTATCGGTGGTGAAGCCGCCATTTTCCGCAAGACGGGTGCAGTCTGCGATGCCAGGTCATTGGCAGGTCTCGCCCGCGTTGCCGATCCGGCGAGACGCCCGCGCGGCGTGCGCTACGGACTGGTCAGTCGCCTCATCGACCGCGTCTTTCCCAAGCGACCAAGTGCCGCCTGATCATGGCGAGCGCTTTCTGACGCGGTTTCTGTCGTAAAACTTTCACCGAAATCGAATGCAGCGGTCATGCTTCGCCCGTAACCCGGTTGGCATGACTGCTTGCAATGCCCTCGCCGGATTCGCCGCGCTTGCGCACCCTGTGCGCCTCGCCCTGTTTCGCAGATTGTGCGACCAGGCCCCGGAGCGTGCCTCCGCCGGTGAGCTGGCCCATGGCTTCGATATCCCGCCTTCTACGATGACCGGTCATCTGCAGGCCCTCGGACGTGCCGGCCTGATCAAGGCTGAACGCCGATCCCGTTTCATGCTCTATTCGCTGAATCCGTCCGGCACACGTGAACTCGTCACCTTCCTGGTGGATGAGTGCTGCCACAATCGCCCCGACCTTGTCGGCAAGGACAACGCGGCGCTCGCCGAGGCGTCCTGAGTTTGCGATCTAGTTGGTGCCGCCGGGACCACGGCCGGTTTGTCCGCCAGGACCTCTGCCACTTTGACCATTGCCACCATGGGGGCGGCCTCGCGCGTCGCCCGCGCCTGGCCGTCCGAGCCCGGAGCGAACATGGGCGGCGCATTCCGGAGTCATGGGCAGGCGTTCCAGGCGGGTCGGCGTGAAAGCGGCCGCGCGCGTTGCGGCAGTGGCGCGCTCTTGGGGTGTCAAGGCGGCGTCAATGCGCGCCTCAATGTCATCATCCAGGCGGTCGATCCCATAGGCCTGCTCGCGCATGTTGCCGCGATAGACGGCGGCCCAATAGGCGGCTTGGGTAGGCGACCTGTCGGCCTCGATTGCCACGAAGGCCGCTGCCAACTCGGCCTGGGCAGCCGGCCATCCCGCTTCGCCGGCGGTGATGAGGCGATCAAGACCCTCCGCCCGCAAGTCATCGCGCCGCAGGTCGGGCGTCTCGGCTGCGCGTGAAAGCGCGAGCGCGCTGTGGCCGGCCAGATACTCGGCGATCTCGAAGCCTTCACCCTGCCGCGCCACGCATCGCAGGATTGGCAGAGCCTCGGCGAACTGACCCCGGTCAACCAGGCGCGTGGCGCCCTCGAAGCCGGTCAGGGGCCGCGCGTCCTGAGCGCTGCGATCATTGGCACAAGCTGTCAGACAGAGCAGCGCCGCGAATCCGGTGATCATGCGATACATTGGCCACTCCTCGGGCTGGTTTGGTGGTTGAACGCGTGAGTTCACCCGTCCGGTCGCCCGGCAGTCAGCTGACGTGATAATCAAGCGATGATCAACCCGGCAGTATCGGCGTTGGTGGCCAGCTGTCTGGCTCGACATCCGGAAGCGAGCATACTAAGTCAGCGCCAGCAACCGGTCCCGGCGAGGGTCGGGTCCACACGAGTTTCGGGAGCGTAGAAATGACGCGCGAGATCCATCACTTCCTCAATGGCAAGGCGGCTGTCGGCACGTCCGGTCAATATGGCGATGTCTTCAATCCCAATACGGGCGAAGTGCAGGCACGCGTCCAGTTCGCGACAACCGACGAAGTCGCAAAGGCCGTTGCCGACGCCAAGGCCGCGCAGATCAAATGGGCGGCGATGAACCCGCAGCGCCGGGCGCGCGTTCTCATGACGTACAAGGCGCTCGTCGAAGCCGAGATGGACAGTCTCGCCGCGCTCCTCTCCTCCGAGCATGGCAAGGTCATCGCCGATGCCAAGGGTGATCTGATCCGTGGTTTGGAAGTGATCGAATTCGCCTGCGGCGCCCCACATCTGCTCAAGGGCGAGTACACCGAGAGTGCCGGTACCGGCATTGACGTCTACTCGATGCGCCAACCGCTCGGCGTGGTCGCTGGCATTTCACCGTTCAACTTCCCGGCCATGATCCCGATGTGGTTCATGGGTATGGCGCTCGCGACCGGCAATGCGATGATCCTGAAGCCGTCCGAGAAGGACCCGTCCGTGCCGGTGCGTCTGGCGGAGCTGATGATCGAGGCCGGCCTGCCGGAAGGCGTGCTGCAGATCGTGCATGGGGACAAAACCGCTGTGGATGCCTTGCTCCACAATGACGACATCAAGGCCGTATCCTTCGTCGGTTCGTCCAATATCGCCCACTACATCGCCCAGACCTGCGCCCGTGAGGGCAAGCGCTTCCAGGCCATGGGTGGCGCCAAGAACCACGGCATTATCATGCCCGACGCCGATATGGACCAGGTGGTCAATGACTTCCTCGGCGCGGCCTTCGGGTCTGCGGGCGAACGCTGCATGGCACTGCCGGTCGCGGTTCCGGTGGGCAAGGACACGGCAGACGAGTTTGTCGGCCGCATCAAGGAAGAAGCGGCCAAGCTGCGCGTCGGCGTATCGACGGATGCTGACGCCCATTACGGGCCGGTCGTCTCCTCTGCGCATCGTGCCTCGATCGAAAAGTGGATCCAGACCGGTGTCGATGAAGGCGCTGACCTATTGCTGGATGGCCGCGGCTTTGAGCTTCAGGGTCATGAGAAGGGCTTCTTTATCGGGCCGAGCCTGTTCGACAATGTGAAGCCGTCCATGTCCTCCTATCAGGAAGAGATTTTCGGACCGGTCCTGCAGGTCGTACGTGCTGACAGTCTCGACGAGGCGGCGCACCTGCCGTCCGAGCACCAGTATGGCAATGGCGTGGCCATCTTCACGCGCAACGGCCTGGCCGCGCGCGAATTCGCTTCCAAGGTCCAGGTCGGCATGGTTGGCATCAATGTGCCCATCCCGGTGCCGGTGGCCTATCATTCCTTCGGCGGCTGGAAGCGCTCGGCCTTTACCGACACCAACCAGTACGGAACGGATGGCATCCGCTTCTTCACCAAGATCAAGACGGTCACCCAGCGCTGGCCGACCGGTGATATCGGTGACCAGGCTTTCGTCATTCCGACGATGAATTAGACCGGATACGCAATCTGAAACGAAAAAGGGCCTCCCGGCGTGCCGGGCGGCCCTTTTTCGTGCCTGTCATGGTACGGAGCGTCAGGCGGGCTGGAAGCTGGCCAGCCAATCGAGCGCGCTTTCACGATCCGAGAAAAAGCGCGCATTGGGCGGCAGGTCCACCAATTCCATGCGGACTGCCCGTTCATAGGTCTCGTCCCACACTTGTGGCACGATATAGGCGCTGGGGAGCGGGCGCTCGAGCGCGAACAGGAAGTTCTCGATAATCTCCGCAGACAGCTGTGGCGATTTCTGGGGCTCCGCCTCCACGCAATCAGCGAGGATGGCCAGGACATCACCATTGGTGCTCAGCTCGCGCGCTCGCTCGGTTGCCCAGCCCGCCTCGCGCCGCGTGGCTTGTCCATTGGCCTTGATCTCGACGACACGTCCGCCGTCGATAAGGGTCACCCGAACCGTCATACTCAAACACCTAACACGATTTTGTTTTTGTTGCCCGATCAAGTTATGTTTTTCGAACGTTGTTCGCCAGTATTTCTAAATGAGCAGTCGTCTCCAGATAGCCAGTAATGGCAGGTAGTTTCGCCAGGTTAACCAACCAAATTCAATCAATTCAAATGCGTAGAAAATGACCGACAAACTGCGATCTCTGCTGCCCTTGCCAAGCCCGGTCAGCTAGGACATGGAAAACATACCGTTAACTGTAATCCGGCGTTGAGAGCTCAAAATGGCCACATTCCAGTTCCGAACCGTTCCTCATATTCATGCCGGACGGGGCGCGTCTGGCCAGTTGGCCGAGATTGCCGCGCCGCTCATGGCCGGGGTCGAACGCGTCGTGCTGGTGACTGACAAGGGAGTGCGCCAGTTCGGCTTGATCGATGCGGCGCTCGCTGGGCTTGAGGCGGCCGGGCGCTCGGTCCTGGTGATCGACGATGTCGTGGCCGACCCGCCAGAAGACATGGTGCTGGCGGCGACCGAGGGGGCGCGTGAATTCGGGGCGCAGCTGGTGATCGGCTTTGGTGGCGGGTCGTCCATGGATACGGCCAAGCTGGTGGCCTTGCTTCTGGGCTGCGACCAGCCCCTGGCCGACATGTACGGCGTGAACCAAGTGAAGGGCGCGCGCCTGCCGCTTATCCTGATCCCGACAACCGCCGGTACGGGCTCCGAAGTAACGCCGATCTCGGTGGTCACCGTTGGCGAGACCTCGAAGATGGGGGTCAATGATCCGGCGCTCTATGGCGATATGGCCGTGCTCGATGCCGAGCTGACCCTGGGTCTGCCACGTCATGTCACGGCGGCGACCGGCATTGACGCCATGGTGCACGGTATCGAAGCCTATACTTCGGCCATCGAAAAGAATCCGGTCTCCGATGCCCTGGCCCTGGCCGGGTTGACGAAGCTGCATGGCGCGATCGAGCGGGCCTGTCTGGACGGGGCGGATATCGAGGCGCGCGAGGACATGTTGCTGGGCGCCTTGCTGACCGGCCAGGCCTTTGCCAATGCCCCGGTTGGCGCGGTCCATGCCTTGGCCTACCCGCTGGGCGGAATTTTCCATGTCCCGCACGGGCTATCCAATTCGCTGATGCTGCCGCCGGTGCTGCGCTACAATGCGGCCAGCGCCGAGCCGCTCTATACGCAGTTGGCGGCCCATCTCGATCTGCCCGGGGCCTCGACCGATGCCCTGGTTGTCGAGATGGAGCGGATCGCCGACGTTGTCGGCATCGAAACGCGCCTGACCCAGGTCGGCGTCTCGCACAATGACCTGCCGCGCCTCGCCGAGGACGCGATGAAGGTTGAGCGCCTGCTCAAGAATAATCCGCGCCCGATGACGCTCGAAGCGGCCCACGCCTGCTATGAGGCTGTGCTGTGATGGAAAAGCGCGCCCGCGACGCCTATCCCCGCTTTCGTGCCCTGCCGACCCGCTGGGCCGATAATGACATCTATGGTCACATCAATAATGCTGCCTATTACGGCTTCTTCGACACGGCCGTAAATTGCTTCCTGATCGAGGAAGCCGGGCTGGATATTCATGCCGGCCATGTGATCGGCCTCGTGGTCGAGACCGGCTGCAATTATTTCGCGCCGCTGGCCTATCCGGAAACCGTCGAGGGCGGCGTTCGCGCCGCGCGGCTTGGCAATTCGTCCGTCACCTATGAAATCGGCTTGTTCCAGGTCGGTCAGGATCAACCCGCGGCCCAGGGACGTTTCGTCCATGTCTACGTTGACCGCGACACGCGCCGCCCGGTCGCGCTGCCGGACACCATGCGCGCGGCGCTGGCGGCGATCAGTTGAGCGATGATTCCACCTAGGGTTGGCAAAACGGGATCAGAGAGGCGAGCAGCGCCAGCGCCAATCCGCAGGCAGTTAGGGTGACCGCGTCGCCCCACTTGTTCTCTTCCTCGCTGATACTGGCGAGGAATAATGGAATTGGTTGGTCGCCATAGCGAGCGACCCAGCGATCGAGGCGTGCAAGCGCGGCAGGACTTCCCTGGCTGGCAGCTCGCCGGATTTTGGCAGAGCCAACAAACGTATGCACATCCGCGGGGGCTCGCAGCATGAAGAGTGTTCCGATTGCCGAACCGACTACCAGTGCGGCCGCCACACAGATCAGAAGGATACTTAGCGGAGTTCTGGCGCCGCAAACCGGTTGGAGCCGTTCAAATAGCAATACTTGGCCGATCGATATGCTTGCCATGTAGCTGAAAAGCAGCGCGATCCCGATGCCGTGAAAGACCCGGCGGGCTGGAAAAAACCAAGGGTTCACCAGCGGCTGAGCCGCAATGTACTCAACAAGCTCGCGTGTAAACCCGCGCTCGTACATTCGTTTTGCACCGTCGGGCCCGAATTCACCGGTTGTGACCAGGACGCTACGTTGCGCCGAAGCTTGACGATCGCGTTGAGCCGTCAATGACCGCCGCAATGGCTTCTTGGCTCGCGAACGTGGCACTATCGGTCCCCACTCCAAAACGGTCGAAACACCTTCTAGTGATGTTCAACCAGAGGCTCAATGCTATCGGCATTGTACGAGGGAGGGCTGTCCCAGCGTCGCCAACGCCCTTTGCCCATTGACCTGACAACCCGCAACACCCAAGCCTGTGGATCATGACGACGCCGATCTTTGTCCTGCGCCAGCGTGTTGAAGCTGGTGTGCTGAGCCCCGATCCCGAACAGGAGCGGGCGGCCGAGGCGCTGACCGACCTCGCGGCGCGCCTTTCGGACTGGCGGCCCGACCGCAAATCACTCTTCGGCAAACGCGACCCGGCCCCGCGGGGTCTCTATCTCTGGGGCGGCGTGGGGCGCGGCAAATCCATGCTGATGGATCTCTTTGTCGAGAACGCGCCGGTTTCGCCCAAGAGGCGGGCGCATTTTCATGAGTTCATGCAGGATGTGCATGCTCGCATCACCGCCTGGCGCAAGCTGAGCGCGGAGGAACGGCGCAAGCGGCCCGAGCACGTACGCGGCGCCGGGGATGATCCGATCCCGCCGGTTGCCAAGGCGATTGCTGCCAAGGCACGGCTTCTGGCCTTCGACGAATTCCAGGTCACCGATATCGCCGACGCCTCGATCCTGGGCCGTCTGTTCGAACAATTCTTCGAGCGCGGCGTGGTGGTGGTGGCGACCTCCAATCGTCATCCGGACGATCTCTACAAGAATGGCCTTAACCGACAGCGCTTCCTGCCCGTGATCGAGATGCTGAAAGATCGGCTCGATGTCATGGAGCTGGACAGCGGGACGGACTTCCGTCTGCGCCAGCTGGAGGCCGCCCCGGTCTACTACACGCCGCTGTCGGCGGATGCGGAGCTGGCCATGAACAAGGCCTGGGAACGGCTGACCTCCGGTGCCGTGCCGCAGCACTGCGTGCTGGATGTAAAGGGCCGGAGCCTGACAGTGGAGCGCGAGGCGGCGGGCGTGGCCCGCTTTACCTTCTCGGAATTGTGCGCCCGCCCGCTGGGGCCGGCCGACTATCTCACACTCGCCGACCGCTTCCACACGGTCCTGCTGGAATATGTGCCGCAATTATCGCCGGACAAGCGCAATGAGGCCAAGCGCTTCGTGACCCTGATCGATGCCCTCTACGAGGCTCGTACCAAACTGGTCATGAGCGCCGACGCCGAGCCGGTTGAGCTCTATCCGGACGGGGATGGGGCCTTCGAGTTCGAACGCACCGCTTCGCGCCTGATGGAAATGCGCACGCATGACTATCTCGCCGCCCAGCGCCGCGAGCGGGATGACGCAGAGTAGAGGGGAAACGCCATGTCACGGTCCATCGGCCTGTCGCCGGAACTCGTCGATTACGTCCGCAGCGCCAATCGGCCGGAGCATCCCGCTCTGGCGCGGTGCCGCGCGGAGACGGACGCCATGGGCGACGTCTCGCGCATGCAGATTTCGCCGGAGCAGGGTGCTTTCCTGCAAATATGCGCTCGCCTCATTTCCGCCCGTACAGCTGTCGAGGTCGGGGTTTTCACGGGCTATTCGGCCCTGGCGACGATCCTGGCCATGCGCGACATGCATGGTGATGCGGCCCGCCTGATCGGCTGTGACATTTCCGAGGACTATACTGGAAAAGCCAGGTCCTACTGGGACGAAGCCGGTGTGAGCGACCAGGTCGAGCTGTGCATCGGCGATGCGCGGGAGACGCTGGCCGGGTTGATCGACGTGCGAGCCGGCACGATCGACATGGTTTTCATCGACGCGGACAAGACCGGCTATGATGCTTACTACGAGGCGGCCTTGACGCTGGTGCGCCACGGCGGCCTCATCCTGGTCGACAATGTCCTGTGGGGCGGCGATGTCGTGGATGCCGACCGCATCAGCGAGGATGCCGATACGGCGGCGCTCGTGGCGCTGGCGGAAAAACTGCGCACTGATACGCGGGTGGATATCGCCTTCACGACGCTGGGCGACGGCATATTGATGGCGCTGAAGCGCTGATCAGTCAGGTACGCGTTGCCACTCGAACTGCATGGCCTGCTCTCCGGACAGGTCGGATATCGTTGCGATCAGTCTGTCGCCTTCGCGGCGGTACTGGATGACTTGCGGGAAATCATGGGCCGAGTCCTCGAACCGGACATGGGTGTCGCCATGGTCGCTCAGGGTGAAACAGGCCGCGGCATGCCCGCCAGGCTGGGCGCAATAGCGGGTCTGGTCATCCGTGATCTCGATCCGCAGGAATTCAAAGCCCACGGCGCGCCCCTCGACCTGTGTGCGATTGACGCCAAGCAGCAATCCGCCATCAGCATTGGTCCAGATCTCCTCGATCACGGGATCGCCGCCCGTGCTGGTCCAATGCCCGGACATCCAGTCCAGGTCCGGCGTCTGGCCAGCGGCGGCAACGAGCGGGGTGCAGGCGAGGGCGAGGCCCGCCATTGCGGCTGCCGCGAGGGTGAGAAGGCTCGATGGTACAAGGGACATGACAGGTCTTTCTGATCGGCGTCCGTCTTTATTGACACGCGCTTTGCCCGCCGTCTTGAATGAACCGGACAGGGGGCGAAATGGATCAGGCCGAGTATCAGTATGTGCCGGCCGGGCCGGTCTTGGCCGACCGGATCGAAGCTGTCTGGCATTTGCGCCATGGCGGAGATGCGGAACCGCAATTCATCGCACCGGACGGGGCCTGCGAGATCATTCTTCATCGTGCCACGCCGCCGCTGGAAATGCGCGAAGGGAACTGGGTGCGTCAGGATGTGGCGTTTCTCTATGGACCGCTGGATCGGGTGCTGACCCTGCAGCAGACCGGCGCCATGGATGTCCTGGGGATCCGCTTGCGACCCTGGGCGCTCGGGGCCTTGGGGCGGCAGCCGACACGCTGGCGCAATCAAGCGGTGCCTTTGGCCGAAGTCATGGATCGCGGTACAGCCGATGCCCTGCTCGTCCACGCGCGTCAGTCGTTGCACCCCGCGGCGTTCCTGACGTCTGCAGCGCCCTTGCTGGATGCCTTGTTTCCGCACAGCGAAGCGCTGGCGGCGGGACGTGAGCTCGTCGAGGTATTGGAGAGCGGGGCGGAGACCACAACCGCGGGCTTGGCGCGGCGTTTCGGGGTTGCCGAGCGAACAATCAGTCGCCGCTTTGAGCGAGCCTGCGGACTGACAGCGCGCGATATGGTTCGCATCGTTCGCTTCCATCACGCCCGGGAAGGGATCAAGCGAGGTCTCGATCTGGCGGAGATCGCGGACTTGGCGGGCTATGCGGACCAGGCGCACATGACCCGGGAGTTTCGGCATTTCGCAGGTATCACGCCGGTACCGGCGCGCCAGCCAGCGGCTTATGACGCGCTATACACGCAACGATCTACCGATGAAATGTAACCTTGACGACACTCAATGTCACCTATAGGTAACTTGTAACGTCAAGGTTACAAGGAAGCAGTGTCATGGAAGATCAAGTCTCCAAACTCATTCGTCAGCGCGACCGGTTGCTCACACTCGCCGCGGTGAGCTTTCTGTTCTGGCAGGGCGCGCAACTGGCTATGGACATTGCGCAGGAGGGCGGCTGGGAATTCGGACCGTTCGAGCTGGTGATTCATCTCTGCCTTCTGGCGGGCGCGCTCGGCTGGGCAGGGGCATCCTTCCTGTTCCTGCTGTATGCGAGCCGGGTGCAGCGCTCGAAGGCGCAGTCGGTCATCCAGGACGAGCTGTTCTGCCACAATCAGCGCATCGCGATACGCTTCGGATTCATGGCGATCATTGCGGCGACCGCGCTGTTACTGGCCGCTGATCTCCTGGTTGATTTCTCAGCGACGATCGCGCTCCGCGCGCTGTTGATCATCGGGATCACGGCGCAGCTGTCGAGGTTCCTCATCCTGGGTCGGGATGATCTGGAGGACGAATCGTGACCAGTGAGCTGGCCAACAGGCTGAAGGAGCTGAGGGCTCGTGAGGGGCTTACCCAGGCCGAGCTGGCAGCCCGTGTCGGTGTCACACGCAAGACGATCAATACGGTCGAGAACCGGGTCTTCGTGCCATCCACCATTCTCGCCCTGAAGCTGGCTTCGGCGCTTGCCGTTCCGGTCGAGGAGATCTTCAGCCTGGAGCCGCGAGGCGAAGATTGAGGGCGTCCTCTGACAGGGTGCGGCGATAACGCCGCCTTGCCGAAGCCGCCGCGCAGCGCTAGACCGCTGGCCAAGTGCTTGAACACCCCCACAAGAGGAGCTCCTCCATGGCCCGTAACAAGATTGCGCTCATCGGATCCGGTATGATCGGTGGCACCCTGGCCCACATCGCGGCGCGCGAAGAATTGGGCGATGTCGTCCTGTTCGACATTGCTGAAGGCGTGGCCAAGGGCAAGGCGCTGGATATCGCCGAAGCCAGCCCGGTTTTCGGCAAGGATTCCAAGCTCGCCGGGGCGGACGATTATGCCGCCATCGCCGGTGCCGATGTCTGCATCGTCACCGCCGGTGTCCCGCGCAAGCCGGGCATGAGCCGCGATGACCTCCTGGGCATCAATCTGAAGGTCATGAAGGCTGTTGGCGAAGGTATCGCCAAGCACGCCCCGGACGCCTTTGTGATCTGCATCACCAACCCGCTCGACGCGATGGTCTGGGCGCTGCGTGAATTCTCCGGCCTGCCGCACAACAAGGTCGTCGGCATGGCTGGCGTGCTCGACAGTGCGCGTTTCCGTCACTTCCTCGCCGACGAGTTCGAAGTCTCGGTCGAAGACGTCACGGCCTTCGTGATGGGCGGTCATGGCGACACGATGGTGCCGCTGCTGCGCTATTCCACCATTGCCGGTATTCCGGTCCCGGACATGGTCAAAATGGGCTGGTCCACCGACGAGAAGATGGACGCCATCATCGACCGCACCCGCAAGGGTGGCGGCGAGATCGTGGCCCTGCTCGGCACCGGTTCGGCCTTCTATGCGCCGGCCGAAAGCGCCATCGACATGGCGGTCTCCTATCTGCGCGACAAGAAGCGCATCCTGCCTTGTGCCGCTTATCTGTCCGGCCAGTTCGGCCAGGACGATCTCTATGTCGGCGTGCCGGTCGTGATCGGGGCCGGTGGTGTCGAGAAAGTGGTCGAGATCGAGCTCAATGCCGAGGAACAGACCATGTTCGACAATTCGGTTGAGTCCGTGAAAGGCCTGGTCGCCGCCTGCAAGGGCCTCGAACCGTCTCTGGCCTAGTCGCTGACGGCGAGAACGAATTGCAGAAGCCGTCGCCTGTCAGGGCGGCGGCTTTTTCGTGTCTAGATCCCGCCGGCGAAGGTTCCGGCAGCGTTCAGGCGCATAAATTCGAAGCCGAGCACGAGCATGGCTGTGACCCAGGCGAAGGGAATCCACAGCAAAACGCCGGCGGCGCTTGAGGCCCGGCCAACGATTCCGGCAACGAAGAGCGTGTAGACCCACATCGCCATTGCCGCGAGGAAGCCCAGCGCCGGGTCGCGCATGCCGAAGAAGATGCAGATCTGAGTCGCCATGCCGGCGAGCAGAAGGGCGATGAGGAGGCTGCAAGCCAGTCGCATCCCGTCCTTGCCGCTGCGCTGCAGGATCCACAGGGCGATGACGGCGAAGGCAGGAATAAAGAGACCGATGAGATTCAGCAGGCCGAAACTGGGGGCCCAATTCGGCGCGCTCAGCGTACTTGCCCAATCCAGAGCCCCGGTCGCATACAGCCAGCCGGACAGTCCTCCGGACAGTGATGCCGTGCTCACCAGATAGACCAGAAGGGTAATGACGCCCGGACCGTGCCGCTTGTCGGCCATGGAAAATAAGACTCACTCATGCTTGCTCTGCTCGAACACGGTGCAAGAATCGATCCAGTCTGCCCCGTGCGAGAGCCTTGATAGGCATACCGCATTCTGAAGCGGACAGAATGCGGTGGGCAGCTGCATGCAGTCATATAGAATACGTGAAGTCCGTTTCCGGAAGTTCACTTGACCAATCCCACTCCTCAGGCCCCATTGCCGTTATGAGCCAGATCATTCTCGAGACCGACCGTCTCATCTTGCGCCAGCCCGACCTGTCTGATTTCGAGCCCTTGTGTGAGCTCATGGCGGACGCTGAAACCACGCACTTCATCGGCGGCCAACAAGAGCCGGCCCATGTCTGGCGTGGCTTGTGTGGTATTGTTGGACACTGGGCGCTGCGCGGATACGGATTCTATTCGGTGATCGAAAAGGCGAGCGGTGCCTGGGTCGGCCGGGTCGGGCCTTGGTACCCACATGGCTGGCCACAGCCGGAAGTCGGCTGGTCGCTCAACCGGTCAACCTGGCGCAAGGGCTATGCGACCGAGGCTGCGGCGGCCTGCCTTGATGATGTTTTCAACCGGCTGGAATGGCCCGATGTCGTCCATCTCATCCACGAGGACAATACGCCCAGCCAGGGCGTGGCCCGCAAGCTTGGCTCGCGCGACCTGGGCCGCGACGTCCCGGTCGCCGGATTCGACATGATTGTCGATTTGTGGGGTCAAAGCGCGGCGGAGTGGCGTGAACACCGCAAGGCCTTGCGTTAATACCAGCCGGCTTCGCGCAGTTTGGGCGCATAGGTTCGACTGACCGGCGCTTCGATATTGCCGCTCAGGATCAGCCTCGCCCGGCCATCCCCGCGGTCGACCCTCTCCACCGCCTCCCGCGCCACCCACCAGGATCGGTGCGTCCGCGCGCCATCGAGAGCGTCGGCAGCGGTGATCGCATCACTTAGACGCATCAGAATCAGCGCCTCTCCCTTGTCGGTATGAACACGCAGATAATGGTCTTCGGCGACCATGGCGATCAGACTCGCGCGTCTCAGGCGATGAGGGAGCTTGTCGGTCAGGGCGCGGCTCGCGACGGGCGGGCCGGGACTTTCCGAAGCGGGGCGATTCCGCTCCGTCAGAATCGAGATGGTCACAACGGCCGCCGAGATGACCCAGACAAAGAAGAAGACGATCGGCGCGACCGCCAGCTGGAAGGGAGCTCCGATCATCGCCTGGATGCCCGCGACGGCCAGAAAGACCGGGAGGCTGACCAGCACGGACAGGGCCAGGCCGGTTGCGGCACGGGGCCAGTCCGGCAGGTAGCGATCAAACAGCCAAGTGAAGAGCGATCCGGATCCCCAACCCAGTGCCATCAGGCCGGTCCAGTAGAACCACACGCCTGGAATGCCGAAATTGTGTGAATTATAGGGGCCCAGAATGGACAGGAATGTCCCCAAGGCCAGGATCGCGGCGATGTTCACCAACAGGGGTTTCAGGCGTTTGAGCGTCATGGTCACCGTCATTCGCGAAGCGCGAACGAACACCTAGCGCAATTCGCGAAGCCTGGCAGCCCGTTTGCGCAAAGGCGCTCGCGGCGGATCGCCGAGCCGGTCATCACTCCTCTCGAACAGGCCGGACGTCTCGGCCGCCAAGGAGTGATGACAATGAACACCATGAACACCATGAAGACCCTGACAAAGACCCTGCTGTCTGCCTCTGTTTTGGCCGCGAGCCTCGCGGGCCTGTCCAGCGCCGAGGACAGCAAGGCGGCATTGACCCTGGAGATTGCCGGAGTCGCCCCTTCCGAAGGCTTCGTGATGATCGGCATCTATGACAGCGAGGCGTCCTGGGACTCCGGCAGCGCTGTCGCCGGGACGCGCGCAGAAGTGTCCGGCGATCAGGTCGTGGCGGTGTTCGAAGACCTGCCAGCCGGTCGCTACGGCGTGAAAATGTATCACGACGTGAATGCCAATGGTGAGATGGACACCAATCTCATGGGTATCCCCAGTGAGCCCTTCGCCTTTTCCAACAATGCCCGTGGCCGTTTCGGCCCGCCGAATTGGGATGCCGCAGTGTTTGACGTCGCCGCCGACGGCACCGTCCACGCCATTCGCTTCGAATAGGGAGAGCGCCATGACCGCCCTGTCCCGTCGAGACGCGCTCCAACTCTTCGCCGCTGCCGGAGGCGCCGCTGCGTTCAATACGCCGGCCTTCGCGCGCCAGGGCGATCCGGTCTTTCTGGACTATCAGGCCGCCGCGGCGAACGATCCCTGGACGTTGATTGTCCGGGACGCCCCGGCTGCCGGGTTCGATAGCCGGGCCGAGTTGATTTCCGGAGAAGTGCCGGACGGATTCACCGGCACGCTCTATCGCAATGGGCCGGGCCGGTTCTCGCGACAGGACTGGCGCTATCGGCACTGGTTCGACGGTGATGGCTTTCTTCAGTCCTGGCAGATCGGTCCGGACGGGGTGCATCATCGCGGGCGTTTCATCGAGACCGATAAGTGGCAGATCGAGGAAGCGGCGGGACGTTTTATCGTGCCCGCACTCGGCTCGGTGCCCCCTCAGCCGGGCGGGCTGACGGGGCCGGACGACATGAATGTCGCCAACACCTCTGTCATCCTGCTCGGCGATGAACTCCTCGCACTCTGGGAAGGCGGATCCGCCTGGTCGATCGACCCGGATACGCTGGACAGTCGGGGTGCCCGGCGCTGGGGCAATGGTCTGGACGGCGTTCCCTTCTCTGCGCACCCAAAACGGGAGCCCGAAACCGGCATTGTCTGGAATTTCGGTCAGGATGCGCCGCGCGCTCGGCTGATCCTCTGGAAAATCGGGCCGGACGGGACACTGCTCGATGCAGGCCTTCTCAATGATGTGCCCGGCGGGATGGTGCATGACTTTGTGATCACCGAGCACTCGCTGGTCTTCCTGGTCGGCAGCTACCGCTTCGACCGGATGCGCCTCCCCTTCATCGAGAGTTTCCAGTTCGATGAAGACGCCCCCATGCTAGCGATCGCGGTGGACAAGAATGACTGGTCCGTGCGTCGGTCGTGGGAATTGCCGCCCGGCTTCCTCTTCCATTTCGGTGGCGCCTGGGAGGAGGCGGATGGCACGATCCGGCTTGACGCTGCGCTGTCGCAGGATGCGCGCTTTGCCATGGCGGGGGCCTATGACGTCATGCGGGGTCAGGCCGAAACCCAGACGGATTCCCAGAGCCGGCACATGCTGGTCACCTTGGCACCGGGTGGTCGTAGCCGGGTCGAGGCGCTGGGCGCGGGCTATATCGAATTCCCGCAGGTCGATCCGCGACTGACCGGCTTGCGCCGGCGCGACACCTGGAATATCGCCTGGGATGCTGATCAACCGCGCGGCGCGACGCGGATCGAGCGGCGCAATTTGCACACCGGCGCTCACGACGCGTTCGACCACGGCCCGGACATCTATGTCGAGGAGCCACTCTTTATACCCGCTGCACCGGACGCGCCGGAGGGGCAGGGCTGGATCCTCCACACCGCGCTCAACGCGGGGGCTCGCCGCACCGAGCTGCATTTGTTCAATGCCGGGCATTTGTCCGATGGTCCGGTGGCGAGCTGGCGGCTGGGCTATGCCTGCCCGTTTGGATTCCATGGCTGCTGGCGTTCGGGCAGGTTGGCCTGAGCATGAATATGGATGCCTTCTTCCAGGCCCCGTGGGTCGTTCAGGTTCATGCGCTATGCGCGCTGACTTCGATGGCGGTGGGCCTCGTGCAATGGCTAGGCCCCAAGGGGCTTCTCCCCCACCGGGTGTTGGGCATGATCTTTGTCGCATTGATGGCCACGACCGCCGTCAGCGCGATCTTTATCCGCCAGATCAATGATGGTGCCTTCTCCTGGATCCATCTCTTTGTCCCGGTGACGCTGATCGGCCTCGCGGGTCTGGTCTGGAGTATCCGCCGTGGCGACCTTGCGGGTCATCGAAAGAATGCGGTTTCGCTCTTTTTCGCGGCCTTGATGATTCCGGGGCTGTTCGCCTTCGTCCCGGGGCGGTTGATGTTCACGACCGTGTTTGGGGCCATTGTCGGGAGTTAATGTGACGGAAAGGCTGCCGACATCGGCAACGTGAAAGCGTCCCCTCCCGGCTTGGGCGTTGGGAGATACATGATGAAAATGACCTGTCTTGCCGCCCTTTCGGCGGCGGCCCTTGCCAGCCTGCCCGTCCAGGCCCAATCAAGCGATTGGGAGTCTCGGCTCGATCCGGAGCGTTTGAACGAGGGCGAGGTCTATCTGGAGCTTCAGTATGAAGGCGAACCGGATGGATTTATGCGCTATGGCTGGCATGCGGAGGGCGAGGATATCGTCCTCTATGACCGGACCATGTGGGCTTCCGGCGAGGTATACGAGACGATGGAAGTCCGTTTGCGCCGGGAGGGACTCGCGCCGGTCTCCAGCGATATTCGCTTCCACCAGGGCGCCAATTACTATGTGTTCGACGTTGACTTCGAGCCAGGCTCGGCGGCCGGGAGTCTCCAGATCGTTCAACCGGGATCGGGCGTCAATTCGCGGCCGCTCGCGTCCGAGTTGACGGGCGGTACGATATTGCGCGCGAGCTATTTCCTGGTCGCCGCGGCGTTTCCATTCGAAGTCGGCGAGAGCGTGTCGTTCAACTGGTTCGCCACGATGACCAATACGGAAGAAGCCGTGACGCTTACGGCAGTCGGAGAGGCAGAAATTGAAACCCCGGCTGGTGTGTTCCAGACCCTTCACATCGAGCAGCGTGGCGGGACGCCATCCAACGATATCTACATTGATCGCGACAGTGGCCGGATCGTCCGCATTGATGTTGGCGGCCAGCCCATGAGATTTGTCGCACCGGCGGACTGATCTGGGAAACGTGTCGGGGCTGTGCCTGGCGGTTCTTGATTTTAGCGCCGATGACTACACGGGCGGCGCAATCGTCTCTCGGGACGGACTTCGATCGGCCGATGTCCACCGCCCGGGCGGCTGAGCAAAGCCGGTGGGCAAAGCTTGATCGGCGCTGCGGCAGCAACAATGTGCGCGTCTTTGGTCTGTCACCAGTCGCCTTGTTCACGGAGGCCTGACGGAATGCGGAGGCTGCATTGAAAGACAGTCACGCGAAGGTGACGCCCTGCGCGGCTACGTGATTGGCGTGCGAAGCGCCGTGGCGTCAGTGTCTGGGTGTCCGGGCGGCCAGCAGGTCGTTCCGGTCGTCACCCAAGCTGGAGATCGCACACGATGAAAGCCCCTACACGTACCACTGCCCTTGCCGTATCCGCCCTTGCCCTGTCTCTGTCAGGCGCCGCGGCTCAGGCGAGTATATCGACGACTGCCGAGGAGATGGAGCAATGTTATGGCATTGCACTGGCCGGTGAGAATGACTGCGCCGCGGGCCCGGGCACATCCTGCGCCGGTACGTCCACAGTCGACTATCAGGGCAATGCCTGGACCTATGTGCCTGAGGGTACATGCGAGTCGATCCAGACACCCTATGGCACCGGGTCCCTGACCCCCATCGAGCGTCCCTGATCCGAAGCTCAGGGGGTTGGTCACGCCGACCCCTTGAGAGGCTGTTCGCCATGGCGCTTCCCGACACGTCCCCCGTTGCAGGCATCAGCCTGAAGCCCGAGCATTTTCGTTCGGCGTTGGAGGCGCGGGCGGACGGCCTCTGGTTCGAAATTCATCCCGAAAACTACGTGTCGGAAGGCGGCCCGCGACTTCGCTGGCTGGACGCGATCCGCGAGGTTCATCCCCTCAGCCTGCACGGCGTGGCCATGTCGCTTGGCGGGCCGGACCGACCGGATCCACACCATTTGGCGAACTGGTCGCGCCTTGTCGACCGCTATGAGCCTGTGCTGATCTCCGAGCATCTCGCCTGGTCGGCGCTCGGCGATGTCTGGTTCCCGGATCTTCTTCCTGTCCCGATGACGCAGACGGCTCTGGATATTTTCTGTCGCAATGTCGACATCATGCAGACCGCGCTGGGACGGCAGATCCTGATTGAAAACCCGGCGCGCTATGTCCGGCTCGAGGGCGATGGCGATGAGGCTGACTTTCTCGCCGAGACGGTCCGCCGGACCGGCTGCGGCCTCCTGTTGGACGTCAATAACCTCTATCTCGGGGCCCAGAATATCGGCTTTGACGTGCAGGACTGGCTACGCCGGATTCCGGCGGACGCCGTGGGTGAAATCCATTTGGCCGGGCATGAGGCGGATACAGGGCTGGGTGAACATTTATTGATCGACACCCATGGTGCACCGGTCGCCAAACCGGTCTGGCGGCTTTTCGAGACGGTTATTGCCCTGATCGGCCCTCGCCCGACCCTGATCGAACGCGACACGCATTTGCCAGCCTTCGGGCAGCTGATGGCGGAGCGCGAGCAGGCAGCACGTCGCCTGGCGTCGCTTGGCACAACCACAGTCGCCCATGTCTAGGCAATTTTACGATGACTTCGCAGACGCCCTGAGGAGCGGTGACCATGAGGCGGCACTGCCCCATCTGGAGCGACCCGGGCACGCGGCACGGCTGGCTGTCTACTGCAATAATGTCGCTTCCTCCGCGATCGAAGCCCTGCGCGCAGCCTATCCGGTCGTCAACGCGCTGACCGGTGCGCGCTTCTTTTCGCCGATGGCGAAGGCCTTCTGGAAATCGAGCCCGCCGCGCACGCGCAGCCTGACCGGGTATGGCAGCGGGTTTGCGGAATTTATTGACGGCTACCAGCCGGTTCGGACGCTGCCCTATCTTGCCGATATCGCCCGCCTCGACCGGGCCTGGCTGGAAGCCCATCTCGCGGCAGATGCGTCGCCCTGCAGGCCGGGGCAGGTGGCGCAGCTCCCGCCGGACAGGATCGCCGCGCTGACTCCCGGACTTCACCCGTCCGCTCGACTTCTGTGCCTGGCCTGGCCGGTTCACGGCATTTGGCAAAGACACCGATCCGGCAGCCGCGACGAGAGGCGGGTTGCGCTGGCTCCCGAGGCGCAAGGCGTCCTGGTCTGGCGCCCGTTTGGCGATGTGCGATCGGTCGTGCTCGATCCAGGCTCAGTCCGATTTATTGCCAGTCTCGATGAAGGCCAATCACTTGCGGAAGCGAGCGAGGATGCGCTCGCCCAATACGCTGATTTCGACCCGGCCGGAGCGTTCGAGGCGGCACTCACAGGGGGCTATCTGAGCGGAGATGCTTTGCCATGACTATGATCCATCGCCTGAGAGCCCATCATGACATGGTGTTCGGGTGGGTGTCGGCGCGGTTGGCGCCCGACATCCTCCCCGGGCTCGCCCGGTTGACGCTGGCCGGGATATTCTGGCGCTCCCTGCTTACCAAGGTGAGCACGATCAAGCTGTTCACCTATACCGAGCTGATCAATGACTTCCCCGTCGAGCGGGCCCGGATGCGAGTGCCCGAGCTGCCGCTCGACCTCAAACCCGCTACATTACAACAGTTCCGGACCGATTTCGCGCTGCCGCTCCTGCCGCCGGAATGGGCAGCCTGGATGGCCACGCTTGCCGAATTCGTGATTCCCATCATGCTCGTTCTGGGTTTGGCGACCCGGATCGGGGCGCTCGCGCTCATTGGCCTGACGCTGGTGATACAGATTTTCGTCTTTCCAGAGGCCTGGTGGAGCACCCATGCCCTGTGGCTGGTCATAGCGCTCTATCTGGTGTTCCACGGTCCCGGCCGCGTGTCTCTGGACCATATCCTTCGACGGAATTTCGCGCCTTAGGTGCGTTTGATTGCACCGGTCTGGCCTCTGCGGCATGGTCATCCGCATCACCCGGCGGGACGGGTGGAGTGAGCACCGGGGGGTGAGATGGAATCCAGCGATCAGCCGGCGCGCGCCGAGCGTTTCCTGCCGGACTGGATTGTCGGCGGCGTCTTGCGGCTGTCGCTCGTTCCGGGGCTTTGGGCCTGGGCGCGATCGAATGCGGATGCCTGGCCGGGTGTCATGCCGGACATGGTGGCGGCGGCAACGGTCTGGAACATCCCGCTTGTTTCGGCCGCGCAGACAGCCCAGATCGCTGTCTGGGGCGCGCATTTGATCGCTTTCATGTTGACTATCGGTTTTCTCACCCGGCTGGTCGGGCTGACCCTGTTGATCGCCTGCGCCATTTACGGGTTTTGGGTTCTGCCGGCGGCATGGACCTCGGTGGCAGTATTCGCCGCGATCAGCTTCTATCTGTTCGCCCGCGGCGGCGGCGCTCTCTCGATAGACGGGGCGATTATTGCGACCCTTCGCTAAACCCGCAGCCGGGCTTACACATTTGCAAGACATGATGCGGCAGACTGTGCGTCTCGGGAGGTCCCGACACGAATGGTCACCGCATGCCACCTGATTTGCGACAGAAACTGAAACAGGCCCTCGCCGGACGCCAGTCCGTCGATATGGGGCAGTTCCAGTTTCTCAACCTCGAGCGCGTGCGAGTGCGGGCTGGCCCCGACTGGCCGCGCCTTCGTGACAAGGTCTACGAAACATCGACGCAATTCATCGAGAATCGCATCGGGCCGGAAGACGTGATGATCCGCGTTCAGGGCGGCTTCCTGATTATCTTCCGCGCGGCCGATGTCGACGCTGCGCAAGACATGGTCGACGCGATCGCGGGCGAGCTGAATACCTTCTTCCTGGGCGAGAGCGGGCTTGAGGATGTCAAGGCCGAGGCAGAAGCCCGCGATGTTCCCACGGTGGAACTGCTCGATATCGTGGCGCGAGCTCAGCCTCATGATCTGGAAAAGCCTGCGGCCGAGCCGGTCGACTCCGCTAGCGAGATGCCGGCGCCATTGGAAACGCCTTGGCAATCTGTACCGGTTCTGCCCCGCGATGATGATGGCAAGACTCGCTGGGTGAATGCACCAAAGTCCGTCGCGCAGGGCAAACCCTCACGGGTGGAAGAGCCTGCCAGCCGCCGGAATGGCGCTTCTGTCAGTTGGGATGATTTTGCCTTCATGCCCACCTGGGACAGCCGAAAATCCTTTGTCAGTCACCATATCTGCGTTGCCCGCAAGGTTATTGGCGGCTTTGCCAGCTACGGGCGAGATACACTGACCGGTGTTCCGGATCGCGAGACGCACCGCCAACTGGATCGCGCGACAGCCCTTGCCGCCCAGCGCGGCTTCCAGAAGGCTCGGGCGGCCGGCCATGCCAGCATGATCATTGTGCCGGTGCACTATGACAGCCTGTCCTCGGTGTCCCGGCGGATGGAGTATTTCAGCGTGCTACAGCCGATCCCTGATTCGGCGCGGCGCTTCTTCCTGCTGCGCATTGACGGCGTGCCGGACGGTGCGCCGATGGCGCAGCTCCAGGAGGTCTGTCGATCGATGAAACATTTCGGCGCCTATGTCCTGGTGCATCACCGGTTCGACCACCCAGGGCTGGACCGCTTCGAAAGCTGTGGCATTGGTATCTTCACCGCCGATGCGCCTGCGCGTCTCAATCATGACGGCGCGGGTGACAAGGATCTGATATCCTGTGTCGATTGGGTCACGACCGCCCAGGCAATGACGGCCGAGACATCGTTGCTGGAGGTCGAGAATACGGCCTTGCTGGAAGCGGCCATGTCGGCCGGTGTTCGATATTTCTCCGGTCCGGCGATCGCGCCTGATGTCGATGTGCCCGGTGCGCCCCGTCGTTTGTCGCTGTCGGATATTCTGGCTCCACCAGACGATGCGGGTCAGGCCGGCAATACCTACGAGATTGACTGACAATTACCCGCTGCGAGTGCGTTGCACCGCAGCAGCCCAGTGCTATAAGGCGAGTCCATTCTGGCCGTTTTGTCGCTTTCTTCCTCCCGCGAGGCCCATTCATGAATATCCACGAACACCAGGCGAAAGCCGTTCTGAAATCCTTTGGTGCGCCCGTCGCCGAAGGTGTTGCCATTTTCTCTGCTGAAGACGCTGCTGCGGCGGCCGATCAGCTGCCTGGCCCGCTTTGGGTGGTGAAGTCCCAGATCCACGCCGGTGGGCGCGGCAAGGGCAAGTTCAAGGAACTTGGACCTGACGCCAAGGGCGGTGTCCGCCTCGCCTTCTCCAAGGAAGACGTGGTCAAGAACGCCAAGGAAATGCTGGGCAATACGCTGGTCACGCACCAGACCGGCCCTGAGGGCAAACAGGTCAATCGCCTCTATATCGAGGACGGAGCCGACATCGCTACTGAGCTTTATTGCTCGCTCTTGGTGAACCGCGAAACCGGCCAGGTCGCCTTTGTCGTCTCCACTGAGGGCGGCATGGATATCGAGGAAGTCGCCGCGGAAACGCCGGAGAAAATCCAGACCATTGATGTCGATCCGGCCACCGGCGTGACCGACGCCTCTGCCGCTGCCGTGTGCGACGCGCTGAAGCTGGAAGGCCAGGCCCGCGACGATATGATGGGTCTGGCGAAGATCCTCTATACGGCCTTCTGCGAGAAGGACATGTCGATGCTGGAGATCAATCCGCTCATCGTCATGGACAATGGCCATGTCCGTGTTCTGGACGCCAAGGTCTCCTTCGACGGCAATGCGCTCTTCCGTCACCCGGACATCATGGAGCTGCGTGACACGACCGAGGAAGACGCCAAGGAAATCGAGGCCTCCAAATACGACCTCGCCTATGTCGCCCTTGATGGCGATATCGGCTGCATGGTCAATGGTGCCGGGCTCGCAATGGCGACGATGGACATCATCAAGCTCTATGGTGCCGAGCCGGCCAATTTCCTCGATGTCGGTGGCGGTGCCACGACCGAGAAAGTCACGGCCGCCTTCAAGATCATCACCGCCGACCCGAACGTCAAAGGCATTCTGGTCAACATCTTCGGCGGCATCATGCGCTGCGACGTGATTGCCGAGGGCGTGGTCACCGCGGTCAAGGATGTCGGCCTCAAGGTCCCGCTCGTGGTTCGCCTCGAGGGCACCAATGTCGAGAAGGGCAAGTCGATCATCAATGAAAGCGGTCTCAACGTGATCGCCGCCGATGATCTCGACGACGCCGCCCAGAAAATTGTCGCCGCCGTGAAGGAGGCCAACTGATGTCGATCATTGTTGATAAGAACACCAAGGTCATCGTCCAGGGCCTGACCGGCAAGACAGGCACTTTCCACACCGAGCAGGCGCTGCAGTATTACGGCACCCAGATGGTCGCCGGCGTACACCCCAAGAAGGGCGGCGAAAGCTGGACTTCCGGGCTCGACAGCGCGGCCTCCCTGCCGATCTTCGCGACCGTCGGTGAAGCCAAGGAAGCCACCGGCGCCGATGCGTCCGTGATCTATGTCCCGCCGGCGGGTGCTGGTGCAGCGATCATCGAGGCCATTGACGCCGAGATCCCCTTCATCGTCTGCATCACCGAAGGCATCCCGGTGATGGACATGGTCAAGGTCAAGGACCGTCTCGACAAGTCGAACTCCATGCTGCTGGGCCCGAACTGCCCGGGCATCCTGACACCGGAAGAGTGCAAGATCGGCATCATGCCGGGCTCGATCTTCAAGAAGGGTTCGGTTGGCGTGGTCTCGCGTTCCGGCACGCTGACCTATGAAGCCGTCTTCCAGACCTCCCAGGTCGGCCTCGGCCAGACCACGGCCGTCGGTATTGGCGGTGACCCGGTCAAGGGTACGGAATTCATCGACGTGCTGGAGAAATTCCTCGCCGACGACGAAACCAAGTCGATCATCATGATTGGCGAGATCGGTGGCTCGGCCGAGGAAGACGCCGCGCAATTCCTGGCCGACGAAGCCAAGAAGGGCCGCTCCAAGCCAACCGTCGGCTTCATCGCCGGCCGCACGGCACCTCCGGGCCGCACGATGGGCCATGCCGGCGCCATCGTCTCCGGTGGCAAGGGCGGCGCGGAAGACAAGATCGCCGCCATGGAAGCGGCCGGGATCAAGGTCTCGCCGTCCCCGGCTCGTCTTGGCACGACCCTGGCCGAGCTGCTCAAGGGCTGATAGTCCGCGCCATTGCTGCAACAAGAAACCGCGTTCCGGGTCTCCGGGGCGCGGTTTTGTTTTGTCACCCATTTGTCAGTAGACCCTCGCGATTCCCTTTCGTGCCAAACGGATTAGGCATAGATGGTTGATTAACAGTCTCGGTCTAATTCAATCCGGACACACTCCTGACTCAGGCCTCCCCCCAAATGTCTGACCAAAGCCGATCCCAAGAAAACCAGAACTTCCTGGATACCTCCTTCCTCCAGGGTGCCAACGCTGTTTATCTCGAGCAGATGGCCGCCGCCTATGCGTCGGACCCGAACTCGGTGCCGCCGAGCTGGAAGGCTTTCTTCGACGCCATGGGCGATGCGCCCTCGGAAAGCTCGCATGCGGCGCGCGGTCCGGCGTGGAAACGGCCTGACTGGCCGCGCAAGGTCAATGGCGAGATGGTCTCGGCGCTTGGCGATATCGGGCCTGACGAGGCTTCCATGGTCGACAAGGTTGCGGACCATGTGGCCGCGACCCGCCCAGGCGCGAACGCCGACGATGTCCGGGCTGCGACCCAGGCCTCAATCCGCGCCATCATGATGATCCGTGCCTATCGCATGCGCGGCCATCTGGCGGCGGATCTGGACCCGCTGGGTCTGACCGATTTCGGCTACCAGGCCGAACTGGATCCGGCGACTTACGGTTTCTCCGGTGCGGCCATGGATGAGGACGTCTTCATCGATGGCTATCTCGGCCTCGAGACGGCGACGCCACGCGCCATGCTCGACATCCTCAAGCGGACCTATTGTGGTCCGGTCGGGGTCGAATTCATGCATATTTCCAATCCGGAAGAGAAAGCCTGGCTGCAGGAGCGCTTTGAAGGGCCGGACAAGGACATTTCCTTCACCAAGGAAGGCAAGATCGCCATCCTGTCCAAGCTGATCGAGACCGAGCGTTTCGAACAATTCCTGCACAAGCGCTATCCGGGCACCAAGCGCTTCGGCGTCGATGGCGGCGAGAGCATGGTTCCCGCGCTCGAGCAAATCATCAAGCGTGGCGGCTCGATGGGCGTCGAGGACATCATTGTCGGCATGCCGCACCGCGGCCGGCTCAATGTCCTCGCGGCGGTGATGGGCAAGCCCTATCACCAGATCTTCCACGAATTCCAGGGTGGCAATACCCAGGGCGAGGACGAGTTCGGCTCCGGTGATGTGAAATACCATCTCGGCGCCTCCTCTGACCGCGAATTCGACGGCAACAAGGTCCATCTCTCGCTGACGGCGAACCCGTCCCACCTCGAAGCGGTCGACCCGGTCGTACTCGGCAAGGCGCGAGCCAAGCAGGAGTATAATTGCCGCCAGTCGCCGGGGACGCCCCGGTCCAGCGTGCTGCCGCTGCTTCTGCATGGTGATGCGGCCTTTGCCGGCCAGGGCATGGTTGCGGAGTGTTTCGGCCTGTCCGGCCTGCGCGGCCACCGGACGGGCGGCGCGATCCACTTCATTGTCAACAACCAGATCGGCTTCACCACTGACCCGAAGGATAGCCGCTCCAGCCCCTATCCCTCAGACGTCGCCCTGATGGTGCAGGCGCCGATCTTCCACGTGAATGGCGACGATCCGGAAGCGGTGACCCACGCGACCAAAATCGCAACGGAGTATCGCCAGCTTTTTGGCAAGGATGTCGTCATCGACATGATTTGCTACCGGCGCTACGGCCACAATGAAGGCGACGATCCCACCTTCACTCAGCCGATCATGTACCGGATCATCAAGGATATGCCGCCGGTCAAGAAAAAGTACCAGGACCGGCTGCTGGCCGAAGGGGTTATCAGCGCAGCCGAGGCCGAGGCGATCGAGAACGAGTTCGATACCTTCCTCGAGAAGGAGTTCGACGCCGGCAAGGAATTCGAACCCAAGAAAGCTGATTGGCTGGACGGGCGCTGGTCCGGACTGGGTCTGCCGGAAGGCGATGATCGCCGGGGTGAGACCTCGGCCACCATGGAAAGCCTGGAAGCCGTCGGCATGGCGATGACCGCGGTGCCGGACGGGATCAATATTCACCGCACGCTCAACCGTGTCCTGGGCGGGCGCCGCAAGGCGATTGAAACCGGGTCGGGCATTGATTGGGCGACAGCGGAACATCTCGCATTCGGCACATTGCTGACTGAAGGTTTCCCAGTGCGCCTGTCGGGTCAGGACTGTGGTCGCGGGACGTTCTCGCAGCGCCACTCGCACATAATCGACCAGGAAACGGCCGAGAAATATACGCCGCTCAATAATCTCTCGGCCGACCAGAAAAAGTATGAGGTCATCGACTCCATGTTGTCGGAAGAAGCGGTGTTGGGCTTCGAGTACGGCTATTCGCTGTCGGCGCCGAACACGCTGGTGATGTGGGAGGCCCAGTTCGGTGATTTCACCAATGGCGCCCAGGTCATCATTGATCAGTTCATCTCTTCCGGTGAGCGCAAATGGCTGCGCATGTCCGGCCTCACCATGTTGCTGCCGCACGGCTATGAAGGTCAGGGACCGGAACACTCTTCGGCCCGACCCGAGCGCTTCCTGCAGATGTGCGCGGAAGACAATATGCAGGTCGCCAATTGCTCCACGCCGGCCAATTACTTCCACATCCTGCGCCGGCAAATTCACCGCAATTTCCGCACGCCGCTGGTGATCATGACTCCGAAGAGCCTGCTGCGGCACAAGCGTTGCGTCTCGCAGCTGGCGGCCATGGGGCCGGGCTCTTCCTTCCACCGGGTCCTCTGGGATGATGCGGATGAAGCATCACGCCCCGAAGGCGAGATCCGCCACACCGAGCTGAAGCTTAAGCCGGACACGGAGGTCCGCCGCGTCGTCCTGTGTACAGGCAAGGTGTATTACGATCTGCTTGAAGAGCGCGAGTCCCGGGGTACGGACGACGTCTATTTGATGCGAGTCGAGCAGCTCTATCCTTTCCCCTACAAGGCGCTGATTTCAGAACTCGCGCGTTTCCCCAATGCCGAGATCGTCTGGTGTCAGGAAGAGCCACGTAATATGGGCTACTGGACCTTCGTGGAACCGAATATCGAGTACGTGCTTGGCAAGGTTGATGGCAAGGCCGAGCGCCCGCGTTATGTCGGACGCGCCCCGACTGCCTCGACGGCAACCGGTATCGCCTCCAAGCACAAGCAACAACAGGATGCCCTGGTCGATGAAGCCCTTTCCTAGGGCCCGACAAGCTTCTTTGAAGGAAAGACGAGAGACATGACCGATATCACCGTGCCGCAACTGGGCGAGAGCGTCACCGAAGCCACTGTAGGCAGCTGGATGGTCAAGACCGGCGATACCGTCTCGAAGGACGATGTGCTGGTTGAACTCGAGACCGACAAGGTCGCCGTGGAGGTCCGCGCGGATTCTGATGGCGTGATGGGAGACATCCTCGCGGCTGAAGGCGATAATGTCGAAATCGGCGCCAAGCTGGCCGTCCTCGAGGCAGGCGGCGATACCGCACCGGCCGCCAAGGAAGAGCCGGCTGAGACGTCGAAGGCTCCGGACGAAGAGGCGACCAAAGACGGGGCGCCACAGGACGAGCCCGCGTCTGATGGCGCTGACGACGCGCCGACAGAGTCCGGATCGACCGTCGATGCGACGGTGCCGCAAATGGGTGAGAGCGTGACCGAGGGCACGATCGGCTCCTGGCTGGTCAAGGCCGGTGACAGTGTCGATATCGACCAAGCGCTGGTCGAGATCGAGACGGACAAGGTCGCGGTCGAGGTCCCGTCGCCGGTTGCCGGAGTTGTCTCCGAGCTGTTGGTCGATGAAGGCGATACGGTCTCGCCGGGTGATGCGGTGGCACGGATCAGCGGCGGGGGGGCGTCTCCTGCGCAATCGGCGGATGCGTCGGATGCGAAGTCCAGTGACGGCGATGAAAAGAAGGCCATGCCGTCTGCCGCGCGCGTGATCGAGGAGAACAAGCTCGACTCCGGATCCATAGACGGCACAGGCAAGGACGGACGTATTACCAAGGGCGACGCTCTGAAGGCGGCCGCCGCGCCGAAAGCTGCGGCACCTTCGCCGGCCGCGACGCCTGCGGCTACCGCAGCACCGCGCGAAACCGGTCCACGCGAAGAACGTGTCCGCATGACCCGCCTTCGCCAGACCATCGCGAAGCGTTTGAAGGATGCGCAGAACTCGGCGGCGATCCTGACCACTTACAACGAAGCCGACATGTCGGCCATCATGGCGGCGCGCAAGGCGCACCAGGAAGCCTTCGTGGCCAAACACGGCGTCAAGCTGGGCTTCATGAGCTTCTTCGTGAAGGCGTGCTGTCATGCCCTCAAGGAAGTGCCGGCAGTCAATGCCGAGATCGATGGCACCGACATCATCTACAAGAATTATTACGACATGGGTGTTGCGGTTGGGACCGATCGCGGTCTGGTCGTTCCGGTCGTTCGTGATGCCGACCAGATGTCCCTGGCGGAGATCGAAAAAGAGATCATCCGTCTGGGCAAGCGGGCGCGCGACGGCAAGCTTTCCATCGACGAGATGCAGGGCGCGACCTTCACCATCTCGAATGGGGGGGTCTATGGCTCGCTGATGTCGATGCCGATCCTCAATGCGCCGCAATCGGGCATTCTGGGTATGCACAAAATCCAGGAACGCCCGATGGCTGAGAATGGTCAGGTCGTGATCAAGCCGATGATGTATCTGGCCCTGTCCTATGATCACCGGATCGTCGACGGCAAGGAAGCGGTGACCTATCTCGTGCGCGTAAAAGAGAATCTCGAGGACCCGCAACGCATGATGTTTGATCTGTAGGAGCGAGGCCATGCCGCTGCTCCGGTATGCGCTTGTCATACTGACAGTCTCGCGGGCCGTATACGGACTTCGATCGCCGATCGCGGGCTTCTTGCATCAGGTCGGAATCGAGGGGCAACTTGGTTATTCCGCGCCGGTCACTCGGATGCTGGCCGAGACCGGTTTGGCGTTGTCCATATTGTCTCTGGTTTTGCAAGCCAGCTATTTCCTGGTTGCCTGGGCGATCTGGAAAGGCGCGCGTTGGCTGCTCTGGCTCGCATTGGCCGTTTATCTGGTCGATCAGGCAATGTGGATTGGTTTCAGTGTGCGGCCTGAGGACGTGGCGGCTCACCAGCAAGCGAGGGTCGACCAGAACTTTGACCCGGAAATTCTTGACTGGGCCCTGTTCACGCTCGAAACGCTTATCGCTGCCGGGGCGATTGCACTCGGGCTCCGGGACAGGTCGGAGCAAGCGTGACGAGCACGGTTTGGGATTGCGAATCCGGTGTGTTCGAGACAAGGGGCTTCCAGGTGACAGCAAATCTTGTTCTGGCCGCAGTAAGGTGGGTCCTCGTCATTGCGATAGGCGCGTGGGCCTTCAACCAGCTTTCGTCGACAGCCGACGTCCTCGCGATCAAGTTTGGCGACGCTGTTTCGGCCGGAATTGATCCAAGCCTGATTATGATCGTGGAGGCGATGGGCCCTCTGCTTGTTGTGCTGACGGTTGCCAACGCGATTTGCTACGCTGCAAGCACTGTTTTGCTGGCAGGGCGTTTCTCTGAAGCGCTTCCGGTCTACGTCGCGGCGGTTGTCTTTGATCTGACCGGCTGGGTGGTTTACTCGTCGAGCCCGACTTACGATTTATGGGCGGCGTCCACGTCGGCCCCAGCGGACTGGATCGCGAATGGTTTCTTGTTGGCGGGTCTGATTATCATGATCATTTTGCACCAGGCCGGTGCCATCCCGCGACACATGATCCGTATCCGATGATCAGCTGTGGCTACAGTATTTTACCCCCTTCCGCCGTGGCCGCGGCAGGGGCATATAGCACAAACGTGCCGCATTGGCGGCGAGCAGAGTGAGGCGAGCATGTCCGATACCTATGACATCGTAATCATTGGCGGTGGCCCCGGCGGCTATAATTGCGCGATACGAGCCGGTCAGCTTGGTCTCAAGGTGGCCTGCGTCGAAATGCGCGGAACGCTGGGCGGCACTTGCCTCAATGTTGGATGCATTCCGTCCAAGGCCTTGCTGCATGCGTCGGAATTGTTCGAGTCGGCGCGGACCCAGTTCGCGGGGCTCGGCATCAAGACCGGCACGGTCGAGCTCGATCTAGATACGATGTTGGGTCAGAAAGACGAGGCAGTGGACGGCCTGACCAAGGGGATTGAATTCCTCTTCAAGAAAAATGGCGTCGACTATATTCGCGGCCGAGGCCGGATCGCCGGACCGGGCAAGGTCGACGTCGAATCCGAAGACGGCAGCAAGACGCTGGAAGCCCGCAACATCGTGATTGCCACCGGTTCTGAAGTGACCCCGCTTCCCGGCGTTGAGATTGATGAGAAGCGGGTTGTCTCGTCAACGGGCGCCCTTTCGCTCGACGCTGTGCCGGGCAAGCTTGTCCTCATTGGTGCGGGCGTGATCGGCCTTGAGCTGGGCTCGGTCTGGCGGCGCCTGGGTTCGGAAGTCACCGTGGTTGAATATCTTGACCGCATTCTCCCGGGCATGGACAGCGAGTTGGCTAAGACCGCCCAGCGAGTTTTCGCGAAACAGGGCATGGACTTCAAGCTTGGCACCAAGGTGACCGGCGTCGATTCCTCGGGCGAAAAACTCGCGGTGACACTCGAGCCGGCAGCTGGTGGCGATGCCGAGACGATTGAGGCGGACACGGTTCTCGTCTGCATCGGCCGGCGTCCCTACACTGAAGGGCTCGGGCTGGAAACGGTCGGCATCGAGACTGATCAGCGAGGCTTCATAGCGCAGGATCATTTCCGGACGTCTGCGGAAAATGTCTGGGTGGTGGGTGATTGCACCCATGGGCCAATGCTGGCCCACAAGGCGGAAGATGAAGGCGTGGCCTGTGCTGAACGCATCGCCGGCAAGGCTGGGCATGTGAATTACGGTGTCATCCCGGGTGTTGTTTACACAGCGCCGGAAATCGCTTCAGTCGGCAAGACGGAGGACGAGCTCAAGTCGGAAGGTCGGAAGTACAAGAAGGGAAAATTCCCCTTCCAGGCCAACTCCCGAGCACGCACCAATCACGCGACTGATGGGTTTGTGAAAATCCTGGCCGACGCGGAAACCGATGAAATCCTTGGCGCCCACATGATCGGCGCCAATGTCGGCGAGATGATCGCCGAAATCTGTCTTGCGATGGAGTTTCGGGCGGCCTCAGAGGATGTGGCGCGCACCTGCCACCCCCACCCGACCCTGACCGAGGCGGTTCGTCAGGCCGCAATGGGTGTCGAGGGTTGGACGATGCAGTCCTGACCACGCTGCCGCGGCGATTGGCGCGAGCTGTGTCATGACGATGTCGTACAAGTCTGCGCTTCTCGTGGTAGGTTTCGGCCATTCGGTGTTGGCCGTCCACGGAGTCGCCAGACGCTAGGCGGTGGTGGCGGTGCGCATTAAGAATGTGGTGTGGCCGGTGCGTCGCGCACGTCTGATGAAGTCTGGGGCATGGGTTACAAGTCAATGCCGAAGCTGATCGAAATCGCTTCGCCGCGTTTGCGGCTGGTTGCACTGAATGCTGAACTGGCCACGCTTCAGCTTGAGGACCGCAAGGCGTTCTTCAAGGCCCTCGGCGTTGATCCCGAACCAACCTGGCCGCCGGAACTGATGGACCAGGCGGCCATGGAGTGGACGCGTGACCGGTTGAGCGCCCGTCCCGGGGAGTCGGGTTGGTATGCTTGGGTCTACATATCGTCGGTCATGAACCGGCTGCTTGGCACTGGCGGGTTCAAGGGCGCGCCGGACGCGGATGGCGTTGTTGAAATCGAGTACTCAATGCTGACCTCCTACCGTGAGCAGGGACTGGCGACTGAGGGGGTCGTGGCGCTTCTGGACTGGGCCTACTCGCACGACCAGGTCAAATCGGTCATCGCTCACACGCGTGATGATCGGGATGCGTCGCACCGCGTGCTCGAGAAAGCCGGATTTGTACAAGGCAAGACGCACGCCGAGCCCGATGAGGGCTTCGACGTAATCGCGTGGCACCATACGCCAAACAAGCATCCGGCCTGACGCCTGGCGGGGTCGCCGCCTACGGCTGGATCAGGTTTTTGAGCTGATCCAAATAGGCAATCCACGCCGCGCGTCCGGCCTCGGTCAATGAGGCGCGGGTCTGGGGTTTGCGGTCAACGAAACTCTTCTCGATCGCGACATAGCCCGCCTCTTCCAGCTTGCGCAAATGCACTGACAGATTGCCGTCCGATGCGCCTGTTCGGGCCCTGATCTCGGTAAAGCTGGCATCCCGCGTCGCCGACAGAAAGGCCATCACGGCAAGTCGAAGCTTGCCGTGAATGACATCATCCAGCGCGCTGGCGTCGAAACTATCCGGCATTCACCCGGCCTCCGCAGCCGGCTCTCCGCGCAGGAGCACAAGTCCGGGCAAGATGGCCAGGATGCCCACCGCGGCCGCTGCGAAGAGATAGAGACCAGGGGTTCCAACCAATAACAGGCCCGCGCCGCTGAACAGCCATGCCAGGACGGCCATGCCTTGCATCCAGCGGGCCCCGCCCAGCTGGGCGCTGACATTGAATGACAGACCGTAGCCCGCGAAGGCCACCAGCGGGATAGTGTCGAACAATATCGCATGACCCCGGCCAAGAAAGGCGGCGACAACGGCGCCGATCGCATAGGCGGCCACCATCCAGGTGACGCTGCGCCAAGCGGCAGCCTCGCCACGATTATTGACAGCCCCGGTGCCGGGTTTGTTCCGCAAGCCGCGTCCCAGAAGCCCGGATCCGATCAGTCCGATCATTCCATAGGCCAGCCAGACCAGGCCAACATACTGAACAGGGATGGCGACCATTCCGGTGATGATGCTCCAATGTGCCAGGAGCGCCGGTGCGGCCAGCCCGCCCCACCAGATGAAAAAGCGCCCGCTGAGGGAAGGAGCATACTGTCCACTCGCGGCAACGTCGCGCAGATATTCGAGGTCGGGTTTTTCGTTCATTGTCAGCTCCCAAGTTCTTTGTAAATTAAAGTATAGCGCTCAACCTCATTCGGCAAGGGGATTGAGGGTGCGATTGTCCTCCCCCCCCCCCCCCCCCCCCCCCCCCCCCCCCCCCCGGCCGCCGCCTCCGGCCCTGCCCCCCCCGCCCCCCCGGGGGCCGCGGCGGCGCGCCCGCCGGCCGACCCCCCC